>Ga0209633_10000916_pt1 | contig 32275 bp, 18 predicted proteins | sample Cruoilmetagenom1_FD_187290 | JGI IMG/M metagenome (GOLD analysis project Ga0209633, IMG submission 187290) | Oil polluted marine microbial communities from Coal Oil Point, Santa Barbara, California, USA - Sample 1 (SPAdes) (version 2) | ecosystem: Environmental > Aquatic > Marine > Oil seeps ... | reverse complement strand
AAAGCATTGAGCAGGCTCAGGCCTGGGTTGATGAATTTGTCCTGTGGTACAACACCGTTCATCTGCATAGTGCGATTTGTTTTGTCACTCCTGATGACCGCCATTACGGCCGAGAGCAACAGATCCTAGCCAACCGCCATCAGGTATATGAAAACGCCCGACACCGGCATCCCATTCGCTGGTCCGGCCAAACACGAAATTGGAATCCGGTGCTTCAGGTCAGGCTGAATCCTGACAAAAAAAATGATGCCACCCTAACGCATCCGGAAAAGAAAGCGGCTTACCTTTTTTCGGCTTTAGGTGACATCTATCTTGACACCAGCCACTCACCGTTGTTGGCGTATTTTTAACCGATCGTCGACGAACACATCCCAAACTGGAACAGATTTCCGAAGACATGGATGGATCGAAAATTGGCCCCTATCGTCTTCATGACAAGATCGCTCAGGGAGGAATGGCCGAGCTATACATGGCCGACTATGTGCGTGAAGACGGCTTTAAACGGGCAATGGTGGTGAAACGGGTGTTGCCCCATCTTGCAGAGAACCGGGACTTTATCAATATGTTCATTCGTGAGGCGCGTCTGGCAGCCCTGCTTCAGCACCCAAACATCGTTCAGATTTTTGATTTCGGAAAAATTCAGAAAGCCTATTTCATTGCCATGGAACATATCGACGGCATGAATTTGGGACAAATCATGAGCCGCCTGCAAACAGGTCTTCCGGTCAATATGGTTGTCCTCATAGCCATTAAAATCAGCCTCGGTCTCGATTATTCGCATAAACGCAAGGATGATGAAAGCGGTCAGCCCCTCGGTATCGTGCATCGCGACATCAGCCCTCAAAACATACTGGTTTCATATCAGGGTGAGGTCAAAATCAGTGATTTTGGCATTTCAAAGGCCAGGACTGAACCGAGTCTCACCCGGGCCGGGATAATTAAAGGTAAGATCGGCTATCTTTCCCCGGAGCAGGCTCTCGGTCAGGAGGTGGATCATCAAACCGATGTTTATGCCTTAGGACTGGTGCTGTACGAGATTCTCACCGCTGTCAAGGTGTACCGGTTCGATTCAGATATCGAGGCGCTCCGAACCATTCCGGAAAGGGAGATTGCGCCGGTGAATCAAATTCGTTCGGACGTGCCCGAGGGATTGAACCGCATCATCATGAAATGCCTGCAGAAAGACAAGCAATTGCGGTATGCCGACGCCAGAGAATGGAATGACGACCTTGTTGGCCTAAAAGCCCGCCTGCAAATACCCTACGATGCGTCCGATCTTTCCAATTTCATGAGAAAGACCTTCAATCATGCCTAAACTTGAAATCACCGGTAAAACCGATGTGGGACTTTTCCGGTCCAAAAATGAAGACGCTTTCACCGTGAACCACCGGGCGGGCTACCGTCTTGTCGCCGACGGCATTAAAGACAGCAGCCTCTCAGTGGCCAAACCGATAACCGGCCGATCAAGACCGGAGCCGCGCACTATTTGGGATTCAGTGCTTCCTTGAGCACATGCCCGAGTTCATGGATCGTGTAAGGCTTTTTTACATATTCTCCGGCCCCTATCCGCTGTACCTCCCGAATCGCTTCCGTTTCAGAAAAACCGCTGACGATGATCGCCTTTTGCCCGGGATGAATTTTTATGATCCGCCTGTATGTCTCGAGTCCATCGATGTTCGGTTCCATGATCATATCCAGTAAAACCAGGTCGACACAATGGTCTATCAGGTAGGCCGCCGCCGATTCACCGCTTGACACCGTATGGGCTTTGTACCCAAGGCTTTTCAGCATATCCACGGCAATCTTTCGTTGAAACGCCACATCGTCTACAACGAGAATAATTTCCTGATTTCCTCTGATTTCGCCGAAGGATGGTTGAGGCCGCCCCCCGGCCAGCTTTTCCCGGGTGGCCGGCAGGTAGATCTCGATCTTCGTGCCGCCATCGGCTGAACTTTGAATCTCGATATATCCCCGGTGATCTTTAACGGTCCCCCAGACAACCGCCATGCCCAACCCGGTGCCACTTCGTCCCATTTTCTTTTTGGTGTAAAACGGCTCAAAAATTCTTTCCAAATCTTCCGGAAGAATCCCCGCGCCGAAATCGGTAATGCGTAAAACCACATACTCACCTTCTTGCACCTCATCATACCCTTTTAGGGGCCGGTCGACATATTGGGTTGCCGTCGATAAAAAAATATCGCCACCGTTTGGCATGGCTTCAGCGGCGTTGGCGATCAGATTCATGACCATTGTTGACAAATGAACGGATGACCCCATGCAATTGAGCAATTCTTTTGCAAAGTGGGTTTTGAGGCAAACATCCGGGTGACGTTGCATCAGCCGGTGATACTCCGGCGAGGCCACCATTTCCGCAACAATGTCGTTTAGGTTGGTTGCCCCCATAACGGAAACACCGCGCCTGGCCAGTGTCAATAAGTCCTGAACAACGGCAGTGGCTCGCTGACCGGACGTTTGGATCGTTTGGATCGGCTGTCTCAACGGATTGTCCGCAGCCATATCCATGAGTAGCAAGTCCGGATAACCGACGATGGCACCCAAAATATTATTGAGGTCATGGGCCACGCCACCGGCCAGGGTTCCAAGCGCCTCCATTTTTTCGGCACGCTGAAGCCGTTCCATCAGGCGCCGTTTATCCTTGAACGCGCTTTTTTTCTCTGTTATGTCAATGGCCATTTCGTAGCGCACCATTCGCCCGTCCGGCCACCGAATGGCTTTGTCGATGCAGCGGAACCACCGTTCGCAGGATAGGTTGTGATGCTCCCAAATATGCGTTTGTCCTCTTTTTTCACCAAAAATGATGTCGTTCGTACAAAACGGGCAAGGCGTGTTACGATTTTGCAGCACTTCGTAACACTTTTGGCCAAGGGGATCGGGGAGATATCTTTTAACGGCCTCGTTGACATACAGCAGATCGTACGTGTCCGCGGTGCTGATGTAAATCGGTTCGTCGATGCTGTCGAATATGGACAACAACTGCCGGCGTTCACGGTCGAGTTTGCCTTCCACCCGTTTGCGTTTGATAATGTCTGCCTGTAGTTGACGATTGGTCGTTGCCAGTTTGGCCGTTCGTTCTGTCACCGTCCTCTCTAAATGTATCTTATGTTCTTGAAGCCGACCCTGAGCCTGTTTGGCCGCTTCTTCGGCCATATTTGCCTGCTGGATTTGCCGATCCAGATTTTCGTGAAGCATTTTTAGGTCCAGGACCATGGATTCAAAATTGGTAGAGAGGATGTCCAGCTCCACGACCGGACTGGATGTTATTCGGGTTTTATATACACCGGTTCCCAACCGCTGGATCGCATTGGACAAGCCATTGATGACCTGTGCGATGCGTTCCGACATTCGACGGGTATTGTTGATAAGATATAAGAAGAAGGGAACGAAAAATAAAAACATGACCCCGATGGCAGCATACCCGACACGACCGGCGTGTTGTTCCAATTTGGAAATGGGACTCAATATGGTCGCCAGGTCTGCAATTACCATCAGTTTCCAGCCGGTGGCCTGAACTGTATTTTGACAAAGCACATATCTTCGTTCATCAAGACAGAACTCGATGGAACCATTTTTTTTCTGCATTAGTTCGGCAACCGGCCGGCGAACGGAAGCGAGGGCCGACCCCAACAGATTGAACGATTCAGGCTTGGGTGTATCCTGCTCGACTTTGTCTTCGTATGTATGCGCGTAGAGTTCGGCGATGCCGAAAATCCGTTCCACCTCCGGTGGCATGGCCATGATGGTTCCCTGTGCGTCCACCAAAAACGCATGAGATCCCCAGGGCAGTTGAAGGGCCAGCAGGTTGTCGATGAAGTTTTTAATGGTGATGTCGATGCCGGAAACCCCTTCCAGAAAACGACCATTGTAAATGGGTACGACACAAGACATCATCCATCCCATTCCCATTGGATCGAGATAGGCCGTCGTCCAGACCGGACCGCCGCCGGGGTTATGGGTTTTGTCGGCGAGATAATAGAAATTGTACTCCGGAATGTTCATATCCGGAGGTAGCTGTTCGTGAACATTTTCAAAGAAGGGATAATATCGGGACATTGAATCGAATGTGTTGAGATAGACGGCGACGATATTTTTGTTGGCACTGGAGATTTCTTGGAAGAACGGATCCAGCGATTCACTCCGCAGCGCCTTCTCTTTCTCCTTGGCACCGACAGCATTCAGGCCCGAGTAGTAAAGGCTACACCCCCCGTTGTCGTCCCTTTTGTAGTAAACCCCATTGGGCGCAAATCCGAATTTGGCAGCGGTCGGGGGCTTTGGGAATTGCTCTGGATGATTATAAAACCGACAGGTTTGTTTCTGCAGGACCAAAGAGAGGTCGGAAATGGCATGGAGCTGCTCACCGATAATTTGCGATTGGGTCTCCGTGACGCACATAAGATGAGAATAGCGGTCGGCACGCAACGTGTCGATGGATTTGTCAAACAGGTATGCATTCATGAAGAAATACAACGCCAGCAGGGTGACTCCCACAACAAGCAGGGGAAAGAGAGCGGCTTTGAAAAACTCACGGGAGATGAAATTTCTAAGCGAAATTTTTTTATCGGTTTTCATGGCAACCGTCTTCGTATCGTTTCTTTTTCAGCCTGCTTTCATCACAACAGCGTTAATTTTCCCGGCGCTGAAGCCGTTGCCCCGAAAAAAACACACCGAAGTTGAAATGAGGTGTCGTATTAAATTGCTCATATAGCGAAAACAAAAACAGCGCATTTTTTATCTTTTGCAGATTATCAAACCGGCACCGTTCTTTGCAAGGTTTTTTACTTCCGGGGGCGCTTGTGGTCGGCCTTTTTCGCGCCGGATCGAAAGCAGCCGCCGTCTGTTTGGAATCTTTAGGGGCCATTTTGACGTTTTCAGGAAAAAAAGCCATGGGAGAACATGCAAGCATGGAAATCTTCACCGAGCTATGAATTCCAACCTTTGGATCGGTTATCCGATGCACTGATGGCTGAATAGCGCGTGGACCAATTTTCGATTGCCGAGGTTTCGATTTTAATTCCTAAACCGGAATCCACTGGAAGCGGAACCACTCCTTCGGAGCCGAATGATATATCTTCGTTCACCAGATCTTCTTTCAGTACATATTTTGAAAATGATCCTTCCAGATAGGTTGCCTCCGGGCACATCATCGCAAAATTGCGTCCGGCAAGTGACAAGATGGCCGTTTCGCCCACATGGGCGCCCAAAACGACCATCATATTCTTCAAGATTGCCTGTTGATAAATATCATAGGCCTTTCGAAAACCTCCGCAGCTGGACAATCGAATATTGAGGCCGTGGCAAATATCATTTTCGATCAGATAAAACGGTCCGTTTGGCGTGTACATGGATTCATCCGCAATAATCGGGATTTCACTGTTCTCCGACACTTGCTTTAATCCGGTCAGATCGTCTTTGGCGACCGGCTGTTCAATAGCCGACAGATGGATGGGCCTGGCTTTTTTGATAAAGGCCATTGCCGTTTTCATGCTAAAAGCGCAATTGGCATCAACGCGGATATCGATATCGCTGCCAAGTTTTCCTCTAATTCTTTTTAACTGCGATATACCGCTCTCTAAATCAATTACTTTCACTTTCAAGGAGGTCAATTTTAATGTTTTGATCAGCTCAATAACGTTAAGTAACTCTTTTTCGTTTCCGACGAAGGGAATTACCCCGGAGTATGATAAACATTCTATGTTGTGGTTTTTTATAAATAGTTGATATAGGCTTTTTTGCGAAATTACGGACCATAGATCGAGCAGGGCCGTTTCGATTGCGCAGAAGGCTGCGGGGTTTTTAATGGCGATATCGGTTTCGCCGAGATCGTTGAGCAATGCGTGTAAGTCGTTGATCGGTCCGATTTTCCGGCCAATAATTTTTTGTGACAGCACCCGGGTTCCCATCAGGCTTCTGTTCAGTCTCTCGCCGGTGACATATTCTCTCGGTGTTCCCTCACCGACACCCTTATTTCCGTGGTGGTCTCGTATGACAACGACGATGCTTTGCGTTTCACTCCTGGAATAAAGGCGATGTCTGATTGTTCTGGAAAAAGGGATGCGAAGGTTATAAATGTCAATATTGTCAATTTTCATAACACTCCATGTTCATGCTATACCGGGTGAATTCTGAGTGGAATTTGGGCCATTGATACCATTGTTCCGGAGATCGGTAAACATATTGCTCCAACAGGTGCCAGGCGGTTTCACAAAGCGAAGTTTTTTCTTCGCCATCGGCGAGCGGATGAATCGATAAATTATAGCCCCTTTTTTCTCGTTGAATGATTCCAAAACAGGTCGGTACTTTTAACCTTCTGTAAAGGATGTCCAGCGTCCTGTCCTTTGGAATGAGGCGTCCGAACAACTGCGCATTTTCTTTTCTGCTTGGGCGCCAATGATGAATTTCATCGCATAGCGTAATCAATAACCTGCCGTTGTTAATCGCTTTTAATGCCTTAAAGATTACATTCGGACTGTCTGCATCTATCAGTTCCAGATCCACTGAATTCGATTTGCAGGCCAGCGCAGCTTTTAGTTTTTCGGACTTGAAGCGGCAAATTATAGTGGGACGATAATGATTGGACGCGAGAAAAAGCGGGATATATTCTATCGCCCCGAAATGACCGGTAACCAGAATACAACCTTTATTCTTTTTTCTAAATCGATCTAACCATTCCTCTCCGGTAAATGAAATGTGTTTGTTCACATGCTTCATCATTCCTGAAAGTGATTTGTGAGCATTGATCATTTTTTCATAATAATGATCGAAAATTCCCAAATACGTCTTTAGTAGTACATAACGAAATCTTGTTCCGCCAAGTCGTTCCCCCAAAACAAACCTCAGTGATTTTAGGAGCTCTCTTCGCGCTTCACCGTTGACACCATAGTAGAAAAATCCGATTATTGACAGGTATCGACGATATACTGAAAATGGTAAATACTTGGCCAGAAAAATGTTGGGTTGTTTCTGAAGGAATCTGCTTAAATCTGTCTTGATGGCAAACGAATTGGCATTCATAAAATGAACCTCTCCCAATAAAGTTGAAATATCTTCTCATTCAAATCAAGTGGCGATTGAAGATTGCAGGTCGGCCGATTTTTCAGTCAATAAGCAGTCAGTTTGTTGAAGGTGTGGTTAATGAAAAAATGTAACCTGACTTCTACATGAAAGCATTTACTCAGTAGCTTTTACACATACAAAAATCCGATCTTGCATTTTCCAGGCCATAGACAAAACCCGAGTGGCGAGAAAGCAGTAATAATCACTTAACCAATTGATTTGTTTAAGGTGTTCATTCTCTGTCGCTCACGTTATGCAGTGTTTGTGACTGTCGATAACGATCAAGATTTGACTACCCGTTTATCTTTTTTATGGTGGAGGGTAGGATGGCGTCATAAAAATGACTCTATGGGGTATCGATGATGTAAAAGAAAAAGAGACTTTGTGAGTAATATGTCTGAGAGATTAGGCTGATGTTGGTTGAATGAGATCCTTTTCCATTTGCCTGATCGGCGAAAAGGATGCGGCTTCGGCCGCGGCCTCGATATTTGAAAAACCCAGAAGAGATCATCAAAATTCAATTTGGTATTGCCGATTTTATCAGCCGGCTTATATTATGATGCTTGCAGACGCTTGCGGGTGGGGAGATCATTTGGGGTGTAATTAATCCATGAAGGCTTTTCCATAAGAGGAATAGTAATTAATATGAGTGACCCTGTTTACCTTATCGGGATTGATTTAGGAACGACCAACAGTGTCGTGGCGTATACAGAGGCGGGTACCGACAGGATCGAAGAGGCGCGGATCCGTATCTTCGATATCCCCCAGATCGTCGATGCCGGCGTGGTCGAAATGCGACCGGCACTGCCATCGTTTGTGCTGGTGCCGGAACCGTCGGACGTGGCGGACGGTGCGGACGGTGCGTTGGGGCTGCCCTGGGATGCCTCAAACCGGCTTGCGGTGGGTGAATATGCGCGTATCCGGGGCGAAGAGATCCCGCATCGCCTGATCGCCTCTTCCAAATCATGGCTTTGCAACACCCTGGTGGACCGCAACGCGTCGATCCTGCCGTGGGAAGGCGCCACATCCGGCACCGGCGCCGCCAGGGGGGAAAAGATGTCGCCGGTGGAATCCTCGGCCGCCATCTTGGCACATATCCGCGACGCCTGGAACCATGTGATGGCCGTCACGGATTCAGGCATCGACGATGACCTCAGGATGGAACACCAGTTGGTTTATTTAACGGTTCCGGCATCCTTCGATGCCGTGGCGCGCGAACTGACCGTGACGGCGGCTGCCGCGGCCGGCTTGTCCCATGCGACTCTGCTGGAAGAGCCCCAGGCGGCCTTTTATGCCTGGATCGGGGCCAGCGACGGCCATTGGCGTGATGCAGTCAAGCCCGGCGACCTGATCCTGGTCTGCGACGTGGGTGGCGGCACCAGTGATTTCAGCCTGATCCGGGTCGGTGAGGAAGCGGGCGACCTGACCCTGGAACGTATCGCCGTCGGCAACCACCTGCTGGTGGGCGGCGACAACATGGACCTGGCTTTGGCCTATCGCCTCTCCGGCCAGTTGGCCGAAAAGGGCACGCGGTTGGACACCTGGCAGATGAACGGGCTGTGGCAAAGCTGTCGCCGGACCAAGGAACGGCTGCTCGCCGATCCGGATATCGACAGCCTGCCGGTCTCGGTGCTGGGGCGCGGCACCAGTCTGATCGGCGGCACCATTACCACTGAGCTGACCCGTGCAATCGTCGACGAAGTCCTGCGGGACGGTTTTTTTCCGCCCTGTGCCCGCGCCGACAAACCCCAAGCCGCCGCACGTGCCGGCATACAGGAATTCGGCCTCTCCTTCGAGGCCGACGCGGCTATCACCCGGCACCTGGCCGCCTTTTTGGACCGTCGCGACGACCAGGACAATCTGATCACACCGACCGCCGTATTGTTCAACGGCGGCGTAATGAAAGCCGGCCTACTGCGCGAACGGATTGTATCGATTCTGACGGATTGGACATCCAAGGACAACATCCGGGAGATCGGCGCCATCGATTACGACCTGGCCGTGGCCCGGGGGGCCGCCTTCTACGGACTGGCCAGACAGGGCAAGGGGATCCGCATCCGCGGCGGACTGGGGCGCTCTTACTATATCGGTATCGCCGCCGCCATGCCTGCGGTCCCGGGCATGCCCAGCCTGACCAAAGCATTGTGCGTGGCCCCATTCGGTATGGAGGCGGGCAGCACTGCGCAAATCACCGATCAGACGTTCGTACTGGCAGTGGGCCAACCGGTTGTCTTCGACTTTTTGGGCTCGACCACCCGTCAGGAGGATGCGGTAGGCGCCGTGTTGGACGACTGGAATGAAGAGATCGAAGCCGTTACCACGATTGAAACGACCCTGGAGGGCGAAACCGGCCAGGCCATTCCGGTCACCCTGGAACTCGAGGTCACCGAGGTGGGAACGCTTGAGCTGTATTGCGCATCTAAAACAGATGACCGCAAATGGAAGCTAGAATTCAATGTGCGAGAACAATAAGAACGATACGGACCACCCATTTATCATCGGCATCGACCTGGGAACCACCAATTCGGCCGTCTCCTATGTCGATTTGAGGGAGGATGCGGGCAAAAAGAATTCGCTCATTCGGGTTTTCGATATTCCGCAGCTGACCGGACCGGGTGAATTCAACCGGTTGCCGGTATTGCCCTCGTTTTTTTACATTCCCGGCACCTACGATGTGGACCACAAATCCATTGCACACCCATGGCCCAGGCCGGAAGACCATTTTGTCGGCGCCCTGGCACGCGACCAGGGAGCCAATGTGCCCAGCCGGCTCGTGTCGTCCGCCAAAAGCTGGCTATGCCATGACAAGGTGGACCGAACGGCCCGGATCCTGCCTTGGGGCGCCCCCGAAGAGGTCAATAAGGTTTCCCCGGTGCAGGCCGGCGCAGCTTACCTGGAGCACATCAAAAAGGCCTGGAATTACGTCCGCACGGACGAAGAGGAGCTGTTTCTCGAAAACCAGATGGTCATTCTCACGGTGCCGGCCTCCTTTGACGAGGTGGCCCGTGAACTGACGCTGGCTGCGGCCAAAATGGCCGGCTACAAGCATGTCACCCTGATCGAAGAACCCCTGGCCGCGTTTTACAGCTGGCTGGTCCGGCATGAACACCAGTGGGACAAGCATGTTCAGCCCGATGAACTGATTCTGATCTGCGATGTGGGCGGCGGCACCACGGATTTCACCCTGATCACGATGAATACGACAGACGGGGGCAGCCCGCGATTTAACAGGATCGCAGTGGGCGATCACCTGATCTTGGGCGGCGACAATATGGACATGGCCCTTGCGCGAAAGGTCGAGACCCGCTTGGCCGGACATCGACCATCCCTTTCCACCGACCGGTGGAAGGCCCTGTGCCATCAATGTCGCCAGGCCAAGGAACGCATCCTATCCGGCCAGTCCGATCACCACGGCATCACCTTGATGGGCACGGGCAGCCGACTGATTGCAGGGACCATTTCGGCCAACCTGGACCGCGCGACCGTATCGCAGCAGATCCTGGAGGGCTTTTTCCCGATCATCGACAGCGATGACGGCGACAGGCCGGCGCAACGCCCGGCAATCACTGAATTCGGACTGCCTTACGAACCGGAACCGGCGGTGACCCGCCATTTGTGTCGTTTCCTGGACCGCCACCGGCAAGATGTGGCCGATGCTATCGGCAAAACGTGTCCGATACCGGACCTGATCTTGTTCAACGGCGGTTCACTCAAGCCAACCCCCATCCAAGACCGGATCATCCGTGCCGTGCACAGCAAATTCCCAGGGGATCGCGCAGCGGTACCGCGAGTAATGGAGAACCCCGATATGGACCAGGCCGTATCCCTGGGCGCTGCATATTACGGGTTGGTTAAAATCGGCCGGGGTGTCCGGGTGGGCAGTGGAAGTCCGCGTGCTTTCTACCTGGGCATCGGCCGCGGATCACAACTGCCTGAAGCGCCCCCCCAGGCCATCTGTCTGGTGGAACGTGGGCTGGATGAAGGCAGCACCATCGAATTGAGCGAAAAACGATTCGAGGTGCTCACCAATCAACCGGTGCGCTTCGACCTTTACAGCTCCAGCTACCGCAGTAAGGATCACAGCGGCGAAATCTATTCGATCGATGACAGCTTCACGGCCCTGCCCACGTTGCAAACCGCGATTCAGTACGGCAAAAAAGGCGCCAGAACCGGTATACCGATCCGCATCGAGGCCGAATATACCGAATTGGGCACATTGGCGCTCTTCTGCCGATCCCTGGCCAGCGACCATCGCTGGCAACTGCAGTTCCAACTGCGCGACACCGCGGCAACACCCGATCAGGTACAGGAAAAAACCGTGTTGGAGGCCGCCCTGGTCCAGGAAGCCAAAGACCTGCTTCAAAAGGCCCTTAAGGGGACCGACACGTCCCTTCTGACCAGCCTGGCCAAACGGATCGCCGCCATCGTCAATTTGGCGCGCAATGAATGGCCGCTGGGATTTATCCGCGATCTGGCCGACCAGTTGCTGGAGGACCAGCAGACCCGCACGCGCTCGGCACTGCATGAAGCGCGCTGGATGAACCTGCTCGGTTTCTGCCTGCGGCCCGGATTCGGCGATGCACTGGATACCTGGCGCATCAAAAAAGCATGGAAAATCCACAATCAGGGACCCGTCCATGGGTCCAACGCGCAGGTTCAATCCGAATGGTGGATTATGTGGCGCCGAATGGCCGGTGGCTTGAATCCGGGGCAACAGCGCCTGTTGAGCCAGGAAACGAGCCTCATACTGACCCCTAAACGAGGCGGCAAGGTGCGTATTCCGCTCCAGCAGCAGCTTGAATTATGGATGTTGATTGCCAATCTGGAACGGCTCTATGTCAAGGACAAAATCTTGTGGGGGCGCCTGTTGCTGTCTCAGATGAAGCCCAAACAGGGCCGGCACCAACACTTCTGGGCCCTTGCGCGCATCGGTGCCCGTGAACTGCTCTATGGCCCCGTAGACCGGGTTATCCCCCCCGCGGAGGCCCGGACGTGGATCGAAAACATTCTCGATCGGCAATGGCGCCAAGCCAAACCGGTGGTCAACGCTCTGGTACAGATGGCCCGAAAGACCGGAGACCGCACCCGCGATTTGGATCAGCAGCTGGTGGCGCGTCTGATCGACTGGATCTCGCCACACGCCGAACTGGCCGATCAGAGCCGCTATCTGCTCGACGTGGTCCCCATTGCCCGACAGGAAGAACAAACCCTGTTCGGCGAATCGCTACCTGCCGGAATCACTTTGCACGGGACCGGCTGAGGGATTTTCTCAACCATGGTTCAGGATGACAAACCCACCGGCAAACTCTCGGCCGTGGACGACGCCCAGACCCTCCACGGTGCCGGCGGGCAACCGATATCCCAAAAACCGGTCGCCTTTCTGCTGGTGGCGGCGGCTTATGTTCTCGGCGGCGGCGGCATGCTGGCCTGGCTGGTTTTTCTGCTCGTGGGGCCACTGATTCCGTTGGATGCCGGACTCAGCATCGCCGGTCGCCTGCTGCTGGATACGATCTTGTGTCTGCTTTTTTTCTTCCAGCACAGCTTCATGATCCGGCGCGGGTTTCGGCTCCGGCTAACCCGGATGGTTCGCGCCGAATTTCACGGTGTCCTTTACGCGGCGGCCTCGGGTTCCTGCCTCCTGATCCTAACGAGCCTGTGGCAGCCGGTGGGTCCGCCCCTGTGGACACCGGGGGGATGGATCCGATGGGCCATGATGGCGGTTTTTCTGGGGGCCGGCGTCGGCGCCTGGTGGGGTTCCCGATCCCTGGGGGATTTCGATGCGCTGGGCGTCAAATCGGCCATGCGAGTCTTCGGCAACCAAGAGCCGATGACCCCCACTCCCTTTACCGTCCGCGGTCCCTACCGTTGGGTGCGCCACCCCCTCTACCTCTTCAGCCTGATGACCATCTGGTCCGGCCCGGTTTTCACGGCGGACCGGTTGTTGCACAATGGGTTCTTGACCCTCTGGGTCGTCATCGGCGCCGCCATGGAAGAGCGTGACCTGGTGGACTGTTTCGGCGACGCCTACCGCGCATACCAGGCAACCGTACCCATGCTGTTGCCCACCCGCCTGAAACCATTGATAAACGATTAGAAGGAAAACCCCGCCTCCAGAAACAGGCCGCTGAATTCGATATCGGCTTCCACATCTTCCTCATCCAGTTTGGCTTTTTCATACCGATAGCCCCCGGCGGCAAACAGCGGGCCGACAATTTTCACCTTCACCCGGCCGATGAGGCTATAAATATCGTTCCCGCTGTAAGAGATTCCCCTCACTTCCGCTTCGAAAGAAAGGCGTTCGATGGGGCGGAATTGAGTGGCCAGGAAGATCATGGGGACGGGAAAGGTGCCGCTGTCTGATTCGTTGAACCCGCTTGAATCCTGGCGAAGGTTTATTTCGTAATCATAGATCCGGACATTCAAACCGAAGTCGATATTCAACTTATCGAAGGTGGCTGTCTCGAGGAAAGGCAAACCGTAGTATAATGCGATATCGATATTATCCAAAATCGTTTCGGAATAAAAGGATCCCGAATCGAAGGTGATGTCACCAAATTTGAACCCGTCTGCTTTTTCCCCGGTTGCACTGAATTCCATGGGCGTGGCCATCAGATAGATATTGGGTAGAAAAAGCGGCATGTCGATGGCCAAGCGGGCCGAGACCCGCGTTTCATCGTCATATTTCAAGTCCTGTTCGACATCGAGGATATCGTCCTCACTCAAGGCCTTATACCCCAGCGAACCGCTGGGTCCCTGGGCCCACCCACCGACGGCAAACTCCAGGCCAATGGCACTCGCAGGTTGGGCCGCAGCAAAGATAAACAAGCAAATCATCATCGCCAGCAAAATTTTTCTACTCATCAACATCTCTCCTTTTTAGGTGAATGCCATGTTTCGTTATCATGCATGGTTTATTTATCGCCCGTTTGAGCAATAACCTAAATAGACCGGAAAAGTTAACGATTGTCTATTAAAAGTTTATCGTGGGAGGAAACTATTTTTTGGTTTAAATAGAGATGGGCATGTCGAGCGGATTAGAAGGACCCCGCATGATTCGGCTGGCCTAATCATGCGGGGAGCGATGTGAGGCGAACGGTGGGCGCTACTGCAAAAGACAATTAGCCAAAAAACTTTTCAGCTTTCTGGTAACCTTCATCGATGTAGGTTTTAAAATTGCTGCGGCCGGCTTTGAATGCCGTCACGCAGTTGTCGTAAACCTTGCGGCCTTCGCCGGGCAGCAATCCGCCGGACGGGTCCATCATGGTGTTGCCGATTTTCTCAACCTGATCCTGGCGCTGTGCCGTTGCTTCAAAGGCGTTTTCGAAAAGCGTTTGATTGAATTTGATCATCCGATGTAGGGCGTCTTTCTGAACCATGGGGTCCTCCTTATTTGGGGTCGATGGTTTTTTTTGTTTTGATGGGTGTCGCCAACTGCCCCCTGTGTCAGGATAGTTGTCACCTCCAGCCCGTAGCGATCACCCTAGGGTGATCGCCCAACTTTTTTAACTGGGGGCGCAAGAGGTGACATGCCATATTCACAGATGTTCAAACACAAGATGATTCAGAAAATGATCGGTTCTGATGCCATATCGGCCACAGCGATGTCCAATTATGGGTTCCGCAGAGGCCACAGCCAGCGTCAGGCCATTTATTATGTCCAAACGATCGTTAAAGAGGGCTATGAATGGTGTGCCTCGATTGATCTGGCCAGGTTTTTCGATGAAATCCCCCACGACCTTATTCTAAAGCTCATACGCAGGAAGATAGCGGATGAGCGGCTGGTAACGTTGATTGCAAGAGCGTTAAAAGCAGGGATAATGGTGGAGGGGAAACTCGAAAAGATAACCAAGGGTTGCCCTCAAGGGTCTCCGCTCTCGCCGATGTTGTCAAATATTGTTTTGAACGAACTGGACCAGGAACTGGAGAAAAGAGGCCATCGGTACTGTCGCTGTGCAGACGACTTTCTGGTTTTGTTAAAATCGGAAAGGGCAGCAAAGCGGGTAATGCAAGGAATTACCGGACACCTGGAGAACAATCTGAACCTTCCTGTAAATAAGGAGAAGAGTCCGGTAGCATTGGTCAAGGATGTTCCTTTTCTTGGCTTCCAAATTCTGCGGGAAAAGATCAGGGTGAGCAATAAAGCCCGCATTAAATTCAAGGACAAGATCAGGGAATTAACCCGCAGGAACAACCCACTGTCCATGTACCAGGTTATCCAGGAACTGAATGTGTATTTAAAGGGTTGGGTTGGGTGTTTTCGTATTCAGGAGTTCCGCATATTGTTCAGGGACCTTGACGGGTGGATACGCAGCCGTCTCAGATCCATGCAACTGAAGAAATGGAAGAACCCACGGAAATTCCAGAGAATGATGATACGGGCCGGTTATAAACCACACGAAGCATGTCGGGTTTGGGTCAAGATGAACCGATGGCAATCGGTAATGCGTAAAGAGGTCCGGTTTGTAATGAACCTCCAATGGCTTAGAAGGCAGGGACTGATCTTTCTACATGATTTTATACAGAAGGAACAACCTCTTGAATTAACATTCAGTCGCTAATCGAAGAGCGGCTTACCTGGCCGTTATGAGCCGTTCTGTAGGGAGGGGGTAGCCTATACGGCTACCTCCTACTATATACCGGAATATGTTGAAACGCTGACCCGCACCGTCAATGCCCTGTCTGAGTTTTCGGTTGCCCGGGATGCGGCTCTCGAAGATATGCTTATAGTTCGTCGTACATGATTTGATACTCTTTTTATCTTTATTAATAATAAGATGGTATCAATTCACTTGCTACGAGCTATAGTATGCTGCCCGTGGCCAAAACGAAGGAAGGCGCCGATCCCATCGATCTCCCTGGACGGTCCGACGGTGTGGCCGCCGATCGACCGCTGACTTTTTTGTCGAAGACCAGGTTGATGCGGGGTGCACCCCGCCGGTTACGAAAGCATCAGACATTGAAGCGGAAGTTGATGATATCCCCGTCGACGACCTTGTAGGTCTTGCCCTCCAGGCGCACCGTGCCTTTTTTGCGGGCCTCGGCGTAGCTGCCGGCATCCATCAGGTCGTCGTAGGCGAGCACCTCTGCTCGGATGAATCCTTTTTTAATGTCCGAGTGGATCACCTCGGCCGCCTCCACGGCATCGGTATCCCGGCCGATGGTCCAGGCCCGCACTTCATCTTCGCCCACGGTAAAAAACGAAATCAGTCCCATCAGATCGTAGGAGCGCTGGATGACCCGGTCCGTGGCCGACGCGGCGATGTTGAATGCGACCAGAAATTCCCGGGCCTCGTCGTCGGACATCTGGGCCAGTTCCTGCTCCAGCTTGGCCCGGATAACCATACACGATTCCCCTTCGGGCAGGGACACGGCATCGGGCAGGGCGTCGTCCTCATCCGTATTGTTGAAGAGCATCAACATGGGCTTGGCGGAGAGAAAGGCGAACCCGCGCAACAGCTTGGCCGTGGCGATCTCGGGAAATCGGCGCAGGGGCCTTTCGTTTTCCAGGTGTGCGTTGCATTGGTTCAGCAGGGCGATCTCTTCGGGGTTGGGTTTTTTCCCCCGTCGTTCGTCCAGGGCCAGGCGCTCCAGCCGTTTTTCCACCACCAGCAGGTCTGAGATGATCAACTCCTGGTCGATGGCCGCGACATCGGCCTTGGGTGTGGGGGCGTCAACACCGTAGCCACTGAAATTGCGCACGGCATGGATCAGTGCATCGCAGTCGCGCACCTGGGTCCAAATACTCTGCTCCTGCTTGGCGCCACCGGCGTGATCCGCTTTTCCAGGCAGAAAATAAGCCACCTGAGCATAGATGGTTTTGCGGGGGGTGTACATGTCGCTTAAAATATCTACGCGTTTGTCCGGGACGGTGATCGTGCCGATGCGGCTTTCCTGGGGGTTGCCGTCGGCGGCGACGGTGCGGGTTAACGCTTCAAAAACAGTTGCTTTGCCCGACTGGGGAAGGCCGATGATACCGAGTCTCATGGTTTTTATACTCCTGGTTCCGGCACGGTTGGCTGTTATTCCGAACGCGGATTTTATTCTTTGGGGACTCACCTTGCATAGTGGGTGGATCCGTCCACGGTTCTATCGTTCCAGCACAAATTCGGATTCTGGGCTTCGCATATACGGGCCGATCCGTCAAGGCAAATGAAAGGTTGTATTGCTTTTGACCATGAAAGAGATAAAGGGAGCGGCGGTGGACGATCCGAGAGCGGGCGTGAAGCGCTCGCTTTCTTGGCCGCACAAGAAAACGAACTTCGAATATTGAATGTGGTGAATTATTTTCGTCACCATATTCTTGAATGTGCGAACGTAACGCCCTATCTCCTCAGTCACCACCGCTCTCCCCAGCACCTCCCCGGTGTCCTTTACACAGAATGTGATGCTACCGCCCACGTAGACCGATTTCTTTTTATCAATGTTCGATGTTTCCCCGCCGAACCCATCACCTCATTATCCAATCGAAAAATCTTCCTTCTCCAAAGACAAATGCGGGCTGTAATAGGGATCTGCGGTCAAAACGGTATTCCATTTGGTTTTCATATAACCCGTTTCGCGATTGAATCGCTCGACCTTCTCGGTTGAATCCTCGCCGCCGCGGCTGATGGATTCGTGGTGAATCAACTCGGCATAAGGGGTCCACAGGTTCCGGTAGCCTGCCTGTTGCACTTCCAGACAAAAATCCACGTCGTTAAAGGCAATGGCGAGATTTTCTTCGTCGAGGCCGTTGACCTGGTCGAATACTTCCCTGCGCACCAAAAGGCAGGCCCCGGTAACCGCCGACAGGTTTTGGGTGAGGAACAAGCGACTGAAATAACCGGGACTGGATTTTTGAAAATATTTATGAGAATGGCCGGCCACACCGCCGATTCCCAGGATCACGCCGGCATGCTGAATCCGCCCGTCCGGATAGTATAGCTTGGCGCCAACACATCCCGTCTTGGGCCGCATGGCATGGGATACCATTTCCGTCAGCCAGCCCGGAGAAATCACTTCCACATCGTTATTGAGCAATCCGAGCACCCGGCCCCGCGCCTGGTTTGCCCCGAAATTATTGATGGCCGAAAAGTTGAAGGGGTGGTTATATTGAACCACCCGGATCCGTTTTTCATCTTGAATGGATTTCAGGTAATCAAGCGTTCGGGAATCCCGGCTCTGGTTATCCAAAACCAGGATCTCATAGTTGGGGTAGGTGGTTTTGTTCAGAATGCTCGAAATACATCGTGACAGGACCGCGTATTCATCCCGCGTTGGAATGAGGAGGGATACCAACGGCGCTGGATCGGAAACCGAATGGACCATCCGATAGGTATTGGGCACCGGCCCCCGTTTCACCTGGGCATCTATTTTTGTTAACTGGATAAAGTGCGCCAAGGCCTTAATCCCGACCTCCGTGGTATACTCTTTTTCGCCGGCTGCCAGCGCTGTGGATCCTTCAACGACCCGCCAATGATAGAGCACGTGGGGGATATGCACAATCGCTTCGTCTTCGTTCTTGGCGACGCATCTGAGCAGCAGATCGTAATCCTGGCTGCCTTCAAGGCCTTCCCTGAATCCCCCCACCGCGTCGATCAATTTCCGATGGTACACCCCCAAGTGGGAAATATAGTTTTGGGACAAAAGCAGCGCCGGATTCCAGTCGGACTTGAAATGGGGATCGCTGCGGCGGCCATCGGCATCGATTTTATCCTCATCACTGTATATGATTTTTGCGTGGGGATTGTCGTTGATGGCTTTGACAACAAAATAGAAGGCGTGCTCGGCCAATTCGTCATCATGATCAAGCAGCGCGACGAAGTCGCCGGTTGCCCGTTCCAAAGCGCTGTTGGAAGCCGCACTGATATGCCCGTTTTCGTCCCGGAAGACGATTTTGATGCGCGCATCGGCTTGGGCATAAGCCTCAAGAACCGGGGCCACTGTGGCATCCGTGGACGCATCGTCGGCGATACACAACTCCCAGTGGACATAGGATTGTTTGACGACGGATTCAATGCATCGCCGTAAAAATGGTAATTGTGGGTCATAAACGGGAAGGATCACCGTGATCAGGGGCGTCATGCCGAAGGTGGCGATGGATTTCTGGATCGCATTATAATCCGAAAAAAGTGGTCTCTCAACGGCATCGATCCAATCGTCGTAGCTTTTCGAAGACGATTTAAAGTAAAGGGCGTACAGCTGATAGGTTAGTTCGGCAAATTCAATGCCGTCATCTTGGGCTCGACGCTTCAGCAACTTTCGAATCACCGATTCGCTTTTCCCCAAATAGTCGTTATGGGTGGACTTGATTTTTCGAATCATCCGACCCACGGCGAACCAGCGGGGAACCTTTACGAATTTGATGTGATCGACACGGAAAAAACCTGGGCATTCCAGTGGGTCGAAACGAAGATGGCGCGGTGGGGTATCGAAACGATAGAGCCTTTTGGTCAGTTGACCATTTCGGTAAGGGATCCCGATACTATGATCTTCCGAATACCCGTTGCCATAATCGAAATAAAACCTGGCCAAACCGTGGGGCAGCGATCCCGTGATCATCAGTTCGATCATGGTCCAACCGCGAAACTTTTTGTGCCGGCAGGGGTTCAAAAGAAAATAGGGATCATCGCCTTTCGAACGCCAATGGCCGTTCAGCGAGGCATCCCGGTATAGTTCCTGTCCGGCCTTCAGTTCGAAGGCCACCTCCTTGACGGCAAGGGCGTTGTTGGGTTCAATGCCGCCATTTTTCGGGAATGTTCGCCCGATCAGGGCGCGTAACCATCTGATGGGCCGGGCAACCCGCCAAGACGCTTTATTGCGCATGGCTTCAATCGAATTGGCCTGGTTCTGAACGAGCGTCTTGAGATAAGATATCTCTTCATCGCGATGGACCAGTCTATCGGCTATTTTTTCATTTTGTAAAAGCTGGGTTTGCAGGTCGCGAATCTTGTGCTGATAAACATCCAGCCGCCATTTTAATTCATGCCCATCAACACGTCTATCGGCCTGCCCCGTTCTTATAGACCTGTCGTTCATACGCGCCCCTGAAGCGCTTCGGGAAAACCGCTGTAAAAGGACCCCGCCAACTGCGTCCTGTCGATCAGGCAGTTTCTAAAGCGTTTAAACAAATCCTTGTCGGGGGGGCGGTAGTGGGTCCAAAATCGATCCAGGGGCATGCCTTTACAAGTGAGGCCATCGATGTCCCAAAGCGCTTTTCCCAAGGCGAGCGTGGGCGTGTCGTGAAACAGGGAAGCGGTTCCCACCGTGCTGTTGACGGTGACGGTGCCGATGGCGTTCTGCAAACAGGTGGGCAGGTGCAGATCGTGGACCGGCAGTACCCGGTCGGCAATGCCGAGGCGCTTGGCCAGACGGCGGATATGGATGCTGTAATTGGCGCGCCCTCGATCCAGCGGGTGATGTTTGATGATCAAGGTCACCTCTTCGGGTGCATGCAGGGCAAAGGATCGCATCACCACGCCGATGAAGTCTTGCATATCGACAAAGGTGGAATGGTTGCTGATCTGGGTATCACCGATGGTCTGCAGGGGAACAAAAAAGTATTTCCGGTGAAGATCGGACGCCAATCTGGCTTCCAAAACCCGCTCCGCCCTGCCGTGGGAGATCTTACGCCAGCTGTTGCGCATGCCGTAGGCGGCTTCCTGCAGCACCGAATCGTTGCGATGGTGCCGATAATGCGGGTAGTGCCAGCAAAGCAGGCGCATGCCCACATAGTAGGCAATCGTGTACACTGCCCATTTTCCGAAGGCGTGCCTCACCGTGGTATGCTCATCGAAAACCCGCGCCATTGATGGCAGATTGCGATATTCATCCGCCTGGTCAGGCATGGCGCTGTAGGCATTCACGCCGCCCTTTTCGAGGGTGATAAAATGAGGGCGCACGTACCCTTCTTCGAACACGTAAGTCTCGATAGCCAGCCGGGATGCGACGATTTTCGCTTGCCGGTGGTAGAAGCGACAATCCCCATAGAGAAAAATCTTGTGGATGCGATGCTGCTTGAGAAAGCGGTTAATATAAAACCGCCAGCGTTTCGGCGTTCCGGTAAACTGGTGGCTGTTGTCCTTATTGGCGAAAAGAAAATCGCCACCGTTCAAGCAAATCCGGAAAACACGTGCCCCCTGCACGCGTAGGGTCTTGTCTAACTTGCGAAAAAAAGGTCCCATGGGACCCTGGAGCAACAGGACGTTTTTATTTAGGAGCGGCCCAATCATAATCTATAATTCAAACGCTCAACTACCTGGTTTCACAAATTTTAACTATCTAAAGCGATCACCATCGAAGAATAAACGTTCAGCACGATTTTGTAAAAAACAAATACCCCATCGCTTTCGGGTAAAGGCATGATTAACATATCCGACCAACCAAGCTCAAGTCAAAATTCAGAAGTGCGGAATACGGAATGCGAAGCCTCTACCCGTGCAAAGGGGAACCGCCGGAGGGGTAGCACTTTTACTTAGGATTGGGGATGAAATTCATTACCCATAATTGCGCCGGGCTTGGGTTCGTCTTCAAGGCGCATCAACTGTTGCAAACTCGGAGTCTGTGGCCGTTGATGCAACACGGAAGACGGGCGCAAGAACAAGTATTTCTGGGTAATTAATAAAATTATAGACCTCGTTATTTCCACCCATTTTGAGGGCCAAAAATGGACATTTCGCCGTATCAAAATAGTGCTCAATTGAACGGGCGGTAGATAACTGTCTGATATTACTATCTGCCCGGAAATCGAGAGTGTCCAATTTTTTCCTGAGAGCGTGTTTTTTTTGTCTGAAACAACTGTATTCCCAGGGTATTTTGGACATGGATAATTTTTGATGTAACGAGGTCTGAATTCACAATCCTTAGCCATTTTTATGGCGCCACGCCTTACAGGCAAATAATAAGGTGGCCGGATAACGACTCTCGGCTGACCCTAATAGGCAAAATTACCATTGCTGTCACTTGATGATGTTCAGGCCCTGAACACGTTATACCAACCAGCGGGTTACTTCGTCCAGAAAGCCGAAGAAAAAGTGGTCGGCGCCGTCGATGATTTCTAACCGCGCAGCAGGATTCCATTGGCCCATCAACGGGCGGATTTGGTCCGGTGGGGCGTATTCATCCCGGCTGCCGGCCAATACGGCCGAAAGCATCGGCAGACGAAGGTCATCTTTGAAATCAATGAAAGCCACCGGTGGCGCCACCATGGTCAGCCCCTGAACCGATAACGCCCCTTGCAGGGCCATGGCGTTGACCCAGGCGCCAAAGGAATAGCCGGACAGGTGGATCTCCCCGAGGCCTTCGCCTTTCAAAAAATCCACAGCGCCGACCACATCCACCTGTTCGCCGACGCCTTGGTCATGGGTGCCGCCACTTTCTCCCGTTCCCCTGAAATTAAACCGAAGGGTGGCAAATCCGGCATTTTGATAAGCGGTGGCGATGGCCGCCACCACCGGGTTGGTCATATCGCCGCCGTACAGCGGGTGTGGATGGGTAATAACTGCGGCCTTCGTGGAATTTCCGGTGTGGTAGCGTCCTTCCATTTGCCACCCACCGGATTGGAAACGGATGTTGTCTTCTTGCATGGCACACCTTTCAGGGCTTGGAATTTACTCATTGGGGAAGCGTCCGGATAAAACGGTGGTGGCAGTGGACCGGTCTGCAGGAAGCGGCGGCAACCATTACGGCTTGGTGAACTTTCTGGCAAGGTCATTATCGATGACGTAAATGCAGACCGCCTTGGCGCCTTGCTCGGTATAGCGATAGCGTTTCATGAGGTTATCTATCAAGAATGTGACGTCCTCACGAATCTTATGGTCATATGTCTTGAAATCCTCCTCGGCATAATCCTTGATCGCCCGGCGGAAATTTTCGTTTTCAAGAAAGGGATCAAACACCTTTTCTTTGAGGTTGTATTCGTATCGCTCCTTCAGAGATTGGAACAGGCGTGTTTCCTCTGGCGGCGTGCCGGCCACCATGATCTCCTGGGTCAATGCCCGGGAGGTGTATTCTTTCTGAGTGTCTTTCCTGAAACTGAGCAGCTTGATCTTTTCACTCTTCTCCCCAAGTATGCGCCGTTCAAAGCCATCCAGAAGCGCTTCGGTGATGCGGACTTTTTCGCCGGTAAACATACAGGTTTCTACGGTTCCCGGCTCGAAATTGACGGCAAACATATAGTGTAGAATTTCCCGACGAATCTGCTCTTCGTTGTAGTAGAACAGGGATTCCTTGACCTCCTGGAGAATCGAAAAATCATACAGCAGCAGCAGCGACGCCAGGAATCCTTCCGGGATAGAGGCTTTCAGATCCTTTTGCCCATGGAAGAACTTGCACAGCATGGCCATGTCGATCAATGCGCCCGATTTGGCGAAGGTGGTATAAAAAGCGTTGAAAATCTTTATTGAATCACGCCCCGAGATACCCTGCTGGCCTTCCTTGTCGGATTCACCGATGATCCGCCGCCTGCGTTTGGCGGTGAGTGCCTTGCGGTCTTCCTCGGACAACCACCCGGGTATATACCCGGTGTAGATTTCCATCTTGAGCAATTGAAGATTTTTGTCGCAATAGCGCCTGTATTTTTCCGGTTTGGGGATCCACTCGAGCATGGCTTCGGAGCGCAGGCTCAAGCGGGAAGAGATGATTGCCCGAGCAAAGTTGTGCAGCACCCGGGGCAGGAAATTATCATCGATGTGGGACCCGAAAATGTTACGGTAGATTTCGACCTCCGTGTTCAGGTCGAGCACATACGGGATATTGATATAAACGATACGATCGGAAAATGACTGGAACTCCTTGATGTTTTTTTTGTCTTCCGGATTCATCAGGGCCAGGAACAGAGAACTGACGTTCTCCTCGATATCCTCAACCTTGTGCAGCCCTTCGCTGATGATGTTGTGCAGCTCGATAAGGCGCTCGATGTTGTGGGATTTGATGTCCATCAGGGCATAGATGCCGTTGTTGGTCTTGGCGTAGCGGGAATAGATGTAACGGACCTGATTGCTGTCGGAAAAGAGCCGGTTGATCAGCTGCTGAAGGTATTCGTTGGTTTGAACGATCTGCTTGATCGGACGATCACCGGGGGAGAACACACTGATGCCTCTGCCCAGTCGGCGGTTGAAACTGTAGGGTACGGCATGAACCATTTCAAACACCTTTGCCGGGTGCTTCAAGCGGGTCAGCAGCGCTTCGTAAAGCGAGCCGCAAATCGTACAGGGAACATCCTGGAAAATCCATTCGAAGGCCTTGTCGGTAAACAGGATGTATTTGAATTCGTTGTTTTCAAAGAGATCATCGAGAAATTGCCGCCGCTGGTTTTTGGGGATCAGGAGCAGTGGATTGTCATGGCAGGGGCAGGGAACCTCCACAAAATTGTTATCCGTGTCGGGCAGGGCCAGGGCCTGAACGGTCTCAAATTGTTTCTTGTTCGGATTTTGCTGCATCCGGAAGAGGCTTTCTATGATGGAAGCGGTCTTATTGCCCCCTTCCTGGGTCAATTGCTTGCGATCCAGACGCCACACCGTTTCGTAACGGGCGCCTGCTTCCGTATTGGCGTACGCTTCGAAGCGCTTCAACAAATTATTCAAAAAGGTACTTTTACCGCAACCGTGGGGGCCATCGAAAATATAGATTTTATTTTGCTGGGCACCACTTCGCAGCGCCTCAACATGATTGACCAACCGGTTGGCAAAAAGACGGTCCGCAAAAAATGGATGGTCTGCGCCTTCGACAAACAGCTTGCTACAGTCATAACTCACATATTTGATAGATTCAGGATCGTTGGGATATTCATCCACACCTTCACCCACATGCGTCTTGAACAGATCATGAAAGACCTGAAACACGTTCCGGATGGTGCCGGTGGGGTTGTCCTGCACCACCTGGAGAAATTCTTCAAAAGGGATGGACTTGCTGTGGTTTGGCCCATCGGCGCTGATATCGATATGCTGCATGGCTTTTCGGATGTTGTCCATAGACTGCCCTATCCGACCGGTGGATAATGGGGTGCCGGTCGCGTCATTTAGAGGACCTTCTTGCTTAGTTTTCGGTCTTCCATGGTGTATCGCACCCGCTGCCATTTCAGTTCCCGCGGTTTGGGTGCATCGGTCTGTGATGCGACAATTCCCGGCATGGCAGGCATTCTTGGCGCCTGTGGCGTCGCGACCACCTCCATGGTTTCCAACTGCACCGGACCGCCCCACAGGTATTCGATACCCAGCATGGTATTGGGGATATATTCCGCCAACAGCGGTTTGCCCTCAAATCGGTGGATGAGGTAAAGGCCTTTTTGCTTGGTTTTCTCCTCGTCGACCTCGATGCACGGCGGATGATATAAGGATGCCATGAGCATCTCCCGGTAATCGTCAGCGCTGCGGCTTTTCACGTAATACTCCCAGACCATTTTCTGCTGGTTCAGCCGTTTGTCTGCCACGAAGAGTTTATTGGCGGTAACGAAGTCCTGATCCACAAAACTGTGGATAAAGGTAAAGTCCGAAAAATTTTCTCGTGCCTTGAAAATGAAATCCCTGCCTTTTCCGGTTTTGGCATCGTAGTCTTTTCGCCGTCCGGCGTCCGCCAGATGTTGGTATTCCCAGGATATCCTGCCTTTTTCGGCTATTTCCTCCAAGAAGTAGAACAGACGCATGCCTAGCGCATAGGGGTTCAGCCCTACCCGGGGCATGGCCGTCACCCCGGCGTTGACCCGGGCAAAGTCCACCTCGTGTCCACTGATGCGATCATCCTGCATGTAAAGGTTTTCGTGCCAGTAAGAGGCCCATCCTTCGTTCATGATCTTGGTGCGGATCTGGGGCTGGAAAAATAGCCCTGTTTTTCGAATGATCTGGATCACCATCAGCATCCATTGGTTCTCTTCCCGGCCAAGCATCTTGGAGTGTTCCAGGATAAATTCCAGCAGGTCCTGAGGCTTTTGTTTTTTCGCCTCTTGGTGCTTTTTAAACAGGCTGGCGAACTCCGGATGACCCTGGTCGACCTGTGAGAAAAAACTCTGCTCGCCCATTGCCGGGTCTTCCTTAACGCTGGTGTTATAGCGCTCAAGCTCCTTGATGTATTTACTGATATTGGCTTTGGCGATATCCTGCAGGTAGATGTCGAAATAATAATCCACTTTTTCCGAAATGCCTGAATCCGGCGCTGAAAAGATCTTCGACAATAGTCCGTGATATCCGACGAGGTTGTCGATGCCCCGGGCAAACTCGATTACGTAGTCTACCCAACGGCCCCGTTCAGAACGAAGTTTGGCGATGGCCCGTTTGTCCGACAGCGCCTCACCGTTAAAATCATAATCCCAGGTATGGCGGAAATAGAGGTTGTTCTGAAAAAAGTCGATATGGCCGATAACATGGTAGAAGATCATCACATTCAGCCAATCCGGATTGTTGTCGTTGTAAAATGAGATGGCCGGACGCGTATTGATGACCGTTTCGTAGGGATTCCCCGGATAGAGTTCGTACTTGCCCCTCTCTTTGAGCACCTCAACGTCGTGAACCCAGTAATCGTAGAGGGTGGGAATCATCACCTTGGGGGAAAGTTCGATAAGATCACGGTTGGTGACGATATACTCCAGGCTTTCATCTTCGAAACGTAGACCGGCGTCACGGGCCCGCAGCTTGCAGCCTTCCATGATCGTTTTGGTATGCTGGTCAATCAGTTTCATGTGTTCCGCCGTTTCCGCCCTCAATCCAAGCGCCCGTTTGAAAATGGGGCGTTTTGAAATGGGCTTTCATGAGATCAACCGCTTGATCCCCTCAATCAAGCGGGGTTCGTCGGTGCTTTCATTGATGGTGTCCAGTCGGAGGAGGTTGGGAAATTTTTCAAGCAGTCCCGATTTTTTCAGGTACCGCTCCACTTCCGTGTCGTTCTGGGAACTGCCGGCATGCTCGGCGATGGTCACGCCCACACGGCTGACATAGCCGAGCATCTCCTTAAGCGCCGGAACAGCCTTCTTTCCCTCCGTGTCCCAGTCGTCGCCATCGGTACCGTGGAAAACATAAATATTGCAGTCCGCGGCCAGGTTTTCCTCCTTGACGATATGGTTGACCATTTCGTAGGCGGAAAAGACCTGGGTGCCGCCGGCTACCCTGGAGTTGTAGTATGTATAGAAATCCTCAACCTCCTTGGCCTCGGTGTCATGCAGGATAAATCGGGACTCCACCTGGTTGGCGTATTGATAGAGCAGCCAGCTGTATATGAGCACATGCTGGGTGACCACCAGCTCGGTGGCCTTTCCGGCCATGGAGCCGGAATAGTCCCGGAGAAAGAAAACGACCGCCTGGGCTTCGAAATCCTTTTCCTTGGACAGGACGCGATAGATCCTGTCTCTGGGGGAGATGATGAACCGGGACGGGTCGATATCGTCAATGTCGGGGATGTTGCCCAGGTGGATATTGGTTTCGACGATCTCCTTCAAGGTGGCTTTTTTGTCCAGCACCTGGCCGGAACCGCGGTTCCGGTCGGTCATGTCGTAGGTATAGCGTGTCAGGGAGCGCTTTTTACCCTTATCTTGCAGATTGGGCAGTTCGAACTGTTCGGTGAGAATTTTTCCCAGGTCGTAGGCAGAGGACTCCATTTCGTGCTGACCGCCCTCGCCTTGACCCGGCCCCCCCGCACCGGCCTCATCCGGATCCCTGACCGGTTGCTCACCGATCACTTCGCCCTCTTCACCATCGCCGCTGCCGCCCTGCCCCTCTTCCTGTGCGGTAAAGTTGGGGTCGTGGATGAATTTTTCCTCCACGGTGGTGGGAACCACCACCACCTTGCCCTTGCCGGCCTTTCCGGGCTTGATCATCTTGCCCACCCGAATTTTGCGGGGAAAGCCGTCTTTCTCCCGTTGGCGGTCCTTTTCCAGCAATTCGTCGATGGAACGGATGTGGCTGACATACGAGCCCCTGGGCTGAGCCATGGCCTGCAGGGTCATCAGGTCGTGGTAATCGTAAAGGTTGAGTAGACGGATCCGGCCTTCATCGGTAGTGACCACCGCCATGCGCCCGTCGATGATGGGCGTGTCATGGGTCCGGTCGTCGTTGAGCTCCAGAAGAATCTTTTCCTCCTGCTCCGCCGTCAGGCCGACTTTGTTTAGATTACGATAAATTTTACTTAGCTTGGAGTGCATATATTTGTATTCCATGTTTTGTTACTACCCAAGCGGTACGTATTGGCCTAAGAAAACACCTGAAACAATAGCTTTGGGGTTCAGGCCAAGGCCGCAGCGATTTTGAAACCGCAGGCGTAGCAGCGCTACGTCGAGGATTTCGAAATTGTGAGAACACCGACCTGGGCCGAAAGATGCTGTTGGTGGATGGGCACGGACTAATTCTCATCCTCTTGCGTGCAGAAATATTCAATGGTCTTCTGTGCACAGGTCTGGCAGTACCCCAACTTGTTGAGCATGGTATCGACCATGCGGTCGTACAGTTTCTGGTTCTCCTCGTTGGTCCGGTTGGCCAGGGCGCCAATCAGACTACCGGAACCGGCGATATCCGATTTTAAGCGTACGTCGGTGACCGCTTTGACCAGTTCCAGGTTATCCATGAAGTCATAGTCCGGTTCCACGGAAAGCTTCTGACCGTATATCTTGCGAATGGAAGTCCGGAAGGTCTCCCGCTGCTCGGTCGTCTTCAAGCCCAGGCGGTCTTCCACACTGTTGATGTAACGTTCGTCTATTTTTAGGGCTTTCAGTTCCCCGCTCTGGGGATCCTTGTACTTCCACATCTTGTCCGGCCCCAGGTTTTCGGCATCGATGCCGATGATCATGTTCACGTAGTTCATGACATCCTTGCGGATGGCCAAGGGTTCGTCCATATATGCGTTGAACATCTCCGTCATGATCCGCTCCCGATAAAGCCCCTTGGCGGTCTTGAGGTCCTCGAGGTATTTGGCCCGGTCGTTGGCCTCAGTCACATAGTCGAGGACAATGCGCTCCAGGGCCTTGAAGATATCGTAGGCGAACATGCACCTGCCCTCGTTGGTTTCCGAGCTTTCGTTGAGCAGCTGGATGGCCCGGCCCAGGTTGCGCTGCCCCAGTCCCTTCTGGCCGAATCGCTTGGTGATGTCCGGGTTCTGATTGAGGGTATCGATGACCTCGGCCAGGGTTTTGATGCTTTTTTCTCCGGCCACCTCGCCGGCGGCCAGCTTCATGGTCTCGATGGGCGTGAGCTTTTCCGACCGGGCCAGCCGAGTGAGCACCACCGCTACGGAGGCGGCATGATTCAGGTTGGGATCTTGGTGCAGATATTCGCGATCGAGGGTCGTGCGCGTCTCATTGCCGATGGCGTAAATGGTCAGGTCTTTTTGTAGTTTGTAGTTGGTGTTGTGTGAGACGTAGCAGATGCGGCAGCGGTCGACGATGGGGGCTTCTTCTTTTCCCGCCAGGAAGCGGTTGAATTCAGAATTGTTGCTGGTGGCAATAATAAGGGTGTCGATGGGCCACTTATAACCATCAATTTCGATGCTGCGGTTCTGGATCACCCCCAGGTATACCTGGACCAGGTCCTTCTTGTTCTTGAAAATTTCATCGGAAAAATGAACTCCACCGCCGGCCACCCGGGCCAACGCCCCGCGTCGCAAATCGAAACGGTAGGGATTGTTGGTCTCTGTGATGTGCAGCAGCCGCTGAATGGACTCTTCACCCAAAAGATCCACGGCCGATGAGGTAATTTTATCTTTTGCCGCATACTTGCCGGTGACGGTGCCCAGGCTCTCGGTCATGGGAACAGGAATGATCTGGATGAATTCGAGCATCTTTGCCAGATCACCGTTGGTGTAGTTCCTGATGCTGTTCCACATGAACGCACTGCAGGCGCCCAGCGGGCGATGGTCCACCCAGAGGCTTTCGATTTCGTTGTCCGAAAAGCCAACCTCCCGGGATAAAAAATCACGGTTTTTATCCGGCTCGTCGGTGATGTTCATTCCCAGAATCATGGGGTCCTCGTAGGTCTGGGACTCGATGGTCGTGATTTTCCCGAACCCGCCGATCTTGTCCAGGCCGGTAAATCGGAAGGAATATTTTCGGTTGGTCTCCCGGGATAAAAATTCCCTGTATTTATTGCAGACGAAATCCACCAGAAAGGTCTTGCCGTTTCCCGGTTCACCCACAAGGACAAAGGCCATCTCCTTGGAGGACCCATTTTCCGCGGCATCCTTGACGTAGGATACAAAGCTGTTGATTTCGTCATACATACCAATGATGTGCTTTTTTCCTGTTCTGAAAATGCTGAAATTGTAAGTGGTCTCTCCGTTCACCACCACCTTTTCGATGTCACTGTCCAGAATCATCCGGGCTACGCCCTGAAAGGCATTTTCGAAACGGCGTTTTCCTTCCTTGACCGCAACCAGATGCTGGTGAAGCGCCGAGGCGTCCTTCTTTACCATGGTTTCCCCCTCTATTTTTAATGACCGCTGCAGGAGATGTGGATCGGGTTAATGGCGTACCCCAATGTTTTTTCAGCCGCAACAGGAAAATGAGATCTTTGCGTTCGGCTTCCAGGTCCGCCGTCAGAGCGGCGTGGTCGGTGAGAAGCGTTTCCGACGACAATCGACATATCCCGGGAACCGGGTATTCAGCCGGTAAGGAAGCCGGATGCAATGGACAGGGTCACGGGTTAAGGCATATGCACGGTAAACGCCGCTCGTCGCTAATTGCTCATCAGGGTGAGAATTCCATTGCAACTACCTGAGTATAGCACCTCATTGCCAAACTTCAACCCGAAAAAACAAACGGGCGTTTGACAATTGACGGATAGGCGGATCTATCGCCGGTTCCGGCCGCTTTATAGAAAAATCCGTGAGATATCGGGATATCCGGAATAATCCACAGATTCCGCCGTGTGCCCAAGTTGCCGCATCTCCGGTTACGATAATGCTTGCTTCCCCCCGTTGCCTTTTTTATGATAATAGCGATTCGTCGGATGATCACCGACGGCGACCTTGCGGTGGGGGCACCATGCTCAAAGAACTGTTAATCAAGAATTTCGCTATTATCGACGATCTGAATATCCACTTCGAAGATGGGTTGACCATCTTGAGTGGCGAAACCGGCGCCGGTAAATCCATTATCATCAACGCGGTAAACCTGCTGTTGGGGTCTCGCGCCAGCGCCAAAATGATCCGGGATGGAAATGACACCGCCGAATTGTCTGCATTCTTCGATGTTCCCGAAGCATCCAAAGCCGCGGCGATTATGGCTGAAAACGGCTATGAACCCAAAGACGGTTTGCTGGTGCGCAGGGTCATCGCCGGAAACGACCGCCATCGTGTCTACATCAACGACCGAATGGCCACCATGCAGATGCTGGCATCCATCACCGCGAATCTGGCCGGCATTTCCGGCCAGCGCGCCCACCAGGGGTTGCTCAGGGAAGAAACCCATCTGTCCATTCTGGACCGTTTCGGCGGTCTTTTGCCACTGGTTGCACAGGTGGCCGACCGCTATGAGCAATTGGTACCGTTGTTCCGGACGCTTGATGTCCTCAAGGCCAAAAAGAACAACCGGGAAAAGGAGATGGACCTGCTCCGGTATCAGGCAGCGGAGATTGCCGATGCCGACATCATGCCTGGCGAGGATGAATCCCTGGAGAAAGACAAGCTGCGGCTCAAGCACACCGAATTCCTCCACCGGTCCGTTTTTTCGGTCATCGAATCCCTTCACGGGGCCGATGGGGCTATTTTGGAGCAGCTGGGGGAAGTGCGCAAATGCCTGGAGAAGGCAGCGGACCTGGACGATGGGTTGACGGCGGGGGTGCAAGGGCTTTCCGACCACCTCTTCGGCCTGGAGGATGTGACGGAAACGTTGCGGTCTTACCTGGGGACCCTGAACAACGAAACGGATCGGCTTGAGTCGGTGGAAACCCGCCTGGATCTGATCAACCGGTTGAAGCGAAAATACGGAGGGTCCTTAGAAACGCTTTTCCAAAAACGCGATGCCATTGAAGCCGAGGTTTGTGCCGTTGACGATCTGGACGATGATATTCGGCGAAACGAAACGCAGCTGAGCGACGTTTACGACCATGTGGCGGATTTGGCCCGGCATTTGTCTGAACGACGGAAAGGGGTGGCCACGGATTTTTCCCAAGCCGTTGAAAAGGAGCTGAACGGTCTGAAAATGGCCGGCAGCCGGTTCGCTGTCCGCCTTTCTTTGCCCCCCTGCGGCAAACCTGCATCCCCATGGCTTTATGTGGATGACAAGCAGCTGTCGGCCACGGGTATCGATCAAGCGGCG
>Ga0209633_10000915_pt1 | contig 32301 bp, 27 predicted proteins | sample Cruoilmetagenom1_FD_187290 | JGI IMG/M metagenome (GOLD analysis project Ga0209633, IMG submission 187290) | Oil polluted marine microbial communities from Coal Oil Point, Santa Barbara, California, USA - Sample 1 (SPAdes) (version 2) | ecosystem: Environmental > Aquatic > Marine > Oil seeps ... | reverse complement strand
CCCAAGTCCTTGGCTTGCTCAAAGGCTTCCTTTTCCGTGATGCCATCACCATTTGCGCTTGATGTTTGTGTCGCCGTTTTCGGTTCTATGGCAGCCTGATAGGACTTACATGCCTTTACAAATTTTCTGATATTTTCATGCCCGCCATTCAAATTGAGCACGTTTGACCGATAGCCCGGAACAAGATAATCAACAGCCTCCCGCGATGATAGAAACTTCCAGATCGGATGCGTGTGATCCGGGCGTACAATGACGCCGGCAATTCCCTCTTCAGCGTCATTCCGGCTAACCTCTCCATCAAGCCCGATTTCCGCTCCACCACCCGAAAAACGTAGCCGTACGGTTTTACCCGACTTCATCTCGGCAATGTCCGTCGCAATTGTCAGCACAGAAAACCGCACGCTTGTGCTAGGTGCCGCGTCACATATACCGGTAAATTGGATGTTGTCCGTCTCAGGGACACCATATTGCAGGGTCGCTGTCATTCGACCTTTATTGTCGGGGTCATTACGTTCTGAAAACGTCCACTTCATATTGTCCTGGGCTGGGGCACCACTTACATAGCCCGGCAGTAAAAGCGTCATGGCGAGCACGCATATCATCACGGAGAATTGTTTAATGTACCTATGTCCGGCGTCTCCAATATTCCCGCTCATTATCCCCCCAAAGGCAAACAGACTGTATAAAGATATACTCAGCATAAACAAATCAGTTACATTTGCAAATGACAGCGAATTGAAACTGGGAATAGAGTAAACCAATCCAGCAGGTTGAAAATTTCCCCAAGCAAAACAGATCCCGGTGATGACCGACCAACAACTGCCCATACTCTATTCGTTCCGCCGCTGCCCCTACGCCATGCGCGCCCGCCTGGCGATCCATGCCACCAGCGCGCAAGTAGAGCTTCGGGAAATAGTACTGCGCAATAAACCCGGCGAGATGATCAAGGCCTCGCCAAAAGCAACCGTGCCCGTGCTTATTGACGTGGATGGCCGGGTTATTGACGAAAGCTTTGATATTATGAACTGGGCGCTTGATCAAAACGACCCTGGGGCTTGGCGCAGCCCTGAAACCGGCGATATGAATGAAGTGCTCACCCTCATCCAGCAAATTGAGGGGCCCTTTAAAGATCATCTCGACCGCTATAAATATGCCAACCGCTACACCCATGAAAATGACGATGAAGGTGTCGACCCGGTGGCCGAGCGCGATGCCGCCATGGAAATCCTGCGAGAGTTCGAGGAGCGACTTGGCTCAAGCCCCTATCTCTTTGGCAACCGAAGTTCACTGGCCGATATGGCGACAGCACCTTTCATCCGGCAATTTGCCAATACCGACCGGAGCTGGTTTGACGCGCAAAAACGACCAAACCTGCAACGCTGGTTAGCCGAGTTTCTAAACTCAAAGATCTTTCTCGCTATCATGCAAAAATACCCGCCGTGGGAAAGCGGCACCAAAGGCGTGCCCTTCCCCACGACAAGCTAATAGCCGACCGATTAGCTGGACCAAAACACGGTCATTTAATGCGGTCATTTAATAATGCAGTCACTCAATGATGAGCGGAAACCGCTTTAAGCGCCTCGCCTGAGAGCTTGAACGGCACCATGTGCGAAAGATCACCAAGGCTTAGCATGCCAACCATGCGCCGTGCCTTGTTGATAACAGGCAGACGGCGGATTTTCTTGTCTTCCATGCGTTGGACGGCTTTTGAGACGTCTTCATCTTCCGAGCAATAATAAATTTTCCGGGTCATCACATCACGCGCTGTGGTTTTCGAAAGGCTCATACCTTCCGCCACCGCCTTGCACGCAATATCACGATCTGTGACCATACCGACAAGCCGGTCATTGTCGCCAATAGGCACCGAACCAATATCTTCCATTTTCATGATTTTAGCGATTTCAGAAATAGGTGTATCTGGCGAGCACCATTCAACACCATGATGCATTGCGGACTTTACTTTCATAAGGGTCTCCTTTGGGCCGCAGCATTTAATAAGCTGCAGAGCATTAATCCGCCCCATATCGATCCGCCGAAGAGATTGTAATTAAAAGAAGTCCCATCGCCTATTTTAAGGCAAACACCCTTTTTCTATCCGGATCATTCTAACCGTAGATTATCTTAACGCCTATTAAGTTGTATTGGCAATAAAGCTGCTCTGATTTTTCTCAAAAAATCTACTCTTTCCTTATAGGCGGATCATCTGCTATAGGGCTCTTTCGCCTAACCAATTTGCGAGTCGCACACACACACATCAAATATCTACGATGTGCAAAAGGGCCTGTAGCTCAACTGGTTAGAGCCGACGGCTCATAACCGTCTGGTTGCAGGTTCGAGTCCTGCCGGGCCCACCAAAAGCTTTTTTTGCAAAGCAAAAAATGCCGACACAAATCAATCCCTAAAAAAAGCGACAGTTGTTTCTGAGGAAATTTCCGAAGAAACAATGAGAGTGCCAAAGGCGTTTTTCTTTGCAAAAAGCCTACATCCTCAAAATTTAAACATGAGAACGACAGGCGTTTAAGGCGTTTCGAAGAAACGCCCCTCAACAAAAATGTAATCGGCAGGAGCGGCAGTCGTTTAAGGGGTTTTGCGAAGCTAAACACCTGCGGCAGTCATTTCGCAGAAATGACGAGAGCACCGCAGAGGCGATGAGAGCTCCGCTAGCAGTCATTTCGCGTAAATGGCGAGAGCACTAAAGCATCGCTGAGAGCTTTCCAGGTTCAGGTCCTGCCCAGCCACTAAGCCACCGATCACTCATCACCTTGATCCGGCAGCGGCTTGCCGTCATCGCGCAACACAATATAAATCGCTGGTATGACCAGAAGCGTGAGCAATGTCGACGACATCAAGCCAAACAGAAGTGAGATGGCCAGCCCCTGGAATATGGGGTCAAACAGAATAACCGCCGCACCGATCATCGCAGCAATGGCCGTCAGCAGAATAGGTTTCGAGCGAATAACCCCCGCATCGAGCAACACCTGTCGAAGAGCCACATCGGTTCCACGACGGTTCTCGATAAAATCAACCAGAAGAATTGAATTCCGGACGATAATCCCCGCAAGGGCAATAAAACCGATCATTGATGGAGCGGAAAATGGAGCACTAAAAATCCAGTGACCAATAACAATCCCGATCAGTGTGAGCGGCACAGGCGTCAATATCACGAGCGGTAGCTTGAACGATTTAAACTGGGCGACAACGAGAATATAGATGCCGAGTAGGGCCACGGCAAACGCCGCGCCCATATCGCGAAAGGTCACATAGGTGACTTCCCATTCCCCGTCCCACAATAGTGTCGGCTTTGATTCATCATCCGGCTGTCCATACATAACGACCTCCGGTTTTCCCCATTTACCCCAGTCAACGCTCTCCAGCCGCTTTTCAACCTCAAGCATGCCGTAGATGGGCGCTTCAAATTCACCGGCCAGCTCGCCCATGACCATCTCCGCCGCACGCCCATTGTGCCTGAACACAGGGTATGAGGCCTCCTCCTCAGTTAACTTAACAACATCACCGAGCTCGACAATCGACCGGTTACCCGGCAGCCCGTTTGCTGGCACAGGGGTTGAAAGAATACTCGTCGAGATCATTTTACCCGATTTTGGCACTTGAATGGAAATCTCAACCGGGTGACGACCGCCACCACGATGGGAATAGCCTACGGATATTCCGCCAAGATAAACACGTATGGCGTCATAAACATCGCTTTGAGCGACTTTGAAAAATTCAAGCTTGTCTTGATCAATTGTAATCCTGAGACGCGGGGCGCGAACCCCATAACTATCGTCATCGTCAACAATATAGCTCACATCCTTGTATAACTGCCGCACCCGTGTCGCGACTTCGCGACGGGTTTCAGCATCAGGTCCATAAATCTCCGCCAGAAGGGTCGCGATGACAGGCGGTCCCGGTGGTACCTCGACAACCTTCACCGAACCACGGGTCGGCAGCTTCAGATCTTTCAACCGCGCCCGGATATCAAGTGCGATATCGTGACTGGACCGGCTCCGGTCATGCTTGGCCAGAAGGTTGATCTGCAAATCCCCCTGCTCAGGCCGGTCGCGCAGATAATAATGACGCACCAGGCCATTAAAGTTAAAGGGTGCTGCAGCACCAACATGAGATTGAATGGATTTAAGCTCAGGCAGGTCGCTAAGCTTTTGCGCAGCCATATTCAATACATGCTCGGTTCGCTCTAGCGATGATCCTTTCTTGAGATCCACAACGACCTGCATCTCTGACTTGTTGTCAAAGGGCAGAAGCTTGACCGTCACAAATTTCATTGGAATAGCCAATAAAAGAATCAGCGTCGCGGCCCCCGCAATCAACAGAAATCTGAACGATTTCCCCCGGGTTTTCAAAATCGGTATGGCAGCCGACTTGAATATATTCCCGATGAAGCCGCCGCCGTCCTCATCATGGCCGTGCCCGCCATCACCTTCATGGTTCTTGCCAAAACGCATAAGAAGCCACGGTGTTATGATCACCGCTACAAAAAACGACATGATCATGGCAGCCGACGCATTGGCCGGGATCGGACTCATATAAGGCCCCATCAGACCCGATACAAAGAGCATCGGCAAAAGGGCAGCAACAACCGTTAGGGTGGCAATAATGGTCGGGTTCCCGACTTCAGACACGGCTTCAACAGCCGCCTTCGCCTTCGTTCGCCCATCCTTCATAGACCAGTGACGTGCGATATTTTCGATCACCACAATCGCATCATCCACCAATATGCCGATCGAGAATATGAGCGCAAAAAGGCTCACCCGATTAATGGTATAACCCATGATATAAGACGCAAAAAGCGTGAGCAGGATCGTTGTGGGTATAACGATCAATATGACCATAGCTTCACGCCAGCCAATCGCAAAGCCAGCGAGGAGGACGATAGAGACCGTTGCCAGTCCCAAATGAAACAGAAGTTCGTTTGCTTTTTCATCGGCAGATTCGCCGTAATCCCGCGTCACCAATACCTCAACATCATCGGGGACAAGTCGCCCGCGGAGCATCTCCGTTTGATGAATAATATGCTCGGAAATATCGACCGCATTCGCCCCCGCCCGTTTGGCAAGCGCGATTGTCACTGCAGGAACGCGCTCCAACCCCTTATCTTCAGTTTTCCGGTAATGCCAAACCCTGTGTTCAAGCGGTTTCGTACCAACAACAATATTCGCCACATCGCGTACATATACCGGGCGGCCGTCTCGCGCCGTCATCAGCAATAACCCGATATCAGGAATGCCGTGCAGGGTCTGCCCCGCAGCAACGGCAATGTTTGTGTCGCGTCCCCTGATCTGCCCGGCCAGAAAGGACCGGTTGGCCTCCTGGATTTTACCATTAAGCTGCTGCAATGTGATCCCCATCAGCGCCAGGCGCTCGGGATCAGGCTCAACGCGAATTTGCTCAGGCCGACCGCCAACAATATAAGAGAGCCCAACCTGATCGAGCTTCGCAAGCTCAACCAGAAGGTCCTGGGCCATATGATAAAGCGAACTATCGGTATAGCGCGAAGCGGCACCGGATTTTGGAGCCAGGGTCAAAGTGACAATAGCAACATCATCAATACCGCGCCCGACAATAAGCGGTGCCGGGATGCCTAACGGAATGCGCGTTAAATTGGCGCGTACTTTTTCGTGCACACGCAAAATTGCTGAGTCCGCATCAGTTCCGACAAAAAAGCGCGCCGTCACCAATACCCGGTCATCTTCGGTACTTGAATAGACATGCTCAACGCCATTAATCGCTTTGACGATGGTCTCAAGCGGCTCGGTCACAAGCTTGACCGCATCGTCAGCTTTCAAGCCATCCGCGCGGACAAATATATCGACAAGTGGCACCGATATTTGTGGCTCTTCCTCACGCGGCAGCGCGAACAAAGCAACAAGACCGACAGCAAATGCGGTCAATATCATTAACGGTGTCAGAGGGGAGTTAATCGAGACGCGTGTGAGCCACCCCGAAACCCCTAATTTTTTATCAGCCATTACGGAGCCACCAGCATATCATTTGATTGCAAACCAGAGAGGACTTCTATGAGGACATCATCGCCATCTTTCCGCTGCTCCCGCCCAAGCTGAACAACCACATCAATGGGTGTTCCCTCTTTTTGGGCAAGTTTCACATAATCAAGACTAAAACGCTGGAAAATATATTTCTTCGGAACAAGCATTGTCTTGCGCTTGCCCGCTGAGATCCACGCCAGTGCGCGCTCTCCAATAAAATATCCCTCTAAACCATCAACCTCAGCATCGGCGACCACACGACCATCCTGCAACTCGGGATAAACCTGAGAAATCTTGCCGCTAACCGTGGCACGGACATCATCGCTCATTGATTCCCCGGCAGATCCACGCGCACCAACCCGAACCTCATCCCCCGAACGCATGAAAAGCGCATGGCGTTCAGGCAATGCAAGACGTAAAAGATAGGCATTGGCGGCAATGGTTGCGATTGCTTCACCGGGAAGAACAACGCTACCCAAAGTGACAGGAACCTTAAGCACTGTGCCGTCGGCAGGTGCCAAAACCTGGCCTTCTTTTTGTTGGGCTATGGCCACGGACCGCTCTGCAACAAGCGCTTTGAGGCCGCTTTCAGCTGTTTCAAATATATTCTGCGCCTGCTCAAGTCTCGTTTTTGGAGATATACCCCGGCGCGTTAGCTCCTTCGCACGGTCAAGATCGCTCTGTGCCGTTATCAAAACATTTTTTGCGGCAGCAATCTGCGCATCCACGCCCTTCAATCGGATCGCAATTTTATCATCAACAACGGTTGCAATCATCTGACCTGCTTTCACAAGGTCGCCTTCGTCCACATCAAGCTTGATGATCGTACCGGGCGTGCGCACCCGTGCAGAAATCTGGTCACGGCTTCGCACTGTCGCAAACACACTCTTAAAATCGACAATTTCCGTCTCTTCTACCTTGTACGTATCAGGCTGCACTGCACTGACTTCACCATAAACAGGCCCGACAAACGAAAATCCAATAAGCTTAAACCCAATGAGCGGAATCGACGCCAATGCCAAAACCCGCAAGCGTCTTGATTGAGCAGACCCCATAATTATTCCTCACACATTTCAGATATATCCGCGCACCCGGGTCACGAGAAACTGGCTCTATGCCAAATCTCGCTCAATTCCCCGGGCGTTCCAGACGGATGATTAATCACCAAAGCAGCACGTTCGCCATTTTTTTCTGCTCTTCATCAAGCATCGAATAAAGCTTGTCAGTTTCAATTTTGAGGGACTTGATCGTCTCAAGCATTGCCGACATGGCAGTAATCCTGAGATTAATGCGTTCAGGTGCCGTGCCGGATTTTTTTGCTTCCTTAATGGATCGGCGCATATCCTGTTTCAGGGTTTTGCGCTTTCTCAAAAGCTCTGCATAAGCATCCCACTGTGCGGTTTGAGCCGCAGTGATGTTGAGCGCAGACTTTTTATAGGCAAGACGCGCTTCCATCATGGCGCGTTTTGCGTCGCCCTTTTTCATCATGCCATGAGCGGCGTGCGAACCACGCATCATGTCGTGCCCTTTGCCAGAGCCGCGCATCATACCGTGCCCTTTGCCAGAGTCGCGTTTGGCACCATGCCCGCCACCGGAGCCTCGTTTGGCCCCGTGCCCGCCACCGGAGCCTCGTTTGGCCCCGTGCCCGCCACCGGAGCCTCGTTTGGCCCCGTGCCCGTCACCGGAGCCACGCTTGGCACCAGGAGCCGCACTATCGGAAGCTTGAGCGTTCGGTTGCGCAGGATCAGTCTCCTGAGCAAAAGCGGGAGAAATAGCGGTTACGGCAGTCGCGACAAAAACGGCTGAAACAGCAGAAACGAACGTTTTAAATCCGGATTTGAAAGGCGTTAAATTTCTCATGTCAGGGCTTTCTGAATTGAATTGTTAAACTCTTGAAGTCTACTTACCACGCCAGTGTACAGCGGCTTTGATGTGGGTCAAGGTCGGCTGCACATATCGACCACAAAAGCTGGCCCGAATACAAAAAAACGGACGCTCACCAGAGCGTCCGTCTTACTCGTCTCAACACTCCCGTTGGGGAATCTCAATTCTTATTGCACGATTGCTTTCGCACCGTCGATCATGGCGTTGGCATATGTCATCGGGTTCATGATCTTGATGAGGTTGTCTGTATTGACCAGGCTGTATTCGCCGTCTGTCGCAACAAGCTCTTCCGCACCGGTTTTGGCTTCCGTGCCAAGCTTGGCGTAAGCATCGATATTAATGAGCTGCTTGTAATGGCCAAGGTCAATAGCATGTTTGTAAGCACCAGGCTGCATCCAGTATGTGTAGGTGCTTGTGTCCAGAAGAACCGCGTATGATTTTGGGTTCATCCAGGCCATCCAGGTAGCTGGGTTCATCATGTCGACATAAAATTTCGGCTTAAAAAACTGACCGTATTGAGCCGGATTGGTGAATGCCATGTGCATTTTTGAATGCATTTTCGGATTGATGAAATTTGTCCAGGCTTCAGGATGCGCAGGGTTGAAGGAAACCGTCATGCCGGGCTCAATATGACCTGCATCATCGTGCCATTTCGCTGGATCAATAAGTTTTTCAATAGATGCGCCAACTGCCGCAGTCGCAGTTGAAGTCACGTCTTCAGCATTTGCTGCTGTCGCACTGAAACCCAATGCGAGTGCCAATGCCAATGTTACTGTTTTGATGGTCATAATATGCTCCCTAAAACCAATTTAATAATCTCTGATTACGGATCATCTGAACTCGAATTTTCCCAGACGCTCAAGGTCATTTATGAACCGCTTCAAAACATTTATATTCGAACATGCGAATATAAGCAAGTTCTAATTCAATAAAATCTATAAATTATTAATGTTGGCGCACTTTTTGTTGACCAACCACCTGGGTTGCTCCCATCAAACAGCCGACACTGACAATTGGTTTAATCCTAGCCTGCGCGAGATATGGCAAGATCCCTGAGGACATTCGCTTCGAGCTTAAGCTCTTCAAGCGTGTGGGCCAGCGTATCACCAATCGAGATAACTCCAATGAACTCATCACCCTCAAATACAGGTAGATGACGAATGCGGTTGGTACTCATCGTCTGCATCGCATCGCGAATAGATGTGTCGCTTTTACAGGTGATAACTGACTTCGTCATTAGATCATCAACCAGAAGATCAATGGTTTTTGCACTATGGGCAGAGAACGCCCCAACGATATCGCGTTCCGAAATCATACCAACAACTGTACCTTCGGTATCGCGAACCGGCATCGCGCCAATGCGGTTGGTGCTCATCAAAGTGGCCGCCGACTGTACAGTGTCTTCCGGCCGACATGTAATTGGATGACGATCGCGTTTTTCTAAAATTGTATTGACGGTCATTTTGATCTCCCTTTTTTTTGATCTTGTCTGTCGCAATGCGAGGGCCTCGACAAATCAGGTCATAAAACCCTGTAAAAACGCAACAGAATATTCGACTATACTGATATAGTTTCTCAAAAATATCAATCCCGGCCTGCATATTTCACCTCATTTTCATGAGTAAGTGATCATATCATTATTCCAGGACACACACATAGAGCGTGACAATGAATTCTCAGAACCTGAACATATGGACAGCACGCGCCGCCATGCTTGGCGGAATTGCCGGGCTCATGCTTGCAGGCTTGGGCCGGCTTTATGCCCCTTTTGATATATTCGCCCATTTCACCCCGCACTTTGCATTCATCACCTTTAGCGGTTGTCTGGCCAATATCGTGTCTCATCGGTCAGGCCTCATCCTCACCCTTGGCGCATTGCTTACCCTCGGCATACATCCCGCACTTGCCGCATGGGCAACTTCAGGGAGCAATAGAGCCAATACTGGAGTGAATAACGCTCGGGCCGGAACTCCACACGCTTCCCCACGTCCAGCGCAATCACAACCTTTAAAAGTCATATCCCTGAACACCTGGCACAGTCACCCGAACCCGGACGCGATTTCCACTTTCATCGAGAACCAAAATCCCGATCTCATTATTTTGCTTGAATTTGGACCGAACAAACTCAGCCTTCTAAACGGCCTGCGCGCCAAATACCCGCACATCTCACATTGTTCAAATCGGTGGCATTGCTCCGTGGCGGTCCTTTCCAAAACACCCATAACCGCGCATGGATCAAGCGGGCCTGAGACCTCGGTCCCCGCCCACGCATGGGTAACGCTCAATCATCAGGGACGCACAGTCACAATAATCGGTGCTCATCTGCACCGGCCAATTGACGGCATGAAACGGCACAGAAAACAGATGATCGGCCTGTCCAAACTCGCCAATAAATTCTCAGCCGCCGTGCTCATAGCAGGCGACTTCAATACAACGAAATGGGCAGACAGCTACCACCTGTTTAAAGACCAGAGCGGATTAACACCCATGCCACAATATATCCCGAGCTGGCCCGCACGTTTTCCGCAGCTCGCCATCGATCATATTTTTCACAACGACAAGCTCAAACTCATCCATGCAAAAACCAGCACCCCAATTGGCTCGGATCACCTGCCATTGATCGCCACTTTCCGCTTGAATTAATCGGCCTGGTTGAATTAATCGGCCCGTTTGAATTGATGGGCCCGACTGGACACATTCAGGCTTTGCGCTTTTTCTTACGTTTGCGCTTGCAATTCCCAAGGTAGCGTTTTGAAAGATCACGTTGAACGCTTGAACTCAGTATTTTTGCTCGCGACAATTGCGCCGGATCCCCACCCGATGGATCATCATTGCCAAGCACACTCGGTGCCGCTGCCATTTCCATCATGCCGTGTTGCAGCTCCTTGCAGGTCAGGCTTGGAAGAAGCTTTCGATAAGCGAAAGCACGCACCCCGGTAAGATAAGCAGCCCCGTCGGGCACATCATAGACCCAGGCCTTTGAACTATCCGCCATAATGGCGTTTAATGCCGCCTCACGTTTTGAAATACAGCCGCTACTATCCCCAATGCAGCTCGTACCGGCATCGATAACTCCCGAACCGCCAAAAACCGAGCAACCACTGAGTGCGAACCCACATAATAGAATGAGCACCATGCCTGTTTTCAAGCGCACATTGATATTTTTGTCCAAATACATTTTCCAACCAAACTTGATTGTAATTGCTTCTCTAAGAGCCCACCGAACATGCTAGGATTCGGCAAAAGAACTCAATCGAGCATAGGGTGAATAGATGTCTCATGCACAAAGAATATATGAATATGGCGGTCCTGAGGTCATGCAATGGGAAGTCATTGATGACACCACTGATGGGGTGGGTGGGAATGAAGCACCAGGAGCTGGTGAAGTCCGGCTCAAACACGATGCCATCGGCGTCAACTTCATTGATGTCTATATGCGCACCGGGCTTTATCCAGCAAGCTCCATGCCCTTCATCCCCGGCATAGAGGGGGTTGGCACCGTCACCGAGATTGGCACAGGCGTTGAAGACCTCATGATCGGTGACCGGGTCGCCTATGCAGGCCCCATTGGCGCCTATGCCGAGACACGCAATATAATCGCAGAACGTTGCGTTTTAATACCCGATGAAATCTCGTCCGAGATTGCCGCCAGTTCGTTTGTGCAGGGCATGACCGCACGGTTCCTTTTAAAGGAAACCTATCCCGTCGGACCAGACACAGTCATCCTTTTGCACGCAAGCGCTGGCGGCGCGGGACGGCTTATTGCCCAATGGGCGGCACATCTCGGCGCCACGGTCATCGGCACTGCCGGCAGTGATGAAAAATGCGAACTCGCGAAGGCAAATGGCGTTGAGCATGCCATCAATTACCAAAAGGATAATTTCGTCGCGAGCGTCGCCGACATTACCGAAGGCGAAGGCGTCGATGTGGTTTATGATCCGATTGGCAAAGACACCTATCCCGGCTCCCTCGATTGCCTGAGGCCGCGCGGGCTCTGGGTTCCTTTTGGTCAGGCATCCGGCGTCATCGACCCCATCGACATCCGCATTCTCTCGCAGAAGAAATCCCTATACGCAACCCGGCCGATGCTGTTCGACTATATCGATAGTCGAGATGATCTTTTGCGCAATTCGGGCGACCTCTTCTATATGCTCAAAAAAGGCCATCTCAATGCTGCGCCCAGTCATACATACGCACTTAAAGACGCGAGCGAAGCTCACCGCGATCTCGAGGCGCGAAAAACAACGGGATCAATAATTCTGCTTCCCTAATGAATTAAAATGCAAAAAAATATCAGGCAAAAACAGATGATGGATCAACCAATTGAACTTTACTACTGGCCAACCCCGAACGGTCACAAGATTACGATCATGGTTGAGGAATGCGAACTCCCTTACGTCATCAAATATGTCAATATCGGCAAGGGCGAACAGTTTGAGCCGGACTTCCTGAAAATAGCGCCCAACAACCGCATGCCTGCAATTATCGACCCAAACGGCCCGCTAAACCCGGATGCTCCGGAGGCCCAACCCAAACCCGTTTCAGTTTTTGAATCCGGCGCGATCCTGCAATATCTCGGACGCAAAACGGGTAAATTTTACCCAGCCGATGAGCGCGCGCGCATAGAAGTCGACCAGTGGTTGATGTGGCAAATGGGTGGCCTTGGCCCCATGGCGGGACAGGCGCATCATTTCCGTCAATACGCACCAGAAAAAATCGAATACGGAATTGAGCGCTATACAGATGAATGCAATCGCCTCTACGGCGTCATGAACAAGCGCCTTGAAACCCGTGATTATCTTGCACGCGACTATTCCATTGCCGACATGGCCTGCTATCCATGGGTGCGGCCCTATAAACGTCAGGGACAGGATTTAAGCGACTTCCCCGCGCTTGATGCCTGGTTCGGGCGCATTCATGACCGCCCGGCTGTGGCCCGCGCCTACGCTATTGAGGACCAGACACCCGGCGGCAGGTTCGACCTCTCTGAGGACAAGGATGCCCAGGCCATGCTGTTTGGTCAAAAGGCCCGATGAGCAACCGCACGAGTTGGACTGGCGAGCTGGACCAGTGAGTTGATGAGTGAGAGAGTGTGAAAGTGTGAGTGAGCATTCCATAAAAGCTCATAGCGTCAGCTAATTGCCAGGATGAACCATTTATAGTGCTGCCAACAAAAATGAAAACAATACAGGTAACATGACCGACAAACTCGAAATTCGCAAAAGTCTACCCGGTGACGCGAACCGGATCGAACAACTCTATTTGGATGCCTTCCCTGACGAGGATCTGCTATCGCTTGTGAGTGAACTTCAGGATCTTGAGCAAAGCGTAATATCACTTGTCGGGTTACGTGAAAACGAAATCGTCGGGCATATCATATTCACGATTTGCCGCGTTGAGGGAGAGAAGGATAAAGTAGCACTTTTAGGCCCGCTGGCGGTCACACCGATTTTGCAAAAACAGGGGATCGGAAGCGCCCTGGTTCAGACGGGTTTCAAACAAATGAGAAACTCTAAAATTGGTTATGTTTTTGTGCTCGGCGATCCTGCTTATTACAATCGCTTCGGATTTAAGGCAGAAGACAAAGTCGCAACACCTTATCCATTACCGACGGAATGGCGTGGAGCATGGCAGTCCATCAAGCTATGCGATGCAGAAGCGCCTCATGAGGGAAAATTGATTGTGCCAGAACCATGGCGTCAAATTGCACTTTGGACTTCGTGACCACTACCCCGCCCGCGTTTCGCAGCAAGAAGCAACCATTATTGAACGTCCCCTCCGGCACAAAACCGCGCAATATACCGGCCATCGCTTATAACGGTCTCGCCCGTTAAAGCATGTCGCGACCGCGTCGGCTTGCCACCTTTGACGGCATTGCACCGCGCACACGGCCAACAGCGATATCTGCGAGAACTTTTGTCGCGAGCCGATTATGCTGGGTTGCCTGGGTGTTGCTGGCAACAGACGATATTCCCCCGCTGCCACCACAGCCGGAAAGCCCGGTTACCAGAATAAACGCAGCCACAATCCGCAAGCCCAACGACGATCCCCTAAAACTCATATTACGCGTAATCCCATACTTTCGCGATGTAATTTGATACTTAAACACGGCTCCCCGATGGCAGTACATTAGGGCCAAATGTTGAAATGTTCAATGCGCCATAGGGTTGACCAGTTTATTCCATCGCAAATGCTGTTTTAAGAACACAGTGAACGACTAAAAACGTCTCGCCTCAGCATAAATTCAGAAAAGTATTTTCATAGTTAGCCATCTCACAACAACTACCATGAACAGATCGTTGCCAGCCGCGCCATAACGCAAAAATTGCGTCAATTTTGAATGAATTGACGCACAAATTTAACCTCTCTTTCCAAACCATTGAGAAAGCCTGACGCCCGCGTTTACTTGTTCTTTTTCACTTACATGTCACTCTTCCAGGGCGAGATAATTCGCGAGGGATCCGGACATTTTACGACACGAGGCGTCGTGATCTGGACGACATATACTTAATTGCCTTGGGAGGTTGGGCGCACATGGCACGTTTTGATATTTCACAATTTGGAGAGGCCGCACTTATTGATGGTGGCCGTGCGAGCGATAGCTTGTATGAGTTGGGTCTGGTTTATGCAACAGGTCGGGATGGGGATGTCGATCTTGTCTCAGCCCATAAATGGTTTAATCTGGCTGCAATGCGCGGCAATGAAAATGCCAAACGCTACCGCCGCGAGATCGCCGCTGAGATGTCCCGTCAGGATGTCGCCAAAGCCCAGCGCGAAGCACGCGAGTGGCTGGCAAAGCATTAGTGCTGAATACTAACTGTGATCGACTTAAGCTCTTAAAAGCAATTCGAGAACAGTGAGGTCACACAGTTGAGAGTCGACTTGGCCGCACCACCAATGGCCGTGCCGGTTTTCTTCACCGCACCGCCGACAACTTTGCCGGTTTTCTTGGCCGCGCTGCCGACCACTTTGCCGGTTTTCTTCACCGCACTACCAACGGTGGCTCCTGTTTTCTTGACAGCGCCAACCACTGTGTCGCCGGTCTTTTTGGCGGCACCACCAATGGCGGTCCCGGTTTTCTTAAGCTGCTTTTTCGTGTCCTCCGCGGCCTGATCCGTGAGCTCGATCAAGGTTTTCGGTTCGCTGTCACCGGCCTCAGCCGGTCCACCATCTGGCGTGCGCACAGCGGGAGGGCCAACGTCTGCCAATCCGTCCGCATCAACAGAACTTTCCCCCGCAACCCCGGAGTTAACCGGACGCGAGGGCACCGTTCCGCCATATACAAGCGTCTTTTCAAGTCCCTCGCATACGTCACCACCGTTTCGTTTCACCGAACAACTTTGATGCGCCCCCTCCTTTGCCAATTCCTTAATGCAGAAATACTGAAAGGCGGCCTGCGCACGGCTGCCATCAGGACGAAGGACGTTACAGCGATAGGTCAGGTCGGGATTCTTGCACTGAACGCAAACAACGTCATCGGCCAATGCATGCGTGCCCGCAAGGCCAAGCACGGTAATTGCTGTTAAAGCCAGGAAGACAACGCTTAAAAAACGATCATGCAGGGTCATGAGATCAATTCTCTTTGGTATCATTGCCGTTAATTCAAAGGATTGGAGAAATACAAACCAAACGCAAACCCGCAATCCATCCGACCGCAGCTTAACCTTTAACCGCGCCCCCCACAATGCCCCAGGGCCAGCCCCTGAATTCAACTCCAGTTACCGCCTGTTACAGGGATATCTCATCAGCAGCACCCGCTGCTGATCACCGTAGGGAGAGGGATGAGGACGATATCTATGGAAGATTATTTGAAATGAATGCGCCTTGAGCACATTGCAACCTGACTATTTTCGGATCAGGTTAAAAAAGATCTCTCTCACCCTGATCTCCCATAGGTATCATTCCACACACTAAATGTGCGGGTGGTCAGGATCGTGGAGATCGCGGTCGGGTCCAAATAAATGAGCCGATCAGCGTGCTGCAACCACTTACAAATGGCACACTGATCGGCTCTTCGCAGCCCGCGACTGATGGAGACAGGTGCGGGTAGAAATTATGGCAATTGGTTACGAGTAACTGAATACGAGTACCCCTTGCTTGACGCATTACATCCTGACAAACGCTACTTAACTGACGCGACTGAACAAAACTCAACTCAACAAACTAACCAGACTGAACAAACTCAACGCTACTGAACGCAACAAACTCAACAAACTGATACTCATTGACGCTTTACTTGATGCCCATATTAGCCATGCCAGTTGAGCGGAACCTGAACCAATTGTTCATCATCCATTCATTGAGGATAACTTGCCAGTAAAGTTGCCTTTGGCTCTGGACTTTGAGGCTGGACGGCGGCGCCAAAAAAGCGTATTCGCTTGCACCATACCCAATAGAGATCAGAGGCCACGACGGCCCAAAATTCGAGCAAAAATCATGCAGGACACAGAAAGCACAGAAAGCGCAGACAGCGCAAAATTCATTCAGGGTGCAACCGGCGACTGGGAAGTTGTCATCGGCCTGGAGGTACATGCACAAGTCACCTCACAGTCGAAACTTTTCTCCGGTGCCTCAACCGAATTTGGCGGCGAGCCCAATGATCACGTATCCCTGGTGGATGCGGCCATGCCCGGCATGTTGCCGGTGATCAATGCGGAATGCGTGGCGCAAGCCGTGCGCACAGGGCTTGGACTGAATGCCCGTATCAATAATGTGTCTGTATTTGCGCGGAAAAACTATTTCTACCCCGATCTGCCCCAGGGCTATCAGATTTCCCAATTCGACAAACCGATTGTCGGCGAGGGCGAAGTGTTGCTCGACATGAAAGACGGCTCAACCGTCACCATTGGTATTGAGCGCCTGCATCTTGAGCAGGACGCGGGCAAAAGCCTGCACGACCAGCACCCTGATTATTCATATGTCGATCTCAACCGCTCCGGTGTCGCATTGATGGAAATCGTTTCCAAACCCGATATGCGCACGGCAGACGAGGCCCGCGCCTATGTTACCAAGCTGCGCAACATTCTGCGCTATCTTGGTACCTGCGACGGCAATATGGATGAGGGCTCCATGCGCGCCGACGTCAATGTCTCCGTACGCCGTCCGGGCGACGAGCTCGGCATACGTACCGAGACCAAAAACGTCAACTCGATCCGCTTCATCGGTCAGGTCATCGAATATGAGGCAGCGCGTCAGGTCGATGTTCTGGAAGACGGCGGCACCATAACCCAGGAAACGTTGCTCTTTGATCCAAAGACCGGCAAAACCCGTCCCATGCGCTCAAAAGAAGAGGCACATGACTACCGTTACTTCCCCGATCCCGATCTTCTGCCTCTTGAATTTGACGATGCGTTTGTGGCCGAGCTAAAAAAGAATTTGCCCGAGCTCCCCGATGAGAAAAAAAACCGGCTGATCAATGATTACGGCCTGTCTGCCTATGACGCGAATATTCTGGTTGCCTCTCGCGCCAATGCCGACTTCTTCGAAGATGTGGCGCGTGGACGCGACGCAAAGCTTGCGGTGAACTGGGTGATGGGCGACGTTTCCGCCCACGCCAATGCCAAAGGTGTGGGTATATCTGATACCGGCGTTTCAGCCGATCAGCTCGGGGGCATGATCGATCTTATTTCCAACAACACCATATCGGGAAAAATCGCCAAGGACGTGCTTGAAATTCTCATGGAGGAAGGCGGAACCGCCGCCGACATCGTTGAGAAGCGTGGTCTAAAACAGGTCACGGATACCGGCGAAATCGAAGCCATTGTTGATGAGATCATTAAAGCCAATCCTGAGCAGGTCGAGCAGATCAAGACCAAACCGAAAACCATCGGCTGGTTTGTCGGACAGGTCATGCAAAAGACCAAGGGCAAGGCCAATCCCGCCATGGTCAATGAACTTTTGCGCGCCAAACTTGAAATCGGCGAGTGAATTGAGCGTAACGGGTGACATTGTCACTTCGATTTTGTCACTACGATTTTGTCACTTGGATTTTCATCACCTGTGGCCAAGCCACAATGGGTCTCGCTTAGATCCTAAAATGTAGGGATAGAGGCATGGTCGACACTCAAGCAAAAAACTGCCAGTCCTTTGACGTGATCATCATCGGGGCGGGTGCAGCCGGCCTCATGTGTGCACTCACGGCGGGGGCGCGCGGGCGATCCATTTTGTTACTTGAGCACAATCAAAACCCTGGCGAGAAAATTCGCATATCGGGTGGTGGACGCTGCAATTTCACCAATCTCAACATCCAGCCATCATGCTTTTTGTCGGAAAATCCGCATTTCGCAAAATCAGCACTCAAGCAATTTGACCAACATGATTTCATCGCCATGGTCGAGCGCCACGGCATCAAATATCACGAGAAGGCACATGATCATGAACACACATTGGGCCAGCTCTTTTGCGACGGCTCCTCGCGTGAGATCATCGACATGCTGCAAAAGGAATGCAAGGCAGCCAAGGTCGATTTGCGCTGCGCCCAAACCGTGACAAGTGTAACTCATCATCCCGAAAACACAGATGCCCCATATTTAGTTGAGACCGAGGCCGCGATCTTTAAGGCGCAGTCTCTCACACTGGCCACCGGCGGGCGCTCCATTCCAAAAATGGGTGCGACCTCATTCACCTATGAAATCGCCGAACAGTTTGGACTGAATATCATCCGTCCCCGCCCCGGCCTCGTGCCGTTTATTGTGGACGCAAGCGCACTTGGCCTTGAGGCGTCCCTTGCAGGCTTATCCCAATTCGCAACAGCACAGTTTGAAAATACGAGTTTTTCTGAAAACATCCTCTTCACGCACCGCGGACTATCAGGTCCGGCCATATTGCAGATCTCCAGCTATTGGCGCGACGGCGAACCCATATATCTTGACCTGATGCCAGATAAAAACATGGCGGAATATCTGGTCGAACTAAAAAAGACCCGCTCCAAACAACGGCCAAAGTCAGCGCTTGGAGATATTTTCCCCCAACGTCTGGCCGAAGCGCTCGTTGACAAACATCTGCCATCAGAGCAAATGGCAAATATTCCCGACCGGGATCTCATCAAATTCGGCAAGCATCTCAATCATTGGCGCATCAAACCAAAAAGTTCCGAGGGCTGGGTCAAGGCGGAGGTGACGTGCGGCGGCGTTGACACCGCTGAGCTTTCATCAAAAACCATGGAGGCCAAAAAAATGCCCGGCCTCTACATCATCGGCGAAGCGGTTGATGTGACGGGCTGGCTCGGCGGCTATAATTTCCAATGGGCCTGGTCGAGCGGCTGGTGTGCCGGTCAGGTCGTTTGAATTTTGGACCATTTAAGCGATTTCACGCATAGCGAATGCTCAGAGACATTCGCAACATAGCTGCCGTCACCTTCTTCTTTGGTGCAAAGCATACCGCCCTTGATCAATATATTTGACGTCCCATCAAACCGCGCCTTGTGGCTATTGATCCAACCGGGCATATCTCCGCTTGTTTCAAGTTTTTCAATTTTCATCGACTTGATATCCAACCGGTATACGGGTGTCACTTCTGGCCGCCGGTCTTCTGCATAGCCAAGGCTTCCAATAATATAGATCTGACCATCAATCAGGGTCGCCGTGTGAAAATCGGTCGGCGGAAAAACATCACGCGGGTAGGTATAAATCTCGCACTGCCCATCACCCGAATGCACGAACACATCATTGTAAATGCAAAAATCCGGATCGTAGCTATCCTCATGCTCTCCGGCAATTTCTATAAAGCGACCATCAGCGAGCGGCGTCAGCGACTTTCCAAAACGGTCATAACACCAGACCGGTTGACGATATTTGTAAATCTCTTCTTTCTTTTCAAACATCGCCCGGGCGCGATAAGCATTAGCGCCGCCTTTAACCATCGCAAGCCAGAATGGATTAATTGTCCGATCAGGGTTAGAGCTGCCAAATAGCCGCTCTCTGCCAATAACATAATCCTCTCGCGAAATATCAGGCGCTTCTCCCACACGGTATCCCAGCATCTCCGCACGCATTTTCGCATTGACATTGATTATGTCGGCACCAGCATTTAGCAGAACACGAATGACCTGGAGGTCATATGCGACTTCGATAGCCTGTTCGGGAATATCGTTGGTTTTGAGAATATCGGCACCTGCATCAATCAGAACTTTAATGCATTCCAAAGCGCTATATTGCGCGGCCACCATCAACGGCGTGCCCTTGAACTCATCTATTTGCTCAAAGTCGAACCCCTCATCAATCATCCATTTAAGCAAAGCGGCATCGTCTTTTTGAATGGCATATACGACCGGCACCTTGCCGCAGCGACCAACCACATCCCGTTTTGCCCCCGCGTCCATTAGTAGTTTTATTTTATCCCGGTCACCGACCAGAATGGAAAATAAAAAAGGCGTGCGGCTCCACCGATCACGGACCTCAAGGTCAGCCCCACCTGTAATCAGCTCTTCCACCTCTGACGAACTGCCAAAGGCAAGCGCGTGAAAAAGGTCCGTCCACTCAAGCTGGGTCTCGTCCGCACCTTTTTCCAGGAGTAATTTAACAACGTCAAACCGCCCATTGTTTGATGCAACCCGCAATGGCGTTTCACCATATTTCGTGCATGCGCTTGGATCAGCCCCCTTATCCAAATACTCCTGAACGTCGGCAAGGAGATTATCTCCATTGGCGTAGATCGCTTTTAATAAATCCATATCCATAATTCATGCACTCGCATAATCGTCCGCGGTTCAATAGGGATTTAATTGTCCATTGTATTTGGCGCATGATCAAGTGCAACGCGCGCACAAAAAAACCTCCCCCCTCATATCGCGCACTTGGCGGTCTCCAAAGGGGGAGGTCAAATATCTGTAAGCCTCTAAGTCAAGTCGACAATGCCTCTAAGTCAAGTCAACCTGATCAACCAGGCAGCTAGTCAAGCGCGACAAGGTTCTCGGCAGAAGATTTTCCGTTTTGTCCTTCGACAAGTTCATACTCGATCTTCTGGCCTTCACGCAAACCGGTCATGCCGGCATTCTGAACAGCAGAAATATGTACGAACACATCCTTTGTGCCGTCATCTGGTTCAATGAATCCATAACCTTTTGTCGGGTTAAACCATTTTACTGATCCGGTGCTCATTTAATTTTCCTTTCACTCTATACAAAAACGTACTTGGCTATGTGACTGATCACAAAACCTCGTCACGGGAACGGGTCGTGTCGCAAATTTTCGGGATAGATCGGCCAAGAGCAAAGGCTTTGAACAAACACTCAGGAATAAATTGCAACGTCTCTAGCCCACCAAACAATAAGAATAGCGAGCTCGCCTGTTATCTGACCTGAATATGGGCGATGTGCAAGGATAAAGTTTAGAAAACACCATGACGGAAAGGTCAACAAAAGTGGAAATTAAATAGCCGCATCCAGGGAAAATGTTGAGGCGTCAATTATTTAGAGAAGCCACATTGCGGCGAAGTAGAGAAAAACGAAAAAGCCGACAACATCGGTAACGGTTGTCACAAAGACGCCAGAGGCGACCGCCGGGTCTATTTGATAGCGGTCGAGGGTGAGGGGAATTAAGATGCCCGCAAGCCCCGCAACAAGCATATTGCAAACCATCGCAGCTCCGATAACAAGCCCAAGCCCGGTGCTATCAAACCAGAAATAAGCGACGATCCCCATTATCACCGCGAATAAAATTCCGTTTGCCAACCCGACCAAAGCCTCGCGTGTGATGAGACGCGCAGCGTTCACCGAACCAAGTTCCCTTGTGGCCAGAGCGCGCACAGCGACGGTCATGGTCTGGGTCGCAGCATTGCCCCCCATTGAGGCGACAATCGGCATCAGGATTGCGAGCGCCACCATCTCTTTAATGGATGCGTCAAAATAGGCGATGACGGTCGAGGCAAGAATGGCCGTGCCGAGATTGATGAGCAACCACGCAAATCGCCTGCGGGTAATCCTGATGACCGTATCGGTAAGCGCCTCATCGCGCACCCCGCCAAGTGCGTGAATATCTTCACGCGCTTCTTCCTGAATAACTTCGACAATGTCGTCGACAGTCACAACGCCGACGAGACGCGCATCTGTATCAACCACTGGAGCCGACATCAGATTATACCGCTCGAACCGGCGCGCCACCTCTTCTTGATCTTCAAAGGCAGAAATTGGCTTGATATCGTCCGACATGATCGTCTCGATAGGCGTCGGCCGCTCGGCACGCAAAAGCTTGGAAAGCGGAACTATACCGACAAGATGGAAATTGGGAGCGGTTACGTAAATTTCGGAAAACTGATCAGGAAGGTTTTCCGTCTCCCGCATATAGTCGATGGTTTGACCGACCGACCAGAATGGTGGAACAGCAATAACATCTGCCTGCATGATGCGACCAGCGGAGGAGTCCGGATAATCGAGACTGCGCTCAAGCGTTGCCCGGTCTCCCTCCGAGAGTTTCGCCAGAATATCGCTCTTGTCGCTCTCCTCCAGGTTTTCAATGACATATACCGCGTCATCCGAGTCGAGCTTCCGTACCGCATCCGCCACCCGTTCATTCGGCATAGCATCGACAACTTCATCCCGAACCGTCTCTTCAAGTTCACTTAAAGTGGCAGGTTTGAGATCCGCGCCGATAATTTCAATAAATTTATTGCGTTCATGAGGCTTCAGAATTTCGATCAAGTCAGCCAGATCCGCCTCATGAAGCTCTGAAACAAGTCTCCTCAATTCCCAGACCTGATCATCCACCAGCGCATCACGAACATTGCGTACCAGTCCAGGGTTCAACGCCCCCTCTCCGTCGCGAATGTGTTCCTGTTCCATAGCTGCCATTATCCCTGAACTGTCATAAGTGGTGTATAACTATTGATACATGGTTGGGAACCTGCTCACGGGCAAAATGCAGGCATATAATCTCATCAGGCACCCGGAACTGCAGATAACATAAATTGCGACATGAACAACACGTTTTGAGAAAATCTTAGCGAATTTCGTTTTATAACCTTGCCATACGCCCTATCGCGAATAATGATAAGGCATGGATATTGCTTAAATCTTATGCGGGGTTAATGAATGCGGGTCGTAATTACTTATCTCGCCCTGGCCGTTATCAGTTTGATCACAGTCGGGAGCGCCCATGCCGGTTCATGTGCTGGCAAAACCAAAGCTCTTGGCGTGAGCCGCGTTGTAGCCCTGGATACATCACTTGGCCAGCGTTTTGGCCGCATGCAGTACAAGGAAGACAATCTTCTTGCTGATCGCGAGGTCGTACTGACCTTCGATGACGGCCCCCTGCCGCGCTATACCAAGCCTATTCTAAAAGCCCTTGATGACCATTGCGCCAAGGCCACATTCTTTTACGTTGGCAAAATGGCGAAAGCCTACCCGGATATGATCAAAAAGGTTTCAGCCAGTGGTCATACCATCGCCGGACACACCTATTCTCACCCGCTGAATTTGAAACGCCGGCCCACCGCCAAGGCAAAATACGAGATCGAGCGCGGCTTCATGACATTGGAAGCCGTTTTGGGCCATTCCATCGCGCCATTTTTTCGCTTTCCTGGACTGAGCGATTCAAAACCCCTCATGTCCTATCTCAGAACCCGGGGCATTGGCATGTTTTCCGTGGATGTGGTCTCAAACGACAGCTACACCCGCAATCCCGAACGTCTCGCCAAACAGACCTTAAGGAAGCTCGACAAGCTCGGAAGAGGCATTCTCCTCTTTCATGACATCAAGGCCTCCACAGCGCGTGCCCTGCCCAACATTCTTTCAGAGCTCAAACGCAAGGGCTACAAGATCGTTCATATAACCGGGCGGACGACCTATAAACCTTTGGTGTCGGATGAGAAAAAGCTCAATCAGGCGATTGCCAGAATTCCAAACAAAAAATGGATCAGCTTCAAACAGCTGACATCCGACCCCATCACAATGCCTACAAAGCGTGAAGCCCCTCCAACAAACGAACTGGCGACCACCAGCGGAGACGGCGCATCTAAAGGGGACGTCAAAGGTGGAGATGAGAAGGTTGATGAAAAACTGACCTTAAAGCGTAAAAAATCGGAAGGACCGTCACTTGCAAAAGTGCAAAAAACTGCGTCCCTGACGACAGATGCAGCCGATACCACATCAGAGCCTGCAAAACCGGTGATCACCCTGCCTGTGAAAAAACCCAGCAGTCCGGCAAAAGTGAAGGGATGGTCAAAAAAGAGCTCATCCTCCTCGATTTTCAAACCACTTGAATTCCCCGAAACAGACTGACCACCTGAAGTCGTTCTCGCTGGATTAGAAAATACATACCGGGTATAAATTTACTTCTTTATCCTGAATTAAGGGGGCTACGCCAACATGGCCGATACCGACGACAGCAATAAACCGATCATTGAAGAACGCGAAGACGGTCCCCTTGTCGTGAAAAACGTCGCAATAATGCGGGCAGCAGACGGCTCAGATGCAGGAGCCAGACCCGCCATGGCACTCTGTCGCTGTGGGGCATCCAAAAACAAGCCCTTTTGCGACGGCTCGCATATGGGCATCGAATTCAAAACATCTCCCGGCGAGCCATCTTCCCGTGACAAACTCTACAATTATGAAGGGGCGGAAATTACCGTCCATTTCAACCCCCATCTCTGTTCCCATGCTGCCAAATGCGGTGCCATGCTGAAACCCGTATTTGACGCCTCAGCCGACCCCTGGATCAATCCCGATGCAGGATCAGCCACAGACATCAAGGCAGTGGTCAACGCCTGTCCCTCAGGCGCTCTCACCTATAGCGAGCAGGGCGGCGACCCGTGCCATATTCAGGACGGGGAATGCGTAATCGAGATAGAGAAGCATGGGCCTTTTCACGTGCGCAATGTCCAGCTTAATGGTGGCAAATGGGCAACCAAGGCCTGCCCGGAGAAATATGTGCTTTGCAGATGTGGAGCCTCCAAAAACAAACCGTTCTGTGATGGCGCCCACGCAGATATCGGCTGGCGAGACGATCAGGACTAGTCCTGGCAGATTAGTCAAAGCTGATCGACCAGAAAAGAAACCACACAATTTATAAATTGGTGTCGCACCGCCCGACAGGATATCAGATGCCACCGAGGTGGTTTACCGAGCCGAAGCTCAACCCACTTAGTGGGAAGCGAAGGCTGGTGCGGTCGAGAGGAATCGAACCTCCACGAGCAAAGCTCACAGCGCCCTCAACGCTGCGCGTCTACCAATTCCGCCACGACCGCATATTACGGGATAAAAGTTCCCGAGTTTGGTAGTACTGCATTCATTCAATGGACAACTGATCCAAAACCATTCATGCAGCTTGGCTGGACTACCAGACCACGCGTCTGATTGCAAGCCTGCCGAGCATCCAATAATCACGTTTGATCTCTTATTCCAGTCATGTTGGACGGAATAAGCCGGTTTGGCAAAACCGATCCCTCGGGTTTTGTTATGAATCGCGGGTAATTTTTCCGGCGCGACGCGCTCTATATTTCCTTATGAAACTGAGGCTTAGAAAATATGCAATCAAGGTACTAATTATTGCCCATGGAATGGAACCAACCACCATCGACAATCCCCATCCATTGATCATTGTTTCAAACCAGTGAACAATAGCATTCCAACCACTGCTATCACTCTCGAAAGAGTTGTTCCAGACAGCGACAAACTGCTCATAGCCCGAAATATTTCCCCCCACTCCAAGCATCAAATTGCCCGTGAGAAAGAACATATAGAACACAGGCAATAAGGTAAAAACATTGGTCACCCATGTCCAGGCCAAACCATTTACGATCGAGAAATCCCAATTAAATATTTTCTTTGTTACAAGCCAGGTCCCCATAACCAGTGCCATTTGAATCCCGAAAAACGGCGTCATTGCCCAAAACATGCCGACCGCTACTCCTCGCGCCGTATGTTGAGGCGAGTGCCTGCTCCTCTTGAGCGGAATAATCAAGTTGTAGCGAACAGGCCGGGTTATTAAATCGGTGGTCTTTTTACTGCGCATTTTACCTGCCGGTTGGTCCTATTAATATCTGGGATTTCACATCATGATGGATACAAAGAAATGATTAACTTAGCTGTAAGCGGTACGATCTTTTACCGCTCAATTGCATCACAAATATCATTCCCTAATCAAGTCCATAACTGAACCATATAATATGATCATGTTATCAACTATAATGACAATCAAAAGACCTCGAGGGGCGGGAGGGGCAATGTGCCAAAATTAAAAGTTAACAACGTCACCCTCCATTATACTGATGAGGGACCCGGGCTACCGGCCAAGCCAGAGACCATTGTATTTTCGCACGGTTTACTCCTGAATGGTTCTATCTTCGCGGATCAGATCAAACACCTCAAGAGCCGGTACCGCTGCATAACCTATGATCACCGTGGTCAGGGTGCCAGCGAATTGGCAACCGACGGATTTGATATTGATAACCTCACGAGAGATGCCGCCGAACTTATCAAGGCAATGGACGTCGGCCCCTGTCATTTTATAGGCCTCTCTATGGGAGGCTTTGTCGGTCTGCGACTAGCAATCAAACATCCTCAACTCGTGAAATCTCTAACATTAATCGACACATCAGCTGAGCCCGATGGTGCCTTTAAAAATTTTCGGTACAAGCTTGTTAATTTTATCGCCAAAAATTTCGGACTGAAAATCGTGGTCGGTCAGGTTATGCCATTTATGTTTGGCAAGACGTTTATTAAAGATCCGGCGCGCAAGGATGAGCTTGAAAAATGGCGCCGCGTTTCCTTGAGCAACGATCCGCTAACCATTACCCGTGCAGTCACCGGCGTCATCAATCGCACTGATATACGCGACCAGTTAAAGCGCATCACCTGCCCGACATTGATATTGGTTGGCGAAGAAGACATCACCACGCCGCCCGAGAAATCAGTGACCATGCACCGGGAAATCAAGGGTTCAAAATACCAGGTCATCCCCCGCGCCGGACATATAGCAACCGTCGAAAACCCAGACGCCGTAAATGTCGCCATTGATGGATTTCTTGGACAGGTATGATGGTAACCAGCCAAAGGGCGTCAATAGTCCAATCCGCTCGCATCCTCACCCAAGGAGCACGTCCTTGGCCTCATTGATTTTGGCCGCAAGATAGGTCGATCCGCCCTGATCAGGATGGTTTTTCTTCATCAATGTGCGGTGCGCGCGGTGGATATCATCAATACTCGCACTGCGATCAAGGCCCAACACTTCATAAGCCTCTTCAATTGTCATCTCACCAGTTCCACCAGCCTGCCGGCCAGCATGCCCGCCCGTGTGCCCGGATGAGGCATCTTCACCAACTCCGCCCTCGTCCGCCCCGCCAGAGCCAACGCCCGCTTGTTCCCGCCAGTCCGGCTCGGTCCGGTCAAGATAGGCATCCATGAGTTGCGCAGATTTCGGATCGCTCTGGCAATCCCCACGCACCACCAGCAATTGCTCTAAATCGAGCTCATTCAGCAAGCGTCCTTTAAACTGCCCCTTAAGCACATGCCCGCGCATGGCACCGGTATCGTGATCGAGTTCAAGTTCAAGGAACTCGGTATTGACCTTTGAAATTTGCCCTTCCGTTTTTTTGGAACGACCCAGCGAAAAACCGCCGTTTAACAATCCAAACCCAAATAGAGCCAGCGGTGCCGCAAATTGCAGGGCACCACGCATGGCCAAAAGCCCGGCGATCGAAATCGAGGCCACGCCGCCAATATTTCGCGTGTATCGCGCGAGATTGGCTGGATTTGCTCCCGCGATTTTCTTCAAGGACCAAATCAAAATCACCAAAGCGACCATGCCAAGGATGAGATATTGCATTATTTTAGCTGCTCCAAAAGAAGTTGCACACCTGATTGGGCGCCACCATGCCCGCGCTTTTCACCGAGATCTTCAAGGGCCTTAAGCCCGCCACTCGCATAAACAGCAACGGCCGAAAGCAGCTCGCGTAATTGCTCAGCCGCACCCGCGTTAAACCGGCAATAAGCCCCATTTGACAAGCGCGCAAGCTCCCGGAACGCGCGTTCAGCAGAAGGGTCATGCCCTTCTTGAAAAAGAAACACCGGCACGCCCTTAAGCCCCAGCCGCCCGGCCAGATCCGAGAGTTCATCAATATTTTCTTCCATACAGTCCCCGACATAAACCAGCGCGTTCACCCGCTTCTTATCGGTTTCACGCTCCGCATGAACCAGTACTTTCCGGATCTGGGTTTTGCCGCCACGACACGAAACCGATGTCATCAGGCCGAGAAGCGCTCGCGCGTCACTAACCCATTTAGAACTGCGGCACTCACCAAATCCTCTGAAATAAACCAGCTGAACATCAAGGCCACCAGTGGTACCCCCGGTACTTGCCACCGCATCAAACATGTTACCCTGTATTCCCAGCGCCATGTCCCATGTCGGTTGACGGCTCATGGTCGCATCCATGGCAAAAATCAGCCGCCCCTGACCAGAGCCGGATGACTTAACGGCACCCAATTCATTGAGTTTATTCAAAAAATCCGCAACATCCCCATCGCTCGATTGAGTGGTACTCAAAGAGCTTCGGGCATTTTTTTTGCTGATATCTCGGTTAGACGACATAGACCTAATATAGCATTCTTTTTGCCAACAACCAGAGCGGACCTATTCTTCTCGCGTCTTGGCCTCACCCGCCAGATCCCGTTCAGGCCGAAGGGCAAGAAGCTCCGCATTGCCACCCGTCGCGGCAACATTCACCGTACGCACGCGTTCGGTTGCAAATCTCCGCAAGTAAGATGGTCCCCCCGCCTTCGGTCCCGTACCCGAAAGCCCTGCACCACCAAACGGTTGCGAGCCAACCATGGCGCCAATTTGATCCCGGTTAACATATAGATTGCCGACATGAACCCGCTCGGCCACGAATTCCGCAGTCGCGTCAATGCGGCTATGCAGGCCAAGCGTCAGCCCATAACCCGTCGAGTTGATTTCCTGACAGACCTGATCAAGATCGGCCCGCGCATATCTGATCACATGCAATATGGGCCCAAACACTTCCCCGCCCAATTGCGCAATATTTTTTATCTCATAAATCGAGGGCGTCACATAAGTACCCGCTCGGTGACCATCAGGGACCGGCGGATCAAAGACCTCAATGGCTTCCCGGCGCATCCGCATTTTATGTGCTTCAAGCGCATCAAGGGCATCCTGGTCGATCACCGGACCAATGTCGGTGGCGTATTCCAGCGGATCACCAATAACAAGTTCCGCAACCGCTCCCTTGAGCATCTCAATGACCCGGTCTGCAATATCGTCTTGAAGATAGAGCACGCGAAGTGCCGAACAACGCTGACCGCTCGAATCAAACGCCGACCGCACAGCGTCCACCACCACCTGTTCCGGCAATGCAGAACTATCGACAATCATCGCATTGATGCCGCCCGTCTCCGCAATAAACGGAATAATAGGCCCGCCCCGCCGCACCAGACTTTCACCAATCAGCCGCGCCGTATCATTAGAGCCGGTAAATACCACCCCACCAACACGCAGGTCACGCACAAGCCGCGAACCAACGCGCAAACCATCTCCCGTCAGGAGATGCAGCACATCTGACGGCACACCTGCTTCAAGCAGAAGTGTTGTGGCAACATAAGCCGTGAGCGGCGTTTGCTCCGCAGGCTTTGCGACAACCGCATTACCCGCAGCCAATGCTCCCGCCACCTGACCTGTGAAAATGGCAAGCGGAAAATTCCACGGCGAAATCGCGCAAAAGACGCCGCAACCATGAAGACGCAATTCATTCGTCTCACCAGTAGGCCCCGGAAGTGAGACCGGATTTTCAAACTCCAGCTCAGCTTGAACCGCATAATAACGAAGAAAATCGACCGCTTCGCGCACTTCACCCAAAGCACAATCCATGGTCTTGCCTGCTTCCCGGATCATCAAGGCCATTAGTCGAGCGCGATCTTTTTCAAAAAGATCTGCCGCACGGGCAAGAATTTGTCCCCGAGCCTTCCCACCTAGCCGGTCCCACGTTTCCTGCGACTGCACAGCAACATCAAGTGCGAGATCAATATGGCTCTCCTCCGCCTCAACCGAAAGCCCAACCAATGTGCGCTGATCATGGGGCGAGAGAATATCTCTTCCATGCTCGCCAGTATGCGCTTCGCCGTTCACAACAGGCCCGGCACCGACAGTCACGCTTAATTCAGCATGAATTGCGTGCTCAAGTGGTCGCCTGACGATATCTTCCCAAAGCGGAAATCCCACACTGTTACGGCGTTCAGGTTGAAAAAGATCTGACGGGCGCGGAATTAAAGGATGTTCTTTTTCGTCAATACTCTCCATCCGTTCAATCGGATCGCGGATAATTTCCGCAATTGGCGCTTCATCATCTGCCAACCGGTGTACGAAGGACGTATTTGCCCCGTTTTCCAAAAGCCGCCGCACGAGATAGGCAAGCAGATCCTCAGGCTCGCCAACGGGTGCGTATATACGGCACGGACGGCCAACCCGTTCCGAGTTTAAAATATCCCGGTAAAGGGCTTCCCCCATACCATGCAGGCGTTGAAATTCAAATTTTGTTCGGCTCGATATGAAATGTGCCGATGCCATGCTGTGCGCATTATGGGTCGCCAATTGCGCATAAAAAGCCTGGGGGTTGCTTAGCAATAGGCGCATGCAGGCGAGATAGGAAATATCGGTATTTGATTTGCGCGTGAAAACCGGAAAATTATCAAGCCCGTGAACCTGGGCAATTTTAATCTCGCTGTCCCAGTAAGCACCTTTGACAAGACGCACCGGGATTATGCGGTCGGCAGCTTCCGACACTTTGCGCAACCAGCGCAATACTGGCATCGCACGTTTTGAATAGGCCTGTACCGCCAAACCGAGACCAGGCCAACCGCGCAATGCGGGATCGGCCAATGTGTCGGCGAAAAGCTGGAGCGTCAGATCAAGGCTTTTCTGTTCTTCCGCATCAATCGTCAGCACAACATTATGCTGACATGCCAACCTTGCCAACGCATTCAGACGCCCTCCCAAATCGCGTCTGACCCGCGGTAATTGAGAAGGCTCAAAACGCGGGTGCAGAGCAGAAAGTTTGACCGATATTCCTGGCCGCGCCATCAACACATCAATATTACTATGCTCAACCGCTGGCAAACCACGTCCTATAGCCTCAATGGCGTTTGCGTATCGTTTAAAATACCGCTCCGCATCTCCAGCAGTAAGTGCGGACTCTCCAAGCATGTCATAAGACATCAGATAACCGGCTTCCTGATATTTGTAGCCGCGTGAAATCGCCTCTTCAATATTTGCTCCCATGACGAACTGGTCGCCCAGAATACGCATGGCATGGCGTAACGCCTGACGAATAATCGGCTCGCCAGCGCGGGTTACAAGCTTTCCCATAATGTTTGCAGGCGTTCCCTCAGAAGGACTGCCCATACGGATAAGCCGGCCTGTGAGCATCAATCCCCAGCTCGACGCGTTGACAAACAACCGGTCAGATTGCCCGAGATGCTTTTCCCAGTTACCGCCCGAAATCTGTTCGGCAATAAAGTCATCGGCCGTTGCCGCATCAGGAATACGCAGCAACGCCTCAGCCAGACACATCAACACGATGCCTTCTTCGCTGGTCAAACCATATTCGTGCATAAAGGCATCGATACTGCCATATTCCCGACGGCCTTCGCGGGCGGAATGAACGAGTTGTTTGGCGAGATCCTCAATTTTGAGCTTGTCATCAGATGGAACAATCGCACGCTCAATCAGACCGGAAACAAGCCTGCTTTCATCGATCATATAATGACCCGCAATATCACTTCGGTCCGGCAATTTGGCGAGCAGGTCTTCCTCATGCCCATCAGCTTTAAACGATCTGACGTCTTCCATATTCCGCATCCTCAATGCCCCGCTCCCGCAAAAATTCTCGATTGTCCATCAACTGGACACTTAACCCTATCGAATCAGCACTTGTGAAGGAACTAATTGCCATATTAGTTGCTTTCTTCTCGAAATAGAACCATGTCAGAACACGATAGGGTGACCCTGGAGCTAACAAATGACCGAAACAAAAATTATACGCAATGTTCAGGATTTACGCGCGGCTGTTAAAGTCTGGCGCGCGGCAGGAGAGACAGTGGCTCTCGTCCCGACAATGGGTGCCTTGCATGAAGGCCATCTGGCACTGATGCGAATTGCCCAAAACCGTGCCGACCGGCTTGTAGTATCCATTTTCGTCAACCCAACCCAATTCGCACCCGGCGAAGATCTTGATGCCTATCCAAAGCAGGAAGCACAAGACCTCAAAAAACTAGCAGACCTCGGTGTCGATCTGGCCTATTGTCCAACAATAGATGAAATATACCCGGATGATTTTTCAACCCAGATCTCCGTTACCGGATTAACCGATACCCTTTGCGGTGTCTCTCGCCCCGGTCACTTCAATGGCGTTGCAACGGTCGTTGCAAAACTGCTCCTGCAATGCTTGCCCGATCTCGCGATATTCGGTGA
>Ga0209633_10000914_pt1 | contig 32324 bp, 41 predicted proteins | sample Cruoilmetagenom1_FD_187290 | JGI IMG/M metagenome (GOLD analysis project Ga0209633, IMG submission 187290) | Oil polluted marine microbial communities from Coal Oil Point, Santa Barbara, California, USA - Sample 1 (SPAdes) (version 2) | ecosystem: Environmental > Aquatic > Marine > Oil seeps ... | reverse complement strand
AGAGTGTTCCCATCAAAGATATATGGCTCTATCCGCTCGACCGCCGGTTCCGAGCACACCTAACCAGATGATTTTGTTGGATATGGGTTGGCCGAATATTTACTCTTGTTGGCATATAACTCCATGAAACAAAGCCAAAAGTTTCTGGGCGGCGGGAAAGGCGAGCGCTCTTCAGCATGCGAGCGTCGTGAGTTGAGCCGACGATCTCTGACGGCTGAAGTCAAAAAGTGATCAAGAGCGTCAAGCGATTCGTGTAGGGCGGAACCGCGGAGCGGGTTCCGCCGGGGATGCGGACCGATGCTCCGTCGTCGTCAAAGTCAATGGCGTTGGATGAACCGGTTCGGTATCGGCGACGGCGTGGGATTGCTGAATCGGCTGTCGGCTCTGAATCGGAGGGAATGGCGGATCGCCCTTCGGGCATCCGCCCTACGTTTTGACGTCAGGACGGAATTTCATCGGCGGGTTGCAGGGACAGCCCATGCTCACGATTCAGGATTTTTCTAAAGGTGTTCATGTCGGCGCGGACTTCAACAGCTATCTTGACCCGCGCAGCATCATCAGTACAATGTACATATGAATCAATTGCGATTCGAGTGGGATGACACGAAGGAAGAGGTGAACATCAGGAAGCACAGCGTTTCGTTCGATGAGGCGCGCACCGTCTTTTATGATGAAGATGCCATTCAATTTTTCGATCCCGACCATTCGGACGATGAGAACCGTTTTCTTCTTCTGGGATTGAGCATCAAGCTGCGAATTCTCATTGTTTGTCACTGTTTCAGAGAAAGTGACACATCTGTTCGAATTATTTCTGCCCGGAAGACGGACAAGAGAGAAGAACTCGAATATTGGAGGCGAAAAAGATGAGAGACCATTACGATTTTTCCGAAATGAAAGGGCGTAAGAACCCGTATGTCAAATACCTCAAACAACCGGTTACAATGCGTTTGGATCGCGACACTGTCGCGTATTTCAAAGGCATGGCGGAAGAGACCGGTATTCCTTATCAGAGTCTGATCAATCTCTACCTTCGCGATTGCGCGCTTCATCACCGCAAGCTGCAGATGGAGTGGAGTTCAGGAGCCCCGTAGCCCGCGTAGGGCGAAACCGTGAAACGGGGTTCCGCCAAATGTGGATCGATCTTCTGTCTTCGGAAAAGTCAATCGCGTTGTATGAACCGTTCCGTGCAGGCAGCGGCGGCGTGGGATTTGTGAACGGACTTTTGGCTGTGAATCGGGCGGAATGGCGGATCGCCCATAGGGGCATCCACCCTACATTTTCGGAGATGCTCCATCGCGTTGATGGGTGAAACCGGTTCCGCTGGATGGTATGGCCAGCGTACAATGCACGACATGCCGGATTATCGCAGATACCGTGTGCCGGGCGGCACCTATTTTTTTACTGTCAATCTGCTCGATCGCCGTTCCGATTTTCTGGTTCGGCATATCGAAGCCTTGCGGGAAGCGGTGCGTGGAACGCGGAGGAGGCTGCCTTTTCATATCGACGCGTGGGTCGTCTTGCCCGATCATATCCCCTTTGTATGGACTTTGCCGCCGGGGGATGACGATTTTTCAAACCGTTGGAAAGCGATCAAGATTCGATTCGTTCAATCGATACCACCAACCGAAGGACGATCAAAGATCCGCATTGCCCGTAGCGAGCGGGGCGTTTGGCAGCGGCGTTTCTGGGAGCATGTGATCTGTGATGACGAGGATTATGAGCGGCATCTCGATTATGTCCATTACAATCCAGTTAAACACGGTTGGGCGACCGCTGTTCGTGACTGGCCCTATTCGACCTTTCATCGCTGGGTCAAAGAGGGCGTTTATCCATACGATTGGGGTGGGGATGGTGCTGACGACGAAGCGCTTGAATTCGGTGAGCGGCGATAAATCCGTGTGGGTGGAGGTTGCCGGCGGGTAAGATGGCGGATCACCCTTCGGGCATCCGCCCTACGTTGTAGGGCGGAACCGCGCAGCGGGTTCCGCCGGATGTGAAACGGCTTTTGGGCTCCGGCAAGGTTCGGGGTTGGTGGCGGATCGCCCATAGGGGCATCCGCCCTACGGATTGGGCTGTTTGCCGCCAGCGTGAAGCTTTTTCGAGTTGTTCGGGTTGCGGAAGAGCAGAGGCCGGGCAGCGGCGGCTGACGAAGTTCCGGCCGATTCGATGGCCTGCAGAACTGTGTCGTGTTGGGGGGAGAGGCTGCAGACCGGGTCGGTGTTGGTCATGTCGCCGGTGAGCAGATAGGCCTGGCAGCGGCAGCCGCCGAAATCTTTGGTCCGTTCCGGGCAGCTGCGGCAGGGTTCTTTCATCCACGCTTCGCCGCGGAACCTGTTGAAGGCATCGGACTCCTCCCATATCTGCCGTACGCTCATATCCTTGACGTTCGGGCAATCGAGGCTTGGCAACTCGCGGGCGGAGTGGCAGGGGAGGGCGACGCCGTCCGGGGCGATGGTGAGAAAGGTGGTGCCCCAGCCGTTCATGCAGGCCTTGGGGCGGTCTTCGTACAGGTCGGGCACGACATAGTAGATTTTCATTCGGCCCTTGAGCTTTTCTTTGTAGCGCTGGGCGATCGCTTCCGCCTCTTCGAACTGCTCTTGTGTCGGCAGCAGATGGTCGCGGTTCAGATGCGCCCAGCCGTAGTATTGGGTGTTTGCCAGCTCCAGATAGTCGGCGCCCAGCTCGGTGGCCATCTGCAGAATGCCTTCCATCTGGTGGATGTTTTTGCGGTGGATCACCACGCACAGCACCATCGGGTAGCCGTGCTTTTTGACCAGCCGGGCGACTTCGCGCTTGTGGCTGTAGCTTCTGGTGCCGGCCAGTTCATCGTTGAGCGTTTCGTCGCTGGCCTGGATGCTGACCTGGATATGATCGAGACCGGCCTCTTTCAGTGCGACAATTTTCTCTTCCGAGAGGCCGTAGCCCGAGGTGATCAGATTGGAGTAGTAGCCCAGCTCTCTCGCGTGCTTGACCAATACCGGCAGATCCGGCCGGGTGAGCGGTTCGCCGCCGGAAAAGCCCAGCTGAACCGCACCCAATTCGCGCGCTTCCGACAAAACCCTGAGCCACTCCTCGGTGGTCAGTTCGCCTTTATGGCGGGCGAAGTCGATCGGGTTGGAGCAGTAGGGGCACTGCAGCGGACAGGCGTAGGTGAGCTCCGCCAGCAGCCAGCGCGGGTAACTAATCGGTGGTTTGGTGGATCCAGCCATTGTCCAGGGCGATCTCGAGGAATTCATGAATATCGTCTTTGAGGCCGGTGGTGTCGAACTTTTTTTCTAGCTCGGCGACGATGGCGTCCGGTCTGCGCGTGCCGTCGCACAGTTTCAGTATCTCCGCCGAGCTGCTGTTCAGCTCGACCATGCCTTCAGGATAGAGAATCACATGCTTGCCTTGGGCCTTTTCCCACTGCAGTCGATGCAGCGGCGAGAAGGCAACCGATTGTTCCGGGTCGAGAGCCATGACGGTGTTACCCTTTGACCGTGTGATAGGGCGGCAGTTCAGCGATGTACGCCAGGTACATCGCATCTGCCATGGACCACAACACATCCAATTTGAACTGAAGGATCTCCAGCATCCGCTCCTGCTGCTCGCGTGTTTGATACCAGTCCAGTGTGATCTCCAGCCCGTGCTGTACGTCGCGGCGCGCTTCGCCGAGCCGTTTGCGGAAATAGGTGAGCCCGTACTCTTCGACCCAGGGGTAGTGCTGCGGCCAGTTGTCGAGCCGCTGCTGGTGAATCTTGGGGGCAAACAGCTCGGTCAGCGAGGAGCTGGCCGCTTCGTGCCAGTCGGCGGTGCGGGCAAAGTTGACATAGGCATCGACGGCGAAGCGTACGCCCGGCAGCAGACGTTCGAGGGAGGTGATCTCTTCGCGCTCCAGACCGACCGCGAGACCAAGCTGTATCCAGGCTTCGATGCCGCCCGGATCGTCCGGCGAGCCGTCATGATCGATGATGCGCTGAATCCAGATGGCGCGGGTTTTACGGTCGGGACAGTTGGCGAGGATCGCTGCATCCTTTCGCGGAATGTTGATCTGGTAGTAATAGCGGTTCGCGACCCAGCCCTGAAGCTGTCGACGGTTGAGTTCGCCCTCGTGCATCAGCACGTGATAAGGGTGGTGAATGTGGTAGTATTTTTCCATTCCCCGGAGCTTGGCTTCGAAGAGCTCCCGGCTCCAGGGTTCTTTGTTGTCACTCATAGATCGATCTCCATCCCGTCGTAAGAGACTTCTATGCCCGCCTCTTCCAGCGTTCTGCGTTCGGCGGACTCTTCATCCAGGATCGGGTTGGTGTTGTTGATGTGGATCAAAATTTTTCGCGTTCGTTTGATTCCGGTCAGCACTTCGATCATTCCGCCGGGTCCCGACTGCGGCAGGTGGCCGATCTCGCGCGCTTTCTTGGGAGCGATGCCGGCCCGTTCCATTTCGTCGTCGCGCCAGAATGTGCCGTCGATCAGAAGGCAGTCGGCTTCCTGCATGGCTGTATGCACATGCGGCTCGATCTCTCCCAGCCCGGGGGCATAGTAGATTTTTCTGCCGCTCGACATCTGCTCGATGGTGACGCCGATATTGTCGCCGTCGTGCGGGTCGTGGCGATGGGGCGAGTAGGGGGGGGCTTTGCTTTTCAGCGCGTGCGGGAAAAAGCGCAGATCGTCGATTCCGGGAATTGTGAACGGTGTGCCGTCGAGCGGGATGCCGTGATGATTGACCGTGCAGTAATGGTCCAGCATCGTGAAAATCGGGAAGCCGGTGGACAGATCCTGGCGGACCATCTCGGTGCAGTAGACCTCCAGCGGCTTGCCTTCGCGCAGAATCAGCAGGCCGGTGCTGTGATCGATCTGGCTGTCGATGAGGATAATGGCTTTGATGCCGGTGTCGCGAACGCCCTGTTTGGGCTGAATTGCCGGAAAGACTTCGATCTGCGCACGAATATCAGGCGAAGTATTGAACAGAACCCAGTTGTTCCCGCCGCTGCTGACGGCGATCGACGATTGGGTGCGCGGCCGGCCGCGCATCGAGTGATTTCTGATGCGGCGGCAGTTCGAGCAGTTGCAGTTCCACTGCGGGAAGCCGCCTCCGGCTCCCGATCCTAACACTCTGACTTTCATCGGCTCACCGTTGGGTCAAGTCGAGATGGATGGCTGACTGGTTGGGGTGTGGTCTCGCGCAGGAAGCGATTGAATCACAGCGCGGGCGAGGTAGGGATCGAACAAAATAAAAACGGGGTTCCGCAATGCTGTGGAACCCCGGGCTGTCATTTAACCGCCTGTTAGCGATTATAGATGTACATGGTCACTTCGAAACCGAAACGAAGATCGTTGTAGCTTGGCTTTTCCCATTTCATATCTCGTAACTCCTCCAGCTTAGGGTTGATGGCATTGTTGTTTAGCTTCGCAAGCTGAACCGGAAGTATACGATGCCAATCGAGGGAAAGCAATAATAATTCAGGAATCTGGAATCGGATAACAGGTGTGAGTATGAGCCCGAGTAAGCCGGACAAGCGTAACGCATCCGGCATTGTCGTGCGTCGCCTGCCCGATGCGCTAACGCTTGTTCGGCCTACGTGCCCCTTTGATCCCTGATCCCTGATTGGGAGCAGGTCGGACAGGCCGGGTTGCGGCGCAGGGTCATGCAGTTCCACTGCATGGTCAGCGCGTCCAGGAGCAGCACGCGCCCGACCAGCGGTTCGCCGATGCCCAGAATGATCTTGATCGCTTCCAGTGCCTGTATGCTGCCGATGATGCCGGTGATCGGAGCGATGACGCCGTTTTGGCTGCAGCTTTCGGTTCGTTCCTCGACATCGGGGTAGAGACAATTATAGCAGGGGCTGTCTTCCCGGCCCGGCGTAAAAACGGCCGCCTGCCCCTCGAAGCGGATGGTTGCGCCGGAGACCAGCGGCGTTCGGGTCAGCACACAGGCACGGTTGACCGCGAAACGGGTGTTGAAATTATCGCTGCAATCCAGCACGACGTCGGCCTGGTCGGCGGCTTCTTCCAATTCGGCGCCGGACAGCCTTTTGCACAGTGCAGTGACGGTGACCAGCGGATTCAGCGCCTCCAACGTCTGTTTGGCGGAAACTGCTTTGCTTAGGCCGATGTCGGTAGTGCCGTGGGCAATCTGTCGCTGAAGGTTGGACAAGTCCACCTCGTCGTCGTCTGTGATCACCAGCTGGCCGATTCCGGCCGCGGCGAGATACATCGCGGCTGGTGAACCGAGACCGCCGACGCCGATGATCAATGCACGTGCCTCGAGAAGGCGCTGCTGTCCTTCGATGTCGACCTGCGGCAGCAGGATCTGTCGACTGTAACGTAGAAGTTCTTCGTCGTTCATTATGCTTACCTGGGAACAAAAATCTTGCCAAACACCTTGACAGTTAAAAAAAAAGCCCTATTATTAGCACTCACTGGAGGCGAGTGCTAACAACCTGTGCTCGTTAAACCGGAACAATACATCCTAATGTTAAGTTTTCAAAAGTTTCAGGAGTGATTTTGATGAAGATACGTCCGTTGCACGACCGAGTAATTGTTAAGCGCGTGGAAGAAGAGCGCACCTCTGCGGGCGGCATTGTGCTGCCCGATGCTGCCCAGGAAAAGCCCAGCGAGGGCAAAGTTCTTGCCGTGGGCAATGGCAAGCTGCTCGACAATGGCGAGGTTCGCCCGCTGGATGTCAAAGTCGACGACAAGGTGTTGTTCGGCAAATATGCCGGCAGTGAGGTCAAGGTGGATGGCGAAGAACTGATCGTCATGCGCGAAGACGACATCATGGGTGTCATCGAATAAGCCGATCCCGGTCCCACCGAAGATTGACGATAACTCGAAATTGTACGTAAGTTAACTGAGTAGGAATAGTAATATGTCTGCAAAAGAAGTAAAGTTCAGTGATGATGCGCGCGCGCACATGCTTAAAGGCGTCAATGTGCTTGCCAGCGCAGTGAAAGTGACTCTGGGTCCGAAAGGGCGCAACGTGGTTCTGGAAAAAAGCTTTGGGGCTCCGACCATCACGAAAGACGGTGTTTCGGTTGCCAAGGAGATCGAATTCTCCGATAAATTCGAGAATATGGGTGCACAGATGGTCAAGGAGGTGGCGTCGCATACGTCCGACGTGGCCGGTGACGGCACCACCACGGCGACGGTGCTCGCTCAATCGATACTGACCGAAGGGCTGAAGGCGGTCGCCGCCGGCATGAACCCGATGGACCTCAAACGCGGTGTCGATCAGGCGGTCATTGTGGTGGTCGACCATCTCGGCGGCCTGTCGGTTCCGTGTTCCGACAGCAATGCCATTGCGCAGGTTGCTACGATCTCCGCCAATGCGGACGATTCAGTCGGCAAGATCATTGCCGAAGCGATGGACAAGGTTGGCAAAGAGGGTGTGATTACCGTGGAGGAAGGGTCCGGCCTCGAAAACGAGCTGGATGTGGTCGAAGGGATGCAGTTCGACCGCGGCTACCTGTCGCCCTACTTCATCAACAATCAGGACAGCATGAACGCCGAACTCGAAGACCCGCTGATTCTCCTGCACGACAAGAAGATCTCCAATATCCGGGATCTGCTTCCTGTGCTGGAAAGTGTCGCCAAGGCTGGGAGACCGCTGCTGATCGTTGCCGAAGATGTGGAAGGGGAAGCGTTGGCCACTCTGGTTGTCAACACCATACGCGGAATCGTGAAAGTCGCTGCGGTCAAAGCCCCCGGTTTTGGTGACCGCCGCAAAGCGATGCTGGAAGATCTCGCCATCCTGACCGGTGCCACGGTCATTGCGGAAGAGGTCGGTTTGACGCTGGAAAAAACCACGCTGGACGATCTGGGCTCGGCGAAAAAAGTTCAGGTCAGCAAGGAAAACACCACGATTATCGATGGCGCAGGCAGTGCCGATGCGATCCATGGTCGCGTCAACCAGATTCGCGTCCAAATCGATGAGGCGACTTCCGATTACGACAAGGAGAAGCTGCAGGAGCGTCTGGCCAAGCTGGCCGGCGGTGTTGCCGTGATCAAGGTCGGAGCAGCCACCGAAGTCGAAATGAAGGAAAAGAAAGCGCGCGTCGAAGATGCGTTGCATTCGACGCGTGCCGCGGTTGAGGAGGGCGTCGTGCCCGGCGGTGGAACCGCGCTGGTGCGGGCGCTCGAGGGTTTGAAGGATTTGGCCGGAAAGAACCACGACCAGGATGTGGGCATCAACATTTTGCGTCGCGCTCTGGAGGAGCCGCTGCGTCAGATCGTTGCCAACGCCGGCGATGAACCGTCGGTGGTGCTGAACAACGTTCGCAACCGTGAAGGCAATTACGGCTACAATGCTGCAACCGGCCAGTACGGCGACATGGTCGAAATGGGCATTCTGGACCCGACCAAAGTGACCCGGACGGCATTGCAGAACGCATCATCGATCGCCGGGCTGATGATCACCACCGAAGCGATGGTTGCCGAAGAGCCCAAGGAAGAGACGCCGATGCCGGGTGGCGGCGGCATGGGTGACATGGGCGGTATGGGAGGCATGGGCGGTATGATGTAAACCGTTCGTTTCCCCGTAGTACACTATCAAGCCCCGTTCGTGAGAGCGGGGCTTTTTTGTTTCAGGGGTTTTGGGTTTTATAGGAGAAGTCACCTTTATTGCTGTTGACTTATGTCCTCTCCAGCGGGAGAGGGTTGGGTGAGGGGACAATGAACGAAAGGAACATTGCTGTTTAAATCCCCTCATCCCGACCTTCTCCCGGAGGGAGAAGGAGTAGCTGATCCTAACTCAACGGCATTGAGAGCCACCTTTGGATGAACACGGTTACGCCAATAGCGACAATGGAGCGACATTTCATGAACAGCACATTCTTCGCCACAGCACCAAAAGGTTTCGAACCTCAACTGGCCGATGAGTTGGCGGCGCTGGGTGCGTCCGATGTTTCGGTGAGCCGGTCAGGAGTCTCTTTTCAGGGCGACCTGAGCACTGCCTACCGGGTCTGTTTGTGGTCGCGGGTCGCGAATCGGGTGTTGTTGGCGCTGCACCGCTTTCCCGCCGCCTCGCCCGAAGCACTCTATTCCGGCATCCGCACCATCGACTGGGCGGATCATATGAGTTCGCTTGCGACTCTGGCAGTCGATTTTCATTGCCTTCACTCGACTATACGCCATAGCCATTACGGCGCACTCAAGGTCAAAGATGCGATTGTCGATCAATTTCGTGAGGCCTGCGGAGAGCGTCCGAATATCGACCGGGAGCAGCCCGATATCCGGGTGAACGTTTTTCTCGAGCGCGATGTCGCCCATGTGAGTCTCGACCTGTCCGGTGAGAGTCTGCATCGCCGCGGCTACCGTGTCGAAACGGTTGCGGCGCCCTTGAAGGAAAACCTGGCCGCCGCGGTGTTGCTGCGCTCCGACTGGCCGGCGATGGCGCGCAGCGGCAATGCGTTTCTCGATCCCATGTGCGGTTCCGGGACGCTGCCGATCGAGGCGGCGCTGATGGCGGTCGACGGTGCGCCCGGGTTGTTGCGGGCCTATTTCGGCTTTCTCGGTTGGAAAAAGCATGATGTTCGGACCTGGGCGGCCCTGCGCGCAGAGGCTGAACAGCGTCGCGCGGCCGGTCTCGAACAGACGCCGCCAATTATCGGATATGATGCCGACAGACGCGCGGTGCGTGCCGCGCTGGCCAATGTCGAATGGGCGGGATTGGCCGGCGTCGTCCATATCGAACGAAAAGAACTCATCGACGTACGGCCTGTTGGAGGACAAAAGGGGAGGGCGGGGCTGATCGTCGTGAATCCACCTTATGGCGAGCGCTTGAGCTCCACAGGCGAGGTGGTCGGTCTCTACGCCAGATTCGGCGAGACGCTCAAAACCTGGTTTCGGGGCTGGCGGGCCGTTGTTCTGGCGGGGAATTCCGAATTGGGGTTCCGCTTCGGTATCCGCTCGCGCAAGCCTTTTATGTTTTACAACGGCGCTATCGAATGCCGCCTGCTGGACTTTGATGTCGACCCGGCGCGCTTTTTTACGCCGAAAACGATGGCCGCAGGCTCGGCCGACCGGCGCGATGAGCGCTTGAGCGCGATCATGACCAAAGCCCGTGAGGCGGAACGGATACCTGCGGGCGGTGCCGAGATGCTGGCCAACCGGCTGCGAAAAAATATCAAAAACCTGGGCCGCTGGGCGCGCCGCCAAGGGGTGTCGTGCTATCGGTTGTATGATGCGGATCTGCCGGAATATGCATTCGCGATCGATCTATATCAGGGAGAGAAAACATGGGTGCACGTGCAGGAGTATCAGGCGCCCTCTTCGATCGATGCAGCCAAGGCGGAAGCCCGGCTGGCGGATGCGATGACAGTGATCATCGAGGTGCTCGATGTGGCTGTGGAACAGATCCATCTGAAAGTGCGCCGAAAGCAGAAAGGGCGGGCACAGTACGAAAGGCAGGGGGCCGCCGGGCGATTGCATGAGGTGGCCGAAAACGGGTGCCGGTTTCTGATTAATTTTGAAGATTTTCTCGATACCGGACTGTTTCTGGATCATCGCATCACGCGCGAGATGATCGGACAGCTTGCTGCCGGCAAACGGTTCCTGAACCTGTTTTCATACACCGGCACCGCGACAGTTTATGCCGCACGCGGCGGTGCGTGCGCGACCACGAGCGTCGACCTGTCCAATACCTATCTGCAGTGGGCCCGCCGGAATATGGAGTTGAACGGCTTCGTAGGGGACACACATCGATTCATCCAGGCCGATTGCATGGCCTGGCTGGAGAATGCATCGCAACAGCCGAATAGGAATCGTTATGATCTGATCTTTCTCGATCCACCGACATTTTCCAACTCGAAAGGGATGCGCGGTGCGTTCGATGTGCAGCGCGACCATCCGGTCCTGATCACCAAAGCGGCACGCCTGCTCGAGGAGGGTGGGCTGTTGATTTTTTCGACCAACTTTCGCAGGTTCAGATTCAATGCTGAGGCGCTGGGCGGATTGACTTCGGAGGAGATTACGCGCCGGACGATTCCACAGGACTTTGCTCGCAACCCGAAGATTCATTCTTGCTGGCGGATTTCAAAGTGACAGGTTATGTGCCAGCTCGATGCTGTACCAGGCTGGTTGATATTCGACGACGTTTCCGAACCCATTCAGCCGATGTCAAAAATCGATTCCGAAGTAATTGACGAGGATGGCGCTCAGGCGGTGTCGAAGCACGGCATATGAATAATGCTGCATCGCTTTGGCATAGTTGAACTCCACCATCTTTTGTGTTCTTTCCGGCGATTCCAAAATCTGCCTCACTGCATCGACCGTCCGTTTCGTCAGGAAAGCGTCCATGGTAACGAGATCGAAGCCTTTGGGTTCGATATCTTTTACGAAGACGGAATAGCGATTCACCAGCAGCGGTTTTTTGAAATAGATCGCTTCGAGCAGTGCGTTGCCGAATCCTTCGTAGATGCTGGTATAGGTAATGAAATCCGCATGCGGGTAGATATCCCACAGGGTCATGCGGTCAGAGGCGGCATGGTGATTGGTGAGAGGATCGACCAGATGAATTTTCAGCAGCCGAAGGTCCACGCCCGCTTCACGCGCATCGTTCCTGAGCCATTCGACGTACCCCAAACCTTCATCTCCCGCCTCATGGGAGATCACCAGTTTATAGCGCGGATCATCGAGCTGTTTGACCAGTTCGATGGAGTGCTCGATCCCCTTCCTGGCGACAACTCGGGTGGGCTGCAAAATGATGCGGTCGCTGCAGTCCAATCCGATCGACCGCTTGAACTCCCGGGTCTGTTTTTCTTCGACTGCAGGCGGGCTTTCGAAATCCAGCACATTCGGAATAATAATCGAAGGGACGCCCGCACGCAGCGCCAGCTCCTCCTGGGCAGCGGAATTGATCACCACATGCGCCATGTTGGGAAGATGGGGGGGGAAGGCGGTGCGCAGAAAATCGCCGGCTGCATTGACGGCAAAGCGATCGCGTTCCCAGACGAAATCGTGATGGTGCGCGATGGTGGGAAGCTGCATCTCGGCGATCGTTTCCGTCAGCGCGATTCCCAAAGGAATGTGCATTGGAATGGCGAGCGCATTTTGCGGGATCAAAACGTCGATATCAAACTGTTCGATGAATTCGCGAAGCCGCTGTTTCAGCAGCACCCTGAGCGAATGGATCTTTTCGGTGACTTGGCGCTCCCGCCGGCCGTGTCCAAAAATCCGTTCATTGATCCATCGATTGTCGGGATGACTGAAATGGGCCTCGGGAACCGGAAAAGAGCGTTTCGCCTCGCGGTCGAGTTCGCCGGCAAACCAGAAGCAGTCGTATCCCGCCTCTTCCAGCACCTGCGCCCACTTGGCCGACTCCATGGAAACGCCGTCGATTCCGGCAAACCGTGTGGAAACGAACCCGATGTTTTGCTTTGGAACAGCGCTGCTTTGTACTTCGGGCATCATAGACGCTCCACTGGGTTAACGAAAGGCTCGAACATGTCGGTTGCGCGTTGATGTTTAGGATGAACAAAGCATAACACATGCGCTATCCAAAATGATCGAGAGGCACAAAGCCGAGCCCGCAATTGAACCGGTTGCACAAAATCGGCAGGGCCAACGTTCCTCACAAGCTGTCAGTCCTGCGATGAGCGTAGCGTCGAGCGCCCATCGGTGAGTTAGTGCGAGCCGCCGGATATCAGTTTGTAAATGACATTAGCAGCTACCGTGAGCATCAATAGTGCAAAAGCACGTTTAACGATGCGGTCGTCCAATTGGTTGTTGATTTTTGCACCCAGCGATGCGCCCCAGAAAATGGACGGCAGCATAGCGAAAAAAACCACCAGGTTGACGTAGCCGAATGAATAATGCGGTCGGTCAGGAACATTCCAACCATGAATGACAAAGCCGATCGTACTCACCAGACCGATCACCAATCCGGTCGCCGATGCGGTTCCGATGGCCTTTTTCAAGGGCACGCTGAAGGCTTTGAGCGCCGGCGTCGTCAGCGCGCCGCCCCCGGTTCCGGTCAACGCGGAAGCCAGCCCGATCACCATCGAAATAAGGGCCTTGATGACACCTTTTGGAGCGTTTTTCGAGATGACCAAAGAATCCTTGACCAACCCGAGATAGGCTGCAACGATCAAGACCAAAACGACAAAGAGGATCTGAAAGAGCCGGGTCGAGATATATGGGACCAGAAAAAGACCGATCAACACGCCCACGAATATGCCGATTGCCCAAGTCGAATAAAACGACAGGTCAAGATTGCCCTGCCTGTGTTGCTTGATCGATGCAGCGATCGCCGTGGGGATGAGCAAGGCGACCGAGGTTCCAACGGCGACGTGCATCAATATCGGATGGGCGACGCCGATCAGGGGGAAAATGTAAACGAAGATCGGTATCCTGATGAAGCCGCCGCCGATGCCAAAAAGGCCGGAAAGAAACCCTGCACCCAATCCCAGGCTCAGGAAGACGATGATCTCAGTGACAATATCCATAGCGGGTGCCCACGTCTGTTGGTAACGAGACAAAAAGGATTATACCTCATGGTTCTTGTTTATCTGAGAGGATAGTAGTGTTATGCTTTTTTTGGTGGCTGTGCGCTGGATGAGCATGGTTTTACGATGACTGGGTGATAAACGGGAGAATATTATGCAACTCGGGATGGTCGGTTTAGGGCGCATGGGCGCCAATATGGTACGACGGCTGATGAAGGCGGGCCATGAATGCGTGGTCTATGACAGGAACCCCGATGCCGTCGAGCAACTGGCGTCGGAGGGCGCCATCAGTGCATCGAGTGTGGAGGATTTCGTTGCCGCCTTGTCTGCGCCCCGTGCAGTCTGGCTGATGGTGCCGGCGGCCGTCGTCGATCGCGCCATCGATGACTTATGTCTACATCTTGCGGCCGGGGACATCATCATCGACGGCGGCAACTCTTACTATAAAGATGATATCGCCCGCGCCAGGAAACTGAAAACGAGCAAGATCCATTATGTGGATGTCGGCACGAGCGGCGGCGTGTGGGGGCTGGAGCGGGGCTATTGCCTGATGATCGGCGGCGAGGAGCAGGTGGTCGAGCATCTCGATTCGATATTTGCCACGATCGCCCCCGGTCCGGGCAGTATCGAGCGTACCCGGGGACGCAGCGGCGAGCCTGTGCCGTCGGAGCGGGGGTATCTGCACTGCGGACCGAACGGGGCGGGACACTTTGTCAAGATGGTGCACAACGGCATCGAATACGGCATCATGGCGGCATATGCGGAAGGCTTGAATATCCTGAAACATGCCAATGTCGGCACGCTTCGGCGCGAGGTGGATGCGGAGACCACGCCGCTGCGCAATCCGGAGGATTTTCAGTATGATCTCGACATTGCGGAGATCAGCGAAGTGTGGCGGCGCGGCAGTGTCATCGCGTCCTGGTTGCTCGATCTAACGGCGATCGCGCTGAACGAGGATGCGGAGCTATCCGATTTCAGCGGCCATGTCTCCGATTCCGGTGAAGGCCGCTGGACCAGCATAGCGGCCATCGAGTCCGGCGCGCCGGCCGGCGTTCTGACCACGGCATTGTACGACCGTTTCAGCTCCAGGGATGAAGCCGATTTCGCCGACAAGATTCTGTCGGCGATGCGGTTTCAGTTCGGCGGACATCATGAAAAGCACAGTTGAGTGCGAGCGGCGAACGGTTCCAAATGATGCGGTTTTTATTGCGCATGATTCACTGCCAGGACCTCGACGAACACACAGTCTGAAAAACAGAGACGGGAGTTGCATCGATGGCTAATTCTCAACAACAGACGGCCGACCCTTCCAGTCCGGCCGTCATCGTTTTTTTCGGAGCCGGCGGCGATCTTACCAAGCGCAAACTGATTCCTGCGCTCTATCATTTGGCGGGCCACGGTCTGTTGCCCGACAATTTTGCGATGGTCGGTGTGGACCGGGTGGACTACGATTTGGATGCGTATCGCAGCCAGCAGGACAAGGCGATCCGCGAGTTCGTCGGAGAGACGTTTTCCGAAGAGCGCTGGAACCATTTGCTGCAAAAGATCTATTACCTGAAGGGTGACTTCAAGGACCCGGCAACCTTTGCCGAGTTGAGAGATTTGCTGCAAAAGGTGGATGCAGAGCAGGGCACCCCCGGCAACTATCTCTTCTATCTGGCGACTCCACCCAGTTTTTTTGGCGAAATCGCGACTCAACTCGGGCAGGCCGGCCTGAGCAGGCAGGAGAACGGTCTGTGGCGCCGTTTGGTCATCGAGAAACCGTTCGGCCGTGATCTGCAATCGGCGCGTGCGCTCAACCGGACGCTGCATCAGTTTCTCGGAGAGGAGCAGATCTATCGAATCGATCACTATCTGGGCAAAGAGACGGTGCAGAATATTCTCGCCTACCGTTTTGCCAACAGCACGGTGGAACCGATCTGGAATCGACGCTACATCGATCACGTGCAAATTACCGTCGCCGAGTCCCTCGGAGTCGAGCACCGTGCCAGCTACTATGAGGAGGCGGGTGCTCTGCGGGACATGGTCCCCAATCACCTGATGGCGGTGTTGTCGATCGTGGCCATGGAGCCGCCGAACTCGTTCGATGCGAACGAGGTGCGGGACGAGCAATCGAAGGTGCTGCGCGCGGTTCAGCTGTATACGCCGGAAGAAGTGCTGACCAATACGGTGCGGGGCCAATATGCTGCAGGGACTTTGGCGGATGGTACTCCGGCCCCCGCTTATCGGAGCGAGCCCGGGATCGCCGAGCAGTCACAGACGGACACGTTCGTGGCGCTGAAATTGATGGTCGACAGCTGGCGCTGGGCCGGTGTGCCGTTTTATATCCGCACCGGCAAGCGTCTGCCGGGACGCTTTACCGAAGTGGTCATACAGTATCGGGATGTGCCCAACACGCTGTTCCGGAGATCCAAAATCGGCCGGGAAGCGATCGCACCCAACCGGCTGGTGCTGTGCATTCAGCCCAACGAAGGCATCGATTTCGTTTTCAATGCCAAAATTCCGGGTCCTGTCACCAAACTCGGAACGGTAAAAATGGATTTCAAATATGTCGATTATTTCGGCCATGAGCCCAGTACCGGCTATGAAACACTCATCTATGACTGTCTGAGCGGTGATCAGACCCTGTTCAAAAGGGCGGACATGATCGAGGCGGGCTGGCAGTTGGTCGATCTCATCCTCGATGTCTGGAAGGCTTTGCCGGCGCGTGATTTTCCCAATTACACCTGCGGCACGTGGGGGCCGAAAGCGGCCGATGAACTGCTGACCCGTGACGGACGCCATTGGTTCAATTGTCAGGCTTGAGAAGCGGAGAGCGAGGCAGCGGGCATCCGAACCGGGGATCAGGGAACAGGAATCAGAACAAGAGGTTCATGCTTTCCGGTTCCCGTTCCCCAATTCCTGTTTCCCGGTGCCGGAACCGCTTCGCCTTCCGCCCTGCGCGTGCTATGATCATCAGCTTTCTGCGTTCGTGACCAGGAGGGCTCGTGACAAGACAATTCTCTTGCGTTCTGGCGGCATTGGTATGGCTGGCTGCCGGGCAATCCTCGGCGGCGCTTGCCGGCAAGCCGCAGCAGACAGGGGGAGAGCAGGCTGAGAGGACCGGCCTCTATGTTCATTTCGCCGATGCGGGGCTGTTTACCGACTGCGCCGACGGCAGACGCAGGCCGGTGGTGATGGAAGCGGACAACGTGGCGCTCGAACGCGGTTATGGTGAGATCAAGCATGAGGACGGGCAGCCATTGCTGGTGCGTGTTCAGGGGCGCTATGAGCAGCGCCCGACAATGGAAGGAGAGGGTACCGAAGAGGTCCTGATCGTCGATGAGTTCAAAGAAATCACCGCCGACACCGAGTGCCCTGGGGGGGCAGACGCTGCCGTGCTGGAGACCGACTGGCTCCTGCAGGAGATGACCGGTGAATCGTTTGCCGCCGGGACCGATTTGTCTCGGGCGCGCATCACACTGCATGCGGACGGCAAGGTCAGCGGATCGACCGGCTGCAACCGTTTGATGGGTGGTTTCGAGATCAGTGGCGAGCGGTTGACGTTCGGCCGCATTGCCTCGACCCGCAGAGCCTGTCCGGGCGATTATATGAAACTCGAAGCGGCCTTCGACAAGATGCTTTCCCAGGTTCACAGCTGGCAACTCAGGGATGGCAGGATGCTGCTGCTGGGCAGCGGTGGAATACTGGCGACCTTCGAGCCTGCCGATAGTGACTGAGCCAGGAAAAATGCAGCCCATTCTCAGCCGATCGAGCCGCTCGGATCGTTGTTTTTCGCCGAATATTCTGTGTCGGTTGATACAGTGTCTGTTTCTTGCGTCCGTGCTGGTGAGCGCCCCCTTTGTGACCGGTTGCGCGAGCGGTGCGTCCACGCAGCCGCCGCGGACCGTCCGCAGCGTTTCAGCCGGCGCTGCGTCGCACTCGGTTTCCGTCCGGAAGCCGATGCTGGTTTACGAACAACAGGCGATGTCGGTGGGAGGCTACGCTGCGCCAGCGGTTTACGGCAGTTACGCAGGCTATCCCGAGCTGGAGCGGTTCATCGACAACATGGTGAGCCGGCACGGATTTTCCCGCCGGTATCTAAACGGTCTGTTTTCACAGGCGAAGCGCAAGCCGTGGACCCTCAATTATATGGGGCGCACCAGAAAAAAGAGCGGTCGTCCACGGCCGGGCGGCTGGTCACGCTACCGGGCCAAATTTCTCACCAAAAAACATATTTCGAGAGGCGCTGCCTACTGGGGGCGGTATGCTTTAGCTCTGCAGCGCGCCAGTGTGCGGTACGGAGTGCCTTCTGAATATATCATGGGCATCATGGGTGTCGAGACGATCTACGGCGGCAACGTCGGCAACCATCGGGTGATCGATGCATTGACCACGCTGGCATTCGATTTGCCGCGCCGTGCAACCTACTTCAGGGGCGAGTTGGAGAGTTTTCTATTGATGGCGCGGGACGAGCGCATCGACCCGACGCAGCCGATCGGCTCCTTCGCCGGCGCGATGGGGTTGGGGCAGTTCATGCCGACCAGTTTCCGGCGCTGGGCGGTGGATTTCGACGGCGACGGTCGCAGGGATCTGTGGAACCCGGTGGACGCCATCGGCAGCATCGCCAACTATTTTGCCCAATATGGCTGGCGTCCCGGTGACCGGGTCGTTACACGTGCGCTCGCGAACGGTGCGGGTGCGAAAACCCTCGAATCGGGATTCGATACCCACTACTCGCTGAAAACCCTCGCCCAACATGGCATCTATCCGGCGGAGTCCCACCACGGCAGCAATCCCGTGCGCCTGCTTCGTCTCAGTACCTATCACGGTGACGAATACTGGCTCGGCCATCGAAATTTTTATGTGATTACGCGCTACAATCACAGCACCTATTATGCGATGTCCGTCCATCAACTGGCGCAAGCAGTTAAAAAACGCTATTTAAATCATTAGCTTGTAGGTACGCCTTATTTGCCATTTTTCACTACGCGACATTTTACGCGACGCATATTTCAGAAATCATCCCTAAGATGTTCTGAGATGATAGCCTTACTCATTTTCAGTACGGCCTCATCACCCCAGTCGCTAAGAGCAATATTCACAATCAAACAAACAAGGCGGCAATTTTCTAGCGAATACCCATTGCTAGAATCGATCCTATCAATGCTAGGCATAAATGGGGATCGAAACGAGGGACCAATTTTTTCAAAATTGAACCTCAGCTTTGAAATGGCGCACTCACCATTAGACAAGATCGCCAGGCGCTTTAGCTCGTCTTTTTTCATGATTGGCCCCCTATCCCTTTTCCGCCTCATTTGATATCGCATTCTGCTTAACCATGAATTAGAGTCGAGATAGGCCGCTTCTACTTCATGCTTCCACTCCTTACGAATCATCTTGCGCTTTAGGATTGCCATCTTGTGATCAAGCAATGACACAGCTTCATCGTAATCTGTTGTCCTTGTTGATTCGTATATCCTTGCACCATCAATGACTTTATTGATGTGCCAGACTCCATTCCTTTTTGTTAATCCCCTTACTTTTTGGTTCTCATGCATCTCGCGTCACCCATGCCGAATCAATCTCAAATCGCGTGAATCGGTTGCGCAAATATTCTCGACAGCAGCTTTTAAAACGTCCAACTCGGCTTTGCTGTAGTGCGTTGTGATCCGCTTCGATTTGTGCCCGAGCAAATCCTGACGATCCTCGAATGATACGCCAGCAGATCGAAGCCGGCGCCCAAACGTGTGTCGCAAATCGTGGACCCGGCATTGTTTCAGTCCGGCGCGTTCCCTCGCGCTTCTCCATGATGTACCATTGATCCGCTGCACCGGGCGCACATCCTTGGTAAAAACAAACTCATGATGCTTTCCGCGCTGTGACTCGACAACGCTTCGAGCGACACTGTTCAATGGTATAATCCTTTCCTCGCCGTTCTTGGTACGGTCTCCAGGCAGGACGAACATCCCCTCTCCAATGATTTCATCTTGCCACCGGAGGCCGCAGATCTCTTGCTCCCTGCATCCTGTATTCACCGCGAACAAAACCATGTCGGCCAAATACTGCGGCAGCTCTGCCAGCAGTCGCGTCTGCTCGTCCCATGAGATGGGGTAGGGCTTGCGCGAGTCGGACTTGAGCTGTTGCAGCATCGGTATTTCGTTCAACCAGGCATTGCCATCTTCGTCACGCCAAAGTCTGGCGGCCAGCGTCAACACGCGCCGGATCACGGCAATATCACGATTCAGCGTTCCGTTCTTTATACCGGCTTCGCGGCGATTGATGATGAATTGTTCCAATGTCCCCATGTGGATGCGTTTGAGTTTTATGCCTCCAATGTACGGCATGACGGCTCGCAATGTCACAGCGTCACGAGCCAGACTTTTCTTTTCCGTCTCATCAAGGTATTTGGTTGCAGCTTCGATGAACGTTCTCTCTTTTTGCCGACCATAAATGGCCTGTTCCAAAACTTCATTGATGCGTCGGTTCAGGTGGCGCTCTGCTTCCGCGAGGTCGCCCGTTCCAGTGCTTTCGTAAATTCGCGTTCCTCGCACGATCTTGTTGATGTGCCAGTACGCGCCCCGTTTTGTGAGGCCAGGGGTTCGTTTTGCCATTTTCTATCCTCTCTCGGTTTCTTTCCCGGCCTGCCTACGCGGTTCTTATATTCATCGAACCAGGCGTCGAGGTCAAGGCGATCGAAGCCGACGCCCTGTTTACCGACTGGCAATTCGGTGATGTGCGGGCGTACTTCGGCATCAAAACGGTTCTTGTCCATGCCGAGGTAGCCGGGGGCGTCTCGATAGCGGATGAGGCGGTCGAGGATCATGGTTGTTTGGCGGCTTCGATCAGGGTTAGGAGGATTGGTTCGGTCATGCTGCGGTCAGAGCCGTAATATCCACCACCGTAGATGCGAAGGCATTGACACGATCGCGAGCAAGAATGTAGATTTCCTTGTAGTGAACGCTCATGGTCATGCCGTCTTCGAGCGCCTTGGCGCAAACGATTTCAGCATTGTTCAGAAAAGACAGCCGGTTGCTGTCCAGCATGTCACGGATTCCTTGGCATGATGTTCCTTGTTGCACCATGCCCAGCGCCTTATAGGTCATCGTCGTGATGTTGACGTAATAGCGGGCTGCGTTCCTGCTGCCTTGGGCTTCGGCGTACTCCTTGAATTTTTTAATGGTGTCGGTTTCCTGCCGGCGGATGATTTTGCCTTCGAGGCGGGCTTGTTTCCATTCGAGAGTAGCGCGGCGCTCGGCTTGGCGATGATAGCGGAGGAAGCCATCAACAAGCTTGACCTGCCCTTCCTCGGATTTTTTGCCGCCGATGAACGGCATTGCAATCAAGAATCCGCGCTCGGATAATTCAATCATCCGGCGCCGCTCACCCTTCCTATCGACGTATTCAACCGGCTTAAAATCAAGCCCGTTAAATCGCCCGTTTGCATTCAATTTGTCGAGTCGCTGAAGCACGTTTTTGTGTTGCCGACCGAACTCCTCGGAAATTGTCAACGAATTAACAACTGGTTTGCCGCCATTGATTTTTATAAGATCAGACACGATCGACCCCAGCTAATTGCTCATCAAGATAACTCGCTAAAGCCGCGATCCCCCGACAAGCAATTGATGTGTCAGAGCTTAGTGAGCCACAGTAATCATGCTCAGAGAGTATGAGGCCAAGGAAATAGGCAAGAAAATTTGGCATGTCGATTAAAACATCTTCGAGTGGTCCTGTTCTGACGGCTCTGGCCTCTTGAATAAGCCGTTCCGCCGTCATGCGTGGGCGGTGGTCTTTGAGATAAATCACATTTGTGCTAATATCCATTACGTAACTCCTGTGGTTTGGCGTTGCGATGTGCGAGCCCTGGATGCCGGCAAGCGTCCAGGGCTCTTGTCTGTCAGAAAGAACATTTTTACATTCCACATCTGGGGCTGTTGATTTTCTTGTTACAGCTCTCCTGTAGCCTGAACACAATCTCAGCGCCCAAGCTCCGTTGGTTCTTCTCTGCCTCTTGCTTCAAGAAATCTTTCAGATCAGGAGGCATTCTGATGTTGGTTTGCGGAAACTTTGAGCCGTTCTTCATTACAGACCTCGTTGGTAGCACGGTTATATCATAGCACCGTGCTACGATTGTCAATCCTAGCACCGTGCTTTATGATTGTCAAATGGCGAGAAACGAACCACAAGTCAACATCCGCATGTCTCAACCGTTGAAGGACAAGATTGTTGAGTCTGCCAAGCAGTCCGGGCGATCCGTTAACTCTGAAATCGTAACGCGCCTTCAAGAAAGCTATGCTTATGACATTGATGCAGCAGCCAGTTCTGTAAAACATCAGATAGCAAGAATTCTTATTGAATCACTTGGAAAACAACAAGAGCGCATCGATGACATAATTGAACGCATAAGGAGTCTGGAAAAGAATAAAAAAGATTAGCTGCGGGGCCGCTTTTTCTTCCCATCGATCACGTGCAACGCAGGCTTGCTGTTTTTCCGCCCGGTCTCTAGCCAACGCTGGTTGACGCCTAATTTTTCAGCTATTTCTTGTGTGTTCATTTTTTTCCTCTTCATGTTTCATTAGCCGATTATCGCTCCCAGCCCAGCGGTTCCCACGCCACTGTTGGCGCTTCGATGCCGCTGCATACGGTTGCGTATTTCATAGTGCGTCCCGGTGGCGGATGAGTCTAGGTAGGATCATCTGTCATCTCACAAATCAAGTCATAACATTTTTTGTGCACTTGCCTTGCTTTGCAGATATTGCCATCTTCTGTTCCCAGTATCGGAATCAACACTGTTTCACAATCCTTACTTGTTTTGCATACCGGGCAAATCTCACCGTTTGATGAATTGAAACCCTCAAAAGATTTCATTGTTTAGGCCCGAGTCTGATGGTCAATTTGTGTTCTTCCCATTCACCCTGTCCCATTTCAAGAGGCCCGATTCGCAGTTTCATTTCACGGACCCGATATACTCTACACCGCTATGCACCCCAGTAGAATCAAGGACTGCGGATGGTGCACATCCGGCCTTTGCCATGCCGAGCCACTCCTCATACGTTGCAGTTAGGCTGCTGAACGCAGAAACGTCATTATCTGCGAGCCACCTTGCCATCTCTTCCGGCGTCTCAAAAGCGGGGCTTATCGGAGTGCCTTCCGAGCATGTTTCGTACATCATCACGTGGGTCTTCTGCTCATCCGTCCACTCTGGCATATAGTCATCCGGCGATGGTATTCTGCACTCCCGCTCTGTATATGTCATTTGCCTGTCCGCAGGATCTGCCGGACCCCATTTGTCGCCCTTCCCATATTGTTCACATAACCCTAATTGCCACTTTTCCCAGCCCTCCATCCATTCTGCAAAAGCTTCTTTAAAGTTGCCGTCGAAGAGTGGGTAATAGCTGCCATCTTTTTGTTTAGGATGCTGCCAGTTTTTCGGCACCCTTCTAACTTCACGTCCCATATCAGCCTCCGTTGGCTATTTTTCGAGTATTGTCAGTTGAGCGCCGGGTTTTGCCTCAATACGTCGCAAGCAACGAGGCATTGCGCCGGCGCTCTGCATCCATGGCATTAGTATTCTTTTCGGCCAGGCACACTTTGTGGTTGGCAATTTCGGTTCGGCGCACTTTGACCAAGGCTGCAAAGTCTTCCTGCCATTTCCCATCATGCAACCAGCCGTAAATTTCAGTCCAGCCTGGATGCCCTTCAGTAATGCCATATACTTCAACCGCATCTTTGTTTAGCGGTGGACTACTGGTCCCGTTCGGTATTGCTTCAACGCCAGCTGGCAGAACAAAAATATGAAACGTTCTGCCTCGTGCATGAGAACCTGATACCAGATACAATCGGCCATATTGGCCGGTCTCGAACATCATCGCGTATTCTTTTGCGCCTCTCATTGTTTTCTCCTGCTTTCTGGTTGTGTGCTTTTGAATGATAATGATTATGCCGCCTCCTGCTGCGTCGCAATTCCGCCATTCTCGATCCAATGTGCGTCAACCCCTTCAGGCAGCTTGCCCGGCAGGCCTTTCAGCGTCCCGAACAACAAGCAGGTTTCGAACTCGCCGGCCTGCGCCAGCTTCGACAGCCACACAATCAGACGGCTCCGGCTTGGCAGATCGAGCACGTCAAAACGATCGAGTGCGATCATTTTCAGGCCGGATAACTTGCTGATCGCCTCGGCAATCATGGCGTCAACCCGCCATTTCTCGGACTCTGACAACAATCGGTAGGGGCGTCCGTCTGCTTCGATTTCGATATTTCCGTCAATCAATGGGATTTTCCAACCGGTGATCTTGGCGCTGTCGCTCAAAAGTTCGTTGACTGGTTGCAGGGCACCGGATAGGATTTCCGCCGGGATGCCGTCGGGGGCCAGCGTATCCGCGACCCGCAACCAGGCTGTTACATCAAGATGATGCGCTGCGGCGGATCGGGTTTTTTGATCAGCCTCTTCAGCGGCCCTGTGTGCGGCTTTTGCTTCATCGCATTTACGCCGCAATGCCCGCGCTTTTCCTTCGAGCGCAGATAGCTCGGTTTGCAACTGAGCGATATCTTTCCCGTAATTCGGTGCGTCTTTGATCTGCTGCTCGATCTCTTTGATTTTCGCGTTGGCCGCCCTGGCTTCAGTTAATCGCTTGATTGTGTTGCCGTGTGCTCGTTGCAATTTGCGCAATCCTTCTTCGCGGCGTGGCAGTACTTCTTGGGCTTCTTTATCGCATTCTTTTCCGTTGAATTTATACAGTTTCAACTCATCAATATGAAACATAAGCTCAGCATCGCACGCCGGGCAATGAAAAGCCTCCGGCGCCGGGATGCCGGATGCTTTTTCCTTGATAGCCTTCAGTTCCTTTTGGTACTGTTTGATATCGCTGGCTTGAATCTCAACTGTTTTTTCCAGTCGCCCGATGGTGTCAACTTGTTCAGTCAATTCATGGATTGCGGTTGGCAGCGCTTTGATTTGATTGTGCTTAGTTTTTAGCGAGCCGATTCGCTCCATGCCGGCCTTGATGCTGCTCTCAATTTTTCCAAGCGGCTCATCATTCAGCGCGGCAGCCATTGATTCATCGATTTCAGGCTTTTCCGCTTTCCAGGTTTCCGCCTTTTTATCGCCGTAACTCTCTTCAGTCACTGCGCGCCAGCATGCTTTTGATTCTCTGGCCATGGTCGCCGCTTCTTTATGGGCCGCTTCGAACCCGGATCGCAGCAGTGGAATGATTCGCTCGACTTTTTTCTCGTCACAATCCTGCTCAATCAGTCGTCGGCGAACTTCGTCACCGGTCGCACGGCATCCGGTCAGATCGAAAAGCAGGGTCCGGCGCTCGTTGACATCCATGCTGGCAAAGCGGTTTGGGTCCAGAACGAATGGCAGGAATTGATTGTCGGTGAGACTATGTTTTCTGCGACCGCTGGCAACGTCAACCAGCACGCCGACGGCAGTCTCGTCATCATCCGTTATCGTCAGGTCGATAAGCCCGTCCTTTTGCCCCTCCGTGACCATATGCTTGAAATTTTTTTTCAAGTGTTCGCGGTCGTGCTCGCCTACCAGCGCGAAGCGAACTGCCTCGGCGATGCATGACTTGCCGGAGCCATTGCGGCCGGCGAATAAAGTCACAGGGCGGTCCAGCGTTAAATTGATGTGCTGGATGCCGAGAAAGTGTTGAATTCTTATAGTGTTGATTTTCATTGTCTCGTAGCCCTATGTAATGTTGGGGAAAGCGGCGCCATCCCTGGCAATGAACGTTATCTAATCCCTGATATTCTTGGGATCGATCCCCCTGTCATTGCATTTCGCTACACTGTAGCGAGTTTTTATCCCAAGCCTTTCTGCGCGCAAGTTTTGGTCATTACAGCGTTCTTCTGCTGGCTTGGCGTTGCGAAAAAAGTGGCTTGCGCGGCCTTCAGTATTACCATTAATCGTGGTGTAGTTAAGGATGCTCATTGTGTTGCCTCGCTTTAATAGAGAATGATTCGGTGAATTAAAGTGCGGTACCGGGCTTGCTGGAGAACGCATTTGATGAGCGCACATTTGGCCTCCGGCACCGCTGCCTGACGTTTTCGATGCGCCCACTAGATCAGGTATGGGCGTCCGGGCTTAATCACCATCCCGGCAATGGCGAAAAACTCTATTCCAATTGCATCGCTTAACCGACTCGAAAGAACCGGCTAAACGCCGCATTCGCGGGCCTTGTATTGCCCAGCCCCGCCTCACCTAGCCTGGCCTCGACAATCAGAAAATCACTCCAAATTCATTGGTCCGTATTCACCATCAGGCATCCCACGCATGGCATCAGCTTCGAGTGCTGCGTCGTCGTCGATCGGCGGTTCCGTCTGCTGGCGTTCGGTGTTAGCTTTTGCCGTTTCATCGGCTGCCCGAGCCGCTTCCATTTCCGCTTTTGTGCGGCGGGTGCGCTTTGGTTTATCTGCGCCAGTTTTGGTAATTTCTCCGGTGTTAGTGTTAATCTGATCGCCAGTATCGGTGCTGACATGCCCATCTATAGCGCCCTGATCTGCTTTCAACTCGCCCATGTCTACCGAATAACTTCCGTCACCACTTCGTCGAGCGTCATATACGTCATGAATTTCTTCTGCCGTTTGTAAACCCATCGATAATTCAGGGGCATAAGCACGAACAAACCACGACGCCGCGCGATACATCAACATCTGCTGCGGCATGGTTTTCCACTTTGATCCGTTACGCCCGTACCAGCCCTCAGATTTTGCAATGGCGATGGTAATATCAGCGCCGGTGATTTTTTCTTCTGTGCTTTTCTCAATCGCCCGTGCCCGGCAACCCCATCCATCAGTGTTGCGATCTCCGAAAAATTCAAAGCGCATTGACGAGAAACGTCCGCACTGATTGAAACAGGCGATTAAGAACTGGCTCGACCAGCTGGGCCTACCATGCACTGGATAGAGGTTTTGCATCACCATAAGTGGATCTGCGCCCATACGCTGCGCCATGTTGAGCGCAATAGTGCAATTCGACACATTGTTGATGTATTCTTTCGGCACCAGCGTCGATGACGCTAGCAACTTTGCAGCCCGCTGCATCAATTCAAATGATTGCAATGTGCCGAAACCCATTGTTACAGTCGGCATCAAGCGTTCTGCTGGCGTGGGTTGTTTCAGTTTTTCAATGCTTGTTGTTGCTGTCATTTGGCTTTCCTCTTCAATTGTGAATTTTCTGTTTATCGCGCCCGGAAAAGGCAGCTCTCCCAGCGGCTACAGTATTTCTCGCTACACAAAATGCTGGACGGATTCGGGATGAATAACCCGGATCGGAACATCTCTGCCGCAAACTCAATCAACCCATTTTGCGTTTCAGTCCCGACCATTGTTTCCTTGGCGTTGCTGATGGTGCCGGTAGCAATTTCAAGCGTCCCTTTTGTTTTCAATCCGATAATGACACCGTCATCGCTGATTGTTTCGCCGGTGGTATGCTCGAACAGCATTTCGTAAGTTCCGATCTGGGCAGCATGGCCTTTAGTTCTTGCTGCCCCTTTTTGAACCGCTGTGGCCCCACTTTTTAAGTCTGAGATACCGACGCGCAGACCATCCAACGATTGCCGAACGCGTGACCTATCCATTGTTCCTGTCAACCGAATAATCACGCCGCCGCCGCAATCAATATCCATCGGCTTTGTTTTCATTTCAACTGATCGGAATTTATAATGCGGGCTTACATCCAGGCAGTATTTTGTGCTTAGTGTGATGCCAATGCGCTCGGCATCCGATATTGTCAAGTCATCTTGATTTCGGTCTACTTCAAACTCTGGGTGATGGATTGCGTCCACCACAGCGCCAGCCGCATCGTCTGGCGTGATGTCTGAGTGATCGATTCGACCCTGATCAAATGCTGCGGTGCCTGCGTGTATCGCTGTCCCAAGCAGCGCTCGCATCCCAGATGGCTTGTAATGCCCGAGCAAGTTTTCCCACTCAAACTTGTGCGGACAATCAAATAGCTTCGACCAAGCCGATGCGCGAACCCTGATTTCTTCGCTCATTCCGCCACCCCCTCCAAACAATCAACGATCTTCTGCGCTGAGGTTTTCGCCAAGTAAACATCGTGGTCGATGACCGGCAAACCATTCACAGTATCGCGGCGCCGGACCTGGGTGATTGGGTTTTTCATAGCGTTTCCGCAAACTCAATGATTGCCTTACCGATCCGAATAGCACTGTCTTTATCGCACATAAAATCATCATCAGTAGCGATCGTAATGCTGTCTGGATAGTCGTCGGATGATTCGATAATTGTTAACTCAGTCCCTTCAGAATCGATAATTTTTTTTCCAATCCAACGCTCTTTTATATCGCTCATTATTCAAACCTCAGTTTTTCAAGTTTCGCTATCTGCTTTTTTAGCGATAAGATTTTCTTTTGGCGCATTTCTTCGGCGCGGGCTATCGCCTCTTTTTTGGTGGCGTGCCAGTCAGGTTTGGTGATCAACCATGGAAAACCATCGGCCTTGAGATAGTTTGAACTGCGATAGTAAATGCTGCCGCTCGCTTCACGCACTCCTTGTGTCAGCGCATACTTCGTTATCCAGACTTTCATCGTTTATTCGCCTCTAAACAACCAAGCGAATGCGAAAGCAATACCAACCACTGCAAACGCGTGGGGCCAACCAAATTGACATGCTTGTGTGACACTATCAATCACCACCAACTCCCCACTTGTTGTGTTTGCTCAACCCGCGCTCGGACTGCATTGGCGGCTTCTTTTTTTAGGTGGATTTCGTATGCCTGGCGGCAAAGATCGTCGGTCATTTCCATTGCCCTTTTGCCGTAGCCGTTATGGGTTTCGCAGATAATCCCTTCCATCGATTCAAGCCATGTGTCCTGATTTACGATTTTGAACATTTCTTCGTAACTCTTGCCTTCTTTCCAGTCCTCGAAGGCGGCTTGTTCGTCATCAAAATCCTCGACGGCTTTCAAGTGCCGATTCAGTTCGGCAATTACGGGATCGTGTTCGTTTAGCATAAGGATACCGGTTTATCTACACGACCCCGACCGCTTACCACGACCGCTTACCACGACCGCGACCGCGACCCCGACCCCGACCACGACCGCGACCACGACCGCGACCCCGACCGCGACCCCGACCCCGACCCCGACCACGACCGCGTCCTCGACCCCGTCCTCGACCCCGTCCTCGACCCCGTCCTCGAAGGCAAATATAATGTGTCTATCATAATCATTTGGATTCCTCCGCCGTAGACCAAGACCGCACTCAACATAGTGAATTCGGTCCGGCCCATGGCCGCAATTAGTACAATGCTAAAATGAAAATTATTTCTGTTCCCTCTGAACAGATTGGATTTTCACGGCATCGATGATTGCGCCTCGCCCGATAATTACTCGCCCGTCTGGAAACGGTTCGACCTCATCAAAATTGCCCGTTTTCAACGCGTCGGCGAACCGACCGGTATCAGCAATCCATACCGCATCTTCCAGCACTAGTTCATTGGCAGTTATGGCGACAAGTTTGCCAGCATCGATCATTGTCACAGTTCGAATCAGGTAATTTGCGCCAACTTCCCAAGGTTGATCCTGTTGCTCCGTTTGCGTCCCAGAAAACAGATTCGCAAGATTTTTTGCTTGTCCGATAGTCAAATCATCAATATTCATGCTGTTGCCTTTTTATTTTTAAAAAATGCCCGCCCCAGGGCGGGCTTGTTGGAGATTGGCAGATTCGGTCAGATGACCGCTTATCGATTATTGGTCTGGAGTTTTGCAATACCAGCACCTGAGCCAAATCCAGATTCATCGTAAATTATCTCGATTTCGGCGTTTTCCAAAACCGCCCAAAATTTATTTTTGTATGATCTGTAGCGCTTTGCTGCTGCTTTATTGAAATTTTCAATAAAGCGTCCGGTTTCTAAGTATCGTTTGGCATCCCGTATGGCAAGTTTTTCCATTTCCGATCGAGTCCGTGCTGCGAGCTGCCGTGCGTGTAGTTCGATGAGCGCGTGATCGTATGCAGTCCGCGCCTCTTCCTGAGTTATTCCATCAACCGCCGCAATCTCGGTAATTGCCTGCTCTCTGGTGTATCCAAAGAGCCGTACCATTTTTTTTGCAAATGAAGCTTTTTTCATTTTTTATTGCCTCGAAAAAAATGCCCGCCCGAAAGCGGGCCAAGAGGAGGTTTGCGGATAATTCCGCCTAGTGCGATTGCACTGCGCAACAGACTCATTTGTGAATCTGCTGCACGCTGCAATTGCGGCTCTTGGCTCGCTCCACCCCGGTGTTTCTATCAAACAGTATGGCTCGCTCAGGCAAGTTGTTTCTATCCCGATTTCTGACTCGCTCGTGTTTTGTGTTTCTATCCAATTGATTGGCTCGCTCAGGCACTATGTTTCTATCGCGGACTTTGGCTCGCTCTTGCCACATGTTTCTATCACATACTATGGCTTTGGATTTATGCCGCCATATCCGCCGGCCTTGTCTGCGGCGGCTTAATGACGTGCGCATGCCCAAGGTGTTCGACGGCAAACGGTTTGGGCACAGCACTAATTTCTTGCTCATGCCAGCACTGATGCAAGTGCGATAAAAACAGCTTGACGGCGTAACGCCTTGCACGCATGTCAAGGTGTGCTGGCGGTAGCTTGCCGTTTGAATAAAACTTGTAGGCATCAGTGTTTTTGCCGATTTTGTATTTTTCCAGCTTCTTCGCCGCCTGGTCCGCAAACTCACTCGCGTCGTTCTTGGCTACTTCCCGCTCCTTTCGCTTCTTGTAAACCTGCCCATAGAACGCATCATCGCGGCCGGATAGTTTCACGAAGCTGTCACCGATCTTCCAGCAAATCGTTTTGAGCTGCGCGTTGTGCGGCCGCTTTTGTCCTTTCTTCCATTCCATGTCAGGGTTGAGCCCAGCGAAATTCCAGATGTGTCCAACCGTAGGCGCTTGATGGATGTCGATATGTGCGAGCAGGCCGGATGCAAGAACCGGCCCGATGCCAAGAGTTTGGTCAAAGAACCAATTCATCCCGTGCGTCTCAACATATATCGCCAGCACCCGCTTAACCTGATTTTCCAGCGTATCCATTTGCCCGAACATCCATGCCAGTACGTCATGCGGTTCTGCGTCGTTCCCTTCCTTTTCTGCATCGCGTTCGAGCCCCTTAACTCGATTACTTGCTTGGACACGTTGTTTCTGAATCGAATAATACATGTCAACAAGAAACCGGACTTCATTATCCGTAACGCCGCCAGGGCCGCCGGATCGCAAGGCCTTTGTCATATCTCGGTTTATCCTAACGATTGGCTCTAAACTTCCGATTAATTCACTCATTGTTAATACCTATTACTGTTTCAATTGAAAATGCTGGTTCGCTTATGCTTTTTTTCTCTCTATGATGTTGGCTCGCTCACGCTCAATGTTTCTATCATTTTCCATGGCTCGCTCATGACCTCTGTTTCTATCCTCATGTCTGGCTCGCTCGGCCTCCTTGTTTCTGTCCGGACAGTTGGCTCGCTCAACGAGCGTGTTTCTATCGCCTGGTATGGCTCGCTCAGGAATGTTGTTTCTATTCCGACCTCTGACTCGCTCCTGACCTATGTTTCTGTCCAGCTGATTGGCTCGCTCCTTGTCAATGCTTCTATCCAATTAATTGGCTCGCTCCGACCTGATGTTTCTATCTTAAAATCTGGCTCGCTCCGCCCTGATGTTTCTGTCTTCCGCTGTGGCTCGCTCATGCACGGTGTTTCTATCAAGGATTTTGGCTCGCTCTCGCACGATGTTTCTATCTTTGCTTTTGGCTCGCTCCACATCGATGTTTCTATCATTTAACATGGCTCGCTCATGCGATCTGTTTCTATCCTCATGGATGGCTCGCTCGGCCTCCTTGTTTCTATCATCGCGTCTGGCTCGCTCCCAACATTTGTTTCTGTCCTTCTCCATGGCTTATTCCTTTTTCAAGGCGCAGCCCGACCATCCTCAACATCGGCTTTTTTCGGACTCCCAAGCTGAAGCACGATTTCTGTGTTTCTCGCAACGTCCGGCGATTTCATCAACAGCTGTTTGTATGACAGGTTTAACCGCATCATTTCGCGGACTTCCTGGCTAGCCGCTTTTGCCAATTTCATCTTTTTCTCGATATCAAAATCCGGTCTTTTATCAAGCTCTTCGATTTTATCGATCCAAAAATCGGCCATGCCATCTACAGTTCTTTCAATAGTCACTTCGTTTCTCCTGGTCATTTAAAAATAAACACTGCCGCGTCCGGCCACGCAATCAAAAACAAAACACCAAAACCAGCAACACGTACATAGATGCAATGGCCGCTATGAAGGCCAGTGCATCGCGGATTGCTATCAGGGCGCGCTTTATGCGGCTGGTCGCTTCAACATGCGCGAAGTCAACGTGTGATGTGTAGTCAATGCTCATGGTTGTCTCCAGGTTTATGCCCGCGTGAACGTTCCCTGCACCCGTGAATGCCACACCAGCCGGCCTTTCAGATAGGCATCGATGCGCTCCTTGTTCGCTTTCAGCCTGGCCCTGTACGCAGCGAAGGATTCTTTGTGGCGGCGTCTGTTTGAAAGGTTGTGGTTCATGTGTCCCGTTTGAGGTTGTTTGTTGGTAGCCTTTTTTGGGGCTGTTGGGAGTAGAATACTACCGACGTATTACAATGTCAATACCAAAGTAGTATTTTTTCAAAAAATCCCCTCCCTCGATACCAGACTGATTCAGGTAGCATCGCGCGATTTCTTGCTTATGCTATTTAATGTTTGACAGTGGTACTATAATGCAGTACTATTACCACATGAAGCGCAAACACCAAGGAACACTCGTGGCAATTTTCGCGCATCCCGTAAGCGGAAATATTCAATGGGCCGACATCGAGTCACTGTTGGTTGCGTTGGGCGCTGAGGTTACGGATCGCGAGGGCTCGCGTATTGGTGTCAGGCTGTTTGGTGAGCGTAGAGTTTTT
>Ga0209633_10000913_pt1 | contig 32330 bp, 30 predicted proteins | sample Cruoilmetagenom1_FD_187290 | JGI IMG/M metagenome (GOLD analysis project Ga0209633, IMG submission 187290) | Oil polluted marine microbial communities from Coal Oil Point, Santa Barbara, California, USA - Sample 1 (SPAdes) (version 2) | ecosystem: Environmental > Aquatic > Marine > Oil seeps ... | reverse complement strand
GACTATTGATGATGGTCCACAACTAGAATATAGTTGTTCTGGCACACCAGCCGATTGTGTTAAAATGGCAGTTAGTGAAATTCTAAATAAAAAACCTGATTTATGTGTTTCTGGCATCAACCACGGTTCAAATGCTTCATTGAATGTTATCTATTCTGGTACCATGAGTGCTGCAGTTGAAGCTGGAATTGAAGGAATACCCGCTGTAGGGTTTTCATTATTAAATTATAAATGGGATGCCAATTTTGATGCTTGCAAAAGCTATGTGAAAAAAATAACAGAAAATATTCTACAACAAAAATTACCAGAAGGAGTCGTTCTTAACGTGAATATACCAAACCTAAAAGAAGAAAATATAAAAGGGATTAGAGTTTGTAGACAAGCACACGGAAATTGGAAAGAAAAATTTGAAAAACGTGTAAGTCCTCAAGGGGAAGATTATTATTGGCTTACTGGAAAGTTTGAAAACCTAGACCATGGTGAAGACACTGATCTTTGGGCTTTAGAAAATGGTTATGTTTCTCTAGTCCCTGTAAAATTTGACTTGACTGCTCACCACTACATTCAAAAATTAAATAATTGGGATTTATGATTACTAAAGAAATACTTATAGGGTTTTTAATTGGCTTAGCAGCTACAGCTGGAGGCTTTTTTTTGTATGTAGAATACGCTTTAGAAGGTACTTTTCAAGATGCTCTATGGGTTTTAAAAGAAAACAGCTTATACGGACAAGTATTAAGTATCGCTGCTATCCCTAATTTATTAGTGTTTTTTGTTTTTATTAAAAAAAAGAAAGATTATAGAGCTAGAGGTGTACTTATCGCTACACTTTTTGTTGCATTATTAATTCTAATAGCACAATTTATTTAAAGTGAAATATTATATCATTGCCGGTGAAGCTTCAGGAGATTTACATGGCTCAAATTTAATAAAAGCCCTTTTTAAAAAAGATTCTAAGGCTGAAATTCATTTTTGGGGAGGCGATTTGATGCAACAATCTGGAGGGACACTAATAAAACATTATAAAGAGTTATCTTTTATGGGTTTTATTGAGGTGTTAATGAATATTGGCACCATCTTTAAAAATATTTCTTTTTGTAAAAAAGATATCGCTGAATTTAAACCTGATGTGATTATCTTTATTGATTATTCTGGTTTTAATTTACGTATTGCTAAATGGGCAAAACAGCAAGGCTACAGTACAAATTATTATATTTCACCTCAAGTTTGGGCTTCAAGAGTTGGTCGGGTCAAAAAAATTAAAAGAGATATTGATACTATGTATGTGATTCTTCCTTTTGAAGAAGCCTTTTACAAAAAACATGGTTATAAAGTCACTTTTGTTGGGCATCCATTAATTGATGCTATTGCCGATATAAAATCTGTAGATGAGCAACAATTTAGAAAAACACATCAATTAACTCATCAACCAATTATAGCATTATTACCTGGTAGCAGAAAACAAGAAATTGCCAAAATGCTATCCATAATGTTAAAAATGGTTGATAAATTTAAGGATTATCAATTTGTTATTGCTGGTGCCCCAAGTCAAGATTTTGAATTTTATCAGTCTTTTATAAAAAATAGTAATGTAAAATTTATCCAAAATAAAACTTACGATCTACTATCAATTTCTTATGCTGCATTGGTTACTTCAGGCACAGCAACGCTAGAAACGGCTTTGTTTAAAGTACCACAAGTGGTTTGCTATAAAGGTAGTGCTATTTCTTACCAAATTGCAAAACGGATTATCACCATAAAATTTATTTCTTTAGTAAATTTAATTTTAGATAAAGAGATCGTTACAGAACTTATTCAAAATGATTTCAATGAAAAAAAGTTAAATCAAGAACTCACTAAAATATTAGATGACAAGCATAGAGAGCAACTTTTTTTAGAATATGTTGAATTAGAAAAAATATTAGGCGGTAAAGGTGCTAGTGAAAAAACTGCAGGTTTGATTGTATCAAGCTTAAGGTGATAATAAAAAAATTCTTGAAACGAACCCAGCCTGCGGCAGGCAGGTATCCCCGAGGCAAAGTCGTAGGGGTATTTCCTGCCTCGCCGGCAGGCGGGCGCCAGTTTCATTTTGACCTAAAGGTACAAAAATCGAAATTTATTTATTAAACCTCACCCAAAACTTCTAAAAAAAAGTTTTGACCTCTCCTCAAGGAGAGGTGTAATCGGAAACCTCAAGGCAAAGCCTAGGGGAATTCTTTTCGAGTAAACAATCTAAATGGGAAAGACCCCAAATGACATGAGATTTCATTTGAGGTCTTAAATTAAATAACTCTAAATTTATTTTCTTTTAAATAGAAAATTTATTGTTAGCAATTACTATTGAAAATAATTGTGTGCTTTCTCTTACAAATTTAGTGTAGAAAAGGGTTCGATAAAGACAAAATAAACAGAATACCCTGTTTTCTTAACAAATGGTATGATTTTGCAAATAAATGGTAAATTGAACTCAAAAATTCAGCTCTATAAAAGTGAAAATACTGAAATATATACCACTACATTTTATATTTTTCCAAATTATTGGCATTATTATCGGCTTTTATTTGAAGTTTAATCCTTTGGTAGTGAGTCTGTTTTTACTCTTATCATTGCTTTTATTAGCAATTTTACATGTTCTTTTTCGTAATAAAACAATCCAAAAACATCATTTTACACTCTCAACTTTTCTTGTTTTTATCTTAATTGGAATAGTTTCTATTACTTTTAAAAACAGTAATTCTAAAAATAATTATTACACAAAACATATTTCTGATGCTAAAAATAAAACTGTATTAGTAATTGATGATGTGTTAAAACCAAACAATTATTATAATAATTACATTGCTCATGTGTATTCAGTAAATAACAAGTCTGTTGAGGGTAAGATTAAACTCAATATCTTAAAAGATAGCACAAATAACCGCTTTGCAATTGATGATAAAATTATTGTTTTTGAAAATTTTAAACCTATCAACAAACCTTTAAATCCGTATGAATTTAATTACAAAAATTACTTAGCTAGAAAACAAATCTACCATCAAATTACAACTAAAAGTGATGCTGTTTTTGTTTTAAATAAGGATAAAACTACACTCAAAGGATTAGCTTATGCTTTCAGAGAACAAATTAATCATTCGTTAAAAAATAACGGATTTAAAGGTGATGAATTAGCAATCATTAATGCTTTATTATTAGGGAAACGCCAAGAAATATCAAAAGAAATACTTCAAAACTATCAAAATGCAGGAGCCATTCATATTTTAGCAGTGTCAGGTTTACATGTAGGAATTATTCTTTTATTACTAAATTTCATGTTTAAACCCATAGAAAAATTCAAAAACGGAAGGGTTATCAAATTGATATTGGTCGTTTTATTTTTATGGATTTTTGCATTTATTGCTGGCTTATCAGCATCAGTAATTAGGGCTGTTACAATGTTTTCTGCTGTAGCCATTTCTTTGGTCGAAAAAAATTCAATCAACACCTATAAAGCCTTAATTATATCCATCTTTTTCTTATTGCTTTTTAACCCTTATTATATCTTTGAAGTCGGATTTCAACTAAGCTATTTAGCGGTGTTTTTTATCGTTTGGACACAACCATTACTTTATAAATTATGGCAACCGAAATCAAAAATTATTGATTATCCTTGGCAATTATTTACAGTGTCTTTAGCTGCACAACTTGGTGTCTTGCCATTAAGTTTATATTATTTTCATCAATTTCCTGGGCTATTTTTTGTTGCCAATTTAATTATCATTCCGTTTTTAGGGATTATTTTAGGATTGGGTATTCTTGTCATATGCCTTTCCTTATTTAATGTATTACCTCCTTTTATAGCCAATGCTTATGAACAAATTATCTTTCTTTTAAATTCAACTGTGTCTTTGATAGCCCAACAAGAATCTTTTTTGTTTAAAAACATCTCATTTAGCATTGTTACAGTTATCTTTTCTTATGTACTAATTATCCTCTTTTTTAAATGGGTTGAAACTAAAAACTTGTCTTATTTTAAATATGTACTTATTGCTATACTTTTATTTCAATTCAATTTAATTGTAGAAAAATATAAAAGAAATAGCTCTGATGAATTTATAATTTTCAATAAAAACAAACAAACCATTCTTACAGAACGGAAAGGGAAAAACGTCAATATTAATTTTAGTGCTAGTAATTTTAAAATTAACAATAGCGTTAATGCTTATTTAATGGGTACAAATTCTCAAATTGTTTCAACCCAAAAAACCATCAAAAATATATATCATTTACATTCAAAAAAATTATTGGTCATTGATAGTCTAAGTATTTATACAAAGCTTCGTTTTTCTCCTAAAATTATCCTTTTAAGAGACTCACCTCATTTAAATTTAGATCGTCTGATTAAAGAGCTACACCCAGAAATTATAATTGCTGATGCATCAAATTATAAAAGTCATGTTTTGTTGTGGCAAAAAACCTGTAAAAAGTACAATATTAACTTCCATTATACCGTTAAGGATGGAGCTTTTGTAAGAAAGTATTAAACCTTTCTACACTTAGTTTTTTAAATTATATTTGCAATCGAAAAATAAAAAAATTATATGAAACGAGCATGTTAAAATTTTTCATGCCCATTGGGATGATTAATAGCAAACAGTCCCGAAGCGTCGGAATGCCCGTTAAAAAACATTAAATTATAACACATGAAAATTATTGTACCAATGGCAGGTATTGGTTCTAGACTTAGACCACATACTTTAACCATCCCTAAACCCTTAACTTTAATAGCAGGAAAACCAATTGTACAAAGACTTGTAGAAGATATTGCTAAAGTTCTCAATCAAAAAATTGAAGAAATCGCTTTTGTGATTGGGCCAACTTTTCCAGCAAATACTGAAGAAAAATTATTAGCAATTGCGAAAGACCTAAATGCAAAAGGGGTAGTTACTATTCAACATGAGGCTTTAGGTACTGCACATGCTATTCAATGTGCAAAAGAATCATTAAGTGGCCCTTGTGTAGTTGCTTTTGCAGACACCTTATTTAAAGCAGATTTTACGCTAAATGCGGAAGCTGACGGTGCTATATGGGTAAAACAAGTTGAAAACCCAAATGCGTATGGTGTTATTAAATTAAAAGACGGAATTATCACTGATTTTGTTGAAAAGCCAGAAGAATTTGTTTCTGATTTGGCTATTATTGGTATCTATTACTTTAAAAAAGGTGAGATTTTACGTGAAGAAATTCAGTATTTATTAGATAATAATATCCAAGAAAAAGGAGAGTATCAATTGACCAATGCTCTTGAAAATATGAAACAAAAAGGTATGAGTTTTGTGCCTGGTCAAGTTGATGAGTGGATGGATTGTGGTAATAAAGAAATTACTGTTGAAACTAACGGACGTGTATTACAATTTGCACATCAAGAAGGGCTAAATTTAGTAGATGATTCGGTTATTTTAGAAAATTCAGAAATCATTCAACCTTGTTATATTGGTGAAAATGTAAAACTAATTAATGCTAAAATTGGTCCAAATGTATCGATTGGCACAAATTGTGTAGTAAAGAATTCAACCATTGATAATTCATTAATTCAAACTAACACAACAATTAAAAATGCTAAATTAGAATTTGCTATGATAGGAAATCATGTTGAATATGATGGTAGTTTTACTTCAATTAGTATTGGAGATTATTCTAAATTGGTTTAAAATTTAAATGATAAAACAAGTCAAACATATTATTACATTATGTTTTCTAAGTGTTTCTTTTATAGGATTCGCTCAACAAGACTCTTTAGCAGATGTTTTACTTGCAAAAAAAAATAGTGAAGAAATTCAAAAAGAACAAAAAAATCTTAATTTTGAGACCTTCTTTTTTGAAGCTTTACAAGAAAAAGCTATTGGTAATTTTGAAAAAGCCATTGCTGCATTAGAAAATTGCCAAAATATTAGAGAAAATGATAAGGCAATGTTTTTTGAATTCGGAAAAAATTATTTTGAATTAGAAAAATATTCTGAAGCAGAAGCCTATACTAAAAAGGCACTAAATCAAGACTTAGACAATTTGTTTATTCAATTATTACTTAGAGATATCTACAATAAACAAAATAATTACAAAGAGGCTTTGGCATTACAAAAAAAAATTGCTAAAAAAAATAAAGATTCTGAATTAGAATTGGTCACCCTTTATATTAAAAACAACCAGATTGACAATGCTAAACAGATCTTGCTTGATTTAGAAAAAAAAGGCACTTTATCAGCCAATTTAATCCCTTTTAAAGAATCTTTATTAGATGGTAAAACTGTAACTTCTGATGAAGCAACTACTATAAAACCTCTTGAAAAACAATCTATAGAAGAATTGAAAATTGCATATCAATCTGAAAAATCTTTTAAAATTCTAAAATCACTTCTAAACAAATTGAATGTTAATAAAAGGTATTTAGATTTAGAAAAAAATAGTAGTGAAGGTTTAGAGCTTTTTCCAGCTCAACCTTTTGTATATTTGATGAATGCTACAGCTTTAAATTATACCAAACAATACCAAAAAGCATTAATTATTTTAGAAAGTGGGTTAGACTATATCGTTGATGATACTTTACTTGAAGCAAAATTTTATGAACAAATGAGTTTAAGTTATAAAGGGCTAAATAAAAATGTTGAAGCTTCTAAATTTTATAATAAATCGGTTGATTTAAATCAAAAAATATAATGATCTTAAAAAAAATTATCATTCTAATTGTGCTTTTTACATTGGCTTCTGCCTGTAGAACAACTAAAGTTTTGAATAAAAATATAGATGCTGATCTGTCTTCTAAAAAAGTAATTAAAAATCATTATACCAATACTTTTAATAAAGAAACTGTAAAAGCGAAATTAAAAGTGAAATATAGTGGAAAATCAAACCTACCTAGTATAACAGCTTCTTTAAGAATAAAAAAAGATGAAACAATTTGGATTAGCCTAACGAAACTAGGTTTTCCGATTGGTAAAGTATTAATAACACCTAACAGAGTTAGTTTTTATGAAAAAATTAATAGAACCTATTTTGATGGTGATTTTGCTTTAATAAGTGATTTACTTGGTACAGAATTAGATTTTGAAAAAGTACAAAACTTATTATTTGGTCAAGCATTATTAAATCTAAAAAAAGAAATCTTTAATCTTGAAGTTGATAAAAACAATTATTTATTAAAGCCTAAAGTTGCAAATAATTTATATGATATTTTATTTTTAATTAATCCGCTAAACTTTAAAATTAATAGTCAACAAATTAAACAATTAGAGAAGAACAATTCTTTAATTATCAACTATCCCAATTATACTGCTATTGATGGTGAAATTTTTCCTAAAGAAATTTATATTAAAGCTTCTGATGTAAAAAACACTTCTACCATATCGGTTGATTATAAATCGGTTGAGTTTAATAAAACTGTTAGTTTTCCTTTTGAAATACCTAAAAAGTATGAAAAAATTGAATTAAAATAAAGCATACTCAATTCAAATATTTTTTAGGGAATTTTGACGGATTTATTTTTTTCTTTATCAAAGCAAAATTTTTAAGCATAGCCATAGTTACGGTTTCAAATTTTAATGAAGAGAAAGGGGAAAAGAAAGAGTGAAAAAACCGAAAAAATAGTTGAATTGAGTATAATATTAAATTGTTGAAACATTTTTAACTATATAAATGTCATTTAAGTAAAAATACATAGTTTTGTACTATGAATTTAAGAGTAATTTTATTTATCCTATTTTCAATTTTCTTTTCTTGGTCTTCTTTCGGCCAAACAAAAAAACAATTAGAGAAAAAAAGAAAACAACTACAAAAAGAAATTAGAGAGACACAAAATCTTCTTTTTAAATCTAAAAAAGAAGCTGAAGCTTTACTTTCAGAACTTGACGATTTAAATAAAATAATTAGTGTACGCTCACGCCTTATTAGAACTATTAATGCTGAAGCTGAAAAATTATCAGATGAAATCAGCTCTAATGAAAAAGAAATTAATCATTTAGAAAAAGACTTAGGTGTTTTAAAAAAGGATTATGCTGATATGATTGTCAATTCATATAAAAGTAAAAATAAACAAAGCAGATTGATGTTTTTACTTTCTTCTGAAAATTTTACACAGGCCTATAAAAGGATGCAATACATGAAACAGTATACCAATTATAGAAAACAACAAGGTGATAAAATTAAAATTTCAGCTAATAAATTAATTGTATTGACTGATTCTTTGCGTGTTAAAGAAGATGAAAAACGCTTCTTATTAAGTGTATATTTAAAACAAAAGGATAGTGTGGGTCGTGAAAAAACCTCACAAGTAAGACTCGTTGGTAAAGTAAAAGCTAAAGAGAAAAAATACATTAGTCAAATAAAAAATATACAAGCAGAAGAACGGAAAATAGATAAAAAAATAGAACGATTAATTGCTGAGGCTATAAAAAAATCTAAAAAAGGTAAAACTAGTACAGGTAAAAAATCTTCTTCTAGTTTTCATTTAACACCTGAGGCAAAGAAGCTAGAGTCAAATTTTGTAGCAAACAAAGGTATTTTACCTTGGCCTACAAAAAGAGGTGTTGTAGTTAGAAGATACGGTACACAACCGCACCCAACACTTGCTGGAATTACTATTCAAAGTAGTGGTATACATATTGCTACTGAAAAAAACACCAAAGCTAGAGCTATTTTTAGTGGCAAAGTCATGTCTATTATGTTACTTTCAGGCGGAAAAAAAATAGTTTTAATTCAACATGGTAATTATATTTCTGGATATCAAAATTTAGATAATGTATCTGTTAAAGTCGGAGAAAGTATTACTACAAAACAAGAAATAGGTACCATACATACTGATGCAACAACAGGTAAAACTATTTTAATTTTTATTTTAAATAAAAATAACAAATTCCAAAACCCTGAACCTTGGATTGGTAAAATGACTTAAAATAGTTTTTAAGAACCTATAAATAGAGCCTTCAATTCTCCTGCGTCTTGAGGTTTCATTCTCCCAGACAACACTAAACTCAATTGTTTTCTACGTAAAGCTCCATCAAAACGTTCTTGCTCTAATTTCGTTTCAGGTTGAATTGCTGGCACTTTAACGGGAGTCCCAGTTTTATCAACAGCTACAAAAGTATAAATCCCTTCATTTACCTTTGTTTTTTGTCTACTTTTTAAATCTTCAGTCCAAACATCTGCGTAGACTTCCATAGAAGAATTAAACGCTCTTGAAACTTTTGCTTCTACAGAAACAATACTCCCTACAGGCACGGCTTTATTAAAAACTACATGATTTACAGAAGCCGTCACCACAATTTGACCAGAATGTCTTTGTGCAGCAATACTACAAGCCCTATCCATACGTGCTAATATTTCACCTCCAAACAAACTGTGTAATGCATTTGTCTCACCTGGTAAAACCATATCTGTTAAAATGGTTAAAGATTCTTTAGGCATTTTAGTATTCATAGTCTCTGTTTTATTTTGACAAAGGTATTCAATATTTGAGTACAATTCGTTCTTGTAATTGTCTAATTTTTAAGAAAAAATTATGGTTTTTTTGCTGTAAAAGTGTTTTTTTTAAGCTTTAGGATTGACAATTATCAGTCAACAAAAAGAAGTGTTAGATTTGTAAGAGAAAAGTAAATTAAAGGTCTTGAATCAACAACCATGCGTCTTCAGATTCTGTTTTTTTAATTCTGTATAAATTATTAATAGCGTTGTTTCTTTCTGTATAACTCTCATAAGAAACCTGAGTTAAACCCCATTTATTAATCCCAAGAATTCTAGCTTTATAGCCATTTTCAATCAGTTTGTTTACTAAACGTTGAGCATTTTCAGGATATCTAAATGCTCCTGCAATAACGTGAAAAGGTTTTTTGTCTAAAGTAACATTAACACTTATTGAAGGCAAGGCCTCAGAAACAATAAATGTTGCTTTTTCAATCTTTTTCTCAACTTCGTGTTGTTCTTTTTGAGCAGCAACTAATTGTTGTTCACTCTTATATTTTTGATAAATAGAGTTTCCGCCAAATCCTAAAACTGAAAGTCCAAGAACAAGGATTGCTGCATATTTTAAATAATTTGGAGCTTCTTTTTCTTTATTTGTTAAAATAACTGGTGCTTTTTGCTCTAGTTTTTCTACTTGTTTTATGTATGTCTCTCTTTTAACTTCAGGCAACACAAATGAAGACAAACCAAAAGATTCTGCCAAATAATTAATTTTTGTTTGAGGTTCAAAAATTAGAGTGCTACTTGCATCTAAAGAAATTTTACCGATATTTTCTAAATCTAAATCTGTTTGATTTAACGTTTCAAACCATTGACTGATTTCAAATTTTATAAAATTTACTGCAGATTCATAAGGTACTTGATCTACACTTGCTATATAATTAGCAAGTAATCTGTCATCATTCTTTAAACGGCTATTAAAAGTAATAGATTTGTGAGGCGGATAAAACGTGTTAGAATGTGAGCTTATATATGCCGGTTTTGTATCACTTAAAAACCCACCAAAATCAGGCACAATAACACACTCGTATCTATATAGTAAATCGCTTATGTATTTTGATAATTTCAGTTGATTAATTTTAGGGGATATTCAATAAAAACAAATGTAAAAAAAACTTTAGTTTAAATTCTTTATGCATACAATATTTATTAACAAATTTTGTACATTTAAAATCCTATAAATTTCAAAGCTTGAAACACGAAGAACTCCTTAATTTATTAGCTTTAATCAATGCAAGTGGTATTGGTGATGTCATGGCAAAAAAATTAATTTCACATTGTGGTAGTGCAACACAAGTTTTTGCAGAAAAAAAACAAACCCTCTCTAAAATTTCTGGTGTTGGTACTGCTATTACTTATGCTCTAAATGATAAAACCATTTTTACAAAAGCTGAACAAGAAATTGATTTTATAAAAACCAACGCTATTCAATATTCATATTTTCAAGATGATGATTATCCTGTGTATTTAAAACATTGTTTTGATGCTCCCATTTTCTTTTTTAAAAAAGGGAACATTCAATTAGCTAATCAAAAAATGATAAGTATAGTTGGCACCAGACAAATAACCAGTTATGGAAAAGCTGTCTTAGAAGATCTTATCAAAAATTTAGCGGAATACAATCCTGTTATCATAAGCGGTTTAGCCTATGGTGTTGATGTTTTGGCTCATAAATTAGCCCTTGAACATAACTTACAAACTGTTGGTGTTTTGGCTCATGGTATGGATAGAGTTTACCCTACAATCCATAAAAAATATGCTGATAAGATGATTGATAACGGTGGTTTAATTACCGATTATTGGTCTGGAACAAAACCCGAAAGAGAAAATTTTGTAAAGCGAAATAGAATTGTGGCAGGACTTTCACAGGCGACTATAGTAATAGAATCTGCAGATAAAGGTGGTTCATTAATTACGGCTGACATTGCCAATTCATACAATAGAGAGGTGTTTGCTGTTCCTGGGCGGATAACTGATGCCTACAGTCGAGGATGCAATCAATTAATCAAAACCAATAAAGCTGCTGTATTAACTTCTGCTAAAGATGTTGCCTATATTTTAGGATGGGAAAAAGATGACAAACAAAAACAAGCTATTCAGCAACAATTGTTTATTGAACTTTCAGAAACTGAAAAAGAAGTTTACAATTACTTGCTAAAAGAAGGAAAACAACAATTAGACCTCATTGCATTATATTGTAATTTACCTGTCTTTAAAACAGCTACGTTGTTGTTAACTTTAGAATTGAAAGGTGTTATTAAACCTTTGCCTGGAAAGATTTTTGAAGCAATATAAAGGTAGTGTTCAGTGTTCAGTGAAAATAAAACAATTTCAACACGTCATTAAGTTGTTGAATTCGTATTATATATTTCCTCCCAAAAGTCACTATAAAAATTTGAAGTTTCTAATAGTTTTTGATGATTACCTTCTGAGGTGAAAACACCATCCTCTAATACATAAATTCTGTCTGCTAAATTTTTGATGGTATGTAAACGATGAGAAATAAAAAGTACGGCTATTTCGTTTTTTAATTTCGATAATAAATTCATCGTAAATCTTTCTGTATTTCTATCCATTGCAGAAGTGGCTTCATCTAAAAGGAGAAACTGTGGTTTTTTATAGAGTACTCTTGCCAATGCAATAATTTGTTTTTGACCGCCTGAAAGATTGATACCTTCTTCACCCAATAAGGTAGCATAACCTTGAGGGAGCTCTTCAATAAATTTTTCAAAACCATATTCTTGACAAAATTTAATAACATTTTCTGCCTCATCTTTTTGAGATTCTTCTGCTCCTAATAAAATATTATCAATAACATTTCCTGAAAAAACATCTATTTCTTGTGGGATTACACCAACAATGTCTCGCCAGTTTTCTAAAACTAGTTCTTTTAATTCAAATTTATTATTGACGGTTATCGTCCCGCTTTCAAAAGGATAAAATTGCTGTAAAATTTGACCCAGCGTACTTTTACCGCTACCACTTTCACCAACAATGGCAATAAACTCACCTTTTTTTAATTGTAGGCTAATGTTTTTTAACAATTGACTTCTCCCTGCAAAACGAAAAGACAATTTTTTAATTTCTAAAGACTCAAAACTGCTTACTGTCTTTGAACCTTGTTGCTCTTTTTCAATAGCAGCAAATTCAAACATTCTATTAAAAGCAATTTTTGCTTCGTTAATAGGTATGGCTATCAAAGCCAAATTGGTAATACTTGGTAATAATGACCCTGCAACACCTAAAACAGCCATCAATTCACCCAAAGTCATAGTGTTTTCATATACCAAATATGAAGTATAAGACAATATTGCTATTAAAAAAAACACCCCTGCAATACCCGAAAATAATGATAACCGAATATTTATTTTACCTAAATCAAACACCTTATTTTGAAAATTGCCATAAATAGCTTGGTTAATTTTTTGAAATAACGATTGCTTATTAAAATTTTTAATGCTAGCTATACCTTGCATAGAGGTAATATAATTACTTTCACTATGGGCATAATTTTGCATTACTTCTTTTTGAGCGTTGATTATTCTTTTATTAAAACTGTAAATAATTAGAAAGTAAAAAGGCAAACTCACTAAGGTAATATAACCTACATTTAAAGAATAATAAAACAAAAAACCAAATGAAATTAAGGTAACCAAACTATCAATTACAAAATTACTAGCTATCAATTTAATAACGCGTTGTACCCTGCTTGTATCATTTAATCTTGCTACCAATTCACCTATCTTTCTAGTATCAAAAAAGGGTTTGGGTAAATGTAGTAATGAACTGTAAAAAGTATCAATAATTCTATTGTTAAAATCTTTTGATTGCTTGATTAAAAAGAATTCTCTCAAGGTAGAAAAACCAATCCTAACCAATAACAAAAAAGCCAATAAGGCAATACCTGTTATCAATTTGGTGCTATTTTCTGATGGTAAAATATCATCAATCAATTTTTGAGAAAAGATTGCCATCGCCATACCCAATAAAGCAACTACAATACCAAAAGCCATACTAATACCTAATAATTGATAATCTTTTTTTAGTAATTTTAGAAACCATTCTTTTTTTGATTTTTTAATAGTCGTTGCTTTTACAAAATTTTCATTTGGGATTAGGGTTAAACAAGTTTTAGATTTCCAAACTTTTAAGAGCTCTTCTTTAGTGTAGGTAATCATTCCTTTAGCAGGGTCACCAATATTAAATTTACCATTTTCATAGCCAAAACATACCAAATAATGCTGCAAATGTCCCTCAATCAATACATGTAAAATTAAAGGGGCTGCATGGTCTATTATTTCTTGAATCTCTGCTTCGTTACCTTGTGCAGTAAAACCCAAACCATTTGCTGCTTGGTATAGACCTAATAAGGTAGTACCTTGTTTGGTTGTACCACTTAATTCTCGTAATTTTTCTAATGAATTATTACCCTCATAATAGTGTATAACAGAAAGTAAACAAGCCACACCGCAGTCTGATTGATCTTGCTGTAGCACGAGAAATTTAGAAATTTGCTTTAGATTTTTAGACATGGGTTTAACTAATTCTTGTTGATTATTTAATTTCTTCCTCCCAACATTTAGGGGTAGAAATCTTGACTGTCAGCATTGAAGGTAGGTAAATGAGCTATTATATTCTCAATTTTTGTTGCTCCTTTAAATTTTCGTAACAATTGATTATCTTTTGAATATAATAGTATAAAAGGTATAGTATTCGCTTCAAATATTTCTGGAAATTTGGATTCATAATCTTTTAAAAAAGTGATATTTTTTTGATTTATTAAATGGTACTTTTCAGCAAATGAGTTAATGCCTGTTACTTCTTCAAAAGAGATAAATAAGATTTGTACATTCTTTAATTCTTCTAAATGCTCTTGTATTTGTTTACCCTCTACTTGGCAGAAATCACAATCGCTATTAAAGTAGATAAATAGCTTTGGGTGTTTTGCAGAAATTTGGTTCCTAGTATAAAGTTTACCATTCAAATCTTTAAAAGAAAATTCTGGTATTTCTTGAATACGCTCTGCAACTTCTTTTTTGTGTTTTAACTTTTTACCAATACTAAAACCTAAATAGCCAATAATACTGATAAGAATTAACCCTATAATAATTTTTACCTTTTTCTTCATGGACACTAATTTCACTAATTATCACTGATTAATCTTTGTTTTTCATAATTTGTCTTGTTTCTTGAATCTAAAAGTTTTGTAGTCTAAAAAAGGTAATGCTACGTCATATTCAATGTCAAAAACATCACTAAACCCAACCAAATAATCAAACCTGTTCCATAGCTTACCGCTACAATTTCAAAACTTTTCAGATACTTGTTTTTTAAAAGTTTGTGCATACCAAACACCAAAACAAAAAAGTAGGTAATTTCAAATAAATTAATGGTTTGTAAAGGGTACACCAGCCAAGGTTCTAAACTCTCTAAATTTAAAAAATTGATGTACGAAAGTGGGTAATATTGCTGTAAGTCTAGTAAGGTAAAATCTGTTTTTATCAATGTAAAATAGATAAATTTAAAAAAACCTACAAGTATTAATACAAACTCACCCAACAATGCAATTCTAAAAAAATGCTTGAATTTTGGTATTTCTTCCTCATCCATATTGTAAAAAAAGTTACCTACGCTTAAACAAAGTGCTACAAAGCTAGCACGAAATAAAATCAATAAAGGTATAATAGCGTAACCTAGCCAAGCCCAATTTTGTTGATTTTCTATTAATTGTTCAAGTTGTTCTTGAGCGAATTGTTCTGCATAAAAATTATAGAGTAGAGTATCTACTTTTAAACTGTGTTTAAATATCAATGTAATTAATATTGCAAGCAGAACAATAACTAAAAATAAAGTAAAATTACCTCTTTTTAACTTCAAATTATTCTAGTTTTAAGAATTAGTAAATTGGATCAATGAAAGAACAAAATATGGGATTCTTTTAAGGTTAAAAATCCCATACAAATATTTAGTTTTATTTACAACAATAAGGTAAAGCTGAATTCAAATCGTAAAACCAAAGTAATTATTCAATTGTTTTGGTTTTAATTCCGATAGCCATCATAAAAACACCTATTGTTATAATTATTTGCATTATAATGTCAAATTTTTTATAAAAATTAGTTATTGAAATATCCTTTTCTAAAAAAAGCCTAGAGAAAAGTAGCCCTAATAATAAAAAGCCTATAATATATAATATGTTCTTTTTAGTTTGCATAAAAAATAATTTATCTTCTTTCTGTTACACTTATTGTTTGAAGTTAATCTTTTACCCATCAGAAGGGTCATTCAATTCCTTAGCACAATGCCCTAAAGAACCTCCAACTCCAAAAGCAGATACCATCATACTTCCCCAAGCTAAAGAGCCTATCCCTCCTGTTGATGCAGTGATTCCAATTCCTAATGCAACCAATCCAATGGTTCCTCCAATACAACTCCATGGTGGCATAATCCCACCCTCTAAAACTTCCATTTGTTCTAATTCTAATGTTTTCATAAAAATACATTTTTTAAAACAGTTAGCAAAATGTTTAGTATAATTTGTAACACTTAACTTTCTATTTTTATTTATAAATTGATTGCCATACTTACTTTAAAGACGCACATAGCTTACGTCTAAATATTACGTAATATTGAATACATAAATTTATTATACACTTGTTTTTTACAAATTCTAGTTTAAGATAACTGACCGCTCTAAAATAAGTACAGTTAGAGCTAAAACTATATTTTAGTTAGCTAGTAACCTATTTGGTAATAACCTGTTAAATTTCTTTGCTTTTAAGTAAATTTAGAAAATGTAGAACTCCTTTAATTTTTTTTAAGTTTAGCGGCATTTACTCTAAATAACTGTTTCAAAACTATAAACTTATTTCACAAAGTCTTATTCAATAATTGGGTATTGTTACCCTGTTTTTGCATAAGTCAAGTTTTACCTATATTTGTACTACTAAAATTTATAGCATGAACACATTGGTAGGTACAAGAATTAGAACTTTACGTAAAGAGAAAGGCTTGACTCAAGAACAGGTTGCTGACTTTTTACATGTATCGCAATCTACTTACGCCCGAATTGAAAATGGTGAAAGTTGTTCTTGGGCAAGTTATTTAGAACCCATTAGTACGCTCTTTGAAATTCAACCAGAAGAATTGATAAAACAAGAATCTATAAGGGTGGATAACATAGAAACCAATAGTGGAGCAGTTTATAATGTAGGTACAATCAATCATCTATCAGAAAAACTTTTAGAACAATTTGAGGCTCGTATTAAAGACAAAGAAGCAATGATAAAATTACTACAAGACACTAACGCCAGTTTGTTGGGCTTGGTAGAGCAATTGAAGGGTTAAAAGTGGTGTTCTGAGTTTCGAAATTTAATGTTTCAGGTTGTTATTTTGAGTTTTTGTATCTTTGCATTTATATCATAATAAATATGAGCACACTAGAAATAAAACAAGAACTACACAAGTATATAGAAACTGGCGATGATACCTTTGTAAAAATGTTCTACGAAATGGCAAAGGCTTATATAGAACAATTACAAAAAGACACTATGATAGCTGAAGGAGAAAAAGATATTGAAGATGGTAAAACATATTCTTTAGAGAAAGCTAGAAAAATGATTTAATAATTGAACAACAATATTAAACCAGTAGAATTAACAAAAAGAGCTGTTAAAGATTTAAGTAAAATTAAAACTTTTAACACTACTCTTTTTGGTGAAAAGAAAGCTGAAAAAATTATTGATATTCTTTTCGATAGAATGAAAATTTTACAAAATTTAACTACTGATTTTTCTAAAATAGGTGCAATTGATGAAGATTTTTCACATTTAAAACATAAATACAGAAAATTAATCGAGCACCATTGTAAAATCACCTATAGAGAAGGGAAAACAAAGATTTTTATTGTAAGAGTTTTTGACACTAGACAGCATCCTAATAAAAACAAATAGCCATTATTTTTGAAATTAAGCCTAGTTCATTATTGGGTGTATAGCTCTAATAATAGAGCTTCTTATCCCTAATTCGGTATAAACTCTTTTTTAATAAAATATTGAATTACGGCTTCTTTCATTAACACAGATTGTTCTCCTGGTTTTAAAAAAGGCAATTCATCAATGGTTTTGTAATGTGGCCATCCATCTTCATCAAAAAAATCAAATTCATAGTAGCCTAAAGGTTCTAACAGCCTGCAAATGGCAATATGCATCAAGTTTATTTTTTCATCTTTAGTAAATTTTCTATGCCCTTGACCCAACTCTTGTACGCCAATTAAATAAATGATTGCATCTAAATCAACCAAATCTCCATCAGCAAATTGCATTGAAATTTTCGATTTCAATAATTCCCATTTTATTTTTAATTCTACATCTCTAGACATGCTCAATTTTTAAGCAAAGATAAGTGAAAAAGAACTGCGAAGCACATCACGAACTCAAACTAAAAAATATTAAAGAAGTAAGTAAACAATTTATTTGACTTATTTTATGGTTAAGTTGGTATTACTTCTTTCTGTTTAAAACCCAACCTAATTCTATATCAATTAATGGAGTAACAAACCCATTTTCTCTTATCGTTTCATAAGCATAACCCAATCCTAAATCTAAAGAAAGTCTAAAACCTTTTTTGTATGTGCGTTGAAATCCCCAAGTTGGCCCTACAGCAATAACAGCTTGGTCATTGTATCTGCTATTTTTAAATAGTGGTTTATTACTTTGTAATACAGCTAAAAAAGAAATATAATTGGCTGAATTATTTAAAGTGCTCTTACCTTTTTTTGTTCTTTTTTCAAAGTTATAATAATACTTATATTGACTTTCTAAGAATGGAAAAAAAGAAACTTCTGTATCTCTATTAGAACCTCCAATAATGCTAAACCCTAAACCAACACCAAAAGTTAATGAAGTTTTATCCGTCAAACCTGCTTCATATTTTAGGGCTGGTGCTAAAAAATTTAGCTTCATTTGACTTTTTTCGACTTTACCATTTTGAGCATTTGCTAGAAAAGTAAAAATTATTAGCACAAAAAGCAACTTGTTTTTCATAAATAATTTGTTTTAGAATGAGTCTACAAGTTCACAAAAACAATGCCATAAAAATGACTTATTTAAATTACTTTTGTATCCTACATTTATAATCTACTTAATTATGTACGGAAACATCAAACAACATTTACAAGAAGAACTAAACACCATAAAAAGTGATGGTTTATATAAATCAGAACGTGTGATAACCTCTTCGCAAGATGCAATTATAAAAATTTCTACGGGTCAAGAAGTAATAAATTTTTGTGCGAATAATTACTTGGGTTTATCAAATCATCCTGAAGTAATACAAGCAGCAAAAGATACAATGGATACGCATGGGTTTGGTATGTCTTCCGTTCGTTTTATATGCGGCACACAAGACATCCATAAAGAATTAGAGCAAAAAATTGCTGATTTTTACGGCTTTGAAGATACCATACTTTATGCTGCTGCTTTTGATGCCAATGGTGGTGTTTTTGAACCCTTATTAACCAAAGAAGACGCTATTATCTCTGATTCGTTAAATCATGCTTCTATTATTGATGGTGTGCGTTTATGTAAAGCGGCTCGTTATCGTTATCAAAATAATGATATGGATGAACTAGAGGCTAGATTAAAAGAAGCCAATAAAGCTGGAGCACGATTTAAAATTATTGTTACCGACGGTGTGTTTTCTATGGACGGCATTGTAGCTAGTTTGGACAATATATGTGATTTGGCCGATAAATATGATGCTTTGGTGATGGTTGATGAATGCCATGCCGCTGGATTTATTGGTAAAACAGGAAGAGGAACTTTAGAACTCAAAAATGTATTAGATAGAGTTGATATTGTTACCGGAACTCTAGGAAAAGCTCTTGGCGGAGCAATGGGTGGTTATACCACAGCAAAAAAAGAAATTATCGAAATTTTACGTCAACGTTCTAGGCCTTATTTATTTTCAAATTCATTAGCTCCTGCCATTGTTGGTGCTTCAATAAAAGTATTTGATTTATTAGAAAACGACACTTCTTTACGTGATAAATTAGAATGGAACACCAACTATTTTCGTAAACAAATGGAAAAAGCGGGTTTTGACCTTGTCGGAGCAGATGCTGCTATTGTACCTGTAATGTTGTATGATGCAAAATTATCTCAAGACATGGCTAATGCATTATTAGAAGAAGGTATTTATGTTATCGGATTCTTCTTTCCTGTAGTACCAAAGGATAAAGCAAGAATAAGAGTCCAACTTTCAGCGGCTCATACTCAAGAGCATTTAGATAAAGCAATTGAGGCATTTATTAAAGTTGGGAAACAACTTTCTGTTATTTCTTAGTTTAAAAACATGAAAAACCTAATTCTAATATTAATAATCATTGTAATCCCTTTATTTTCTTGTAATACAGAAAATAAAAAAGAAGAAATTCATAAAAATTTACTCGGATTTAAAACTTTATTTTTAGCAGAATCAAGGGGCGAAGAAAATGAACTTGAAAAAAAAGTTAAAAAAGGAAATTTAGATATTAAATATATCAATGACATCATTTACATTTCGTATTATGAAGAATTAAATGCTTGTGGACAGTATGACGGAAATATTGAATTAAAGAACGATACTATTAAACTGAAAGTTAATTTGATTTCTGATGAAGTTTGTACTTCTACATCTATCAATAAAATAACCTTTCTAATTGAGAATCCAGATATGAAAAAGAAAAAAGCAATAATAAAAACAGTTATTAACTCTTTCAAAGACTAGACTTTGAAAATTATTCTCATCAATTATAATTACATTTGCTTAAACTTTTTTGAATGAAAATTAGAATCACCAAACATTTCGATTTTGAAACCGCACATGCTTTATATGGCTATGATGGTAAATGTAAAAATATTCACGGGCATAGTTATCAACTCTATGTTACTGTAATTGGTACACCTATCAACGACACTACACATGTAAAAAACGGAATGGTGTTAGATTTTGGCGACTTAAAACGTATTGTGAAATCTGAAATAGTTGATGTATTTGACCATGCAACTGTATTGAATAAAAACTCACCACATAAAGACTTGGCTGAAAAAATTAAGCCACATTCACCAAAAGTATTGTTGGTCAACTATCAGCCCACAAGTGAAAATATGCTCATAGATTTTGCTGAAAAAATTAGCAAACATTTACCAAATTCTGTTAAATTGCATTCGTTAAAACTCTATGAAACTAACAATTCTTATGCAGAATGGTTTGCATCTGATCAGTAAGCAGTCTTCAGTTGACAGTAATCAGTTCTCAAAAAAATAATGTGATATAACTTGAATGAATATTAAATTATCAGAACATAAAAAAATATACTTTGCCTCTGATCAGCATTTTGGCATCCCTAATCATGAAAAAAGTTTGGTTCGTGAAAAGAAGTTTGTACTATGGTTAGATACTGTCAAGCAGGATGCTGAAACTATTTTTTTGTTGGGCGATTTATTCGATTGCTGGTATGAATATAAAACGGCTGTACCTAAAGGATTTGTACGTGTACTAGGTAAATTAGCCGAAATTAGTGATAGCGGAATACCCATTCACTTTTTTGTAGGAAATCATGATTTATGGATGCTTGATTATTTTGAAAAAGAATTGAATATTCCTGTACATTACAAACCTTTAGAATTGACTGTAAATGAGACTTCTTTTTTAATTGGTCATGGTGACGGGTTAGGGCCAAATGACAAAGGATATAAACGGATGAAAAAAGTATTTACCAATCCTTTTTCTAAATGGTTGTACAGATGGGTTCACCCTGATTGGGGGTTGCGTTTTGCACAATACCTGTCCACAAAAAATAAATTGATTTCTGGTAATGAAGATGTAGTCTTTCTTGGAGATGATAACGAATGGTTGGTGCAATATGCCAAAAGAAAGCTACAAATAAAACATACCGATTATTTTATTTTTGGTCATCGGCATTTACCTATGGAAATTGAAGTTGGTGAGCAAAGTAAATATATAAATATTGGTGATTGGATTTCTTATTTTACCTATGGAGTTTTTGATGGAGAAAAAATGGAGTTGAAAGAATATAAGCCCATCCCTAACCCTTCCCAAAGGGAAGGGAATTAGTTCGTAAATATTTACAAAAACTAAAAAAACAATTATATTAATATTTATAAAGTGGCTAAAACCAAAACAACCTTTTTCTGTCAAAATTGTGGTACTCAAACTGCCAAATGGGTCGGTAAATGTACCACTTGCAATGAGTGGAATACTATTGTTGAAGAAATTGTTCAAAAAGAGGATAAGAGAGAATGGAAACAAACCTCAACTTCTAAAAAAACTGCCAAACCTCTTAAAATTAATGACATTGCTATAAACGAAGAAGATCGTATTGATTCAAAAAATAATGAACTTAATAGGGTCTTGGGTGGCGGACTGGTAAAGGGATCTATCACTTTATTAGGTGGTGAACCCGGTATTGGTAAATCGACCTTGATTTTACAAGTTGCCTTAAGTATTGATAAAAAAGTACTCTATGTTTCTGGAGAAGAAAGCCAATCGCAAATTAAAATGCGAGCAGAACGTTTGTCAAATACCAATACTGAATGTTTAATTTTAACAGAAACAAAAACCCAAAACATCTTTAAAAGTATTGAAGAAACACAGCCTGATTTAGTAGTGATTGATTCTATTCAAACCTTACATACAGATTATATTGAGGCATCACCTGGTAGTATTTCTCAAATAAGAGAAACCTCAGCAGAATTGATAAAATTTGCCAAAGAAACAGCTACACCTGTATTATTGATTGGTCATATTACCAAAGAAGGTGCTATTGCAGGTCCTAAAATTTTAGAGCATATGGTAGATGTTGTTTTACAATTTGAAGGTGATAGAAATCACACCTATCGTATTTTAAGAGCTCAAAAAAATAGATTTGGTTCTACGGCAGAATTGGGTATTTATGAAATGTTAGGTAGTGGTTTACGTGAAGTTGAAAACCCTTCTGAAATACTAATTTCTGAAAAAGATGGTTCATTAAGTGGCACAGCCATTGGTGCAACTTTAGAGGGTATGCGACCTCTAATGATTGAAGTACAAGCTTTAGTAAGTACTGCAGTTTATGGTACACCACAACGTTCAACTACGGGTTATAATACTAAAAGACTAAATATGATTTTGGCTGTTTTAGAAAAGCGAGCTGGTTTTAGATTGGGTGCTAAAGATGTGTTTTTAAATATTGCTGGTGGTATCTCAGTAGATGATCCTGCAATTGATTTAGCAGTGGTAACCGCCATCTTATCCTCTAATGAAGATGAACCTATTCCGCAAGATTATTGTTTTGCAGCTGAAGTTGGCTTGGCAGGAGAAATTAGACCTGTAAACCGTATAGAACAACGAATATTAGAAGCTGAAAAACTAGGGTTTAAAAAAATAATTGTTTCTAAATACAATAAAATTCCCTCAAAAAAATACGCTATAAAAGTGGTTTTAGTTTCTAAAATTGAAGAAGTATTTCAAGAGTTATTTTAGATGGTTATTCTTTGATATCTCTAGTCTAGTTTTTGTTTCACCTCTCCTTTGGAGAGGTCATAACTGTCATTTTCGACAGATATGGGTGAGGTAAAATAAAAAATTTCTCTTTTATGGACACCTTCCTGTCACAGTATAGCTCAGTTTTAAGAAATTTTTTATTCAATCTCCCATCCATCATAATAACCAGAATATCTTATTGCTAGTAAGCCTAAAATATTTGTCAATTTATTGATATAATCAGGATTAAAATTGTCTTCACGTGAAATCTGAACTTCAAAAGGTTGGTCATTATCTTTATTAAATTTTAGTAAATCTACTTTAAAGTTTAAGACCTTAATTTTTTCAATAAACTTTTGTCTTCTTTTTTCTTTTTTGAAAGATGCCCAATGTGTTACTTTTCTTTTTTTAGAAAAATCAACTCCTTCATAAAACAACTGATTTAAATATTCTTGATTTGCAAAAAAGCTTTCAGAGATATCTTTAGGATAAAGTACATCGCTATAATACTTCCATCTTTTATCTCTTTGAATTACAATATAATTATTCGAGTTCTTAAAATTTTTCTGATATAATGTGTTGATACTTTTTCGAAGGTTTGTAGTGTCTTTTACAAAATAAACATCAAAGCCTGAACACTGATACGTTAGGATACCTACCAGTCTATTTTTTGTCAATTTATCTACAACTTGTGCAACCGAATCTGAAAAAGTATAGATTTCTTCTAGTGCTTCTGCTTTAGGAGCTCCGTTTTGAAAACATTTTTTTGTGTTACTGCCAACAATTAAAAGGTTTCTGTAATTAGGTTTTGCAAAGACATATTTATAGTTTACTGTAATTGTCATTATTCCTTTTTCTTTTTCGGCAAGGTAAGTGTCCCAATCATCTTCTTGGGCGGTAACAACAAAACTTCCTAAAAAGAAAACTATAAAACTATACTTAAAATAATGAAATATTTTTGTCAAAATAATTGAGTTAACATCTAGTACAATAATCAAAAATTATGCCTGAATTGATTAAATAAAAAAATTCTGTAAAATGTTAAAAATAACACTTTACAGAATTTTTTAATGAGTTATATCCATTTAATTATAAAGTTTGTCATAATTAAATTGGTAGTATCATAATTTACACAAATCTATTATAATCTCCAACCAGATATTTATATTCCCTTCTAATGTAATCAGCTTCCCTTTCTGTTATTTTACCATCTCTCTTATATTTTCTTACTTCGCCTAAAAAATCATCTAATTGCTCATAAAAAGATTTATAAGAACTCTCTTTATCATGTTCTTTTAATAATTCTGGAGTCAAAACTCTATGCTTCTTAGCATTGTTTTCTAATTCAGTATACTTAGAGTTTAAAGCGTCTATATCAACGTTTTCTGCATAAACAATATCAATAATTTCATCAACTAAACTTAAATCAGTCTTTGACGCAATAAGAACCTCCTTTAAAGGGTGGTCTTTTAACAATTCAATTTCTGCAGCATCAGCTAGAGGCTTAATTATTTCATAGGCTTTTGATCTTTGGTCGTAAAAACTAGTAATATTTTTTTCAATAATATCAACATATTCTTTTCCTTTTACCCAATCATCATCTTTAAAGTCTTCAAGATCTAAATACTTTTTAAATTTTGCATACGCATTCTTTGTGTTTTCAAAAGATTCTGAAGTGACCTTCATACTAGCTACCAATTTTTCCTTTATATCAGAAGGTAAGTTGTTTCCTGGTTTTAGTAATGATATTCCATCACGATTACTATTTATGTCTGGTAAACTTCCAATAAAAGCATGACCCATAAATGACATGCTTGGTTTTCTTTTTTGAGTTACCATTGCTCTCATTTTATCATAATCATTTGCTGCACTTTCTATTTTACTTCCAGTATCACTCAAATAGTCAATCATTGCATTGTTATATGCAATTAGATTTCCTGAATCTTCTAGGTTTTCTCCACTTATAGAGTCTACAGCATCTTTTGCTTTTTCACTTAATTTACCACAGCTTATTGTTAAGACTGCTAGTAGTATTAAAATTTTAAATTTCATGTTAAAAAGGTTTTGGTTTATTATGTGGTAAAGATATATAATAAATTTCGTAACTTGATAACCATTATATATTCGTAGTCATATGTTTTATATTTGTCGCTATATCTTATTTATTCGCTTTAGTACGTTTTTTTATCTACTATTTTTTGCGTTATCTATTAACGCTCAAACAACTACGAATATTGTTAAAGGTACTTTAATCGATTATGAAACTCAAAAACCACTTCCAGATGTTAAAATAGTTATTGTTGGAACAGAAAAGGTGCAATTTACAAATACTGAGGGTAAGTTTTTGCTAAATAACATCCCAACAGGCAACCAAATTCTTAACATTAGTCTTGCTGATTATGAAACTAAGAATTATCCGCTTGAGCTTACAGAAAATGAAACGATAACTCTCGGTACAATCTATCTTATCAATGACTCAACCGTTTTAGATGAACTTGGGCAATTAGAGTGGAATAACAATCCTTTTGATAACAATTCGGCATATTTATCAACTTCAAAAGATGTTTTTTTAAAAAGGGTGGCTTTTGATTTTAGTCAAACTTTTTTTAGTCTTCGTGGTTATGACGCTACAACAACTAGTGTATTCATCAACGGAATAAACATGAATGGATTATTTGATGGAAAACCTCAATGGAAAACTTGGAGTGGCTTGAATGATATTACTCGCCATAAAACGTTAACTCAAGGTTTGTCCGTTTCAAACACTACTTTTGGAAATGTTTTAGGTACAAACAACATCAGTACTAGAGCTTCTAAAATGAAACCTGGTCTTCGAATTTCTAGCTCTTATTCTAACAAAAATTATACGGGTAGTACTATGGCTACTTATAATTCTGGATTACAAAAAAACGGATTATCATTTAGTCTTTCTGCCTCTAGAAGATGGGGAGACGAAGGCTATGTATACGCCACTTTATACGATGCTTTTAGTCTTTTTACTGCAATAGAATACAAGTTTAATAATAAAAACAGTGTAAATGCAACGGCTATATATTCGCCAAGTAGAAGCGGACAAACAACAGCAATTACTGAACGTGTTTTTGATGAATTTGGTTCTAAATACAACCCATATTGGGGATGGCAAGAAGATGAAAAAAGAAACGCTAGTATTAGAAAAATTGAAATGCCTATTTTTTTGTTAAGCCATTTTTACACTACAAATACATCCTCTTTAACAACAACTTTTGCTTATCAATTTGGCAAGCAATATAGTAGTCGTTTAGATTATACAGATGCTCCTAATCCGTATCCAAATTATTGGAAATACTTCCCTACAATTAGTGAAAATCCGCAAATTAATTGGATAAACCTTTATGAAACCAACTTAAATACAAGTAATATTACTGACGGAGGTGCGGCACGTTATTTTATATCTGACAATATAAAAGATGAAAAAAAAATTACAGTAAATTCAGTATTCAATACCAAAATTAATTCACATATCAATTTAGACATTGGACTTACTTTTAAAGATTTTCAATCGGATAATTATGCAACACCAAAAGATTTATTAGGAGCAACATATTATTTAGATGTCAATCCTTTTAATTTGATTGACGGAAAACCTGCCAAAAATGATGTTTTAGGTTTGAACCAAAAAATAATAGGCGATAGAATTAAATACAATTTTGATCTTAATTCCACACAGTTAAATCTCTTTACACAATTGCAGTTTAAATATAATAACTATACTGTTTTTTTAGCTGGAAACTACACCAATACTAACTATCAACGCAACGGAAAGTTTTTAAATCAATCCTTTGAAAATAATTCTTTAGGTAAAAGTGAAAAATTGACTTTTACCACTTTTGGTGTTAAAGGTGGTTTGAAGTATAACTTCTCACCTATTCATCAAATTCAGTTGAACGGAGTTTATCTAACTAAAGCTCCAACAATGAAGAATACATTTATAAATTCAAGAGAAAATAATGCTGTAGTTCCAAACTTAGGCACTGAAAAAATACTTTCAGCAGAAGCAAACTATCTAATAACAGCTGAAAAAATTAATGCAAGACTCTCTGCATATAGTACAGACTTTAAAAATGGAACAACTGTCAATTCTTTTTTTGCTGAAATTGGCTCGGGTGCCGATTTTTTTCAAGAAGTAGTGACAAATATTAACAAAAGACATTTAGGCATTGAATTGGGTGTTGAATATAACATCACACCTAATTTTAATACATCTGCAGTAATTTCTTATGGACAACATACGTATACGAATAATGCAACTATTGGTGTTAATTTTGACACCGCTGATTTCAGTCAAAACCAAATCAATACTATCGGTTTTGAGAGTCTTGGTGAAGCTGCAATTAAAAATTACAAAGTAGCAAACGGACCTCAACAAGCTTATTCTTTAGGGTTTGAATATAAAAATTTACATAAGTGGTCAATCAATACTTCAGGCAATTATTTTTCAAATGGGTATTTGGCAATTTCTACTATTAGTCGTACTTCAAGTTTTTTTAATAACCCCAATGATTTCGGGCAGCCCTTTCAGAATATTGATTTTGAATTGGCAAGAAAATTATTAAAACAAGAAAAATTTGATTCTTATTTTTTAGTTGACCTATCTGCAAAAAAATCTTGGTGGATAAAAGGTACAACCATTAAACTAGTTGCAAGTATTCATAACTTATTTGACAAAACCTATAAATCTGGTGGTTATGAACAGTCACGAACGGCAAATTACGGTGCTTTGGTCGCTGATACAGCAAATGGTGATCAGCTTCGGAATTTTGGTCCAAAATACTGGTACGGTTTCGGTAGAACCTATTTTATAAACCTTGCGTTTAACTTTAAAAAAATGAAGCCCTTAAAGAAGAAAAATTTAAATAAATACTAAATCTATGAAAACTACTCTTCATTATTTTGTCTCAATATTTTTATTTACTAGTATTTTCTATTCGTGTGTACAAGACGATGATTATAAAATTCCTAATATTGAGAACTGTAGTGAAGTAGCCATTCCTGTTACAAAAACTGTTGAAGAAATTTACGAGAACTCAACAAGTACTGTTACACAATATACCAACCAAGACGTTCTTGAAGCATATGTTATATCAAACGATCAAGCAGGAAATTTTTTTAAACGGTTGCATTTTCAAACCTTAGACGGTTCACGCGGATTCAGTATACCTATTGATGTGTCTGATTTGTACACTATTTTTAATCCTGGAAGAAAAGTATATATTCAACTTCAAAATAGCTATACACAATTGCATTTTGACGGATTAGATATCGGAAATTATTTCTTTGATGAAGCCACTCAGTTAGAATCTATTGGTAAAATTCCTGCAACAAATTATAAAAATATTATCATCAAATCTTGCGATGTACTTGAAGAAAACCAGCTCGTTAATAAAATCACTTTAAACCAAATTACTGATGCTCATCTTAACACTTTAATTGAATTAAAAGATGTACAATTTGAAGATGCTGCTCTGGGAAAAACCTTATATGATGTCAATAATGATGTTGGTGGAGCAACAAATTATGTTATTCAAGATATTTCTGAAACTTCTATAAATATCAGAACAAGTGCTTTTGCTAATTTTGGATCAAACACTGTTCCCAATGGCAATGGAACCATTCGTGGGGTCTTGACAAAATTTAGAAATACCTATCAATTACTGACAAGAACTTTAGAAGATATCCGTTTAAACGGAGAAAGAAAACGTATAGGTTTTGCAGAAAACATTACTGGAAGCCAAATTTCAATTGCCGAAATAAGGGCCTTATTTACTGGTACAGATACTCAAATTTTAGACGACGTATTTATTGAAGGAGTCATTACCATGTCTGGGATAGATCATAATAATATGACACATAGAAATGCTTTTATTCAAGATGAATCAGGTGCAATTGCTTTACGTTTTTCATCAGCAACATCAGTCAGAAGAGGAAATAAAGTTAAAGTCAATCTTAAAGATGTCGTTTTAGGAAATTTAAGAGGGCTACTACAAGCTAATATCACACAATATAAAAATGTGCTGTTTGTTGATGAGGATGTTCCTTTACCTGACCCTAAATTAATTACTGTAGCAGAATTAAACACTGGTAATTTAGAAGGATTATTGGTGCAAATTGATGCCGTTCAATTTGAGGATGAAAAAGGTACTTATAAAGGGAATAAACCCTTAACGGATTGCTCTGATGTGATTTCTGTGCTTACTGAAAACTCTGCCACTTTTGCAAAAGATACTTACCCAACAGGTAATGGAAAAATTATTGGTATTGCCTCAGAATATGACCAACCTGTCCTTTTGATAAGAGACGCAAATGACACTTCAGAATTGACTCAAGAAAGATGTGAACCGATGGGCGATTTAACCAATAAAATCTTCTTTTCAGAATTGGCTGATCCTAATAATAATGCAAAAGCAAGGTTCATAGAAATTTATAATGCTAGTGGGAAAATAATTGACCTTATGGGCTGGACAATTAGGCGATATACTAATGATAATACAACTTTTGGTTCTCCGATAGATTTGACTGGAAATTCACTTGCTGTTGAGCAAGCCTTTGTTATTGCTGTCAATGCAACTGAATTTCAAACTGCCTTTGGGTTTCTACCTGATTTGGTTGGAGCTGCAAATGGGCCTGCAGGCTCAAATGGTGATGATACTATTGAATTGGTAGATCCTAACGGAATGGTTATTGATATTTTTGGAGTAATTGGTGAAGATGGATCTGGGACCAATCACGAATTTGAAGACGGAAGAGCTTTAAGAAATACTAGTGTACTACAAGGTAATCCTATTTATACCTTTAGCGAATGGCAACTTTGGAATGATACTGGAAGTTCTGGCACAACAAATTCACCTCAAAATGCTCCAGAAGACTTTACACCTGGTGTTAGATAGTATGTCATTCCTGCGTAGGCAGGAATCCAGATCAACTATTTTTAAACACATTACAAATTTTCTTGTATTTTAGTAAAATCATAACAATACATATGAACACACCCGAAATTATAAAATTAACAGCTAAAAAACTAATTGGCATTGGTATTCAAACCTCACTTGCTGAAAACAGTACCTTAGCATTATGGCAAAAATTCAAACCACTTGTACATGAAGTAAAAAATAGAGAAAATACTAATTTTTATTCCATTCAAATTTATGAAAATGATTTTGATATGCGAAAGTTTACTCTTAAAACAACATTTGAAAAATGGGCCGCCGTTGAAGTTCAAAATTTTGAAAATATTCCAGAAAAATTAAAAGAATTTAATCTTTCTGGAGGAAAATATGCTGTATTTATCCATAAAGGAAGACCTGAAGAGTTTCATAAAACAGCCAAATTTATTTACCAAGAATGGATTCCGAATTCAAACTATAAGCTTGATAATCGTCCACATTTTGAAATTATGTCTAAAGATTACAATCCAAATGATTCAAATGCAGAAGAAGAGGTTTGGATTCCTATCCGATAATGAAATTCACATAAATTGTAGTATTTAATAAATCTCCACGACCTGAGTCTTCCTGCCACAGGTAGGTTGATCCCTTTTGGCTATCACTCTTCTATTAAATTTTAAGTTGATTATTGAATAAACAGCAAAGGCTTTCTTTATTAAAAAACTTCTTTCTACATTTGCGTCTTCTTAACTTATAATAAGAGAAATTATTTATGGCACATACTTTTCATATCCCAGTAATGGGGCTTGGTTTTACAATGGACTCACCTATAAAAGTAGCAAAATATGGGATTGACTCTGTAGTTTCTATTGCAGATGACTTATTAATTGAACAAATGAGAGAAGCTTATTGTAAAAACCTTAAACTTCCTTTTGAAGCAATTACTACAAAAATGGAAGATTTTCATGCAAATAGAATCACTACCTATTTAAATTTTGTAAATGATTTAACAAATGAGGCTTTTGAAGAGTTAAAAAAATCAGTATTAGAGAAAGGATCTGAGTTACAAAAATATATAGATTTATTGCCTGATGTCTCAGACATTAAACAAAAATTTATTGATTTTCAAAAAGACAATGTTGATATAAATAAAATAAAAGATTGGCTTAAAGACAATCTATCTGTTGGTAAAATTGATGTAAATATCATGACCAAATTAGATAAGCCTAATTATATAGGCAAAGAACAATTACCACAAGAATTTAACGATGCACATGCAGCTTTAAGAGGTTATGCTAAAAGTGATTTAGATTCTTCTATTGTATTGTCTGCAGGTTTAAACCCAAGACTTTATGGGTATTTTGAAAAGTTTGAAGATTTTTACCCTGATGCCAATAACTATTTGAAAAAGAAAATTGTAATTAAAGTTAGTGATTATAGATCTGCTTTAATTCAAGGTAAATTCTTTGCAAAAAAAGGGTTGTGGGTTTCAGAATATAGAATTGAATCTGGCTTAAATTGTGGTGGTCATGCCTTTGCAACAGACGGGCATTTATTAGGTCTTATCTTAGAAGAGTTTAATAAAGGTAAAGAAGATTTAATTACAACTACACATGAATTATTTATCAATGCCTTAAAAGATAAAAATAGAACGCTACCAAATAAAACATTGCCTATTAAATTAACAGTTCAAGGAGGAGTTGGTACACATGAAGAGCATCAATTTTTATTAGATCATTATAAGGTTGATTCTGTAGGTTGGGGCTCTCCTTTTTTATTAGTTCCTGAAGCAACAACGGTAGATAAAAATACTAGAAATCGTTTAGTTGAAGCGAAAGAAAAAGATTTATATTTAAGTAATATCTCGCCATTCGGAATTCCGTTTAATAGTTTGAAAATTGAAGGAAAAGAGATTTCTAAATTACCTCCTTTTAAAGGATCGCCTGGTAGCTCTTGTCCTAAAAAAATTCTAATTTCAAATACTGAATTTACTGAAAAACCTATTTGTACAGCTTCAAGTAAATATATGAAGTTAAAAATTGCTCAGGTAGAGACTTTAAATTTGAATGAAGAGCAGTATAAAAAACAATACGATAATATTGTAGCAAAAGCATGTCTTTGTATTGGTTTAGGTACATCTTCCTTAAAAGATTTAGGGGTAGATTTATACAAACAAATTACTACCATTTGTCCGGGACCAAATTTGGCATATTTTTCAGCCATCACTTCATTAAAAAACATGGTAGGTCATATTTACGGAAAAGAAGATACTTCTGTTAAGGTTAGGGAGGATAGACCTAATGTTTTTATCAAAGAATTATCTATTTATGTGAATTTTCTAAAGGATAAATTAGAAAACCAAGTATTTCCTATAAATAAAAAGGATGAAAAATATTA
>Ga0209633_10000912_pt1 | contig 32363 bp, 47 predicted proteins | sample Cruoilmetagenom1_FD_187290 | JGI IMG/M metagenome (GOLD analysis project Ga0209633, IMG submission 187290) | Oil polluted marine microbial communities from Coal Oil Point, Santa Barbara, California, USA - Sample 1 (SPAdes) (version 2) | ecosystem: Environmental > Aquatic > Marine > Oil seeps ... | reverse complement strand
AATCTTGTGATATATTATTTTATAATTTCCTCACAGGTTTTTATTTGATTGTCTAAGAATGTTATTTGTCGTTTGTCCATTGGAGAGACATATTCATTACAGTCATCAGGGATAAGAGCTGCTCTTTCATTTTTTAATATTGCAAGTTTTTTTACAAATGCTTTCTTTCCTAATAGTTTGTAGAACAAAGTTTGTTTTATTGGTATAGACATCTTATAAGTTTTTATTTTTAATCAGTTGTGCCATTTCCTCTTTTACGGTTGCCACAAACCCAAATGCGAGCTCTCGCACTAGGTTGTTTGCCTGACCATATAAGATACGGTTGTGGTGTGGATAGCTTTTTTTCTTATTTACGCTGCCATCTTGTGATCTACGGGTACGCATATCAATAAACCGGTGTTGCTTGGTGTGTTTATAGACCATTAGGTTGGCATTGGTCTCAAAGTTGCGGTTTTGCCAAAAGGCTGATCTAAAGCCTACACTGGTTTGTTTGCGTGCTATATCATTGTCTATGGCTTGGGCGTGGTTTTTAAGGGTATGCTCTATAAACCTACCTTCTAAAACGGCATCGTGGGCTTTATTGCGATCTTGTCTTAATCCCATAGGTTGGTTTTAAGTTGCATTTCTATGGTGTAACCACTTGTGCCTGCAAGTTTCCAGATTGGATCTATTTGTATGCTGTTTATATCAATCATTTTAGCCAAATGACAAGGTTTATCATCATCTGTAGCATCGTTGATGAGTTTTTTTACAAATAGGTTTACTGAAGTTAGAATAGCCTGCATAGTGGTTAATAGCGCTTCGTGTGATTCGTTTCTATCTGCTTTATTGAGTAGCATAAACAGTAAATGATTGCGTGTGTAAACAGCATCAAGGTTAGCGCCTTCTATTTTAAAAGATGGTAACAAACCTACTAATATGGTGTTATCATCAGTACTGGAATCTCTTAATATAGTCGTGAGCTGGCTATCATCTATAAAAGTGTAATTACTGTTAATAGCTGCTATTTCGTTTTGGTTATCTTGTAGAAACTCTTGAAGTTGTGGTATCGTTATCATGTTTTCTCTTTTGCTTGGTTATCTAAATCACGTTTTCGAATGTCGTACATCCTGACAAGAATCTCATCATTGACTGTGGCTCTTACTTTTTCTAAACTGCCAAAGATTCCTGATTCTGCCATCGTATAAAGCATGGAGCGCATCCCTATACTTGGGATATCGCTTTTCTTGGTTTTCTCTCCTGGTCCATTTTGAAATAAAATAGAGAGATTGATCTCTTTTCCTTCAATCCAGAAGCTTGCTGTGGTTAAATATTTCTGATAGGAAGCAAATAAAAGATAAAACCCATAAACTACACCAATAGGGTATTGTTTGAGTTTATCGGCAATACGTTCTAAATTCTCTGGGTTGTATTGTCTGCGTGTATCACCGTTGTAGCTATAGCCAAATTTTCTAATAAAAAGCAAAAATTTGGGCCTGCGATAGAAAGTAGCCATTAAATAGTATAAATATTTGACTTCTCCGGTTTCTGCATAATCAGCAAAATGATTGAGTCCGTCAACATACTCGCCAAAACTCACATTATTAAAAGCTTCGTTTGGTCCATAGAAAGAACGGAGTCCGTTACCAATACGTTCTATTGGATTATGAATGTAGTATTGCTTGATCTTTTTTTTGCCTTCTACTTCCTCAAAATAGGCATCTACTAATTTAGCTAATTGATGAATGTTGGCAAATTTAGTTTCATCTGTTAACTCAGTACCTTTACTTGGTTGCATATTGAGCAGATAATAGATCGCATGGGTTTGAAATTCATCCCATGAAAGTTGCTGTGATTGATACTTGTAAATCAAACCACACATATTTATATACTGATTTTTGTCACATTCTGACAAATCAGCAGGGATATAGCGTTTTATATTTCGTTCTGGAATCTCAACTAAATGCATGGTTGTAGGTTGTGAATTTTTTTAAAATCAAAGACGACCATTATAATAGATTTTTCGAGAGGATGCGAAGCATCAGGTCTGTCATATACATTATCAATCATGACCACACCATAGTCTTTTTGATGTAGTTTATATATCAGGTTGCGAAAGTGTCTCGAATGCGTGAGCTCACCTTTAAAATCAATTATTTTATCTGGAGTGATATCCGCTTTAAAAAGGGATCCATTAGGCGATTGATACATTGCTGCTAATTGTGGATTGTCTGTAAAAAATAGTACAGGCATTCCGTAGCGAGAGCTCGTCGTCTTTTCAGGGACTAATTTTTCTGTTTGTGTGCCGTGATATACTATCATGAGAATTGGATTCCTTTATTACGTGTTATTTTAAAGCTGACATCTAATTTGGCTAATTTGTCGCCATAATGACCATGGACATGATCTTTCATTTTTTCTCTTGACTTATGATCATAAGGAATGTATTCTGAAATACCGTTAAGCTTAAGGTATTTACGTAAATCTTGTAGTATTTCATACTTCAATAATCTACGTTTAACATTCTTTTTGTGTAAGGCTCGTTTTAATTTACGAGCAGCAAACCAAAATTTTATATTTTGGATTTGATCTTTAAAAATCAGCGATAAAATGAATAGCACTAGTAAGGCTATAAAGGTTAGTTTTAAATTCATTGTATAAGTATTTGGTTTATGTATCTAAGTATTTGTCCTCTTCTTCTGCATAAGGAGTAAGTGGTTCTATGCTATCAGGATCTATTGGTTCTGGTGCGTTAAGAATTGTAATCATTTCTTCTATCTCGGTATAGACTTCTTGAGCATCTTGATTGAATAATTGTGCTGTTGCAGGTGTTTCACTCTTTTCAGGTGGCTTTTGTCCCTTGGTACTCATTCTATCTGATGTATAGGCTTGTAGCGTTCCTTCAGGGAATAATTGTAAAGAATAGCGCGGTATTGCCCATGCCATTGCTTTATAAACAAGAGCTTCTCTTATGCGATCTAACAACTCTTTATCTAAAGTAAAACCTGTAGGAGTTTCACCACGTAAATCTTTGATCATGTTGTCGTGCAATTCTTGGCCTATCCTTGGTTTTATATCACGTCGCTGTGCTTTTTTTATACCAGGTGCCAATTTCAATAGTAAGAGTCTTGAATTACCTATAGGGAAGTTGTCATCAAATTGTTTTGTAGTCCTAATAAATAAATTGAAGGTCGCTTTATAGGTATCTGTAGCTTTCCAAACTGTAGATTTTGCATCTAAATAATGAATCATATCATCGAGAGCACGGTAATACCTTCTTTCGTGTGCTTTGTTATCTCTGTCTAGTTGCCATTCAAATGGTGCTTTTTCGTGGGTTTCGCCTGCATTTTTCCGTCCTGATGTGGTATGTCTTAAATCATAACTAGGAATCAATTGTCTATAAGCTTGGACTAATATAGGGTAGCGTACTGCATGAATAAGGGCTAATTGTGTAGCAGATGGAGCAGCTACGGCATAGGCTGTTACAGCTGTATCATACGTAGTTTGTTCTATTAAAGCAATTACTTCATTGGTTGCTGAAATGATTTCAGATTCTAAATCTAGATATTTTAAATCTGCATCGGTAAAACCTAATAGCTCTTTTACCTCTTGATTGCCATTGTCGGCTTTATTAAATAGTAAATCCATTATACTTCTTGATTTATAGGTCGTTGTGATGGTGTTACGTCTTGCTCTCTTTTAGCATTAACATGATAAAATCCTAGTTTTAGATTTTTATCTGGCCAATTGATTTTGAGTGCCATGTTAATAGGTTTCATTACGATCATCTCAGGGATGTCAATACCTGTTTGTAGATAGTTTTGTAGGGCGTATAGCTGCTCACTTCCGCTATCGGCTTTTCCTTTCTCTCCTACATTACCCAAAGCAGAATGTACGCCTATTGATGTACTTACTTTTAAGGAAGCGTGATTACTGATCTCTATCTGTGATTTGATAAAATCTTTTACATTCTGATCAATAGCTTTAATTTCCCAACCGTGTTCTATGAGGTTAGTTCCATCTACTTCAAAAGATTTAGTGGTGTGCCAAAACTTACCGGTGTTTTGTTCTCCTGATAATACTTTAGCAATACCTTCTAGTAAGGTTTGCTTGTAGGTTTGTAACATGCTATCATTATAAGTAACGCCTCTTTGTGTAGCATTGTCTTTAAGTTTTGCCTCTTTATTGTCCCAAAATTTTTGAGGTGATATCACATGATATTTTATGTTGATTGAGTTTTTTCCTAATGCTTTTAAGATTACCGGTATTGCTGTGGATCTTCTTAGCCATTCTAGAGAACCGTATACATCTGGTACCGTGTAGTAATCAGCTGCAAAGCTGTACATATTTGAATAGTACACCGTGTTTGGATAGGCGAAAGGTTGAAGTCTATCAAATAGTTTGTAGACCTTCATGTCTGACAATGCGTTGATATTTGTAAACTTAAAGTCTGTTACTACGGCATGTGTTGGATCGGTGATGACTTTAGAACGCTTAGAAGCTAAACGTGTCTTTTCCATATTCATGTGTTCCAACATGCTGATAATAGATTTTTTTCCTATTCGTGCGCCTTTGTTGAGCCTAAACTTGGTGAATGTACCTTCTATATGAGAGAAGTCAACGGAGTTCTTAATGATATAGTCTTCGTAATCCCATGAATCTAGCCATTCCTGTACTGTTGCGTCATCTACCCATTTCCTTACAAGCTCATTGTTTTCAAACTCCTCAGTATAAAGCTTAGGACCTTTGCCCCATAGTAATTGGGTTTTCTTTTTCATGATACCAGGCGCATCACTATTGTTTTGAACTACCTCTCTAATAATTGAGGGTAGATCATTGTTATCTCCATAAGGATGGATACGAAAGTCTCCAATAAAATAGTCTTGTTGTAACCAAGTAAGACTATCTTCTGTACGAGCAGTAGCAAAGTCTCTAGGGTTGTCTGTTACTTCGTAAGTAAATGCTGTGTTTTCAGCCTCTACTAATGCGTTTCTGCCTATATAATCTATATTCATGAGTTGATGGTGTGTCCGTTAAACATTAATAACAATGGCAAATAGAAGTGTCTTGGTTGCGCTACAGCTTCATCTGTGTAGGCTATTAACACGTTAGACTTCTTGCTCTGGTTCTTGCGGTAACCAGGACGTAACAGCGCCTTATCTACTACCTTATATCCCTTACTGGTTTGATTGCTTTCATTATAAGTAATGAAGCCAATGCTAAAAGGTATGTTAGCTTGAGTTAACTCCCGCATTCTTTGCATAGCATCCTTTAGCTTTATTGGTTGTTTAGGTGTCATATTTTGCACATTCATTTGTACAAGTTTACGGCTGTATTTAATTCTATCTATGACATGGGTAACACGGGCTTAGTCAATAGATATACCGCTATGTATAAGGAGGTTATATATCTTATTGGTTGTGACTGTGGCGGCGGGTTTGGGCGGCGGCTAATCATATATCTCTTTTTATACGGTATTGCACAGGCAGTTAAGGGAATGAGTGTGACGCTGAAAAAACCTTAACAAATCAAGACTTCAACCTTTTTCTAAGGGTTTGAAGCTTGATTTTTAAGTGTTTGAGTTTTTTCAAATTTGATTTTATATATAGATATTACCTATTTTTTTTTGTGTTTTACCCTATTTAGAATGAGTCTAAATTGACCCATAAGTCTATGTTAATCAGATGTTTAGTTGGTATTTACAACAGTATTTTGTATCTTTAAAGTATTAATAATCAATAAATTATGTAATATGAGTACACAAAATGCAGTGCGTAAGAGCACACCGAAACAAACAAAAAATGTGCAATCTTTAAAAGTGGCAAAGTCGCCAAAAGTTGACACAAAAGCAGTCAAAAAGGCTGTGTTAAAAGTTGTAGTTCCAAGCGCAGAGGACAGAATTAAGCGAATGGAAAATTTTCAAATTGTTACTAAGAAGTTCCAACACTTGAAAACTAAAAACGATGACTTGAAAAAATTCAACATTTCAGGAGATGGAACACGAGAACGCCTAATTTTAAGTAATGCGGCAGGCTTTAATTTTGAAGTTACTAATTCGCAAGTAATGGAAAAAGTTACAGAGCTTCTACAAAATGAGCTTGATAGCTTATTAGTTGTTTCAGAAAAGGAAGTGCAAGAGTTTGAAGTTTAATTATTAATCGAAAGGCGCACTATTGGAGTAGTGCGCCTTTCTTAAACATTATAAGCCGTGAAAGCAAATAACAGAGACAAAGATAATTCTTTTTTACTAAGTGGTCAAGTACGCAAACTTCTAGCGGAAAAAGGCTATTCCAATTTATTTAATTGGAACGATTACAGACATTTTAAGAAACTGACAAAAGGAGCTTTTAACCAGGCTTTTGAGATTGCCGATTTTTTTATTTCGGAAGCTCATACAAATAGTGATTTTTCAGAGTATGTTTTTTAGAAATAGATCCTACAAAATTTCAAGTCGTTACGTTCGGGCGATCTGGTCGAGCAGCACGAAACCGAAACTTTCAATTTCGGGCGACTGGCTACAAAATGCAGGCTTTGAAATTGGCGACACCGTAACAGTAAAAGTTAAGTCTAACAAATTAATAATAGTAAAAGATGAATCCTAAAAAAGAGAAATTAATAGCCTTATCAGCTCAAGCACGAGAACTACGCGAGGAGCTAAACGAGGACACCACAATAAACAAAATACTAATCAAGCATTTTTACACCGATTTAAATAACAGCGAGTTCAACACCTACAAACAATGGAAAGAATTAGGCTACCAGGTTAAACGAGGTGAAAAGGCTTTTTTAATTTGGGGTAAAAAGCGCACCAATAAAAAACAGGAAACGAAAGAGAAAGACAAAGACGATGAATACAAATTTTACCCAATGGCATTTTTATTTTCAAATGCACAAGTAGAACCATTAGAAGCAGTTGCTTAAAAACAAGCTAATTTTCAAAAAATCGCCCTAGCGGGCGGTTTTTGCTTTCTTGTTTTGTTGTTAGAAACTTCTGTTTCTTTAGTTTTTTGATAACTTATCTAGTCGCCTTTCTAATTGTTCCATTGCTTTTTCAAAAGATCTATTTATGTCTGTTTCACTGTCTTGTGATTCAAAAAAGAAATTGACTTGTAATGATCTAGACACTAATAAAAATGTGTTTAGGTTAGGACAATATTTCAACCCAAAAAAACGTGTTACGTTACTTCTATGTAAGCCTGTATCATCTGCAATATCTTGATGTGTTTTGTTTTTTTGTTCTGCAATATCTTTAAGCATTAGTACCATTAATTGCCAATGATTTTCGTTGTTTGTTACTCCCATGATTTTGAAAAGTTTTTATCTTTAAATAATTCAGTTATTCCACTTATTTGTTTTAATCGTAGTATTTCATCTGCATCCATACCTATATTCTTTAATATCCAAGCATCACTCATTCCTGATTTTGTAAGTTCTGATACTATATTAACCATTAGATCTATAGAATGAGTTCCTCTAGCTCGGTTATGCCGTATAGTAGATGCCATTCTATTAGACTCATCTTTTTCAATTACTACAACCGGTAGTTTGCCATTTTCTCTTTTGTAGATTTTTTTTGAATTTAACATTACAGTATAGCGATGATAACCATCAACTATTTCATATTTATCTATTTCTTTTAGATAATAACAAACAATTGGCATCGTATATCCATCTTCCCAAATAGATGTTTCTAAAAGCTTCATCTCTGGAGGAGCTACGCTATTAGGATTATACGTGTTTGCCTGTATTTTATCTACAGGAACTGCTTTTACATTGTAAACCGGACTTATCATAATAATGCTTTAAATTTTTTTATAGTTGCTGTACGTTTATCCATTTCATTTTTTGTAAGGGTAAACCCCATATATTTACATAAATGGTCGTTTTTCATAATTGAGACGCACATTCTTTTGTATGTTGGAATCAATTTGAAATCTTTTAAACCTGTATCGTCTTGATACTCCATTCTTACAGGTTTTTTTTCTGTTTGGTAATTACTTTTTTTTCCTACATCAATTTGAACTCCTTCTGCTTTTAATTGATGAATATTATCATCACTTAATACGCCACCTTTTTCTTTCCAAAATTGAATTGAAGTTTCTAATTTATTTAAATAACCTTGCTTGACTTCGTCAGGTAAAGTCTCTAAAAGAAAATACATATATTCTTTCCAAGTAAAATGAGAAGGTTTCGTTATAGATCCCCAACCCATTGCTGTAGTGCCGCCATATATTCCTGTAAAATTCACACCATTTACTCTACTTACTAACTTGCTCCAAGTATGTGGCTCTATTGCTTTAAATAATCTTAGAGAGGCTTTAGCTGAAGATATAAAAGGACTAGCAACACGCTGTTTTTCTACAGGAACTCCAGCTTTATAATACATATCATAAAGTTTGTTATAATCCCATTTAAATTTGTAATTGGCTACCCAAACATCATCAGTTAGCCAATCAAATATTGGATAGGCATTATACACGTTATCAAATACTTTTCGTGTCCAATCATAGTCTTTGTATTTATTGACATTTCGTTCTGAATGGATGGCACGCCAACGATTTAATGACTCTTGAGTCCTTATACCTACTAAAACACAAGTTTTGGATGCTTTATTTTTTTTGTGATGCCATTTGCTAAATTTCTCCTGAAATTCATAATCCCACATTTTTGTATTGTAAAATTCAAAGTCTGATTTTGTATAAGCATTGTCGGGTTGTTTTCTAATCCAAAGTTCTTTTTTAGATTCTTCCCATGGTCGCCAATACGATTGAAACATAGAAGTTATAGTTTCTACTTTAAAAGGAACACAACAGTTATACACTTCTAAAATTTCTTTGTCTTTTTCGAGAGCTCTTTCAATATATTTTGTTGTAAAACTATAATCGGCTTCATAATTAAGATGAAACACCCCTAATTTCTTTTCGATGTTATGTTTTTTTACATAATCAAGGCAGAGGTTTAACAATATTCCACTATCTTTTCCTCCTGAAAATGAGACATATACATTATCAAATTCTTTAAAAATAACCTCTAAGCGTTTATTTGCAGCTTCGTAAACATTCATTTGACTTTCTTTTTAAATTCCTCAAAACTCAATTTCTTAAATTCCTTTAATAGATCAGATTTTTTAATAATATTCTGATTTATCATCGTTTCTAATCCTACATTACCAGTAAGATCATAAAATATGCAATCATCTGTTTGACCTGTACGATATATGCGACGTTCTGCTTGCTCTCGTAAAGCATAATCCCAAATCTTATCAAAAAATATAATGCGGTTGTAGGCTTGCAGATTTAAGCCAAAACTATGTTTTTGGTAACTCAATATTTTAACTTCAGGGAAAGTCTCTTTTAGTAAATTTTGGGTTTCAATGTATTTAGCAAAAATCAACACCTTTTTTTGGTCATTACTTGACAAGATATTTTTAACAACTTCAAATTTTTCTGAACTACGACTATAATTATTTTGCAGTTTTTGGGTCAACTCTAAAAAGAAGTTGGGTTTTGCCATCAACCAATCGTTATCCAATATTTTATCTATTATTTCTTCGTGATTCTCTTTTTCTAACTCATCTAATTCAAACTCAACATCAATAGTTTGCATACCTATCTGTAAATCTAAGTTAGCTTCAAACACAAATGGTTCAATTAACTTATAGAGATAATCAAGGTTGTGATATTTAATGATCCATTCCTTTGTTCTGGTACTATAACCTTTACGAATAGTCATTGTTTTGTACTCGCAAAAAGTATTTTTAAACTCTGCAAGACCCATATTCAGTATTTTAGGGCTTAAAAATTCCATTTGTGACCATAAATCTAGTAGATTGCGGCTTAATGGTGTACCGTTAAGTATTAGTTTATATTCTGCTAATTTGCTTAATGTAATAAGCCTTTTAGTGCGTTTTGCATCGGCATTTTTAATTTTTAAAGATTCATCTACAATTAAGACTGGATTCTTTGCTTTCGTTAATTTTTCGTGCAATTTTAAATACAAACGATCAGAATTTTGTATGGATTCAATACCAACCACTAAAACATCATAGTAGCCCCATTTATTAAGTTCATTTTTTAGATTTTGTTTTGTCTGAAAAGGAGTAAACCACACAATTAAATCAACAGATGTAACACCAATAACTAATTTTATTGCAGCTCGTGTTTTACCAGTACCTGGTTCCATAAACAAAGCCCCAACTTTATAGTGTTGAAGTTTGTTTATGGCCTTTTTTTGTTGTTTTAGTAGTTCCATTAAAATCTCATATAATTAACTTCACCTTTTGTACTCGCAGGATTAGCAATATAAATATGCATTTGGCATCCTCTTTTGACAGTTAAATATCCTAAGCCCATAGAATGTAATTCATCCGCATTATATTTTGACCTTACAAATCCTGCCCCTCTTTCTCTTATTTGAGTAACAATCGATTTTAATGCATTATATTTTTGTGGTTTCATCTTTTTAAGTTTTTATTATGTTCAACTTCTTTATTTATTTTTTTGGGTGTATGGTGAGAAAATTCAACCCTACCTATATTTTTACCTGGTTTTGTAAACATGGTCCACTTCTTATGGGAATATTGAATTGATTTTTTTTCCAATATCCAAGCAGAGATCCAATAAGCTTCTGATTTTGTTATATCCCAATCTTGACCATACACTTGACTTTTAGGGATGATGTCTTCCGAACCATCAAACCCAGTAGCTAAATAAGCCTTATCTGAAATACTGATAAGGCTTTCTAGTCGTACAGAATAACACTTTGTCATTAGTATAATAAGATTTGTTTGTATTTTTCGATTTCTAAATCTAGTGATTCAATTTTCCACATTTCTATAATAATGTCATCAATTGAATTTTTAAAAGGATCATTGAATTTTGCAGCTGCATTATACTCTTCCATAGAATTGCAATGTTCTGATTTCATTTTTTCTTTAATCTCAATTATTTGATTAAATAATTTTGAAAAAGCATCATTTACTGGTTTGTTCAAGACAATACGTTCATGTCTTCCATCATCAGCGACTTTATTTAATCGTCCAATAGGCTTACCTTCAAGTAAAATTTGATGTTGTACTGCTCTGTCTGTAGCGTATTTTGTAGTTAGAGCATTTCCGATGTAACAATCTACTTCGTTTATTGATAAAGTTGTCATAATAAAGATGCCGTATTATCCTGTTGCCGCCAGTTTTAGATTATTAATTATACCCCAAAGATACAAAAAATATTAATATAGTATCATTTTTGATACATATAATTATAAATTTATAATGATTCTAAATAAGGAACACTAATACACTCCAGGATCACTCGTAACAACCTGACTGCTTTTTCGCATTACATTCACCCATTTAGGTCTAAAGAAAAAATACTTTCCTGCATCACTCATATTGGTAGAGAACATAGGAAGCTTTAATAAGGGCAGTTTCTCACTGCTTTTATCTTTATGGAGTGTTTTTGATCCGTTGGCACGGGTTTTTATTTTGAGCTTTGCGAGCTCCATCGAACTCTTAAGCTCACGGCAACCATATTTATCAATTTTTATTTTTGGTAGATCTTGACTGTACTCACCTAACATGGTTTTCATCAAACTATATTCTTCTTCTTGCATGATGGTCGCTTGATTACGATTCATTAAATTAACGGTCCATCCTGTTGAGCTGCCGTTTTTAAATTCAATAAAATCTTTGAGTTCTGTTGCCCAGTCTCTCCTAATCTTAGAATACTGATTACCGGAACGATCATAATACATATTCAAGACCTTTGTTTTATGATGTCTATAGAAGCTCGTAAATTGATTTGCAAGCTCTTTACTACTAGATGGAGCTAATGTGTAGAAATTCTTTAATAGATAGACATATTTGCCTGCTTCTTGACCTGTTACCATGCTACACATATCCCCAAAATCAACACCACAATCTATTTCTTTGTTATGTTGCACATACTTTAAAGCCAAACTACTTTCTTCTATGGCATCGCCAATTGGAATATTATCATAAAAATTCGATAAAATTCCATCATCATAAAAATGATGCGCTCCAAGATTCACATAAAACTTTTCTCCTTTCTTAATATTCGCACGCAATGAAATAATTGCCGTTTTAAATTCTTCAATACCTAAAGCTTTAAGAGAATCAGTAAAATACCCAGAGGTTAACACGTCTATGTTTACAAAAGAGGAAACCACATAAAAGAAAGTAGAATCTTTTCGGGCGCGTACCCAACGAGCTGTCCAGCGTTCTAATTGTTTTTTTAGATGCTTGACTTTTGTTTTATTCCTATCTTTGATTGCATTGTATAATTGCTCTTTGATATTATTCATGATAAGAGCTGCATGTAAAGCCAATTTTATTTGCTCAATATCCATATCTTTCTCCCTATCTAATATCCAATCATGTTCTCCTTCAGCGACATTAGGCATATCTGTAGTTGCTGTAAATCCTCTATAATAAACAGAATGTGCAAAATCAATATAACCACGTAGAGCAGGCATTAATTTTTTAAGCTTATTGAAAATAACATTTTTCGCTTCATCGACATATATATGTTGATAGGAGTTACCTGCTGCACCTGTAGGTTGATCCATCGATACAAGATTAAAAAAAACGCCATTTCGAATAGAAATTGTGTGTTTGAAATATTCTACTGGCTTATAAGGTTTAGCCCATGAAATTGGAGGTGGTTTTTCTAAAACAAAGTCTCTACCTTCTCGCCAACCTTTTCTTACCCATCCTTCTAAAAGAGAAGGCACAATGTTTTTATGGGCATTCACATAGGTATCTGCAGCAAACACTTGATAGGATCGTGGCATATCATAAATAATATCCATAGACCGTTCTGCAATAATATCTGATGTTTTACCTGTACCACGACCTAGAACAGCAAACATGTTTTTTGGAGCCACTAGATCAATAGTCATCTTAATCCAGTTTGCAAAACGTGTTTCTACGTCAGGATCATTAATGTTTACGTGCGTCTTCCTGCTCATCTGGGAATAGTTTCATTGGTAATACAAAAGCTTCTCTTTTCACCATCATTTTTTCCTTTTCTGTCAGTTCTGGTAAGTTGTCAATCATTTCAGCAACTTTAACCCGATTAAGAGTTGGCATTCCTAATAAACTTGCATCCATTGCATATAATTTGAATGGTGCTTGAAATACATAATCATCATCCATAGCATCTGGCTGATCTAAACCGCGAGCTTTATAGGCATCTAAATAAATAGCGGCTGCTTGTCTAAAGTCTTTGGTGTCTTTTGCTGCCATCATAGCGATAGTGGCTAAGTTGTCTAATTTTTCGGCATAGATATTACGCCAAGCGGCATTTGATATTTCGGCAGAGCTGTAGAAATACTCCATCGAATCATTATAGATTTGATTGGCTAAGTACCTGGACAGGTTTTCTACTTTCATCAAATGTTTAATGATGATTTCTTTGGTGCCGTATTTTTCTACACGAATATACATACCTCGCACCTTATCTAATAAATCAAGATAGCGGATGATTTCTTCAGGTGCATTGTCGGGAGATCCTTTTTCTATATAGTCAAGAATATCCTGAAGGCTGATATTTTCAAGCTTCATCGCCATAGAGTATTCGTTTTTTTAAGTTTTCTAATTTATTGGCTTCACTATGCTTATCAAATATTTGCGTAGCGGTCAAATTGCCTGTTTTAGCAGCTTCTAACATGGCATTGTCTATCTCAAATTGCGCGGTAAGCTGACCACGATCATAGGCTTCGCGAACCAAACTATCAGGATTGTCATATTCTAGCTTAAAAGCACGTTTATTGACGCCTAAATACAGGGAAATTTGTGAAGGTCTGTAGTTAACAGCGGCTAAATTTTCAATAGTTAGCAACTGTACTCCAGTAAATTGTATGCTATAAGGTACTATATCGCTCATCGTAGCTTGCTTTCTGTAAATAATTTCATTCTAAAATCATATAAACCCTTACTTTGGGTGAATAAATATTGCTCATATTGTGCATTTGCGGCCCAATTACCTGAGCCTTCTATCACATAATAGCCGTGATCGGTCTCCATTAAGCTGACTTTTGCATGTACCCAGGTGTATTTGATCTTAAAATTAGGGCGATGCAACAGCTGTGCATTTAAATAGTCAATTACGCTTGGGTTTCGACTTTTTAAAGAGTCTGAGACTAATACTTCAATTTGCTCTATTTGTCCCTTATCGTAGAGCTGTATAAGTGCATCAATCACTTTACGGTTAATAGAGTAGGTCGTAGCGTGTAATTTCTTAATGCGGCCATATTTACTCATAAATAGAATAAATGTAAACGCATTAAACTGCACATCGCTTTGTAAAAAGAAAAACTCATCGGCACTCGGTAACCTTTTAAGATCCTTATCTAAATTCTTTATTTTCTCATAGTGAGCTAATAGGTATTTAGCTATGTGATGATCCGATGAGTTTTCTTTTTTTGAGACTGTTTTTTTCTCTGTTATATCAAAGTACTTATTTTGCACCCAACTTTGCGTTAATCAGTTCAAGCTCGGCTTTCCAATTTTTAATTTTCTTTTCGAGTTTGATTTTATCTTTGTCTTTTGTGGCAGCTTTTAAAGCATTCCCATCGCGACGCACATAACCTTCTAAATTAGTTTGTCTTTTGGCAGCATCTGCCATGCTCATGGCATTAATACCATCTTGAAGCTTACGTTTTATAAAAATGGGATGCTCTCCTAAGATCTCTCCAGTTTCGTTATAATGCTCCATTTCTGCAAAGATGTCTTGATTGATGGTGAAGTTTTCTACTGCAATTTTAGCAAGTTCAAAAATTTGCTCATTCGTCATGGCAACAGCTTCTTTTCCTTCCTCTGGAATAACAACTAACAAATCTATATGTGCGACAACATATTTTTCATAAGCTGTTTGCTTGTCAGCTACCAATATTTTTAGTTCGTCTGGGCAATCATCGGCAGATAAGAATTGGTATTGTTCTCTGAGCTTAATCACTTCTTTAACTTCGGCTGGAGCTGATGGAAATACTTCATTGGCTTCTTTGGCGGTTATTACGATCACTTCATCATCTGACTCTGGAGTGACTTCTTTATTAGCTTCTGCTTCGGCTTTTTCTTTTTCGGCAATAATATCATCATTCAAATTCGCAATATGGTTTTCAATGGCATTGTCAAGATCTACCTTTTTCTTTCCTGAAGCAGATATATTGTGTTCTTTGATATAATCTCGACGTTGTTTCATCCCTGCATTACCTTTTTCAAATTGTGGTACGACCATCAATTTAAAAGGATTGTCAGCTTCTAGCTGCATAACTTTTGCACTACGGACCATTGCATCGGTAATGCCGTGCAATTTTTTAAGATCATAGAGCAGATTATCTAATAATGACGGCGAATAGCCTGCCATATTCAGATGCCGTACCATACTTGGGTTGGCATAGTCTGATTTTCTATACAAGTCTAAAGCCTGGTTAAATTGCTCTGTTACTTTTTGTGGTAATTCTTGAAAGAATTTAATTACTTGATTTTTCATGATAAAAATGTATTTGTTTTTAAGTGTACAATTAAAGTGTAAAGATTGCACATGCAAATCTTTTATCTATGACATGGGTCGGTCGCAGGGCGACAGCCAATTTTTTACTTATGTGTTATTAATAAAAAAGCCTCTCTAAATGAATAGAGAGGCTTAGTTTAACTAACCAAATATATATTCCAATGAAAGAATAGTCTAGGCTCTTGAAACTTCTTTTAGATACGTATCTGTACCGTCTGAGAAAACTTCTAAATTGATCACTGCATCCTCAAGGGCTACCCATTGCGTACCATCTTTTAATAAGATTGTAGCAACACTAGCTGTAGGAACACCTGTGTCTAAAGTTGCAGGGTTTGCACCACCACCACCAATAAGGCTCACGATAGTTCCTGCTTCTAAATCGATACTAGCAACCGTAATCTCGGCTGTAGGATCAAAGCTTGGTAATTGATACGCTGTACCAGTAGCTACTAACAGATCAAGTGTTTCGTCTGTCGCTACATTTTCTGCAAAGCTGTAACTACCTTCATAGAAACCTGGTATTTTACCATCTCTAATAGATTGCGCAAATACTAAATTAGTTTTTGCACCTTCATTATCATCCATCATTTCACCGGTGAATTTCATCGGATTACAGATACTACCAAAAGCTCTGTTTGAAATGTTTCCACAATTTGCACCTGCCATCAAAATAAAGCCAGTTCCTAAAGAGTTGGCCACAAATTCTGAAATTTCTAATTGCGTACCTGGGTGCATGGCTTCTAATTTATTGATGAATCCTTCTAGATCCTCATCACCTTCAATGGTAATATTCATCTTTTGTGTAGAAGGTGTCGCGTATAATTGCAACATCTTTGCACCTGGCTTCATTACATAGTTACCCAACATTTTGACACCATTGGCATCACGTCCTGGTTCTGATAATACCTCATCGGCATAGATCAAGGTCATTAGTCCTTGTTTGTTCGTAGGAGCACCTGAGCCCGATACGGGCTTAGGTACTGATTTTCTTAAATATGTCATTATTTTATATTTTTAAAAATTAAACTATTTGGATACAACTCTGCTAGTTTCTATCCAAGCATCTCCTACTTTCACTAGCTTCACAAAATCAGTGGCTACTGCTAATGTTGCATTTGAAGCTACTGTAATATTTCCAGTCGTTGATAGGGTTACGTTAATAAGATTATTATCTTGACCATAAATAGTGATCTCTTGACCTTCAACACCATTGGCTATTTCTGTAATAGCTGTTGTGGCTGCATGCGTACTTCTAAAGACATCGCCTAAAGTAGCATCAGGAATACCTGTTGCAAGATTTACGTCAGTACTTGCTGCTGCATCTGGAGCACTCGTACTTGTCAATTTCTTTAAAGTTAAGTCTGGGTTCACATATAAAGTAAGTGTACCACCTGTAGAAAGATCATAATCACTGCCAATACTAAAGACAGCATTGTTTTTAACTAAACCAGTAGCGTTGGTACTTCCTTTGATTTTTACTACTTGACCTGCTTTCATACCTTCAAAGGTTGTAATGTCAGTACTCCAACCACTTTGCACTTCTAAATTGTTATACGTAGCGGTGATTATACCTGTAGCATCATCATATACCGGTGCATATTCGTCTGTGAAAATTGGCATGTTGTTAGACCATACTGATTGTACATTAAACTCATCAGGATCTCCATCGACTATTTTTCTACCAATATGAATTAATCGAATACCTAATTTGTAATCTCCAAATACGTGGATATTTCTAAGGAATAATTCGAATTTTAATTGTGATTTTTCTTTTGGTAGGTTTTCTAATATTTCAATGTTATCGTTAAAAGTAACAAACATAAAATCGGAACCTTCTAAATCATCTAGCGGAACGAATTGTGTACCTGGATAATCTTTTGGATGTTTTGGATATCCGTCATAATCATTATACGTACCGTGAATTACTTCATATCTACGCTTATAAGCTTGTAGCCAAGATGGTGATAATTCGAATTGTAAATCATACGAGTTTCTGACATCTTGCGGTAAGCTTTTCATAAAGTTGTCAATATAATCGACAATATTAGAAGTAGTTGGAGCACCTAAATTAAAGGCTCTATATTTTTTATCTACTTCGCGAGCTTTCCAAAAATGATATAATAAACCGTTTTGTCTATTGATATAATTACCTGCTACGGTAGCATTATCAGGAGTTGCTGTATAGATTCCTTTTATTTGTGCAATATCATCTTCTTTACGTGCCTTTTTCATGATATCATTCACTAGGAAGTGCGCAAAGCTCATTTTATAGGCTTGAGATCCTTCTTTATTAAATAAGTTTAACCAAGAAGCTTCGATTTTGGACAATTGATGTCCAGACCATTGAATGTCAATAGATACAGGGAAAATTTTTCCTTCTTCGGCCTGAATCATTTGTTTGTTCTTTGGCAACCAATTAAGCTTACGAGCTTGTGTGATTTCGGCTGTTGCGATACTACCATCGGCAACTAGATCATCTATTTTAGTGCGTACTGGCCAAAAATCTGGTAAACCTTTTTTAGCGCGGTGTAATGATTTTAAGGCTTTCGGATTTTCTCTATAATAGTAATCTAAATCGTTGCTCAATTTCTCAACCACTACTTTGTCAGAAAAGTCTGTAGCTACGGTAGAAAGACCTGCTGCTAATTGGTTCCAGTTACGGTTTTCAAAAGCGTCATAGGCTTTATCGCTACCATATAGGTATTTAGTACTGTGTTTCATGTTATCAATTTTACCTTTGAGAATTGCCAATGGGCTATCACCTTCTGCGGTGTCCACTAAGGCTTTAATCATTTTATCTTTATCTGCCATTAGCGTTTTAAGCTTAGTTATATTAGCATCAGCTGTGGCATTGATATCTTTATCAGCAGCTGTTGCACTATCACCTGGCGGATCACCACCTTCATCTTTAGCGTTAGCACCTTCTTCTTCAGCATCTCTCATCTCGGCAAGCAAGCCCTCTATTTGAGAATTAATTGATTTCACTCCATCATTCTCCGCAAGATCTTTGTTAAAAGCATCTATTAAGGTTTGAAGTGATTCGGGCGTAAGCTCATCTGCGAGTTTAGCCGTTTGATCGTCGTCAAAATCGACTTTTCCATCAGCTATTGGCATAGCGGATAATCCTAAAAAGCCCAGCATTAACATGGACATTTTCGTTAAAAACTTGTTTTTCATTGTTTTTGAATTAAAATTAATATTAAATTGAATTGATTGTACTTAAGGCTGTTAATCGCATGATTGCGGTTTGCATGGTGCCGATGCCGTCTATAAGACCTACTCGTAAAGCTTCTTCGGCGGTGAATGTTTTACCGGTCAATACGCCTACTTCTTCTTTGAGTTTTGGTCTGGTATCTCTAACGCCTTGCTGAAATTGTTTAGCCATAGGCGACAGAAATTCCTCTTTGATTAAATCGTATTTTCCCTCAAGGGCTAATTTGACCGATAAATTTTTATGTTCGCTTTCTGGAGGCGTTACGATATGTGTTTTGATACCTTTTTCTTCTAGGTATTTGGTTTGATCTCTAAAGGTTGACTGCACACCGATTGATCCAAAACGAGCTGAAATATTATTATCTGCTATAATAAAATCACCAACGGTAGTAGCTGCATAATAATGAAGTGACAGGGCTTGATCTGCTAAGATGCCGACAGGTTTTGTTTTGTATTTTGCAAAGGTTTGAAACGGACCCATTGCAGAAACGGCTCCGCCAGGACCATCGACATACATAATGGAGCCTATTACGTTTTGATGTTCTTGAGCTTTATAGAGTGCATCGGTGATTTCGTCTGCTCCTGCTACACACCAGTTGCCTTCTTTGACTACTTCGCCTTTCATATTAACTAAGGCAATTGATCCTTCAGGAACAGCTACACGACCTGTTTCATCAGGTTTTAGAAATTTTCCTCGATCATCCATAAAGGATAAGAGCGACTTTGATTCGATGTTTTTTTTGAACTCAAAATCTTTGCCATGTATAATAGCATCGATGATATGATCATAAGCTTGTAGGTTATGAATGTCGATAAACCATTCGCTTCTAATTATTGCAGTTAAAACAGGATTGACCTTCATTGTATCGTATTTTCTGTAAAAATAGACTTATAGGTCAATCTATCTATGACATGGGTCGCGGAGCGACAGTCAAGGCAGATTAACTCTTATGTAATAGAGCTGTATTTTAGTTCCGTTTAGTTCCGTTTTCGCACATTAGTTCCGTTTTGTATCATTTTAGTACACTAGTTCCGAATTGCATCATATTGTACTTTATTGCACTTTATTGCATAAAAAAACAGCCCGAAGGCTGTTTCTCATGTTTAATCTAAAATCCATTTTCATGGCGAAAAATGAAAGTCGTATTTAGCATATTAAGGTGGTTGCGTGGGCTTCTCGTATTTCGTAAACAGATCTTTCTTAAGTGCTAAACTTGCACGCTTATCGGTGCTATAGCCTAACTGAAGCTCGTAGCCTTTTTTGTTTTTAAAACCGAGCAGGGCTTCTAGTTGTGGTTCTGCATTGATATCAATGGCTGAGTTGACTCCTAAACCTGCTGACAGCATAAATTTGGGTTTGAGTTTGTAGGTGTATTTTTTTTCGTAGTAGTCAACGAAGCTCTCTTTTACTTTCCAGTTTACAGTCTCGGCTGTTTTTTTTCCATTCTCTACGGTGTTTTTGACTTCGATTTTGACAATGCTATCCTCATAGACTTTGGCATATTCTTTTTTGGCGATGATCTCTAACAAAATTTGCATTTGCTCTTGATTGGCTGCGAGATTGTCTTGATTGCCCTGGAGTGATTGTATCAATGCTAAGATTTTGTTTGTCTCGGCTGTATTGTTTTGTGTCTGCTGCTGTGATGGTAGCACTACAATTGTTGGCTGTGGCGCGGCATTTTGAAACGTACCGGTCTTTTCTGGTAGTGGCTTGGTCACTTTTACACTGTCAATTTGAACAGTTGGTGTATCATTACCAGGATAGAAGCTGCTATTAGCATAAATGTAAAACAGCGCAGCTATTAGTGCTATATAAGGTGCGAATTGTAGGATTATTTTTTTCATTGACGCCTGTTTTAAAGGTTCGTTTAGTTCAGCTTGTTTATCGTGCCAAGCTCTTAAGGTATCTGTCATATTACCAGGTGAAATCTCGTTTCATAATTTCACTTATAAGTTAATTATTAACGGACGTTTATCTGTATTCATATAACCTACATGTACCCAAGTAGGTGTAAAACTATGCTTCTCTAAGGTGTTAATTTTCTTTAAAGCACTAGTTTTCACCATGTCAATTATAAATTGATACAAACCTTTCACATCACCATTTACTGGTTCTAAATCAAACGTATTACCTTGTTTATGTGTGCTGTAAAATGAGCCATCAGGATCATTAGGTGGTCGTAAACCTCTTGAATCAATACCTTTATCTAATCTATTGACATAGATACCGGAACCATGCTTATTAAACCAAGCATTTCTGATCACTTGTAGGTCTTGTAAGCAATCTGCATCTAATCTACGCCAGGAGTTCTTTTCTCCAATGGTTCTTATTATCTGCGGATGGACTAGCTCGGATAATGTGTAGTTTGTTGGTTTATACATCTTTTTTTGGTTTTTTAAGTAACTCACTGACATCGCCATCTTTTTCAAAATTGTACAGTTTTTCCATTATAAATTTGGGTGGGTATTTTCCTTTGCTTAAAATGTAAATTGATTTTAAGGCTTTTGATGATGGATAGAAAATAGTAGAGACCTGTATCATCTTTTCAAATCCATCTGATATAATGTTTTCGCCTGCTACAGATCCTAAGGCATTTAATAAAAAATACACTACGATAACCACGACTACCATTTCGCTTGTCTTAATAAAAAACTCTTTCCAATCGAATGCATTTTCGCGCGAATGTTTGACCATCCCAACTATAGCATTGACCATTAACACTAAAATAAATAGTGTTACAAATTTCTTATTATCGACAAACCAGAGATTAAACATGTCTAAGACATAGGCAACTGGTGAAAATGCTAAGAGCAATTTAAACCATGCGACAAATCTTTCGGTTAAAGTAAAGCGATCATCACCTACTAGGATCAAGGAGTAAAATAAATGTTTCATAATATGTAGCATCTGGTGTTATTTTGAATAATAATTATTTTGTTGTGGATTGATAGCTTCCTCGCAATGATTCTTACCTAAAACGCTATCTAGTATTTTGCGAAGCTTTAGAGCTCTAAGTCGTCTAGCAAGTAAACCTGTTACTGCTGAAATGGTCTCATACCATTTGCCATATCTAACACTTGCTAACTCATCTTTTGGCGCTACATCGTTTGTATCATTTAAAAGTTCACCTGCTGATGCATTGGCAAAACCATCATTTGCTAAAGTAAAGGATCGCACTATTGGTGTGAGTTGTCGACTTAATGAGTAGTCTCCTTTAATTAGGTGTTTGAAAGTGGTGTAGATAAAACCTAAAATTGAGACTGTGGTAAACACAATTACACCAACAACTAACAAGCCGAGCTCTTTAATCAAACCCCAAACATCTAACCAACGTTTTTTGGCTGATCGATTGGCTTCAAACGGACTGTGTTTTTTGTAATTGTAAACATATACGGCTATATGCCATAGGATGATTACTGCTGTGATGGATAGGATTGTTGTTTTCATGATTAAAATATTTCAAAGTCATCTTTTAGTAATTCGCCGCCGTAATATCCATACATCTCTATAAAAATAGGAATACCTTCCTCTAGTGTTTTTTTCAATAGTTCAGCTGTGGTATATACATCGCCTAACAATGGTTTTATCATTGTTTCTACGGTATTATATTGCTCATCTGTGATTACTTCGACTTGATGAGGTTTGTATAACACACTTTTCAAAATTGGCTGTGGTGCTCGTTCGACTAGGTTGCCTGTTGGATTGCCGTCTGTATCTATCTCCTCAATTTGTTGGGCTTCCGTAAAACCATCGAGATATTTTTTATCATACGTTATTACCCATTCGTTTGACTTGGTTAGATAGGCTATCTTGATATTTTCAAATACCAATTTTGCATATTTTTTGTCGGCTTCTTTTACTGAATTATCAGATATTAGAAATTCTTTGGTTGTTATCAGTTTCATTTATATAAAATTTAAGGACAAGTTGTATCGCTGAACGTCACTCCAGCGTCTATATTGGTCCAGTTAGTTGTTGAGTAGGCTGCATCATCTACTAAGATACAGGTTAGATTTGGATTACTTATCGCATCAAAAATTGCAATATTAACATTGTTTCCGTTAGCTATATTCAATACTGTTAACTGGTTTGAAGCAGCATATAAATATTTTAATTGAGAATTAATAGATAAATCCAATGAGGTTAAACTATTATCGTAAATTTTTAATGTATATAATAAAGGATTATTTGAAAAATTTAATGAGGCAAGTTTATTTGAAAAAACGTATAAATATTTCAAATCAGGATTATTGCTAACATCTAATGAGGTAAGTTGATTTGAATTAATATAAAAATACCTTAAAATCGGGTTATTACTAACATCTAAAGATGTTAATTGATTTGCAGCTGCATTAAAATTATACAATTCTTGGTTATTAGTAAGATCTAATGAGTTTATAAAATTATTTTGAATAAAAATATACCGTAAAATTAAATTATTTGATAAATCTAATGAGGTAAGTTGATTCAAGTATGCGTATAAATATATTAATTGTGAATTATTGCTAATATCTAACGATGTAAGTTCGTTTGCGTTAACATATAAATATTCTAAATTCAAATTTGTGGATAAGTCTAATGATGTTAATTGATTAGAACCAACATTAAAATAACTTAAAAATAAATTATTTGAAACATCTATAAAATAAATATTACTAGATATTGATTTTATTGATGTAATACCATCCCAATCATCATTAATATTAATGAAAACTGAACAATCACCACTTGATAAAGATAAATCAGCTGTAATATCATTATCAGCATCAAACTCACCTGATGTTACTACTTGTCCTGTTGTATTATCAATTATAGTATAAGGTATTAGTGATGTTGCATTCACTTCGACAGAAAATATACTGGAAGTACTCGTCGTTTTTAACAACAAATGACCAGAATCAACTGAATCAACTGAACTACCTATATGTCGTCTAGCCGTTCTCATATTTTAAGGATAAATTCTAAATTCGTAGTTAACAAAATACCTAAATCATCCTCTACGAGTTCTAGACCGTTTGGTGCATAGAGCGCTTCGCCACCATCTGCAATAGTACAAGTGAAGCCGCCACGTACCAATATATTACAACTAAAATATTGTTGTAGCTCACTGGTTAATGTTAAGGTAACATCTGCACCTATTACTAAAATCGCATCATTATCGGTAAGTTGAAAATTTCGTGAGGTGAATACGTGTATAATTCGGTTTTTGTTTTTGACATGGTTGGGTGCTGTGGTGTCTGTTTGTGCCATGTCGGCAATTAATTCAGAAAATATTGGTAAATACCGACCATCCAACTCCGCTAAAGCCAATAAGATCTTATTAAACTCAGCTGCTGTTGTATAGAGAGCAGGATCTACGTCTTGAAGTTGTTCAACTCGTGATGGGCTGTCTTGTTTGGGTTCGATATTTAGTGGAAATTCACTGGGCATACTTATAATTTTGAGTAAAAATAGACCTATGTATCAATTTATCTATGACATGGGTCGGGCGCGGGGCGACAGCCAGTTTTTTTTGCTAGCCTTCAATTGTTTTTAATTTTCTGAAATACTTTTTTGGTTTTTGCATTTTAGAGAGGTGCTTTTTATTACGTGATCGGTAGTAATATTGACTGAGTCGCCCAACGGTAAAATCGTATTCGTCTAATTCGTATAATGTCATAAATCTTTTTATAGCAGCATAGACAACACCTTTAGAATCGTTTTGATCAACAGCACCTTTTACATAATTGACAAATGAGATACGGAAAAGGCCCTCTAAATACTCGTTGAAATCTGCGGCATGATCTGGACTAATTTTAAGAAACGAGGTTTTTCCGTTTTCGGTTTTATACATTTTAGCCTGGTACACTTTTTTATTTCCTAAGCGTGTGATGCTGATAAACATGTTATACTTATCGGGCTTGATCGGATAATCTGCTTTTTCTAATAAAAGATTAAAGGTAAAACCGATATTAGAATCGGTCGTGATCTTGCAAGACTTTACATGTCTGTTAAGATAACGCGCTTCGACTCCTTCAAATTCTTTGAATAAAAAGGGAATCAAGTGTTTTCGAATATTTACGGGAATTACATTCAAATTACAAATTGATAAATGTTATAGGTATATCTACCGGAAAATAACCACCTTGGTCGAGGCTTTCTAAAAAACCAAATGGAAAGATGGACACAAAATTAAAGGTCACTATTGTTTTATTGTGATCTGATTTAGTACTGATCTTTGGCGCAGCATTTTGAAAGAAATCATTACGACCTATAACAATACGACTATCATCGGTCAGGACGAACTTGATGTATTTTACTTTATGCAGCTCGGCTATTCGTAGTGATCTATTCTTATCATTATTTGGGATGGACCATTTAATGGCTTGTGAATAACTGGTTCCTGCTTTGGTTTGCTTACTATCTTCAGAAAATTTGATACTACTTTGAGAGAAGTAAGCAGCTATCCAGTTTGCATCTGGATTGGCAGAATCGAAAAAGTTTTGCGCTGTTTCAGAAAATGAAGGAACGAGCTGTCCGGAGAAGTCAAATTCGAGTCCGCAAATATTAAGGAGACCTTTTTCAACTTTTTGAAGGAGTTCGATTTGTGTAGGCATCTTTGGAAGTTTTTCCAAATTTACTAAATAATTGACCTATAAGTCAAGAAATAAGCATTTTTTTTTAATAGAGATCTAAAAAAAGTTTGTTTTGGATGTTGACCCTAGTTTTTTGGCTGCTACGACCACAACAGCACAACAAAATAAGTAATCAACTGATTACTACTATATTAGTTGTTTTGGTACGTATAAAACAGCTTCAAAATGTGTTGTGGGTTGTTGTGATTTGGCTTAATTTGTTGTGGCGCTATTTTTTAGCCACAACAGACCACAACAAAAAAACAACCTGACCACAACAGAAAAAACCGAGCGCAACAGCTTGATATTTAAATATATACTATAAATAAAATCTATAATAAGAGTAAATGTTGTGGTGTTGTGGCTTTATATCTCGCCCTTTTTCTGATAAACGTTTTTTTTATTAAGGGGTTGCGGGGAAAAAATAAAATAAATAGCCTGGCGATGAAATGTATTTTGAAGTTTCTGAAGTTCTGGATGGAGTGATTAGTGATACAACAATCCTTTTACTATAACCCTAAATAGAAAAACCCTACACGGTTGTTGTGTAGGGTTTTTTGCTGTATGGAGTAAGTGAAACTATATGGGACTTTGAATATTTTGAATATTCCTATTACTTACGTGTGTATAGATTTGCGTGGTTTTAACGGAGTTGTGTCCCAGGTACTTTGATAGGATCATTATGTCTAGTCCTTTTTCGTGTAATGAAGTAGCTCCACTGTGGCGTAATAAATGAAAATGAGTGTCTGCTCCTACATGTTTTTTCATAATCTTATTACAGCTTGCAGCAGAATACTGAGGAGAAAACTGTCCGTTAAATAAATACTCAACAGGTTTGTACTCTTTGTAATATTCCTCTAGGATCAATAATAAAGGTTCGGAGAGCTTTACAAAACGATCCTTACGACCTTTTGCATTGCGAATGTGTATCAACATTCGTTTTCGGTCTATATCGTCCATTTTTAAGTTAATGACTTCAGACACTCGTAGCGCGCAGGAATACCCTAATGATAGTATCGCTTTATGTTTAAGATTATTAATAGCTAAGATTTGAGTTTTTAAAAATTCGCTATCAATCACTTTTGGTAATGACTTCACTCTTTTAGGACGTTTAAGAATGATATTGTCAAGTCGCTTAATGTTGAGGATTTGCTTTGCAAATAGCTTTATCGCACTATATATTTGATTCTGCTGAGAAATGGAGCTATAGTTATATTTTTCTATATATAACTTCACTTCCTTAGCAGAAATATGTAGTGCTGGCTTATTATAACCCGATATAAACTCAATAACATAGTGATTGTAGATCTTAATGGTATTGGTTGCATAATTTTGAAGTTTAAGAATTTTTGTAAACTTCTCTAATGTTGACTTTCCTTTCTTGTTCATAATTAGATGGTTATGTTACTGAGTTTATATATGAGTGTTCTAAGCCATTTAAAAATGAAAAAAGAATAGAACGCTTTATTAAAAAACGGCTTAGAACACCGTCTATAATTAATACCTACTTTGTCTTTTAATTCAATGATTTGTCCGTTTTTACCCATAATTTATAAATATTTTTCCCTACGCTTTTATAAAAGATTCTAACCATTTTACATAAGCATCATTATAATTTGAATTTAGGTGTTTATCATCATTTATAGACAAAGTGTTTTTACTAAATGGGCTCTTTTTGTATTTCTTTTGATATACATCTGTAAGTTTTTGTGTTGATATTTCAGACATAATACCATCCAATTTATTCATTTCCCAAAGAATCCCTGTTACATCTTTATTCCTTGCTAGTTTTACAATATTTTCTCGACATTCTATAATTATTTTAACCATAATCTGGGTTTTGATAGTTCTTTATTATCTATAATATTTCCAATTATTTCCATGTCATCCCATGATATATAATGATTTATCCTTCCATCTTTTATTTCTTTTGGTAAATAACCAATGTAATTGCCATTATCAATGTATGTTACTAACCATTTTCTGTTTCTGTATTCTTTTGAAGTAACTATATCACCTACATATATTTCTTTCCCATTTACATCCTTTCTGCCTATATAATCGTAAAATGGTATATCTGTTGTCCATGATATATTAGATAAACAGTCTAATGTAAAATACATCCATTCGTTGTTTTCTTTATATCTAAATTTATATTCCTTTTTTCCCATCGCTTTAAAAATATTTATAAATTATTAATGTTTGTTTTATTACTCGGTGTTCAGTCCTTTTTTATACGGTACTAATCATAGACTTAATCATTATAGGTAAGCAAAAGTGCCTAATTTGCCAACTACCTTGTATGGGTCGCCTGTTATTTTCGGGTCAGTAATAATTTCGCTTTTGTAATTATGTAAAAAGAAAGGAATATCATCTACATAATAAACACGTTCTTTTAAATCAATATTATCTTCACATCTACAACGCTCTTTAACAAATGTTTCTAATTCAAGTGGGTGTTTAAATTCAAAGCCTTTGTGTTTCAATCCCTCAATAACAGAGTCTTCGAGTTGTCTATTAAGGTCATTGTGTAGCCTACCTATAACATCGTGTATAATGTCATAATTTGGTAAGTCCATATTTTCAAAAGTCGGTGTGTTTAATTTTATTGGTTTCATATCTATAAATTTAGTGTGTTTTATCAAATTACGCATCATACACGTAGCCGTTAGCATTAATACCGTAAATTAGTCCAATGAATGATTTTAGCATCAGCATCTGTTCCTGTAAAATAATCCCAAAATTCATCAACGGAATTAAATCCATCGTTAAGAGCTAATGTTTCTATTTGTTTTTTTGACAAGATAATATCATCTATAAGAATGCTGTGTCTATCATTAAAAACATTTTTAATTTGAATTTTTTGTATAGATTTTACTTTTAATACTTGTGCAAATTGAAAACGTTTTTTAGTTCTGTTTCCAATAACAAAATGTATTTTATTTCCAATTTTCCATCGGTCTTTATCATCATATCTAATTGTATGTAATTTAGGTTTTGCGGTTTCTAAATAATCTAAATCATGGCTGTATAAATTAGATAATTTGAACCCTTGAAATCCTTTCTCTCCGTGTAATCCTGCTAATATTTTTTCAACAAAATAAGTAGGCTTATCGTTGATTTTTGTTTTAAATCCTAATGTCATAATTTTAGTTATTGTAGAAGTACTAATGCTAACAATGTGTAACGAAAATTGCTACTGTTTTGCTAACCTCAAACTTCTGTTAATATTTATTTACTTCTGCCATTTATTAATGTTTTGGACTTATTTATACGCAACTTTGGTTACACCAACCGTTATAGGTAAATTACCAAACTGGAAACTCACGTATTTTTAATACGTTTGGAAATCTATTTATATCCTTAATTAATTTACCTTTTTCGTCTTGTATCTGTTTAAGAAAATAAGGTGTTCCTGCTTTTTTACAAGCATCTTTTATTTTATTAGCCCAATATATATTAAAAGGTCTTGCGTTTGTACCACTTTCGCAACCTTGTATAACCCAATTAACTCTGTTTAAATCAAAACCTTTCGGTACAATAATTTCAGTCTGTGGCTCAATAGAAATGAATTTTTTAACATTTTCTATTCCTTTTGCTTTATCAATTATACTTAAATATTTATCAAATGTTTTTTGATTTGATGCACTAAACCCAAACCAAACATTTTTAGGTACGTTATTTTTCCAAGAAGGAAGTATCATTTTATATATATTTTCGGGTCTTTTCGTTAGAAACAAAAAGATAATATTAGAATATTCACCTCTATTTATTTTGTAAAAAAGGCTTAATCTTAAATTGTTTGTCTTTTCGTATAGTAGTTGTGAATTAGGATTAGTAAGCGTTTTACTTTCTTCAAAAATATCCATCATTGAACCGACAAAAACAGTTACTTTTTTGTTTAGTTTTTCTGCTTGTTTTTGGTATTTATCTAAATCTTTAAAAGCCGATTTTATCCGTTTTCGGTTTTTGTCTTTACCCCAAATATTATTATCAAATCTTTTACTTAAAGTTTCTGCATAACAATTTTTGCAACCTGTATGCACTTTTGAGCAACCCCACCATAAATTTACTGTATGGTCGCACCATTCTATTTTCGTGTTTCCTGCCATAATTCTAATCTTTAAAAATCTACCTATAACACCGCATAAAAATAATAGCGGTTAAGTGCCTAATTCAATGTTATTTCTGTTTAATATTCATTCGTGTTTTATTCAAAGTTTCGGTTTTTCTATCCGCTACTATTCTTATGCAAACGTTATCTAACTATTTCGTAAGTCCAACTACCATCAACATCACCTTTTGCTTTTCCTTTCCAACTATACTTTTCAAAAACTTCGACACTTCTAAAATCGGTCCATTTGTGCATCCAATCTCCATTAGCTCTTTGCCAATTTTGTCCAATCAACTTTCCATTTTTATCAAATATATTTTCTCTCATTTTTAAGTTTTTAGTTGTTAATCCGTATGCTGAAGCTAATTAATGCGCTAAATGATAGATTCATAATTTGTTAGTTTTTGTGATTAAAAAAAAGCCGACCGATAGACTCTTTTTCCATTTATTGTTTCCTAAAGAACGTGTTCGGTCTGGAAACCCTCTTTTAGTGTTAATATTGAAATGCAGATCGCGAGACATAAATCATATCACGATCTAAGTAGTCTTTGAGTTCTTTGCTTGATGTGTTTTCTGTAATTATACGTGGTAATGGTGAGAGTTTACCGGTAACATCACTTCGTAACCAGTAGATCATACCGATACGTTTTACATACTTGTGGTTTTCGTTTAAGACCTTAATGTCTTCGGGTAATGCTAAGACTAATTCTACAGGTACAACGGGTCTAGGAAATACAATGGGTCGTGGGTTAAAAGCTGTCATATACATAGTTTATGATTTAAAATGGTAGATCGTCTTCGTCGCTAGATTTTGGTGTTGTGGTTACTTCTTTATTCGTTTTAGCTAATGGCACTTCTCGATCCTCATGCATCGTTACAATGCGCATTTTTTGCATCATGCTATAATCAAAGACGAAGCAGCTATAGGTTCCTGTAGCAAAACGCTGAGACGAACGCCCAATAAAATAGGGGCGACTTTTAAAGTAGTTGCGAATGGTTGTTTCACCAATGACATCGCTTCCTTCTCGTCGTGTTACTTCACGTGTATAAAACTGATGGGCTGTGTTGAGTCGTAAATACAAGAGTTGTTTTTCTCTGTTGGGATTCTCGTATTTTTTCTTTCCGTTTTTGCCAACTTCTAGTGTAAGGCTAACAGGTTTTGCTATTTTGAAGTGTTCAGTATCTCTAATGACATTGCTTTCACGTAAGAACTGAACGATCTGCCAGAACTCTGTTAATCCGTTAGAATCTGATACCGAGTTAGAATTTTCAATCAAGAGCTCTAATGCATATTTTTTAAAAGCTTCGTAAGTGAAAGGGAACTTAATTTTGTTAGCTAGTAGCTTATAGCTAATGAGCATGACCGATATATTATCGGCAATTCGTTCTTGATACTCTTGATCAACTAGATCGGCTTTCATCTCACGTATCACTTCGTTATAGACTCTATTCATATTTGTTTTGAAGTGTTCGCGATGGTTTAAAATATCAATCACTAAGGAGCTGATGCCTTGCGTAGTCCAGGATATTAATTTATTAAATTCCTCTTTTTCTTGTGGGCTATAATTACGTGAAGGAAACTGTAAACAGATGGTTCTGGTCTGGAGTGCATTATCATCTGAAGTTGGTAAATATTGACCTGCATAATAAACAGCCTGATTAATTTTATCAACGATGGTACGCTTATCAGTTGTTGCGATTCCTTTTTCACGACCCAAGCCATTCCATACACCTTTTAAAGCTTGTAAAATCTTTTCGTCTAGCCTGTTATTATGTTCATCTAAAAAGGTAACTGTGTTGGTGGTTCTTGATAAACGACGCGTTAATGCAACTAAAGTGGCCTGATTTAATTCGAGAGGTTCTTCGTTGTAGAAAAAGAAGTTCTGCAGCATTTTCCCAAATCCTGATTTACCAGAATCTTTTTCACCAAAGCCACCGAGTAAAGGAAAGTAATCGACTGATTTAAGGAATAGATCTCTAAATAATGAAGCGAAGTTAAAAACGATACCCATCATACCTTTATCATCAAATACGGTAATCATTTGCGCCATCCATTGGTCTAATGATATGGCGGCTTGTTTGTAGACAAACTTTCTATCATTCTCATAAGGGTCATCACCATCTTGGTTTCTCTTATGCATTACCGAGTTAGAAGGCGAATAGAAGTATTCTACATCCTCATTATAGCCATCGTCCTCTACATCTTTATCAACACCTTCTAAATAGACGATACCGTAATTGTTGACGTTACGAAATTGATCTTTCCAATAGACTCCATTGGCAAAGGCAAAAAAGCCTTTTGCATTCCATCCCATAGTCTGAAGCTCTAAAGCCGTATTAAATTCTTTTAATACTTTTTGGGCCACTAAATCAAAGTGTAAGGTGTTGGTACCGGATAAGAAAATGTAAAAGCCTTCTTTGATCAGTTGACGACGAAAATCGCCATAGCTTACAAAGCTTTCAGAATCTAGATCGATAATTGCTTTTTTGTTATTGGTGTTGGTTATTTCACAAAGTCGCTTGTTTTCTTTACGTCCTTTGATATGATATAATGGTGTAATCTTAAAATTAGTGCCGATAAAGAAGTTGTTTTTTGTTTCGAAATGATATTGGTTACCGATCTCACAAAAGCGATCCTCAAAATATTGTTCTAGGTTGGCACCTTCAGGAAAACCTGCGGGCTTTTCGTCTTTCTTTTTGCTTTTTTGAGCGCGTTCTTTTTGCGCTTTGAATAAATTGGCAACACTTAGTGTTAATGTTTTTACAGGAACACTTAATAATTTAGCCAACTGACTGGTGTATTCTTTAAGCTGTACCTCTTTTTTTATGAGCACTAATGAGCGTACTACTTTATCAACGCCCTGGTCTTTTTTCCATGGGTCAATTCGTTCGACTTCTTTACAGTCTTT
>Ga0209633_10000911_pt1 | contig 32425 bp, 20 predicted proteins | sample Cruoilmetagenom1_FD_187290 | JGI IMG/M metagenome (GOLD analysis project Ga0209633, IMG submission 187290) | Oil polluted marine microbial communities from Coal Oil Point, Santa Barbara, California, USA - Sample 1 (SPAdes) (version 2) | ecosystem: Environmental > Aquatic > Marine > Oil seeps ... | reverse complement strand
CCAGATCATCATTTGATGCGGAGCCCATCCGTTAGGGTAATCCCATTGTCGTGCCGGCCGGTTTTCAGAAATTTCTCCTCTCGAATCTTCAGTACATCCGGCTATTCCTCCCATAAAAATTAATTTTGGTAATGTTTTTGAAACCATTTTTTTGGCACGATGTTCATCTATTATTTCCGCCCAAAGTGGGAGCAAAGAAGTAGCTGAAATAAAAGGAATCTGCCTTTCTTCAACAAAATCATAATCATAAAAAATACGATCATCTTCATTCCATAAGTATTTCATCATTAAATTTTTCCTGATCTCAGCTTTTACTTTCCAATATCCACTAGTGTATATTCTTCCGTCATAATTTTCAAAGGAATCATTGAAATACTTTTTGATCAGGTAAGAAAAATCAATTTCATACTTGTATAAAAAGGAATTTAGATCCACACAATTTAAATGTGCACATCTATTTTCTAAACGATAGGAAGTGTCATGGCCATTTTCCCTGACACTTCTGTCGTGTATAAAGTATGCATCTAATTCCTTATTCTCAATTTCTCGTTTATAATATCCTTTTTCATAATCTGATATAGATAAGTTAGCTTTTTCAGCGTAGGGTCTGATAATTTCATTATAATGGCCTTCTTCAACTTCAGGAGGCAATCCAATTCCCTCTGCAAAATACCTGTTTAATCCTGTTTTTGTCAATCTTTTTTCAGGAACCATCCAAACGGTTTCATACTCCTTGATCGCTGTAAGTAAGTGGGATTTTAACCATTTGATCTTGGCGCCTTTAACTTTTTTTTCGAACACTTCCCTAATTAATGAGCTATAAAATGGGGGTTGTGTTCTTGTAAGGTAATAAGTTCTGTTTGCATTTAATATTTTACCGTAATGTTCAATTTCATATTGAAAATTATCAGCCATTGTTTTGGCCAATTTATTTTTCGCACCAAGTAATAAACCAACAGATTCAAAATAACTATCCCAACCATACATTTCATTGAATCTGCCCCCGGGAACGGCAAAAGGTAAACCAATAATTTCCCCCTTTTTTTCTTCTAGTTTTAAGGTTAGGATTCCGGGTTTATCATTAATACTTAAAACATATTCTGGAGTGATTATTTCTGGCAGTTTGATAACTTCTAAATTTACTATTGAGGATTCTAATTCTTTAAAATATTGAAAAGCCAAGTTGTCCTTGAAAGGAATATAAATTCTATGTTTATCAGATGATGATTTTTCATCAGACAATATCTTGCTTAAACCTTTTTCATCAATACTACGCGTGAGTCCATCCCAATAGTAATCGTTGATCATTCGAGTAAATCTATCTATTGGCTCTTCGAGAATATTGCGGGTATCAATGGTTGTTCTATTATCTTCTTTAGCTAATACTAATTCCTGTAAAAGATTTGCAAGATGAAAAGTACCTTCAATTTTAATTTTTTTATTCCCCTTAGCTTCCTGTAGCATGAATGATTTTGGACCATCATCTTCTATGGTAATTTTTTTATCTCCATCGGTGTCCTCCTGATTCAATAGGGCATTTAGAGTTTTTGATATATTAAGTTTTACTCGCATTTCTAGAAGTTAATGTTTTAAGTATAAAATAAGAAACAAGTAACAATGCCATAGGTATAAGGGTATAATAAAACGCGTTCTCAGGACCTTGATTTTTAAATAACCATCCAATGATCCTTGAACCTAACGTACCTCCTAATGCAGAAAATACAACGATCAAACCTGTCATAGGGCTATGCAGTTTTTTAGGAAGTGCACTCAACACTACGGAGTTCAAAAGAGGATAAATAGGGGCAATGAACAAGCCTACAATTGGAAAAGCAAATCCTATTAAGGGAATGTCTTTTAGACCATTGATCTCACCAACATTGAGATCTAGTGTTCTAGGAAGTACAAAAATTACGAGCATCATAGCCAAAACTGTACAAATGGAAAGAACCCAGATCCAGTTAACCTTTTGAGTAATTACACCTGCTAATAGTCTTCCTACTGCTAAGCTGATAGCTAAAATACTAGCCATCATAATACTTATATTTTCAGGAAGATTTAATACTTTGTCATTAAAAGAAGGCAGCCATGTCATTATACCTTGTTCTATCATGACAAATAAAAATGCACTGATAACAAATACAATAATTAGAAGTCTTGCCATTAAGCGGAACATTTGTTTAAAATCATCTAATACATCAGCACCAGGAACTTCCGGTTCTTTTTCGAATTTTGTAAAAAGAAGAAATAAGAATGATAGAATAGATAGACCAGCTAATAACCAATATACGTTTAACCAGGAATCTGGTTTTCCATCAATATTAAAAGCCGGAAATAAAAAATAGGCTAATGCGATCCCGATCATGAAAACGCCTTCAATACTACTCATAAAACTATTATGTTCTTTTTCTCCAGAGGTCACCATACCGATCATAGAGTAAACCGAAACTTTTATTAATGCGAATGACACACCCACGGTGGCAAATAATATCTTAGCCGAATCAAAAGAGTTTCCAAAATACATTGATATACAGGCTGCTGAAACCAATCCCAAACCAATAAGCATTGCTTTTTTATATCCAATTCTCGGTAAAAAAGAGGCAATAAAAAATGAAACAATAGCAATGGGTAGATCCTTAAATGCTTCTAAAATACTCGCTTGAACTTCATCAACACCATAGTTATTCTGTGATTTTAGAATTACAATACCCACACTGTTCAATAGTATTGCGAAAACAAAATAATTAATAAATAGGGATAATTTTATACCAAAGTTCTTCATAATAAATGTAGTAAGTCAGTAAAACAAATATAGATAAGATAATTTCATATTGTATTTATTTTGAAATTTTGTTTATCATTGTTAAAAAATTAAAGATGGTTTATTTGGTTTACATTAGTAGAATTAGCTTACTAATTATTCTTCCATTACTTTTTTCTTGCGGAAGAAATAATAAAAATGTAAAACAAAGCACTGGGAATAAAAATACGATCAAAAATATGACAAATTATACCGAACAGTTTAGGCCTCAGTTTCATTTTTCCCCTCAAAAAAAATGGATCAATGACCCCAATGGTTTGGTATATAATGATGGAGTTTATCATTTGTTTTATCAATATTATCCTGAAGACATCGTTTGGGGGCCAATGCATTGGGGGCACGCAGTAAGTAAAGACCTGGTTAGTTGGCAGCATAAACCAATTGCATTATATCCCGATGATCACGGAGACATATTTTCCGGTAGTGCCGTGCTGGATAGTAACAATTCATCTGGTTTGGGTACAACAGAAAACCCGCCGTTGGTTGCAATATTCACATATCATTTAATGGCAGGTGAAAAAGCAGGAAGGTCAGATTTTCAAACGCAAGGCATTGCCTATAGTTTAGATAATGGTGATACTTGGTTAAAATATAAAGGCAATCCTGTAATCGGTAATGAGGGAATAAAAGACTTTAGAGATCCGAAAGTTTTTTGGCATCATGAATCAAATCAATGGATCTTAGCTTTAGTAGCTGGTGATCATGCTAAATTTTATGGCTCAAAAAATTTAATTAATTGGAATCATCTGAGTGATTTTGGAAAAGATAAAGGTGCTCATGGAGGTGTTTGGGAATGCCCCGATCTTTTTAAACTAAACGTGGAAGGCACAGATCAAGAAAAGTGGATACTTCTTATTAGTGTAAATCCTGGTGCACCTAATGGCGGTTCCGGAACTCAATATTTTGTGGGTGATTTTAATGGACATACTTTTACAGCAGAACATAAAGATCATAGGTGGATCGACATGGGAGCTGACAATTATGCAGGAGTAACCTATAACAATACGCCAAATGGCGAGCGCATTTTTATAGGGTGGATGAGTAATTGGAATTATGCACAAAATACACCAACAAAAGAATGGAGAAGCGCCATGACCTTGCCTCGTAAATTGTCTTTGATAAAAGAAGATAAGACTTATTATGTAAGGAGTACTGTTGTCGAATCGTTCAATGACCAGGTTTCCATGGTTAAGGAAGAAGAAAGCGTTTCACTGGTTAAGGTATTTATACTCGAACATCAAAATTATAACCAAAGTGAAATTAAGTTTCAAACGAACTTGTCAAAACCGATTGAAATAGAGTTTAAGAATCAAAAGGGTGAATCATTGATTTTTGAAATGGATCCGGTTAAAAAGGAAATGTTTTTAGACAGAAGACAATCCGGATTGACAGATTTCGAAGAACGGTTTGCCAAAAATATTCATATCTTGCCAGTTATGGTCACTGATAAAGACGTTGACGTTCGAATTATCATGGACTGGTCATCTATTGAGATCTTTATTGATAATGGTAGGTATGTAATGACAGAGCAAATTTTTCCGACTGAATTTTACAACAAATTAGCAATTTCCTCAAAAGAAGAAATTAGAATTCGCAAATTTAGTTTAAACAAGGTCAAATCGATCTGGGAGTAATTTGAAATACCCATTTACAAATAATGAACCGACTGACATGTTAATTATGGGTATTCCATTTGACTTATTGAAAATAATAAATTTTAACAGATGAAATAGGTATACTAAAATTTCTATTTCAAAAAATGATTATTAGCGACTTTTAGATTTATTGAAATAATTAAGAAGCATATGAAACAAGTACGTATTTGGGCCATTACTGTGGCTTTGGCTGGGTTTTTATTTGGATTTGATACGGTAGTGATATCAGGAGCCAATCAACCCATTAAAGATTTATGGAATACCTCCCCATTGTTCCATGGTACATTTATAATGTCAATGGCCTTATGGGGAACGGTACTTGGTGCACTTTTAGGAGGTATTCCCTGCGATAGATTTGGTCGTAAAAAAACGTTATTCTGGATTGGTATTTTGTATTTGCTTTCAGCCTTAGGCTCGGCCTTTGCCCCGGATCCCTATTTATTTTCACTTTTTAGATTTATTGGAGGGATAGGAGTAGGCGCATCATCGGTAGCGGCACCCATCTACATATCAGAAATATCGTCATCAGAAAACCGAGGCAAATTGGGTGCTTTATATCAGTTTAATATAGTATTTGGGATTTTTATTGCATTTTTTTCAAACTATTTATTAAAGGGTTTTGGCGGTGCTAATGATTGGCGTTGGATGCTTGGTGTAGAAGCAATTCCGGCATTGGCTTATTCGCTCATGGTGCTGAGAGTACCGAGAAGCCCAAGATGGTTGGCGGTAAAAAAGCAGGATTTTGAAGGAGCACTGGAGGTTTTAAATCTTATCTATATTAAGGAAAAAGCACTCGAAAAATTAAATGAAATAAAAGAGCACGCATCAAAAAGTGTTAAAGGGGAAGGTATTTTTAAAAAGAAATATAGCAAAGTATTGTGGCTAGCTTTTTTTATAGCATTTTTTAATCAATTATCAGGCATAAATTTTGTCTTGTATTATGCGCCGGAGATCCTTGAGAGATCAGGATTAGCTGCCCAGGAATCGTTATTCAGTTCTATTTCTATTGGAATTGTAAATTTAATTTTTACAATAATCGGCGTTCGCCTTATTGATAAATTAGGCCGTCGCCAATTGATGAAAATCGGTTCCATAGGATATATTATAAGTTTGGCAATGGTGGGGTGGTGTTTTTACACCGGTGCAAGTTCAACCTTATTATTAACGTTTATTTTGATCTTTATAGCGTCTCATGCCGTGGGGCAGGGGGCTGTTATCTGGGTATTTATTTCTGAGATATTTCCAAATAAAGTCCGTGCAATGGGACAATCTTGGGGAACAGGCACACATTGGGTGTTTGCAGCCGTTATCACATTGATCACTCCAATGTTTTTAGATAAGAATGAAGGTATTTTTAAAGACAACCCATGGCCCATTTTTATCTTTTTTTCAGGTATGATGGTGCTGCAACTACTATGGGTGCTATTTAAAATGCCCGAAACCAAGGGTGTTACCTTAGAACAATTGGAAGACAAATTAATTAAAGAATAAGGTGCGATGTCTAGAGTAACATGTTTTGGCGAAGTTCTTTGGGATGTGTTTCCTGGGCATAAAAAAATAGGTGGAGCACCTTTAAACGTGGCATTAAGGTTACAATCTTTCGATGTTCAAACCAATATTATTAGTCGTGTTGGTGATGATGAAGATGGGAAGCTATCATTAAAATATATCAATGATCACGGAATTGATATATATACTATTCAGATTGATAAAAAACATAAGACCGGTTGTGTTAATGTAACATTAGATCAGAATGGCTCAGCGTCCTATGAGATTGAATATCCCGTTGCCTGGGATAAAATTGAAGTGTCTGATGAATCTATCGAAATTGTGAGGGCTTCTGATGCTTTTATTTTTGGAAGCTTAGCCTGTAGGGATGAAGTTTCGAAAAGTTCTTTGCTAAGTTTATTACAATACGCTAGGTTCAAAGTTTTTGATGTTAATCTGCGGCCACCATTTTATACAATGGAATTATTGTTAGATCTGATGAGTAAAGCCGACTTCATTAAATGTAATGATGAAGAGTTAATAGAAATTTGTAATGCGCTAGGTTCTAATGCCAAATCAATGGAAGATCAGATTAGATTTCTTTCCAACTATTCAAATACCCAACAAATTTGTGTCACCAAAGGTAAAGATGGTGCAGTATTACTCTATAACGAACAGTTTTACACTAATAATGGATATCCTGTTAATGTATCCGACACGGTGGGTGCCGGAGATTCATTTCTGGGAACATTAATAAGTAAACTTTTGAATGGAATAGAACCGAATGAAGCCTTAAGTTTTGCCTGTGCAGTTGGTGCCTTAGTGGCAAGCATGGAAGGAGCAAATCCTAAGCTCGAGCATTCAAAAATAGCAGACTTTATTAAGACCAGTTCTAGATAAAGAGGAAGTATGCTATTTCGAAAACGTTTTCGTTAAAAACTTATTAACACTACAACGTTTTCGTGTTAGTAAAATGTGACTCAAATAGTAAAATAGTATATATTGCAGCACTTGATTTACAGAAATCTAAAAAAATGTACTTAAATTTATGTTATTGTTATCTTTTATTTGTTTAAGTTTGCAAAAAGTCAACAAAATAGATTAATTTTAAACGATAGCTCATTTTTGAAACATTTCGACAAGGATTTTTGAGATCAAAAAACTAAACTAATTTAAATAATTATGAAATTCAATTTACTTAAACAATTACTATTTTTTAGTATTATGCTATCGACCAGTGTAATATTTGCACAAACAGTAACAGGAACAGTAACGGGTGATGATGGACCATTACCGGGAGTTAATGTTATTGAAAAAGGTACAACAAATGGTGTCACTACAGATTTTGATGGAAATTATTCTATTGATCTTACTAGTTCTGATGCCGTGTTGGCATTTAGTTTTATCGGTTTTACATCACAAGAAGTGGCTGTAAACGGTCAAACAATTATTAATGTTCAGTTACTGGTTGATTCACAATCTCTTGACGAGGTTGTAGTTATCGGTTACGGTACTACTACAGTTAAAGACGCTACAGGCTCTGTAGCTTCTGTATCCTCTGAAGATTTTAATAAAGGGCTTATTAGCTCGCCTGAGCAATTAATTCAAGGTAAAACTGCTGGTGTTCAGATTACGGCATCAAGTGGTGAGCCAGGTGCAGGGGTTTCATTAAGAATTCGGGGTACAGGCTCTGTTAGAGGAAATAACAGTCCTTTATTTGTTGTAGATGGTGTACCCGTATCTAACGAAAGCGTTTCTGCAAGCGGTGCTGATATCGGAGCTGGTACCAGTGGTTCTAAAAACCCGCTAAACTTCTTGAACCCTAATGATATTGAAAGCATGAGTATCTTAAAAGATGCATCTGCTACTGCTATATATGGTTCCAGAGGTGCAAATGGTGTTGTAGTTATTACAACAAAATCAGGAAAAGGTGGTGGTTCAAAAGGACAATTTACGTTTTCTACCAATTTAACTGTTTCTGAAACACGAAATACCTTAGACCTTTTAAATACAGAAGAATTTGTTGACTTAGGTGGTGCTGATCTTGGCGGTGCAACAGACTGGCAAGACTTCTTATTTGATACTTCATTCTCATCTGATACAAATTTATCGTATGCCTTGAACTATGGAGACGGAAATGTAAGGGCTACTTTTGGCTATGCTGACCAAGTGGGAATTATTGAAAACACCGAGCTACAACGTATTACAGGTAGGTTAAATATAAATCATAGATTTTTCGACGATAAATTAAAGGTTGGTTTTCAAGGCACTTTTTCAGGAGTAGATGATCGAAGACCTTTTTTGACCAGAACTACAGGAAGTACTGGAGATTTGTTGGCTTCTGCTTATTATGGTAATCCAACCTTGGCTGTTGATCCAGATGTTGGTGCTGGTGCTGACAGAAATCCGGCAAACTTATTAGCATATTATGACGACAATACTAATACAAATAGGTTTCTAGGAAACTTGTCATTTGACTATGCAATTACCGATGAATTTTCTACCAAATTGACGTTGGGGTTAGACACTTCAGATTCATCAAGAGGTCAGGTTGCAGGACCACAAATTCTTGGTTTAACTAATGGCGCCGAAGGGAATGGATTTGCGGCAATTAGTAATTTAGACACAGATAACAAATTACTAGAATTGACTTTTAATTATAATAAAGAATTTGAAAATTCTAAGTTGGATGCACTAGTGGGTTACTCTTTCCAGGATTTTCAGAGAAAAGGTCAAAATATTCTTGGGCTAGGATTTAATTCTACAAGTTTGAGCGCAATAGTTGATATCTTAGAAGATACATATAATGCTACGGCAGGTCTTGCAAGTAATTATCAAGGTTATGGTATAGGAGTATTTCAAGATAGTGGTTTAGATCAATTCAGAGTATTGAGTTTATCTCCAGATGTTAATGAGACGACTTTAGCGTCACCTTCCATACCTATTACAGCACTTTCGGTAGATACTTTTGATAATACTGATGAATTGCAATCCTTCTTCGGGAGAGTTAACTATACGATTGCAGATAAATATTTATTTACAGCAACATTAAGGGCTGATGGATCTTCAAGATTTGGACCAAACAATCAATATGGTTACTTTCCATCAGCAGCTTTTGCCTGGAAAATAAATGAAGAAGATTTTGCAGGAGATGCTTTTTCGACACTTAAATTAAGATTGAACTGGGGTATTACGGGTAACCAGGATGGTCTTGGTTATGGTCAATTTGTGAACAGAATTAGATGGAATCAGCTAGGGATTAATGCTGGAGGGCAGCTATCTGAACCCGCCAATTCTCAGGTAGCATTCTCAAATGCGGACCTAAAGTGGGAAGAAACCACGCAGTTCGGATTGGGTATAGATTTTGGTTTCGGTAATGATAGATTTAAAGGTAATATCGATTTCTACAGAAAAGAGACGAAAGATATTTTGTTAAATTTGCCTGCTGTTCAACCAGCGAATTTTGCTTTTAATTTTCAAAATGTAGATGCTACGATTCTGAATCAAGGGGTGGAAATTGGGCTAGATTATGATATTGTACGTACAGATGATTTTACTTGGAATGCTAACTTTAATATAGCTTTCAACAAGAATGAATTAACAGACTATAAGGGGCCACCGATACAGGCAGGTAATTTATATGGCCAAGGTCTAACAGGAGCTGTTACTCAAATTTTAGCTGAAGGAAAGCCATTATTTACTTATAACCTGCGTTTGGTTGATGAAAATTTGAATGTAGATGCAAATCCGACGGTACTTGACAAATCTGGTTTACCGGATATTACAACAGGATTCTCTACGAGTGCGTCCTACAAAAACTGGGATGCTTCTTTGTTTTTCTCAGGACAATTCGGTCATTACGTCTATAACAATACAGACAATGCACTTTTTGCATCCCCTCAGCTAGGAAGTAGAAACAATAGAAGAAGTGTAGTTGAGGAAGGTGCCATTCTATCGGCAACAAATCCTAGCACCTTCTTTTTAGAAAAAGGCGATTTTTTAAGATTGCAAACTGCTTCGGTTTCTTATAATCTTCCTTTAAGTGGAGAAGGAGTCTTCAAAAGTGTGCGCTTTAGCTTAAGTGGTCAGAATTTATTTTTAATTACTGATTATGGTGGATTAGATCCGGAAGTAAGTACTTCTGATATACCAGATAATGGATTGCCATCAGCTTCTATTGATTATCTCTCGTATCCGAGACCAAGAACTTATACATTAGGAATTAATGCTACTTTTTAGAAAAAACGAAAAAAACACAATGATGAAAAAAATAACAAAATATTTATGTTTAACGCTTTTAATTCCAGTCTTTTTTTCTTGTACTAACCTGGAAATTGAAGGTACAGATTCATTAATCTTTGATGATGGTTTTGCAGGTGTTGCAGATATTCAAGGTGAAATTGCAAATATCTCTAACATTATTGCTGGAGGGAATTTGGGGAATCAAGATGGTTTGTATGCATTGAACGAGGTCTCTACCGATGAATACGTAGTAGCCACCAGGGGAACCGATTGGGGTGATAATGGTAGATGGCTAGCGATTCATAGACACACATGGGATCCAGAATTACAGGATGTAAGACTGTCTTGGCAAAGATTGAACAGTATTACCATCAATACTACTGGCATTTTAAATGACAAAAGTGTAAATACTGCTGGTGGAGACATAACCCAATTAAAAGCACAAGCCAGTTTTTACAGAGCTTGGGCGATGCATTGGGTACTAGACATGTGGAGACAAGTTCCTTTTAGAGATGTTGATTTGCCCAATAGTGCAATTCCAGAGGTATTTACCGGGCAAGATGCGATAGATTTTATTGTAGCTGACCTGAATGACGCCATTGCAGGTCTTCCTAGTGTTGCATCTGCTGATGCGATTGACTCAAAATCGTCACCTACAAAAGCTGCAGCAAGACATTTATTGGCTAAAGTTCATTTAAACAAGCATGTTTATTTAGGAACAAGTCCGGAAGCAACAGACATGCAGGTGGTTATAGATGCCGTAGATGCGATTGCAGCTGATGGCTATTCACTAGCAGCCTCGGGAGATTTCTTTGACATCTTTAGGCCAAGTAATGATGTAGAAACCATTTGGTGGTCTCCATCTGATGCGGGGGATAGGATTTGGCCTACATTACATTACAACCTAAACTCTCCTGGTAATAGTGGAGGTGGATGGAATGGTTTTGCCACGCTTTCAGAATTTTTTCAATCATTTGAAGGAGACCCTGATACGAATTATGTGGGTGATGGACAAGAGGAGCGAAGAGGATGGGTACCTGATGCTGCTACAGCAAATTCAGATAATTTAGGTATTGGCTATGGCTTCTTAATCGGTCAACAATACAATGAAGATGGTACAGCATTAAATGCAAGAGATAATGTAGGAGGAATTCCTTTAGTTTTTACGAAAGAAGTTACGAAAGCAGAATATGTAGCTCCTGCTGATAATGCTTTATTAGAAACTGATGGAACAAGAATGTTAAAATATCATCCTAATGAAGAGGGAGGAGATAGAAGAGCACATATTGTAAAATACCGCTATGGCGATGCTTATTTAATGAAAGCGGAAGCCATGTTTAGAATGGGAGGTGATCCTTTAACAATGATCAATGACTTGAGAGCTGTAAGAGGAGCTTCAGATTTGGCTACAGTTGGTGAAGCAGATTTATTAGCAGAAAGAGGTAGAGAGATGTACGCAGAATTGACAAGAAGGCAAGATCTTATTAGGTTTGGTCAATATTTAAGAGCTTGGAACCTTAAAGATGCAGGTAATCCAGACTTAGAGATATTTCCGGTACCGATTGCTGATGTATTGGCGAATCCCAACTTAGTTCAAAATCCTGGATATTAATTTATCATATATTTGAATTAGTAAAAAAACGTCCTTATTTAAGGGCGTTTTTTTATGACTAATCATCGTATAGATTTTAATAGTATGATTTGATATACCGTCAATTTATCAATAACAATTAGTTTTTGATAAACTTTTAACAGGTAATAATTATGAAATTAGTACCTAATTAAGTAGCTTTGAATCCCACTAGATTTTATAGCCAATCTTTAAAAAATTATCTTTTTATGAATAGATCAAAAATCTTAGGTTCAATATTTCTTATACTTACCCTTTTAAACTGCAAGAAAAGTGAAAACAAAGATGATTCTATTATCAAACAAGAAGAATTAAAGTTGTTCACTCTGATGCCCTCAGACAAAACCGGAATTGATCTTGTTAATAGTGTTAGAAATCAAAAGGACTTTAATATTTTTATGTATCGAAATTTTTATAATGGGGGTGGTGTTGCCATTGGCGATATAAATAATGATGGTTTAGCCGATATTTATATGACAGGCAATACAGTACCAAATAAATTATACTTAAATAAAGGAAATTTTAAATTTGAAGATATATCTGAAAAAGCTGGTGTAACAGGCGACAAACCATGGTCTACGGGTGTAAATTTGGTAGATATCAATCAGGATGGTTTTTTAGATATTTATGTTAGTAATGCCGGTAATATGAAAGGCAATAACCATGATAATGATCTATATATTAACAATGGTGACCTTACATTTACAGAAAATGCAGAAAAATACAATTTAGCTAAAACCGGCTTTAGTACGCATGCAACGTTTTTTGATTATGATAAAGATGGCGATTTAGATGCTTACATTTTAAATAATAGTAACATCCCTGTGAGTAGTCTTGGTTATGCAGAACAGCGCCATGTTAGAGCCCAGGATTGGGAAGGTGTACCAAAAATATTTCGCGGTGTTGGTGATATGTTATTACGTAACGATGGCGAAAAATTCGTCGACGTTAGCAAAGAAGCCGGAATTTATGGTAGTCTTATCGGCTTCGGACTTGGGGTAATGATTACAGACATCAATAATGACCTGTTTCCTGATATATATGTTTCTAATGATTTTTACGAAAGAGATTATCTGTATATCAATAATCAAGATGGTACTTTTAGTGAGGAAATCAAAAAATGGACATCTCATTTAAGCCTCTCAGCTATGGGTGTTGACATTGCGGATATTAATAATGATGGTAACGCAGAAATATTTATTACTGATATGTTGCCTGAAAGCGATCAGCGAGTAAAATCTGTAATGGAATTTGAAGGGTACAATATATTTAAACTAAAGCAAAGTAAAGACTTTTATCAGCAGTATATTCAAAACACATTACAATTAAATAATGGTAATGGTTCTTTTTCAGAGATAGCCTATTTTAGTGGTGTTGATGCTACCGATTGGAGTTGGGCAGGTCTATTATTTGATATGGATAATGATGGCTACCGAGATATTTACGTCACAAACGGAATCAACCATGATTTAACTGATCTTGACTTTATTGACTTCTTTGCCAATGAGATTATTCAAAAAATGGCATTAACCGGTAAAAAAGAAGCAATAGATTCCATTATTAATAAAATGCCGGTTTCTCCGCAATCAAATTATGCTTTTGGAAATAACAAAGACATTACTTTTAGCAATAAAACTAAAGAATGGGGTTTAGAATTACCTGGCCAGTCTAATGGTGTGGCTTATGGCGATTTAGATAACGATGGCGATTTAGACATGGTGGTTAATAACGTAAATATGGAAGCATTTGTTTACAGAAACAACACCGAAACCATTACTAGTAATAATTATATAAAACTGGAGTACAAAGGAAAAGATAAAAATAAATTTGCTATCGGTACATCTGTAAAATTATATTATGATAACAACGTGATTTTACAAGAATTAATTCCATCAAGGGGCTTTCAATCTTCTATGGAACATACGATGACTATTGGTTTAGGTAATGCAGCTATAATAGATTCAATAAGAGTAATTTGGTCTGATGATAGCACACAAAAGTTAGTTAACGTAGAACCGAATCAATTACTAACACTAAATAAAAATGACGCCAAAACTAAATATAAACCTATAAAAAAGAAGCAAGAAAAAACATTAATTAAAGAATTACCAAATGCTAAATTAATCGCTCATAAAGAAAATGAATATAATGATTTTGATTATGAAGGTTTGATTTCTAAAAAAGTATCTCAAGAAGGTCCTGCTTTGGCCGTGGGTGATGTAAATAATGATGGAAATGAAGATATATTTATTGGTGGAGCAAAAGGACAACCTGGTGTTTTATATATTCATAAAGGATCTGGAAACTTTGATCCTACGCCTATTTTCTTAGAAGATGCAATTTTTGAAGATACTGCAGCTTCATTTTTTGATATTGACAATGATAAAGATCTTGATTTAATGGTAGGTAGTGGTGGTAATGAAGTAGGTGAAGAAAAAAGTTACAGAAATCGTCTATACCTCAATGATGGAAAAGGAAATTTTTCAAAATCATTAAATACCATTCCTTCTAGCTTTAAAAACACATCTGTAATTGCTCCTTATGATTTTGATAATGATGGAGATATGGATGTTTTTATTGGTTCAAGAAGTGTAGTAGGTACCTACGGCGTTGATCCCAACCACTTATTTTTAGAGAATAATGGTGATGGTACTTTTACAGATGCCACAGAACGTGTAGCATATATTCTTAAAGATGCTGGCATGATAACTGACGCTAAATGGGTAGATATTGACGGTGATAATAAGAAGGACTTAATTACTGTTTCTGAATGGGGAACACCTAATATTTATAAAAATTCCGGTAGAAAGTTATCAAAGTTTAATTCTAATTTAAGCGATTTACATGGGTGGTGGAATACCATAGAAGCGGCAGATCTAGACGATGATGGCGACATCGATTTTGTAATTGGTAATCAAGGGAATAATACGCATTATAAAACCTTAGAATCTAATCCTATGAAGATGTGGGTGAATGATTTTGATAATAACGGTACCATTGAACAAATATTTACTAGAAGTTTTGATGGAAAAGATTATCCTATCCATCAGAAAAAAGAATTAACTGGTCAAATAGTCTCACTAAAAAAACAAAATCTTAAAGCTTCAGAATATGCTAAAAAAACAGTTAACGAATTATTTTCGAAAGAAATTTTTGAAAATTCTATTCAAAAAATGGCATCTGTTCCTGAGTCTGTAATTGCTATTAATGAAGGTGACGGAAAGTTTACAATTAAAAAATTACCCGTAAGAGTGCAATTATCTTGTGTCTGTGGTATTACTTGTACTGATGTAAATAATGATGGCAATTTAGATATTATACTTGGTGGAAATAATTTTGAATTTAAACCGCAATATTCACGTCTGGATGCTAACTATGGTAGTGTATTGCTCAATGACGGAAAATTAAACTTCAAGTGGCAGGATTATAATAAGAGTGGCTTTTACATTAGAGAAGAAATTAAACACATAGAGCAGGTTAAAGATAAAAATGGACAAGCCTATATTATTACTGCTATTAATGATGGTAAGCCGAAAATCTTCAAGCTCAATGAATAAGTATTTCATTTTTCTAATAGTGTTTTCAGTATTTATAAGTTGTAAAAAAAATGAAGGGAGTTTATTTATAAATCCTTCATCAGATCAAACAGGTATTATATTTACTAATACTATTACTGAAACAGATGAACTGAACATATTAGATTATCTCTATTTCTATAATGGTGGCGGTGTTGCTGTTGGAGATATTAATAATGATGACCTTCCTGATGTTTTCTTTTCTGGGAATCAAGTAAAAAACAAATTGTATCTCAACAAAGGAAACCTTCAATTTGAAGATATTACCGAAAAAGCAGGTGTAGCTGGAAATAGTTCATGGAATACGGGTGCTGTAATGGGTGATGTAAATGGCGATGGTTTATTGGATATTTATGTGTGTGCTGTGGTAGGTATTAAGGGCTTTGATGGATTTAATGAACTCTATATTAATAATGGAGATAATACTTTTACTGAAAGCTCTGCTAAGTATGGATTAGATTTTGACACCTACAGTTCAAATGCAGCTTTTTTAGATTATGATCTTGATGGTGATCTTGACATGTATATTTTAAATCACGCAGTTCATACACAAGAATCCTACGGTCATGCAAATCTCAGGTTGAAACGCAACTATCAAACAGGAGATAAATTAATGCGTAACGACGGCGATAAATTTACCGATGTTAGTGAAGAGGCAGGCATATTTGGTGGCATTAATGGATACAGTTTAGGGATAGCTGTTGCTGACTTTAATCAAGATGGTTATCCGGATATTTTTATAGGAAATGATTTTCATGAAGATGATTATTACTATTTAAATAATGGAGATGGTACATTTAGGGAAAGTTTAAAACAATATTTTGGACACACTTCTCGATTTTCAATGGGTAATGATGTAGCCGATGTCAATAATGATGGTTGGGCAGATATTCTATCTCTAGACATGCTGCCTGAGAATGAAAAAGTATTAAAATCTTCTGAAGGTGACGACAACATTCAAACACAAAAATTGCGTACTGAGCGTTTTGGCTATCATTATCAATTCACTAGAAATATGCTTCAGATTAATCAGCAAAATGGCACCTATGCCGAAGTAGCATTGCAAAGTGGTATTGCAGCAACTGACTGGAGCTGGAGTGGTTTGTTTGCAGATTATGACCAAGATGGTTGGCAAGATTTATTTATTTCTAATGGTATTCCAAAGCGTCCAAATGACCTGGATTACATAAAATTTGTTTCTAGTAATGAAATTCAAAAAAAGATCAACAACACAAAATTAGTGGATCAGGAAGCCTTGGAACTAATGCCATCAGGAGCCATACATAATTATATTTTCAAAGGAAATGAAAACCTAAAATTTGATGATAAATCTAAAGATTGGATAACCCAAGACACCTTGATTTCTACCGCCTCTGCAATTGCTGATTTTGATAATGATGGCGATTTAGATTTAATATCAAATAATGTAAACAGTCCTGCTTCTTTATATATAAACAAGACAGATTCAAAAAGCAACTACTTAAAATTAAAGTTTAATTATTCTGATAAGAATAAGTTTGGAATTGGTACCAAAGCGTTTTCTTACCATAATGGTCAGCAACAATATAAAGAATTATACACAGTAAGAGGATTTCAAGCATCATCAGAACCAATCATTCATTTTGGTTATGGAGAAGATGCAAAAGTAGATTCTCTTAAAATTGTTTGGCCGGATAGAACATATCAAGTATTAAAGGATGTTGATGTAAATCAAACTATAACTATTAGCCCTCAAAACACCAGTATATTTGATTATGCATCTCTTCAGTCAAAGAGAAAAAAAATATTTGAAAAAGTTGAGAATAATTTAGGAATTGATTTTACACATATAGAGGATAATTATATAGATTTTAATCGCCAAAAATTAATCCCATATCAGGTTTCAGATAGAGGACCTGCACTAGCTATAGGTGATATAAATAATGATGGAAAGGATGATATTTTCTTTGGTGGATCAAAATACAAACCTTCAAAAGTTTATATTCAAAAAGATACCATCTTTAGTGAGCTAAAAATTCCTTCAATTTCTAAAGATTCTATTAAGGAAGATGTTTCCGCTGTTATAGCCGATTTTAATTCAGATGATAAAAACGATCTTTTTTTAGGTACTGGCGGAGCTGATTTTTATAATAAAATGGAACCTCTCTTAGATTCTTATTTTATTTATAAAGATTCGGTTTTTGAAGCTGCTGAATTGCCTGACTATTTTGAAAATGCTTCGGTTATCAAACCAAATGATTTTGATGATGATGGTTACTTAGACCTGTTTATTGCCAGCTATACTATTTCAAACGATTTTGGTAGTATTCCAAACTCGTACTTATTAAGAAATGATGATGGAATGTTTTCAATATTAGAAAATAAATCTATTCAAAGGGCCGGAATGCTTACAGATGCCGTTTGGGATGATTTTAATAATGACGGTGTAGATGATCTTATTGTTGTAGGAGAATGGATGGAACCTAAATTTTTTGAAAATAATGGTAGAGATTTAAAAGAAGTAAAAGTGCTTAATAAAAAACTCAGTGGATTATGGCAAACTATTATTCCTTTTGATATAGACAATGATGGCGACAAAGACTACTTATTGGGTAATTGGGGAAACAATACCAAATTTAGGGCTTCCGATAAGTATCCTATGAAAATGTATTATGCTGATTTTGATACGAATGGAACAACAGAAACCATAGTAACTACAGAAAAAGATGGCAAATATTATCCATTAGCTAGTCTAGACGCATTATCTGAACAAATGGTGGCCTTAAAAAAGAAGTTTCCTACGTATAAAAATTATGCAGGAAAAACAATTGAAGAAGTTTTAGATAAACAGCAGATAAAAAATTCAAGTCTCCTAACAGTAAATGTCTTACAGTCTGGTTATTTAAAAAATAATAATGGAAAATATGAGTTTATTCCGTTCCAAAAAGAATTGCAAGTAGCTCCTGTTAAGGCATTTTTAAACTTTGATTTCGATAAGGATGGAAAAAAAGAAGTATTAGTCGGGGGTAATTATTTTGGTGTGAAGCCATATCATGGTAGATTTGATTCTTTTTCGGGAGCTTTAATAAAAAGTGAAAATGATGTTATATTGGGAAATAAAATAGGTTTAGACTTTACTCAAAAATCCATAAGACATCTTAGCATTATAGTACTGAATAACGAAGACTATTTATTAGTGACCTTTAATAATGATAAAGCAGAAGTGTACAAACTGAATAAGTAAAATAATAGAAATGATGAAGAAAAGACAATTAATAGTAGTATTAATATTTAGTATCCTAATAGTTTCATGTAATCAAAAAGAAGAACGCATTATGATTACGGCCGATGATTTTCACGAATCAGTAGATAAAGTTGGAGAAGTAATGGTTCATGATATTTTCTCACCTCCAGTGGCAAGTAGGGTTTTTGCCTACCCAAATATAGCCGCTTATGAAATTATTGCACAACAGAATAACACCTATTTACCTCTTGAAGATCAAGTAACAGGCCTTACTGCAATACCCAAAGCAGAAGTTTCAAAACCTGTAAATTATCAATTGGCTGCATTGATTGCACATATTGATTTGAGTAAAAGATTGATCTTTTCAGAAGACCGAATAGAAAATTATAGAGATAGTCTATATCAAATATGGGAAGTGAAAAATTCTATCGAGTTTAATGCCTCAAGAGAATATGGCTTAAAAGTGGCAGAACATATTGCAGTTTGGATGGATAAAGACAATTATAAACAAACTCGAACCATGCCTAAATTTACGGTCAATTCAGGAGATCCTTCACGTTGGCAACCAACACCACCTTCTTATATGGATGGATTAGAGCCTCATTGGAATAAGATTCGTCCTTTTGTAATTCATTCAGCAGATCAATTTAAGCCAAAACCACCTCCTTCATTTTCAATGAATAAGGAAAGTGATTTTTATAAAGAATTGAAGGAAGTATATGATATTAGTATGGATATAACTAAAAAGGGAGATAATTCTGAAGAAGTAGCTATTGCACAATTTTGGGATTGTAATCCCTATGTTTCGGTTACTCGAGGTCATTTAATGTTCGCCACCAAAAAAATAACTCCCGGGGCACATTGGATTGGTATAACTAAAATAGCATGTAAAAAAGAAAATACTGATTTTGATAAAACCGTTTATGCTTACACTAAAACTGCTATTGCAATCGCTGATGCTTTTATAAGTTGTTGGGATGAAAAATACAGAAGTAATCTAATAAGGCCTGAAACATTAATTAATCAGCATTTTGACGAGAATTGGAAGCCTGTTTTACAAACCCCTCCTTTTCCTGAATATGTAAGCGGACACTCTGTAGCTTCAGGGGCTGCTGCTGTTGCTTTAACGGACGTCTTTGGAGATAACTTTACTTTTGAAGATGATACAGAATTGATCTATGGATTACCCATTAGGAGTTTTATGTCATTTAATCAGGCTGCAGATGAAGCAGCAATAAGTAGAATGTATGGTGGTATTCACTATAGAGCTGCTGTAGAAATTGGTGTTAAACAAGGAAGAGATTTAGGGAAGTTTGTGGTTGATAATTTAAAGATGCAATAGAGATCATTTTGGTAAATTTTATGAAAAAAAAGACAGGCCTATTTATTTTATTGATTGTTTTTGGGACTTTAATTTGGTATTTATTTATCAAACCTTATGATTATTTAGTAACGATTAAAGCAAATACTTTTCCGGGAACAATTAATCAATCAATAAAATTGTGGAGTAAGACAATTGATCCGTATTCAAAGATTACGCAAGATGATATACAAAATATCTCCCAAGAATTAACTATCAACGATACTACCTACTATTATAAATGGAAATTACAGCCACTTACCGACTCTACATCTAAAGTAAAAGTTTATGTAAAAGATGTTGATCATAGTTTGAGCAATAAAATAAAAATTCCATTTTCCGAGACAGATTTTGAAAAAACGACAAAAAGAACATTACTAGACTTCAATGAAAAATTGACAGATCATCTTAAAGGATTTAAGGTTAAAGTTGTTGGCAAGGATACATTTGCAGGTAAATATTGTGCCTATATTCCTATAAAAAGTACTCAACTACAAAAGGCAAAAGAAATGAAGAAGAATTATTTGCTTCTAAGCGATTTTGTTGCCACAAACAAAATTGAATTAAATGGTACTCCTATGGCTGAAATTACGAAATGGGATATAACTACTGATAGTATTCATTATAACTTTTGCTTTCCGATCATAAAATCTGACTCTTTGCCGTTACATAACTTAATTAAATATAAACAATTAAGCATAAAACCTTCTTTAAAAGCGATTTATAATGGCAACTATATTACTTCAGATCGTGCCTGGTATAGTTTATTAGATTATGCTGAAAAAAGTAACATAGAAATAATTCATAAACCAATAGAAGTTTATAACAATAATCCTAATATGGGTGGTGATGAATTGCGTTGGAAGACAGAGGTTTATATGCCAATTAAATAATAATAACTATCTTCAAAAAAATATTTAGTTAATCAAAACTAAACTGCCCTTGTGGTTTTGTTAAAAGCATCAACTAAAAACTAAAATATGACATTTAAAAAACCCAGTTTATCTTTTTGGCAAATCTTTAATATGAATGTGGGGTTTTTAGGAATTCAATATAGTTTTGGTTTGCAGCAAACTGCGATTAATCCTATTTTTCTTTATTTAGGAGCTCCAGAAGAAATGTTACCTATACTAAATATTGCTGGTCCAGTAACTGGATTAATTGTTCAACCTATTATTGGAGCTATGTCAGATAAAACATGGTCAGTACGTTGGGGAAGACGAAAACCTTATTTTTTATTAGGGGCTTTATTAGGTAGTTTGTCTTTATTCGCCTTCCCTCATAGTCCTGTGCTTTGGTTTGCGGTTGGTTTATTATGGATTCTAGATGTAGGAAACAATATGGCTATGGAACCTTATAGAGCTTTTGTTGGTGATAAGCTACCTGAAAAACAGCTTAGTTTAGGATACCAAATGCAAAGTTTGTTTGTCGGTGCTGGTATTTTATTGGCGAATGGGTCTATTGTTTTGTTTCAATATTGGTTTGGTGGAGAATCTGTTGAGGAAGCAGGTACAATTCCACAATGGTTATATTATTCTTTTTTTATTGGTGCTTTCTTGTCTTTAACTACCATTTTATGGTCTGTTATTAAAACCCCTGAAATTCCACCTACTGATAAAGAATTGGATGAAATAAATGAAATTAAAGGATTCCCTCTTAGAAAACGTATATCACAACCTTTTTTAGAAATTATTGAAGCTATAAAAGAGATGCCTAAGTTTATGTGGAAAATTGGCGCAGTGTATTTATTCCAATGGTATGCACTTTTTATTTATTGGCAGTTTACCACACCGTTATTTATGTTATCCTTAGGGTTTTCAACTTCTGAGGCAGCCTCTCAAGCAGCTAAAATGAGTTTAACCTATAATACAGTGACCATGTTAGTAGCACTTGCTTTAGTGCCTTTAACCACCCGTTTTGGTGGTAAAAAAGTGTACGTTTTAAGTTTGGTAGGCACAGCAATTGCTTTATTTGCAATATCTTTTATTTCAGATCCAACATTGGTGCTTATACCAATGGTATTATTCGGAATTGGATGGGCAGCAATGATGGGAATTCCATATACCATGGTCTCGAAAATTGTTCCGCAAGACCGTAGAGGTGTTTATATGGGAATATTAAATATGATGATAGTAATTCCAATGTTTATTCAAACCTTAACTTTTGGCCTTATTTATAAATATATATTAGGTGGAAATGCAATAAATTCGATGTTATTTGCAGGTGTATTTTTTATTATTGCTGCGCTTCTTGCAACACGGCTAAATATAAAATCAGAGAATTCATAAAATATAGATCAATTTATGAATCAATCAAATAAAATAAAATGGGGTATTATTGGTTGCGGTAAAATTGCCCATAAATTTGCAAGTGATCTTGCAATGATCGAAGATGCCGAATTGACCGCAGTAGCCTCACGTAATATTGAGAAGGCCAAGGAATTTGCTCAAAGACATAATTCCATAAAGACATATGGTAGTTATGATGCCTTGTTTTCAGATACAGACGTTGATATCGTTTATATTGCCACACCTCACCACTTGCATGCAGAATTAAGTATTACCGCAATGGAGAATGATAAACACGTTTTGTGTGAAAAACCTTTGTCACTTAATAAAAAAGAAGCCAGTGCTATCATCGAAACTTCCAGACGAACAAATAGATTTTTTATGGAAGCATTATGGACTCGTTTTAATCCAAGTTTTATGGAGGTCAAAAGGCGTATCGATAATGGAGAAATAGGTCAAGTTAAATATATAAATGCCGATTTTGCCTTTAGATCTAATTTTCCGTTAGAAGATAGAACGACGAATATTAGTTTAGGTGGAGGCGCCATTTTAGACATTGGTATTTACCCAGCATTTTTAAGTTATGTATTGTTAGGTATTCCTAAAGAAATATTAGCAAAATCTATTTTCCATAAAACTGCTTCAAGTGATGTTCAAACTTCTATGATCTTTCATTATGCTGAGGCACAGGCAATATTATATAGTAGTTTTGAGTCTCAATCTGATATGGTAGCCCGTATAAGTGGATCGGAAGGACAAATCTATTTGAATCATAGGTGGCACCATACGAATGGATATACACTAATTAAAAATTGTAAGGAGCAAGAAATTGAACTACCGGTTTTAGGTTTAGGCTATAGCCATGAAATTTTAGAATGCCAGGATTGTTTACGAAAAAATAGAATTGAAAGCCCAAATTGGTCACATCAAAATAGTCTGGAATTGATTTCGATATTAGACGATGTTAGGAAACAAGTAGGATTAAAATATCCACAAGAGGAAAATTAAAAACGAAAAAGGGCCTGTCTAAAAAGGCTAAATAACAGGCATTTGTCTCGTCGAGCGCAGTCGAGACGTCTTATATAACTAACATAAATTAGTTCTCGACAAGTTGCACTTGCTACCTTTGAGACAAAGTATACTTTGTCTCTCGGTAATGCTCGAACAGACAATAAATAGAAAGCCTCTTCGTATTTATTTTATACTTAATCAGGAATAACTATTTTAACTCTTTAATTTTAATGTTTCTAAACCAAACATCATCGCCATGATCTTGTAATCCAAAATATCCTTTTGAGGCAACCTCCGCCCAATCAGCATTCAAGGCAGGGAATTTACTTCCGGCCACAAGCTCATTCCATTCTGGAGTCCATAAGTGATATTCAACTACATTTACACCATTTTGTTTATGAACAACAGTACCCTTATAAACGGTAATTTCAACTTGATTCCATTCACCTACAGGTTTTGCATTCTGAGGTTTTGCAGGAACAAGGTCATATAACGATCCTGCCTGGCGATTTCCATCTTTTCCTAACTTCGCGTCAGGGTGCTTGTCATTATCCAACACCTGCATTTCCGGTGCAGTTTTCCAAATAAAGTCTAACTTTTCTTCACCCAAGTAAAATATTCCTGAATTTCCTCCTTCAGAAATTTTCCATTCTAGAGCAACAGTGAAATTTTGAAATTCTTTATCATAAATGATATCACCACCTTCTCTGTTGCCTGCTTCTCCTCTTCCAGAGCCTATCATATGAATGGTACCATCAACAACTTGCCAGGCTGAAGGAAAATGATCTTTCTTATAGCCTCTCCAACCGTCAGAGGTTTTACCATCAAAAAGTAATACCCAACCATCATCTTTTTCAGCCTGAGTTAATGCATTCATAGCCATTTCTTTTGCAGGTTCCACCTCTTCTGTTCTCGTTTCACTGTCAGCTTCATCTGATTTTTTCGCATCTTTTTTGCATCCTGATAACAAGGGAAGTAAAGCGATGCTCATTATTAAAATTAAAAATTTTGTTTTCATATTTAAAATTATTTATTATTTGAAATTAAACAAGTTAGCTAATCAAAAAGTGCTAAGCAGGCATGTCAGGTAACGACCAACCATCTCTATAAGTATGTTTGATAAGTTCCTGAGAATATACAACAGCGTTCATAGGCTCTGTCCAATCTTTATTGAAGGTTGGATGCCCGTCATGAATTTTAAATCCATCTTTGATCACAGTTTTGATTTCCTCATTAGCATTTATGTTTGTGAACTTCATATTTTTTCCGTCCCATTCCAAGGTCTTATTCAAAGCTTGAAGTCGTACAGCAAGCACTCCCATCACAACCATTTCATTGAATGGTCCGGCTTCTGCAAAATCAGAAGTACATGGTTTCCTGTTTTCAGGACTTTCTTTACAAGCTCGTACCCAGTCCATTTCATGGGCACCCTTATCCCAGGTTAAATTTAGTTCTTTCTCAACTCTCCTTTCAGTTTTAGGAGCCGAGATCTTCCTTCCTGATAATAGCTCTGGTTCCACACCATAACAACCTACATGAAGAATATCTTTTGTTCCGTAGAAGTAGGTACCACCACCACGCTTATTAGGATCCTTTCCGGCAGGCCAATTGTCTGGCAGCTCAGGTTTAATACCACCATCATACCAATGCACATCTACCTCTGGTAATTTCATTTTACCCTTTCTTCCCCTGGCAGGGAAAGTTAACTTAGCTGCCTGAGAAACAGGAGCAGAGTCATTTAATAACAAAGATGAGCTTGCCTGAACTTTTGTCGGATAGCCTAATTTTAGACCTTCAAAAACGGGATGTAAGATATGACAAGCCATGTCGCCAAGAGCTCCTGTTCCGTAATCCCACCATCCACGCCAGTTCCATGGGTGATAAACTTCATTAAATGGCTTCATTTTTGCCGGGCCAGTAAACAGATCCCAATTCAAAGTATCAGGTACCCAATCACCTCTTTCAGGTGTGTTCAAGCCTTGTGGCCAAATAGGCCGGTCAGTAAAAGATTCAACTTTTTTTACATCACCAATGGCACCACTCCAAAGAATTTCACAAGTTTCAGCAACACCAGCACCCGAAGCACCCTGGTTACCCATTTGGGTAGCTACTTTATGCTTTGCAGCTAATTTTGTTAATAATCTCGATTCGTACACAGAGTGCGTCAATGGTTTTTGAAGAAAAACATGTTTGCCCATAGTCATGGCATGTGCTGAAATAATAGCATGGGTATGGTCAGCAGTTGCCACCACAATTCCGTCTATTTCCTTACCCATTTCATCAAACATTTTACGCCAATCCCAGTATTTTTTAGCTTTAGGGAAATAATCAAAAGCACCCTTTGCGTATTTCCAGTCAACATCACATAGTCCGACTATGTTCTGTGACGTCAAGTTTTTTAGGTTAGCAAGCCCCATACCACCGACACCAATACCGGCGATGTTCAATTTGTCACTTGGAGCTACATGGCCTAAACCGCTAACGGCAAAGGATGGCACAATTGTAAAGGCTGCTGTAGCAGTTAAGGATTTACCCACAAAATCGCGGCGGGTAATTTTAGTATTTTTTTTACTCTTACTCATAATTTGATTATTTATAAATTTTTATTAATTATTCATTGATTTGAAATGATGATTTACATTTAGAGCTCTTTACCAACTTTTAGTAACAAGTCTCTTGTTAACTCGATACCTTTATCCTCACTCACATTACTACCCTCATATTCAACACCAACAAACCCGGTATAACCTGCATCCTTCACTATTTTCATCATCTTTAAGTAATCAATCTTTGGTTGACTTCCGTCTTCTGCAAAATCATAACTTTTAGCGCTAACCGCTTTTGCATAAGGCATCAATTCTCCTAAGCCCTTATAGATATCATAGGGGTCTTTACAATTCTTATCGTTGATAGATCCATAGCCAATTGTTTGACAGAAATTGCCAAAATCAGGTAATGTTCCAACACTGGATTTTCCAACTTTTTTCATTACATCGGCTAACCATTTTCCGTTTGATGTATATCCTCCATGATTTTCAACTAGAATATTAACACCTTGTTTTTCAGCATATTCTGAGAGCTTTGTCAAACCGTCGACTGCAGCATTTGCAACATCTTCGGCACTGCCTTCACCATGTGCATTCACACGGATGGAATGACAACCGAGATATTTAGCAGCATCTACCCATTTATAATGATTTTCCACAGTTTTTTTTCTTTCATTGTCGTCAGTTGAAGCCAAAGCACCTTCACCATCAACCATTATCAATACATTTGTAATATTATATTTTGCACTATTCGCTTTTAACACTGCGAGAACTGAATCCATTCCCATTGCTTCAATATGCTTGGTGTATAACTGACTTACATATTCAATACCCTCAAAACCAAATTCACTGGCTTTTTGAGCAAAATCCATAGGGTCATGTGTTTTTTCATCTCTTATCGCCCTATGCAAAGACCATTGAGCTAATGATAACTTAAAAAAAGGTGCTTTCTGTTCAATAGCATCAGACACAATTTCTTCATTCTCTTTTTTCTCATTTTTTTTACAAGAATTTAGCATGAAAGATAACACCAAAAGGATCATAAAGATTCTTAGCGTATTACGAGTTTTTGATTTCATAGATGTAGTTTTGTTAGTCTAAAGTTAAAAATTTAATTTATAATTGAAGGAGTACGAACGTATTATTTATACGAAAACGTTTTCGTGACAATAAATGTTATTTTTTTGAACCGGAATTTGATTTATCATAAAGATATGACATAATAAAATTAGATTTAAAAAATAAATCTCCTATTTTTAACCGATAAAAATAAGAATAGACGAATGAACATAGAACAGGAGTACGATGCAATTGTCATTGGCACCGGTATAACCGGTGGTTGGGCAGCTAAAGAGCTGTGTGAAAAGGGTTTGAAAACATTAGTTTTAGAGCGTGGACCAATGGTCAAGCATGTAAACGATTATCCCACCATGAATATGGATCCCTGGGATTTTGAGTTTAAAGGTGAACAAAGTAATGAAGAAGCCAGACGCCAGGAAAAACAAGCCAGAACAGGATATGTAACCCATAAAGCATCCAGCCATTTTTTTGTCGATGATATTAAACATCCCTATAATGAAATTAAACGTTTTGATTGGATTAGAGGGTATCATGTTGGAGGACGATCATTGACTTGGGGTAGGCAATGTTATCGCTTAAGCGACCTCGATTTTGAGGCTAATAAAAAAGAAGGAATTGCAATTGATTGGCCCATTAGATATAAAGATATTTCACCATGGTATGATTATGTAGAGAAATATATAGGAGTGAGCGGGGAGAAATTGGGTCTATCACAACTTCCTGACGGTATGTTCGAACCGCCAATGGAATTGAATTGTGTTGAAGAATATTTAAAAGAAAAAATTGCTTCAAATTATAAGGATAGGGTGCTAACTATTGGTAGAACAGCTAACATTACGGGTGATGATCCACATATCGGCAGAGCGAAATGCCAGTACAGAAACCGATGTATAAGAGGTTGTCCTTTCGGAGCCTATTTCAGCAGTAACTCATCAACCTTACCGGCCGCCGATCGCACAGGTAATATGACACTAAGGCCAAATTCAGTTGTTTATGAAATTACCTATGATGATGCACAAAAAAAGGCTACAGGTGTAAACGTTATTGATGCTGAGACCAAAGAAAAATTATTTTTTAAGGCTAACGTTATTTTTTGTTGTGCATCTGCCATTGCTTCAGCATCAATTTTGTTGCAATCTAAATCCGAAAGATTCCCAAATGGTTTAGGAAATGATTCGGGAGAGTTAGGTCATAATATAATGGACCACCATATTGATGCAGGAGCATCCGGTAGATTTGATGGTTTTCCAGATAAGTATTATAAAGGCAGAAGGCCAAACGGAATTTATATTCCAAGGTTTAGGAATTTAGGAGATAAAAAAACAGAGAATAGAAATTTTTTACGTGGTTATGGTTATCAGGGAGGTGCTGGGAGAGGAGATATTTCTGAGCATATTGCAGAGTTGGGCTATGGCGCTGAATTAAAAGAGAAGATATTAGAGCCGGGAGCTTGGAGAATGGGACTTGGTGGATTTGGAGAATGCTTACCTTACCACGATAATCAGATGACACTTGATTATAATAAGTTGGATGAATGGGGCTTACCCACGGTAACCTTTGAGGCTGAATGGAAAGAGAATGAATTGAAAATGCGACAGGATATGATTCAACAGGCCGTAGAAATGTTGGAAAAGGCCGGGTTCAAAGATATTGAAACATTTGACAGGCAAGATGCTCCGGGTATTGGCATTCATGAAATGGGAACTGCACGTATGGGTAGAGACCCTAAAACATCTGTATTAAATAAGCATAATCAAGTACACGCCGTACCAAATGTATATGTAACGGATGGTGCTTGTATGACATCTTCAGGAACTCAAAATCCTTCTTTAACCTACATGGCAATCACTGCCAGAGCAGCAAATCACGCCGCGGCACAATTTAAAAAAAGTAAAAAATAAATAGCATGGATAGAAGAAAAGCATTAAAGGGATTAGGTTTATCATTGGGATATATTGTAGCTACACCTAATATTATCAGTATGCTTCAAAGTTGCAAAACAGATGCTGCTTCATGGAAACCTGTTTTTTTTACCGTTGATGAAGGTATAATAATTAAAAATTTAATAGATCTTATTTTACCTGGAACTGATGATACACCTGGAGCTCTTGATGTTAATGTACCTCAATTTCTAGATGTATATATTTCTAAAGTTTATGACGATACTGATCAAAAAGAATTTAAAGAAGGCATCAATGGGATTATGACAGCGTTAAATGTTTCGGGAAAAAATGTTTCAAGAATAAAAAAAGAAGCTTATGACATTTTGCTGTCTAACTATTTAAGAGCAAATAATAAGGAATTGGAAAAGTTTAAGATTAATGAAGAAGATACTATTGTACTCAGTACACTTAGTAAGATAAGAGAAACCACAATATGGGCATATAAAACAAGTGAAAAAATTGGGGAAGAGGTATTGGCTTATCTTCCCATACCCGGTAAATTCGAAGGATGTATTTCATTGGAAGAAGCCACCGGCGGCAAAGCCTGGTCATTATAATATTTAATCTTGAACCATGAAATTTTATGCTAAAGCATTTGTTCTTTTACTAATGTCATCGTTGCTTGTAAATTGCCTAAAAAAACCAACCAATGATAAAAAGGCTGTTTCAGAAGTATCTGAAGAGTGGATTCAATTATTCAATGGAAGAGATCTTGATGGTTGGATGGTAAAAATTAACGAATACTCACTTGAGGAAAATATCCATAATACATTTAGAGTAGAAGATGGTGTAATGAAAGTCTCATATGACGACTATGAAAAATTTGGGAAGTCCTATGGGCATATTTTTTATAAAGATCCTTATTCAAATTACAGATTAAAACTCCAGTATAGGTTTGTTGGGAAGCAAGTAGCCGATGGCCAAGAGTGGGCAAGAAAAAATAGTGGCGTCATGATTCATTCGCAATCACCCGAAAGCATGTTGTTAGATCAGGAGTTTCCCATTTCACTTGAAGTCCAGTTGCTAGGTGGCCTCGAAAGAGGGGTAGAGCGCCCAACAGGAAATCTTTGCACACCAGGCACTCATGTTATGATGAATAATGAATTGATAACTGAGCATTGCATCAATTCGTCATCAAAAACATATTATGGTGAAGAGTGGATAGATTTGGAAATTTTAGTAAAGAGAGATTCCATTATCTCCCATATGATCAATGGCAAAGAGGTGATTAGATATTCAAAACCAACCTTTGGTGGTGAATTCTTTTCAGAGGTGAAGGAATGGAAGTCCAAAAAAGGAAAACCAGTAACAGAAGGTTATATTGCATTACAAAGTGAAAGTCATCCCATTGAATTTCGTAAGATTGAATTACTAGAATTGGTTGACTAATAAAAACTTCATTTTAGGGCAGGGATGAGAATAGTGCCGGTATCGGACAAAGATAAAAACTTGTATTCGCTTTTTATGTTTTCTTAAGAATAACCCTTTTCACTGCACTCCGTGGTCCTGAGTCGAGGTTGTTGCAAACATATACATCATTAAGTCGGGCACCTTGATCGGTTGAAATTCTCTTAAAAAAAATGATACATAAAAATCTTTCGCTCTTTCAAGTTTAATAGTGACAATCTAAAACCAATTAACCGGATTATTCATTTTTCTAATTATTTATTATTTTTTACTTCTTACCGCTGCATCATATGATTTTCTTGCCCATTTTGCTAGCTCAGCCTTATCTTCTATTATATCTGATGGCACTTCCCAGTATGGCATTCCTTTTTTTTTCTTTTCGGAGAAAAATGGTTGCATCCCTCTTTCTTCATAATCTTTTTGATTGTACTCATCAACTTTTAACCTAAAGATATCACCTCCGATTTTCCCGAACATTAAGCCCTTATGAAACATACCTATTCCACCGAACATCCTTTTAATTTCTACATCACCAAATTCGGATAATTGATCAACGATAAAATTCAAATAGTTCTCATTTATTGCCATATCATTTTTTTTTTAAAAATGATGATCTAGACCAGCTAGACCATTTTCTAAGGATTTTTTCATTTTCCCTTTTTTGATGAATTCTATTTTTGTCTATTCTTAGTATTGTTCTAGAATTTTGAATTTTCTTTATATGATTAAAATACGATTTATAGTTAATTATTTTCTAACTCCAGAAGGAGGAAGGAATAGAAAAGAGTCTGGAGGTTGATTTCTTCCAATAAGCGAAATCATTTCATATCGGGTATACCCCGTATCGTATACGCCCCATTTGGGAACCCATAAATTACCAAAACGTTTCAATGGCCCAAGTGTATATCTGTATTCGGGAGTTGCTTTAACTACTGGTTCCTTTTTGGCATTTAAGACAATCCATCCTCTGACAATTCCGTCTGGACCGTAAAATTCAAGCTGTTGAGTGCCAGGAATATCTGATTTGCTATATTGGATTTCATAAAAAGGATCTTTAATAGCGATAGCTCTTACAAGGTGGTAGAAGTTAAATGGTGCCCTTGCAATAGCTGCTTTCCATATATCTTCATCACTATACGCAAATATACCATTATTGATGGTCCAATATTTTCCTTCAGGACTGTAAGCACGAATTGCCTTTTTGATTTCACTTTTCCTTTCAACCCATGAACGTGGAGAAGTAAGATCAAGAATTTCATTCTCTACATAGGTATCAATTCTATTAACGGGAAACCATTCGTGAACAAAATGGAGACTTTTTATTTGCTTCCAAATTTCTATACCTCCCATTGTTTCCACCATCGCTTCGGCATCCTTGATAGCAGATGAATCGCCACGAAGCCCTTTCGAATTATTCTGGGCAAAACTAGCCAAACTGAAAAATATAAAATATGCAGTCAAAAAAAATATTCTTCTCATAATTATTTCTTTGTTTAAGATTTTAGAAATATAAATTTAAGAATATTTTTATATTCTTAATACTTATTCCAGATGACAATTAGCACTTTGTAATTTACATATATTGCTTGTCAAGTTAGATAGTTTACAAAGTTAAACAATGCTCAAGTTGTTTTAATGTTAATCAATCTCTATCTCTAAACTATCAAGCTTATATGAATAAATCATTCCATCAACAGTATAATAAAGAGTATTTGTCTCTTCTCTTACAAAAACGCCCCATCCATATTCCAATAGATCTATTTTTTGAGCCTTTTGCCATTTTTTTTCTTTGAACCGACTCACAAAAATTCCGGTATTAGCATCTGAAGATGCATCATATCTGGTAAAAATCATTAAATTATTTTTTTTATCAACCCAAGGGCTAAACTCAGTAGCTTTGGTATTGATATTTGTGTTTAAGCGTTTAGATTTTTGATAATGTCCATCCCTAAACACAACATAATAAATATCATCATAAGGATGTAATTCATTTTCCTGAACACTACTAAAGTAAAATGAATTATTATTTAAAATATGATAGTAGCCCCCATTGAAAGAAAAATCATACTTCGAATTTAAGTCTTTTGGAATAGACCATTTTCCATTTTTCTTTTGACTTATCCACGTTTTGTCCTCTTTACAAAATAATATTATAT
>Ga0209633_10000910_pt1 | contig 32447 bp, 25 predicted proteins | sample Cruoilmetagenom1_FD_187290 | JGI IMG/M metagenome (GOLD analysis project Ga0209633, IMG submission 187290) | Oil polluted marine microbial communities from Coal Oil Point, Santa Barbara, California, USA - Sample 1 (SPAdes) (version 2) | ecosystem: Environmental > Aquatic > Marine > Oil seeps ... | reverse complement strand
GCCGCTCGCGGCGCGCGGGGGCTCTGCCCCTACGGGCTACGCCCTCCGGGGCAGAGCCCCCGCAATCCAGGTAAAAGCGGACAATTCATGTGCTATAAAAACCGGACAATTCTATTTGCTTCTAACAGTTCTATCGTAAGTCTGAAGCATTTCTTGATTTTGGAACATCAGCTCTGCGTAGTGTGGATGCCCGCAAGGCGATCCGCCAGTTCTGGAATCCGGGATCAGGAAACAGGAATCAGAAAATAGAGCCATCCGTTCCGATCCCTGATGCCTGTTTTCTGATTCCTGGCGGCGGAACCGCTTCGCATTCCGCTCTACGCTTGATCTCCGTATTCCGCTGTCAGTTTCTCCGTTTCGCCCGACGTCTTTTGTGCAGCAGCAGCAATGTCATCACCGGTCCGGAAATGGCGTAAACAGAAAATATCAAAAACAGCATGACCGGCGGATGCGCAAAAACAACGCCAAATACGAACGTCAATGCAATGATTACCACGAAAGGCACCTTGCCCCGCAGATCGATATCCTTGAAGCTGTAGTAGCGTACGTTGCTGACCATCAGCAGACCGGTTGTGATCGTCAACCCCAGCACGCCGTACCGCAGCGTTTCACCATCGAAACTGTATTCCACGGCGACCCAGACGAAACCGGCCAGAATCGCTGCAGCCGAAGGGCTGGGGAGTCCCTGAAAATAGCGCTTGTCCGCTGTTTCCAGCTGGGCGTTGAAGCGCGCCAGTCGCAGCGCCCCGCCGGCCGCGTGGACAAAAGCGGCAAACCAGCCCAGCTTCCCCAGAGAAGCCAGCGACCAGATATACATCAGCAAAGCAGGCGCGACGCCGAATGACATCATATCGGCCATGCTGTCATACTCCGCGCCGAAGTCGCTTTCGGTATTGGTCAAACGGGCGACCCGACCATCCAGCCCATCGAGCACCATGGCAACGAAGATAACGATCGCCGCCAGTTCGTAGCGACCGTTGATCGCCGCGGTGCAGGCATAGAAGCCGGAAAACAGCGCTGCGGTCGTGAACAGATTCGGCAGCAGATAGATGCCGCGTCGCCGGTGCGTCGGGGGCCGGGAACTCATGATTTCGTTTTGAGTTGGTTGACGTCAGTTGATTTTTTTATCGACGATTTTTTTCGCCTTGATCCACGGCATCATATCGCGCAGCCGCGCACCGACCTGCTCGATCGGGTGCTCGCGCCCCAGTCGCCGTTTGGCTTTCATGGTGGCAGCCCCCGACTGGTTCTCGAGAATAAATTCTCGGGCGAACTCGCCGTTCTGGATTTCAGCCAGAATTTTTGCCATCTCCTTTTTCGTCTCCTCGGTGATGATCCGCGGGCCGCGCGTCAGATCACCGTATTCAGCGGTGTTGGAGATCGAGTAGCGCATGTTGGCGATGCCGCCCTCATACATCAGATCGACAATCAGTTTCAGTTCATGCAGGCATTCGAAATAGGCCATTTCCGGAGCATAGCCGGCTTCCACCAGCGTCTCGAAACCGGCCTGAACCAGCGCTGTCGCGCCGCCGCACAACACCGCCTGCTCACCGAACAGATCGGTTTCGGTCTCTTCGCGAAACGACGTTTCGATGACGCCGGCGCGACCACCGCCATTCGCTGATGCATAGGAGAGCGCGACCTCCTTGGCCTGTCCGGAAGCGTTCTGAAAGACGGCGATCAGCGTGGGCACGCCGCCACCCTCGATATAGGTCGAACGTACCAGATGGCCCGGCCCTTTGGGGGCGATCATGATGACATCCAGATCGGCGCGTGGCTCGATTTGCTCGAAATGGATATTGAAGCCGTGAGCGAAGGCCAGCGCGGCACCCTGCTTGATGTTGGGCTCGATCTGCTCGCGGTAGAGTGCCGCCTGATGTTCATCGGGCGCCAGCACCATCACCACGTCGCCCTCGCGAACCGCCTCTTCCACGGACAGGACGGTCAAACCGGCGTTCTCCGCTTTCGCCGCGGAAGCCGAGCCGGAACGGAGGCCAACGATCACCTCGACGCCGGAATCCTTCAGGTTGTTCGCATGCGCGTGGCCTTGTGAACCATAACCGACGATGCTCACTTTCCTGCCTTGAATGATGGAAAGGTCGGCATCTTTGTCATAATAAACGTGCATCTGTTTCCTCGTGCTGTTAAAAAAGGTTTCAGCGAGACCCGCTACTCAGTGCGGCCGCCGACAAAGGTTGAAACAATCAGTCAGACATGGAGTGCGCGCTCCCCGCGCAGTATCCCCAACGGGCCGGAACGTACCACCTCGATGATCGCATCGTCGTCCAGATCCTGAATGAACGCATTCAGCTTGCTGGAAGCACCGGTCACTTCGATCACATAACAGGTCTTGGTGACATCGACGATATGGCCCCGAAAAATCTCGGTGAGCCGCAGGATCTCTTCCCGCGCCGGACCGTCCGTCCTCACTTTGATGACCATCAACTCGCGTTCGATATGATCGGCGTCGGCCAGATCGATCAACTTGACCACGTCGATCAGCTTGTTCAGCTGTTTTTTTATCTGCTCGATGATCGGGTCGCTGCCGCGGGTGACCAGGGTCATCCGCGACAGGGATGGATCTTCGGTCGCCGCCACCGTCAGCGATTCGATGTTGTAGCCGCGCGCGGAAAAGAGCCCGGCCACGCGGGACAAGGCCCCCGATTCATTCTCCATCAGGATCGAAATGATATGGCGCATCTCAGGCCAACTCCCTTTCAGTGAGCGCTCCCGGAGCCAGACGCATGTCGTGGTGCGCCTTACCGGCTTCGATCATCGGATAGACGTTTTCAGTCGGGTCGGTCTGGAAATTCAGAAAAACAGTACGATCTTTCAACGCAAACGCCTCCTCCAGGGCTGCTGTCACATCTTCTGGTTTGTCGATGTGCAGGCCGACATGACCGAAGCTTTCGGCCAGCCGAACAAAGTCCGGAAGCGCATCCAGATAGGAGTGCGAGTAGCGGCTTTCATAGGTGAACTCCTGCCACTGACGCACCATTCCCATATAGCCGTTGTTCAGATTCACGATCTTGATCGGTGTTTTGTATTGCAGCGCCGTCGACAACTCCTGTATGCACATGATGATGCTGGCCTCGCCGGTGACACAGGCCACATCGGCATCGGGATGCGCCAACTTGACGCCGATCGCTGCCGGCAGACCGAAGCCCATGGTGCCCAGACCGCCGGAATTGATCCAGCGGCGCGGCTGGTCGAAGCGATAATACTGGGCCGCCCACATCTGATGCTGTCCGACATCCGAGGTGATGAACGCGTCGCCCTTCGTCACCTTGTACAACTGTTCGATGACGAATTGCGGTTTGATTTTCTGGCTGTCGCGATCATACTGCAGGCAGTCGACGCTGCGCCAGCGATCGATCTGCTGCCACCAGGCATCGAGTGCCTTTTTGTTCGGTTTTTTCTTGCTCTCCTCAAGCAGTGTCAGCATGTCGTCGAGTACGAGCGCCACTTGGCCGACGATCGGAATATCGACCTGAACCGTTTTCGAAATCGAAGAGGGGTCCACGTCGATATGGATGACCTTTGCATAAGGGCAAAATTCCGAGAGCTTGCCGGTGACGCGGTCGTCGAAGCGGGCGCCGATGGCCACCAGCACATCGCATTCATGCATCGCCATGTTGGCTTCATAGGTGCCATGCATGCCCAGCATGCCGACAAACTGCTTGTCGGTAGCCGGAAAGGCGCCCAGCCCCATCAAGGTGTTGGTGATCGGAAATCCCAAAGCCCGCGTCAGCGCTGTCAACTGTTCGGACGCGTTGCCCAGAACGACGCCGCCTCCGGAGTAAAGCATCGGCCGCTCCGCCGAGAGCATCAGCTCCAGGGCCTTCTTGATCTGCCCTTTATGCCCCTTGACGGCAGGATTGTACGACCGCATCGAGACTTTCCGCGGGTATTTATAGGGAATACGGACAGCCGGGTCGGTCACATCCTTCGGAACATCCACCACTACGGGTCCGGGCCGCCCGGTGGTGGCGATGTAAAATGCTTTTTTGATCGTTTCGGCGATGTCGCGGACATCCTTGATCAGAAAATTATGTTTGACGCACGGGCGCGTGATGCCGACCGTATCGACTTCCTGAAATGCATCGCTGCCGATGACCGGGGAGGGAACCTGACCGGAAATAACCACCATCGGAATCGAATCCATATAGGCCGTGGCAATGCCGGTCACGGCATTCGTCGCGCCGGGACCGGATGTCACCAGCGCCACACCGGGTCGTCCCGTCGACCGTGCATAGCCGTCCGCAGCGTGAACCGCTCCCTGCTCATGACGGACCAGAATATGTTTGATTCCGTTCTGTTTGAACAGGGCATCATAAAGATGCAACACAGCCCCGCCCGGATAACCGAAGATGTACTCGACACCTTCGTCTTCCAAACTCTGAACAATGATTTCCGCGCCGTTAAGCTCCACGATCGTAACCCTCTGTCGAAAGCAGAAAGAGCGCTTTGAGCGCCCTGACAACTGCCGGCCCCATTCGGCCGAGCCAAATTCTGATACACTACTGATGTAGACTCGATCCGTCAAGAAGTTTGTGATTGAATCAGCAATTCCAAATGCGCCGAATTAACCCTGCGTTGGTTGGGTCGAGCGGTAGCGAAACCCAACGGACAGGCATATATCGAGGCTGTCTGGTTGCGCCATTGCGTTACGCAAAATGGTGCACCGTGCGCACCACTCGCCGCTGTGATTGAATGCTTGGGACCATCATCTAAGATTAATTAAGAACCGGCCCTTCGCGGGCCCAAGAAGGAGAGCGATCTTTATGACCAACGAACGACAGGCTTCGTCAGGACAACGGTTAAAGTCGTGCCTGAACAACCGCTACCGCAGGAATCTTTCCATCATCGGCATCGCCTTATTGGGCATGATCGGCGCAACGGTTGGGTGGGACGTCGCATTTGCCCTGCTGTCCGCTGCATTCGCGGTCATTTACGGCATTGTCACCATAGACTGGATTCATTCGCAGCCGGCCGGCAACAGACGCATGCAGGAACTGGCCGATGCAATCCACCAGGGCGCCATGGCATACTTGAATCGCCAGTACCGGACCATCAGCTATGTCGGCGCCATCCTTTTCCTGGTGATCGGGTTCGGTCTGGATTGGACCATCGCCTTCGGATTCGCGATCGGCGCTGGACTGTCAGGCGCTGCCGGTTTTATCGGCATGAACATCTCGGTTCGCGCCAACGTACGCACCGCCGAGGCCGCCCGCCATGGTTTGTGCAACGCGTTTCAAGTGGCTTTTCGAGGCGGAACGGTCACCGGAATGCTGGTCGTTGGACTCGGCCTGTTCGGAGTCGCGGGCTATTACGCGCTACTCAAAACATTCGCTGCGGCCGACCCATTGCATGCACTGGTCGGACTGGCGTTCGGCGGTTCGCTCCTTTCCATCTTCGCTCGCCTCGGCGGCGGCATCTTCACCAAAGGCGCCGATGTCGGCGCTGATCTGGTTGGGAAGATCGAAGCCGGCATTCCCGAAGACGACCCCCGCAATCCGGCCGTCATCGCCGACAATGTGGGCGACAACGTCGGCGACTGCGCCGGTATGGCGGCCGACCTGTTCGAAACCTACGCCGTAACGATCGTCGCGACGATGCTGCTTGCCGGTCTGATGGTCGACGATGCCGCATCCGGAGCCGTCACCTATCCGCTGGTGCTGGGCGGGATTTCGATCATCACCTCCATCATCGGGACCTATTTCGTCCACATCACCAAAGAAGGAAAAATCATGTCGGCGCTCTACAAGGGCGTCGTGGTCTCCGGCGGCCTGGCGGCGGTTTTCTTTTACCCGGCGACGACCATCATGCTCGGTGACACATTGATGGTGAACCAAACAGCGATACCGACCGACAATCTCTATTATTCGGCCCTGATCGGGTTGGCGCTGACCGCCGTCATGGTCGTCGTGACCGAATACTACACCTCGACCGAGCGCGCGCCGGTCAGGCGCATCGCCCGCGCCTCGACGACCGGCCACGCAACCAATGCCATCGCCGGCCTCAGCGTCTCTCTGGAGGCGACCGCTGCTCCGGTTCTTGCCGTCTGCATCAGTATTTGGGGAGCGCACGAGCTGGCGGGCCTCTTCGGCATCGCCATCGCCGCAACTGCGATGCTCTCCATGACGGGCATGATCGTCGCGCTGGATGCCTATGGGCCGATTACCGACAACGCCGGCGGCATTGCAGAGATGGCAAAACTGCCCCAGGCGGTTCGCGATATCACCGATCCGCTGGATGCGGTGGGCAATACCACCAAAGCGGTGACCAAAGGCTACGCCATCGGTTCAGCCGGGCTCGCCGCGCTGGTTCTGTTCGCCGATTACACCGCCAACCTCGGCGGCAATATCACCTTCGATCTGTCCAATCATCTGGTCATCATCGGCCTGTTCATCGGCGGTCTGGTGCCTTACCTGTTTGCCGCCTTGGCGATAGAGGCAGTGGGGCGCGCCGCCGGCAGCATCATCGAGGAAGTCCGCGGTCAACTAAGGCGGCTTCCGGGCATCATGAGCGGCATCGTCAAGCCTGACTATTCGCGAGCGGTGGATATGCTGACCAAAGCAGCGATCCGGGAGATGATCATACCGTCGCTGCTGCCCATCGTCATCCCCATTGTCGTTGGATTGACGCTGGGCAAAGAGGCATTGGGCGGCGTTCTGATCGGATCGATCGTCACCGGCCTGTTCGTCGCCATCTCCATGACCACCGGTGGGGGCGCTTGGGACAATGCCAAGAAGTACATCGAAGACGGCCATTTGGGAGGCAAGCGCTCGGAAGCTTATAAGGCCGCCGTCACCGGGGACACCATCGGCGACCCCTATAAGGATACCGCCGGCCCCGCGATCAACCCGATGATCAAGATCATCAATATCGTCGCTTTGCTGATTATTCCACTGCTGTAGCGGTTGATGGTTTCCACCTTCCCGCGTAGGAACGCATACCGAGGGCGTAGGGCGGAACGCGAAGCGGTTCCGCCATGATGCGGTGTACGATGGCGGATCGCCCGCAGGGCCTCGCCCTACAATCGACGTCGATCCTTATTTAATGGCAGTGACGCTCCCACGTAGGAATGCTTACCGCGCGACAAGAAATTCCAGCGCTCAGCACTTTTGGTAACGAAACGATGCAAACCCCCGCCAATAAACTAAGAACCCTGCTAACCAAACCCGGACTGATCATCATGCCGGGCTGTCACGATGCAATCTCCACCAAACTGATCGAGCAGGCCGGCTTCGATACCGCTTTTATGAGCGGCTTTGCCGTTTCCGGCTCGCGCCTGGGACTGCCCGATACCGGACTGATCTCCTATGCCGAAATGATCGATCAGGGGCACAATATCTGCAACGCAGTGAACATTCCGGTGTTCGGCGACGGCGACACCGGGTTCGGCAACGCAATGAACGTCAAACGCACCGTGCAAGGATACGCCCAAGCCGGCTTCGCCTGCATCATGATCGAGGATCAAGTGATGCCGAAGCGTTGCGGCCATACTCAGGGAAAGAGAGTGGTCCCTCGGGAGGAGGCGTTGCTGCGCATCCAGGCGGCGGTCAATGCCCGCAACGAGGGGCCCGATATTCTGATCATGGCGCGCACCGATGCCCGGGCCACCGAAGGCCTCGAAGAGGCGATCGCCAGAGCGCAGGCGTTTGCCGAAATCGGCGCCGACATCAGCTTCCTCGAAGCACCCGAAACCGAAGAGGAGATGCAACGCTATTGCGGCGCGGTCGCCGGCCCGAAAATGGTCAATCTGATCGAATACGGCAAAACGCCGCTGCTGCCGCTCGATCGACTCGAAGCCATGGGGTATAAAATCGCCGTCTACCCGCTGACCTTGCTCAACACCTCGATCAAGGCGATGACAACGGCCCTGCAGCAGATCAAACAGGGTGACACGGCGGAGCAGATCCTGGACTTCGAAGCGCTCAAAGCAGCCGTGGGTTTCCCTCAGTATTATGCTGAAGAGAGCCGCTACAACAGCGATTGAGCGTAGGCGACACATCCGGACGGCATCTATGCAACCGGAGTCACCGGAGTTTTCGGGATTGACAGGTTATTTTTTGTCTCCGTCACCGTTCGGCCCCCCTCTCCCCACCAAAGCCCGCAGTTTTTGGCTGCGCCCATAGAGGTTCTTGCTGGTCGGCGCATGGGTTTCATAGCAAGCCAGCAGATCATCGACCCGATTGCAATGCCGAGCGGAAGTTTCCAGGGACGAAAGAAACTTGACGTTGCTCAGGCTCGACGGCAGCGCTTTGAGGAACAGCGCCATCGCCAAATCGAAAGCCTGCCGATGGTAGCAGATCCAGCCCAGAGAAACCGCCGTTTTGTCATCGAAGGCGTCGAGCCGTTCCAGGATGAACCGGCGCGCTGTTCGGCTCTCCCCCGTTTCGAGCAAACCCTTGATATAGGCATCCAATAGTTCAGGAGGGATCTCTTCATCCAGCTCCACCAGCATGTCGACGTCCGCCTTCAGCGTCTCGGGATCCTGCGCGTTGGCGAACAGACGCTTTCTCTTGGCGATCGCATGGTCGGCACTCGGATGCTTCTGGAGATAGGCATCCATGCAGGCGATGGCGCGGTCGATGCTTCCCATTCGTTCATAAAGCCAGGCCAGATCGAGATTGACGATGTCGTGGCGCGGCGCCAACTCGTGCAGCGGCGCCTCAGCATCCTCGAACCGCCCCATCTGCGTATAGGTTTTTCCCAGCCAGCGCTGGCTGTCCCAGCGCCGGGCTATGCGCTGACTTTCGCTGAAGCAGTCTACGGCCTTCGCGTAATCCTTTCGCTGATAATAAACGCGTCCGGCCAAAAACTGAACGCGGGCAGAGTCCGGAAAAAGCTCGAGCAGCTGTTCGGCCAGCGCCAGAGCATCCTCGCTGCGCTTCACTGCCACGAGATACTCCAGTTCGAAGCAGCGCGTTTCACCCGCCAAAGGATCTTCCTGCTTGAGGCGATCGAGCAACTTGGCCGCTTCGTCGAACTGCCGCTGCCACAGGGCCTGTTTGATATTGTTGCGTAAAACGCGTATAAGTTGGATTTTAGAGGACATTATCCGTTCGTTTTCCGAATGATCACCTGACAACGAGCACCATGCTAGCTCCGATGAATTCAAAAACAGCCGTCATCCGTGAGCTGGTGAAGGTGCGCCCGCACCCCACGGTGGTCCGGCTCGACGATCTCGAAAAACCGGATACCGCCTGGCTGACCGACAGCTTCGTGTTGACGCCGGATGTTCGAAAACACATCGAAGCGCTGAAAAACCTCTTTCGCCGGGACCATGGATGCGGTGTGTTCCTCATCGGTCATTACGGTTCCGGAAAATCGCATTTCCTTGCCTATCTGATCAAAAAATTGCGCGCGCAGGCCTTGACCGCCGACGGTCCCAAGGCCGTTTCCATCTCTTTGGTCAATTATAGTGCGGATAACCGCCTCGAGGCGATTGTCGGGCAGGCGCTCGGGATGGAAACAAGCACCGGCGACCGGCGTGTGGCTTGGGAGCGGGGATTTGCACGGTTCCCCCGCGGCGGCGTGCTGGTTCTCGACGAGCTCTCGGAATTCCTGCGCTCGAAGCCCGACATTCGGGCCTTCACCGAGGATGTGCGCTTCCTGCAGTTCATGGGGGAATGGGCTCAGGACCGGCGTTTCTGGGTAGTGGCGGCAATGCAGGAAGGGATCGAGCACACCGGCGAGCTGGAGCACAGCCTCTATCGAAAGATCAAGGATCGCTACCCGCTGCGTCTGCTGCTGACCCCGGCCCATGTTCAGTCCCTGATTGCGGAAAGCATTCTGGTCAAGAAGCCGGGATATGAGATCGCTGTCGAACGGTTGGCGAACGACCTGCGTGCCGCCTATCCGGCTACCGCAATCGACTTCGAGATTTTTCGATCGATCTATCCCCTGCATCCGGCGACCTTGTCCTTGCTGGAAGAGGTGCGCGACCGCTTTTCGCAGGCTCGGGGCGTCGTCGATTTCACCGTCACCCGCCTGCGCGGAGATCCCGCCCGCCGCATCGAGCCCTTTCTCGAGCAACCCTGGGGCGCCCTCCTCACCCCCGATGTGATCGTCGACCACTTCCGCGATCTGTTCGAAATCCAACCGGAGTTTCTCGCCCTGGCTCAGCAGGTGCTGCCCTGGTATCTCAAACATCTGCACGAGCTGTTCAATAAACCGGCGCTGAAAACCTTGGCGGAGCGCCTTCTGAAGCTGCTCATTCTGGTCCACCTGTCACCCGCGCGGCAAGCACTCAGCATCGACGAAGCCGCCGGCTGGCTGCTCTTCAGCGCGATCCGCACCGACCCGGCCAAAAACATCGAGATCGTCCGCCGGGTCTTGGAGACCCTGGCGCGCGAAGGCCGTTATGTCGTCGCCAAGGGAGACCGCTACCGACTCGAGTTGAAGGACGACGGACGTGCAGCGCTGGAACGGCAGCTTGCGCAAACGATGCGCGAACTGCAGGGACAGGATGAACTGATCCTCGAAACCCTTGCGCCTTTGCTGCCATCAGAGGGCATCAACCCCTTTCTGCTGCCGCGCAATCGCTGGCAGCAGCGCCGGCTGCTGTGGCGCTTCCATGAGCGCCGCTATGGCGTCTGGTTCGGGGAGGAGCAACCGCCGAGCCCTCCGGAAATCGCTTTCTGCATCCGCCCGCCCTGGGGTGTCGTCGAACCCGCTGTCGATGCGTACACAGTCATGCCGCCCCGCCTGACCGTGACCGACGAATGGCTGGAACTGGCGGCCCTGCTCCGTTTGGGAGAACAGCCGGTCGGCCCCGAGGTGATCGAGCAGATCGGCAAACGCATCGAAAAACGGACGCCCTGGTTTCAACAGGCGATGCGCAGCGTCTGGTCGGATGCCGCTCTGATCACTCCCGAAGGCAAACGGGAAGCGATGCCGCCGGGCGACAAAGAGAGCAGCCTGGCGGGCTGGCTCGATTCGATCGCTCTGTTGGTGCTGCGCCGGCGTTACCCCGCCTTTGAGCGTTTCGCCCCCGGCCACGGCCCGCTGCCGCGCGAAGCCTGGCTGCGCCTCATGCGCTTCGCTGTCGAGGACGATATCGGCCGCTACGACGCCGACGAGTACGTTAAATTGATCCGCGAAGCCTATCTGGTGCCGATGGGTCTGATGCACCGCCAGGGGCGCGACTACACCGCAGCGCCCAATCCGGAAAAGCTGGAACTGGTGCGGCTGCTGATGCCGCTGCTCGAACACAATCCGAGCCCCGAAACGATTCACCGTCACCTGGCCGAGCCAATCTACGGATTGGTCCCGGATCAGATCAAAGCGCTGCTGCTGTTTCTCTTCCTGCAGGGCGAAATCGATATCCGCAAGGAGGAACGCTCCTACCGGGACTGTTTCGAGTCGTTGCCGAACCCTTTGCAATACGATACCGTCGAGCTTGCTCATGCATTGAACACGAAGCAGCTCCAGGCACTGGAGCGACTCTGCGAAGGACTCGGCATCCGTACACCGAAACAGTGGACGGTTCTGGCGCAGCGGCGCATGGTGGAACGACTGCGAGAAACGGGTCGCAAGCAGGTCGATCAACTGCATACCCTGGTGTTGCAACTCAAAAGCGGCAACCAGGGAGAACACCTGATCCAGGCGCTCGACGATCATATGGAAATTTGGCGCACCCTCGACAAGAGCGAGAACCTGCTGCAGGGATTCGAACGGTTCTTTCATGCGACAGGATCGATCACCGGCTTTCTCGAGCAGGTGCGCAGACTCGGCGAACTTCCCGAGCGCATACCGCGCTTGGTGGGCGAGCTGCAAAGGCTGCAGCATCTATTGCAGCACCCCGCCATCCGCGAAAGCACCGATGATGCGCTGCGCGAAGCGATCGACCGGCTCGGCGGCGCGCCCGATCTGGAGCGGATAGACGACCTCAAAGCCTGGCTGCACCAGGCGAGGCAGATCTACAGCGACTACAAGACAGCCTATCAGCGTCAGCACGACGCCTGGTGGCAGGCCCAGGAGAATCATGCGATCTGGCAGTGGCAACCGCCGGACGTCGCCACCAGCCGCCACCTCGGCCTGTCGGGCCTGATCTCGGAGCTGGAGGCGTGCCGCCAAGAGGCAGCCGCACTGCGCTGCCGGAACCTTGTCAATCTCGATTATCAGCCTCTGTGTCCCTGTGGCTTTCGCGACGGCAGCGCACCCATCGCACAGCTCTTCGACCGTTTCGATGCCCTTCGCGCTCGACTCGGTGATGCTCTGGTGCAATTTTTCCAGCAGGATTCGGTGAAAAACAAGATCCGGGAATGGCACCGGGAGGGTTTTGAACTGCCCGAGCAGACGATTTCTTATCTGGACGGGTCGAATCCGCTGCCGGAGATTTGCGATGTCGAGCTCTTCGACCGCTCGCTCGCCGGGCTCGATGAGGTGCAGGAGATCGAGCTGTCACGGATCACGGAACTGCTGCAAAAAAAAGTGTGGCAGCCGGACGATCTCGCCCAAGCCATCGCCCGGGAAATTCAGGCCCTGCCGGGACGGCGCCTGCGTTTCACCGGCGGCTCGGTGCAGGAGGAGCAAGAGTTGCAGGAAGAGATGGCGGTCTGGTGCGCGCAGCAGTGCCTGTGTCACGCTGCCCCTTTGCCCCAGCGGCTGCATCACGGACTGCTGCAACAGATCACCGCAGCGCTGCGGCCGGAGTGGGCGGCGCCAAACAGCATAGCGAAACTCGAACAACTGGGGCTCGATGAGGAAGGTCAGGAACGGATACTGAGTTGGTTGATCGACGGTCACATTCCGTTGCCTGAGACAATCGCCGATGCCGACTCACTCTGTTCAGCCGTCGCTCAGCTGATTCGCCCCAGCCGACCGGCAACGCCGGAAACTCTTTCAGCGTTGTGCGAAGGGCTTTATCGACACCATGCGATCCTCCGCAAACTCGCCGGTCGCCGCTGGCTCGAGTGTCTCGAAACCCTCGCTCGCACCCCCCTGCCCGCCTTGCCGCCCCTCACCGATATTCTGCAAGAGCACCGCGACGCTCAGTGGCTGATACTGGACTGCGCCGGCCTGCCTCTGTTCGACTCCGTCAAAACGACGCTCGAACAGACGCTGACCGACTGGCACCTTCACCAGCATCATTTCGCCCAAGTGTCGCTGGATACCACCACTAACGGCTGCTACCGGGAACTGCTGAACAACGGCGTCAACCATTTCTTCGAAAAAATCGACGTCATCGACCAGCTCATCCACACTCGAACGCTCCGCTTCCCTGAACTCACCGAGCTGGCAGCCACCGAACTGAAACTGGCACTGCACAGGACGCGTCCGCGGCTGGACCCAAACCGGCCGCTGCTGGTCTTTTCCGACCACGGCTTCCGCCTGGCGGCCGACGGCAGGAAGTATGAGCATGGGGGCACTTCGACGCTGGAACGCACGGCACCGGTTTTTGTGTTGGAGCCGCTGTAGTTGATCGATGCGGTTCGTTTCTCTCACCGCATCCTACGCGTTCTCCAGCCTCGAAAGCCTCATCGGCCACTCCGGCCCAATTCTCCGGGACGATGCCTCGTCGTACATAGGTGTGAAAACTCGAATGCGGCCAATCCTTGACCTGTTTCACCCAGCCATGCTTGACCGGATTCCAATGGATGTATTCGACATGCTGCTCAAAATCCCTATCGCCACGGATCAAATGCTCCCAATACCGGCGTTGCCAGATTCCCCGCTCGCCCCGCTTCATGCGGCTCTGTGAGCGTTGCTCACCCGGCGGGATATCACGGGAAAATCCCGCCTTGAGCAAAGCCCATCGTATTTTATAGTCCGCATCACCCGGCGGCAGGGTCCAGATGCAATGCAGGTGGTCCGGCAATACGACCATTGCATCGATCGTGAATGGATGGTCATCCCTCACCTTGCGGAATACCTGTCGCAGCAAATCGATATGGGTTACCAGCAGATGATTGCGATGACGCTCGGCGCAATTGACCGTGAAAAAATAGGTTGCCCCTTCGACTTTTGCGCGACGATATTCAACCATACCCGCCTCCTGACATTGCCCGCAAACGCTTTAACGCCATTGATTTCGTAGGATGCGGTGAGAGAAGCGAACCGCATCGGTCAACGGAACCCTCGTCGATGCGGTTCGCTTCTCTCACCGCATCCTACGCAGGTTCGGGTTAATCGTTAAGCGCCCACATCCACAATCTCAAAGGGAATGCGGCTTCGATCCGGGGTCATGCCCAACTGGTTTAAGTGATCTTCAACCAATAACCGGCTGGATCGCACATGGTTCTTAGCGGCTTTCTTGTTTCCGCCATAGTCGGCTTCAATTCGCGCTTTGGTTGGTTTCGACAGACGATAGAGGATGCCATGATCAAACAGCGCGACTGATTCCGGGCTAAAGTTAGCAAAGTCAAGGGATTGATCTCCGGTAATATCACGTAACACTTGATTCCCATAAAAGTTTGCCGGTGTGGGTTCGTCTGGGACTGAATCCCCGCTGCCTCCAAAAACGGTTAAGGCTAGTTCTTGCAAACTTCTCATTTGGCTTAGTTTGGCATCAGGAAACCCTGGGAATATTCTAGGTATTAAGACCGGTGCAACCTCTGTTCCTGGAGATGGAAATTGTGAGGAGCCACTATTGAAATAAGTTACATTCAGGAGATTTCCTCGTTGTTGGCTTAAGGGGGTAATCGCCAATTCTTGGTCTACATAAGCTGCGGGAAATTTTTCTTTCTGTTGAAGGCTCATGAAATTTTCCAGAAGCTTGGCGGTGCCTTCTTCAAAGCGCCCATTACCCACCGAGTCCTGATGGACTATTTCATGAGCAATGAGCGATAGCAGGTCTACAGGGATAGAGCCGCGCAACTTTTCATTAATTGTTACAATCCTTTGACCTGTAGCAGTATCCGTATTGGTACTGGCAGGGACTTGTGGACGATCAACCCCTCCAATATGAGGTGTCCCATAGCGTAAAGTAATGGGTTGATTTGAATCGTTCATCCCAATGAACGTACTGACAAAGGTTCGCCCGTCAATGCGGCCAGGGCGCAGGAGCCTTTTCTTATCAGGGGTATAGGTTTCTTCGTAGGCGTGAGCGACGGCGGCGCGTAATTCCAAATCGGGAATATTGTCTGCCAAAATGTCCCCGGCTTCCCGTGCATCTACAGTGGTACCTGGGGATATGAGGAATTCCGCATGCTGCCACTTCCGACCTAAAATCGTTGCATCTGGATCAAACAGTAACCGGGTCACTGTCCGTTCCTTTCCATTCAGGCTAATGCCCCACTTGGACTTTAACTTTTCAGCCTGAAACATGGCCTGGAGCTCTTCATCAGACAGCTTTCCCGAAAACATTTCTTGGAGGAGCGCTCTCTTTGTAGCAGACCATTGGCCTTTGAGTATTAAGGCTTCCTTAAATTCCTGACGAATCTGTTCTTCGGGTTTGGTAGCCGGTATAACAGGAAGCAGCTCATCTTCGCTGGTTGGATTGACACCTGGTTTCTTGCTGGCGGCCGGTTTCAAGGACATCAGGGCTTCTATGTCCGATACTTTCGCCTGCAGCGGGTTGTTTGATCGGTTCGGCTGAATGGGAATCACCAGTTCCGGGAGAGGAATGGAGGTTGTCTCCTCTTGGTCAGAGAGAGTTACGCCACCACGCCGATTTTTTCGATGGATCGCTTTATCGTAGTGACGGGTAATTTCCAAAGCACCCTCTGGCAGGATCAGTTCGGCGCCATCGGGGAGCAATATGTTGTCCACTGTCGCTGTGAGTGTATGTCCATCTTGTTTCAGCGCAAAATTCTCAATGGATACCGCCGGGTTGGCCGGATTGTCGGAAGTGGTGGGGATAATGACATCCATTTCTTTCCCTGTAGCGGGGTTGGGGAGTCGAACAATAATCCGGGCGTTTTCGGCGATTGCCTCGTTCAGGCGGATATTCGGCTTTTTGAGTACGATTGAAATATTTGTGGCGTTAACGGGCCGTCCTTCTTCCACCACAGGTGCTGCGGAAGTTTTGCCGATCAGATTTGGAACGAGCTTTGGTCTTGCTTGCGATTGCTCGGCCCGGGCATGAACCAGAACCGGTTGCAATGCCGGTACATACCAATTGATTGAAGGGGCGCTGACAGCTTGGGCGGTTGCCCCTGTCAAAAAAGCGGTCAAGAGTACCGCTTTCGGGGACAATGCAGGTCTCGCCGAGAAGCGAAGGATCTGACCTCTCTGCAGAGCCGCAGCACTTCTTACGGGTAATGGTTGTGAATGGTCGATTTTAATACTAGTCTGAACTTTTGGATACAGCGTGTTAACAGTAACCATCAATGACACTCCTCCCTCTTCAGGAGATGGGGCTGGAGAATAGGGGAACAAACCGCGGCTTCTCGCCTTTTTCGGCTTGCCTGACTTTGAAGCGACGTTTTATACCGTTCAGACTACTGCTGCCTTCCCTTTCTGTCAATGTGACATTCAGCCTGGCATCGGGTTTCCGGCGTATTGCCTTCAGGAGCGTCTCCAAGGGTTTCGTCCCTTGGGTCTGTCGTCTGTGTCACCAGCCGGTTGATGCGGTTCGCGGGCTCACCGCATCCTTCTATGCAGGCTAAACATGTATGGTGAGGATGCCCCAGACTCCGCCTCGCCTCCAAGCCATCCTTCATCACCCACAGGGAGGGTCGTTCTGTAATCCGGTTTTGTATGAAACAGCAGGCCGCGATAAAATGAGGGTCACATGGTGAAACTCAATCAAACGCTGCACGAACGCCTGGAATTACTTTAGACGAAATGAGGCTTCGCGAAAAACGCGGAAGCGCCGAGCGAGTTGGTGTCAGGTCTTGAAAACGCGAGTTGGTGTCAGGTCTTGAAAACAAGCATCTTTCTTGCATGGAATATTGCAGTGTTTCAAGTTCCGCTCAGATACATGTTTCAAGACATCACCACGCCATGAAAGTCAATTACTTCGAAGACACCGATACGCTATATATCGGGTTCCGTGATAGCGACATTGCCGAGTCAAAGGACCTCGATGAGAACACAGTGCTCGACGTCGATGCAAAAGGAAACGTCCGCGCAATAACATTTGAGCACGCGAGTCAGCGCACCGACGTGCTTCATTTGACCGTTGAAGGTATTGAGGCATAACAGCCCTTCGAAAACCAACGGCCTCTTTCACCGGCCACGGCTCAAGAGTGATGCAGCAAACAAGCGAGCATGCATTAATGGGACAAACGGCGTGGCGGCTGTCGCCGGAGGGCCGTTTTTCAGTCAGGCCGATGTCCTGGAAGTCAAGGATAGGGGGAGCGGCATGGTCACAGTGAGCGCCGAAATGCTCAGCAAGGGGCTGGGCACTGCGCAGAAATTCTTGGGGATTATTCGTTTTTCAGGACTCCGGCCCGCCGATGACCTCCCGCCAAGGGACTCGAACGGATGACCGACCAACATAAAACCGACTTGTTGATCATTGGCGCCGGTCCCTACGGGCTGGCCATGGCCCTGGCCGCTCAAGCACAGCACATCGACTATCTCGTGACCGGAAAGCCGATGGCGTTCTGGAAGAACCACATGCCGTCCGGAATGTATTTGCGGACGCCGTGCGACTGGCATACCGTCGACAGTCTCGAACGTTACCGACAGGCCAGGCGATTAACGGCTGAAGAGATCCAGCCGGTTCCGGTCGAGTTCTTCATCGGCTATCTCGAAGAAACGATTAAAACGCATCATCTGTCGATGATCCAAACGGAAGTGGAACAACTGACCTACGACAATCCAGACTACACCGCGCAGCTGCGGAACGGGAACACCGTATGCGCCTCGAACATCGTCGTTGCCACCGGCTATTACCCTTTTCGCTATATCCCTGAGGAGTATGAAAGGATATTCCCCGAAGGGAGCTTTGCCCATTCATCCGACGCCTGCGATCCCGGTTTGCTGGCGGGAAAACGCTGCCTCATCATCGGCGGACGGCAAAGCGCATTCGAGTGGGCGGGGTTGTTGAGCCGTCATGCAGCCAGCGTCGATATCGTATACCGCCACAAAACACCCGAGTTCAAACCGTCGGACTGGTCCTGGGCCCACGCTTACATCGAGCGGATGCGCACCGATCCGGGCTAGTATCGCCGACTGCCGCAACCCGAGCAGGAAGCGATCAACAAGCGTTTCTGGAAAGAAGGCCGATTGGAGCTGGAAGCGTGGCTGCTGGACAGCCTGGCGCATCAAAACTTAACCCGATGGCCCAACACAATGGTCCTCGGATGCAAGGGATCACCGAATGGCGAGTTGACAGTGACGTTGAGCAACCGGCGTTCGCTGACGATCGATCATGTTATTTTGGCAACCGGTTATCAGGTGGATGTGCAAAGGCTGGATTATATCGCGCGAACGAACATAATCGAGGGGCTTGCCTGCGACAACGGGTTTCCCGTCCTGGACGAACGGTTTCAAAGTATTTTGCCCGGACTTTACTTCACCGGTATCCACGCCGTCAACGATTTCGGCCCTTTTCTTTTTTTCGTCGCGGGCGCATTCGCTGCCGCTGAGATCACCAGCAAAGACATCATGCAAACACTAGCCTCCCTCAAAAAAGGACCGTAGCGCAGCGACGTGCGTCATTTGACCGTTAAAAGTATTGCGGGATAACAAACCCTTCAAACCCTTCGCGAATCAACGACCCCTTTCGTCGATCGCGGTTCAAAGGCGGGGTCATGCAACATGCGGTTGTCGCAGGACCGTGCGGAATCAGTCGTCAAAGCCTTGATCGATGAATACGCCATTGCCGCCGGCATGAACCATATAACAGGAGCTTGGCCGTGCAACGATATTGAAGGAAAAAAGCCGGAAGTCGTGTAAAATATCCTCGTCCTTCCCGCTGCATTCCAACGATTTCCAAGCTTGACTCTTTGACAGTCTGAGACCATATTTTCAATTATGAAATTACTTTGGTTGTCGCTCCTTGTAGGGCTGATTTTACTGGTAGTGGTTGATGCCGCATTCAAAATAGACAGCATGAACCAGGAGATGCTGCTGCATAACCTATATCACTTCTTCACGGGCTGCGTGATGTTTTCCCTATGGGTTTGGTATAAGCATAAGAAAAAGATAACGTTCTTCATTTATATTCTTCTGGTGCTGTTGCTGTTAGACGAAACCATCGATTATGTCCGGGGTGTCGAACATATGAGCCTGCAGATGTTTTTGCATAACCTGTATCTGGTTTTCTGGGGAGTGATTACTGGTCTTTTATTTGTGAGATGTTTTAAAAACAAAAAGCATCCTGTGTCAAAAGAGTGATTCCAAAGTCCAAGCATCGATCCATCCGCTCTCACCGGTGAGTTCCTGATCGTTCACAATCCCATTGAAACGGATCTTCCCCTATTAGCCAAACAGAAAACGCTTCTCAACCTATTTTAACAAGACCGGGGGTTTGCGCCATTGGGTTGCGCACCACTCGGCGCTCGAATTCGTTCACCGGTTTTGCGCCGAAGTAACTGCATCATTCGTAGCCAAGCAAATAAAGAGCAACCGTTACGGATGTCCTGACCGGCGGAGTTACGGCCGAAGCACGGCGTTGAACTCAATGGCCAACGTTTTGTTCTGGTTTTTCGGATCGACGAGCGTAAACGTTTCACTGGTGGAAGGTTCGTTGCGGATATCGGCCAAATAAAAGTGATCTGCAACGGGACGTGAATTTTCCTTTAGACAGAAGTGCGGCGCAGACCGGTCGCACTGCAAACCGCGTCACAGACGTGCTTATACACTCATTGCGGTCAGGGCATACAAACGCGCTTCAGTCCCGCTCAATACCCAGCCCGCCACTGATACCACTTCGCCACGGGTAAATTCCTTACGCACCAGACGCTGCAAAGCGCTGCCGGTCTGTTCTGCATCCGCCGTCAGGGAGAAGGAGGCATCCTGCCTTTTCAGTGCCTTTTCGATGTCCGCGATCAGCCGATGGCATCGGCGATAGTTGGGGTGCAAATCCAGATAAGCCCGGCCGATTCGTGCTGCGGATTGTCGATCGCCAATGGTTTTGTGCAACCATCGCGGCTCCACGCAGGGATCCGGCGAGGTGTCGGCCGGAGATCGGCTGGCAGCAAAGCCGCCCACCGTCAGGCCGAGAAGAGCCGTCAGCAGAAAGGTCCTCCGCGTATATCGGCCGCTGCCGCCGGGCCGGGGCAATAAAAATCGATGCTCAGCATTCATCGTATTCGCTCCTTGAGGTGGTCGGCAAGCCGCAGGGTCAGTGCCACGATGGTCAGTGTCGGATTGGATACGCCTGAAGTGGGAAACACCGAACTGCCGGCCACGTAAAAATTGTCGACCGCATGGACTTTGCAGTTGCCATCGACCACGCCGCGTGAAGAATCATCGCTCATGCGTGTAGTGCCCATATGGTGGCTGCCGCCGTGCACGGGTTGAGACCAATCGTGCCGGTCTGCGATCAACTCTCGCATACGGCCGATACCGAGGGCGCCGAACTCGAGTGCCAGCGACCGGAGGTTCGTATAGAAGCTGAGGCGATCCTGTTCTGTCAGACGCCAATCCAGTTTGATCTTCGCTAAGTCCAAGACATCGCGCTGCGCCGAGAGTGTGACGCGACTGTCCGGATTCGGCACCTGTTCGCAGGCGGCACCGATGCCCAGCCAGACGCCGACATCGTCCTCCTGCCCGGGTTTTGCCGCATGCTGTTCATCGCCGAGAAAGTGCCGCGCAGCCAGGAGCATGTCGCGACGAGCCGCGTCATGCGCATCTGCTCTGTTCGGCTGCTTGCCAGCAGGGACTGCACCGGCAACACCCATCGTGAATGTGGCATTGAGCAGGCGCTGTTCGCGCAGAAACGACTGCGTGGGGTTGAAGGCCGCCTTCGCAAAACGACCTTGCGCTTTTAACCTTTCTCGCACGATCTTCGGCAAGCGCCCGATATCCACCACCACCATCTCAGCAAAGCCGCTCAGGTGCGGGTGTTCCATGAAGAAGCGGCCGACCAGATCGTTCTGATTGCCCAGCCCGGCCTGCACAACATCGTTGGACAGCAACAGGATGCGCGCATTTTCCAGCCCCCCCGCCGCCAATACGTAATAGCGGGCTTTGACGCTGTGCCTGAGGCCGTTCAATGTGCGGATGTCGAGCCGTTCGACGGCGCGGGCATCATCCCCAGCCGATATCCGGGTGACGTTGGCGTTGAGCAGCACGCGGATGTCAGCGGCTGTTTTAATTTCATCTTGATAACGGCTGCCGAAACGGGTCGGAGGGCTGAACTGAACGAACTGCAGGCGCATGCGGCCGGTCACCCATTCGGGCAATTTTTCCCCGGTCACCCGCTCCCAGTAGTCGCTATCGTCAAAGCGGCCTGGGGCGACTTCGACGATTTCGGCCGCCGGTTCGTAATAGCGTCGCAGCTCATCAATCGTGAACGGCCAGCCGCTGAATGGCACCCAGTCACGCTGCTCCAGATCAATGGGATCCAGCGGGCGGCAGAACCCACCCCAGTGGTTCGAGCTGCCGCCGAAAAAGCGCAGGCGAGTGCCTGACGGTGAATAGTCGATACCCCTGTTTTCTCCCTCATAGAGCGACTGAACCTCGGGATCCGGCTTCAGTCCACCGGCCTCGACCACGCAGACACTGATGCCGCTGCCCGCCAGAGCACGCGCCAGCGTGATGCCGGCGACGCCTCCCCCGATAATGGCAAGATCGGCCTCCACACTGGTCCGATCGGGCAAGTTGCGTGCATCCGTGAACATAGCTCGTTACTGCCCGCTGCTGACTGTGTTCGAATCCAGCACGCTGTACGCCGCCTGCTGCATGCTGCCGGTTTCACCGATCCAGCCGGCCGGCAGAGCCGGCAGCGCACTGATAATGGAAACGATGACCGAAGCGGCATAGGGCACCGACTGCAGCAGCAGCATGATCGACCACATCAAAAGGTCCAGTGTCTCGGTTCCAAAAGCCTCGATGATGGCGAAGGCGGCCAGCCAGAGCGCGAAACAGATCAAAGCCTCTTCCCGCACGGCGCTCAGCGCCGTAAACATGGCGTGTTTGTGGGCCTGTTTTGGGGTACGGAAAAAGGGTTTACTGCGTATAAAAAAGCCGGTAAGTATCGCCAACCCGATAGTGTGGGTAAGTGCCAGGCCTGCCAGGGCTGCAGCAATGGTCTGCACGGTATTCGCCCCCACTCGGGTCCGGTAGAGATAGACCAGTTTTCCGATTTTGAACACAAACAGCGCCAACGGCAGGATAGAGAATACCAGCAGAGGGGGATCGATATATTCGGGCGCCGCAATCATCGCCAGCGACCAGTAGAGTGCGGCGACGTTGAACAGCAGATTGATGCCGTCGGCGATCCAGGGCAACCAGCCAGCGAGAAAATGATAGCGCTGCCCTGCGGTCAGCTTGCCTGTGCCGCGCAGCAGGCTACCGGCATGGCGGCGCATGATCTGTACCGCGCCGAATGCCCAGCGGAAACGCTGTTTCTTGAAGTCGATAAAGGTGTCGGGCATCAGCCCGCGCCCATAGCTTTTGGCGATATAGCAGGCCTCGAAGCCCTGTTCAAAGATTCGCAAGCCGAGCTCAGCGTCCTCCGTGATGCACCATTCCGCCCAGCCGTGGACCTTCTCTAATGCCGATTTGCGCACCATGGTCATCGTGCCGTGCTGAATGATGGCATTGCGCTCGTTGCGGGTGATCATGCCGATATAGAAAAAGCCGCGATATTCCGCATAGCACATCGCCTTGAAGACGTTTTCATGCGCGTCACGATAATCCTGAGGCGCTTGCACGATGGCGACATTTTTCTGCGTGAACTGGGGCGCAAGGTCGCGTAACCAGCGCGGATCGACCAGATAGTCGGCATCGATGACTGCGACGATTTCAGCGTCCGGGTCGGTATGCCGAAGTGTGAAGTTGAGTGCACCTGCCTTGAACCCGGACAGAGGATCTTCGTGAAAAAATCGGAACCGTGTACCCAGTTTCGCACAATGGTCGCGCACCGGCTCCCATACCGCCGGGTCTTTGGTGTTGTTGTCGATGACAATGACTTCGTAGCGTGGGTAGTCGAGCTGCGCCAGCGCATCGAGGGTCTCGATCATCATCGAGGGCGGCTCGTTGTAGGCCGGCACGTGCACCGAGACCATCGGCAGTACTTCGTCCTCGACCGCTACCGGCTTGAACGGGCGCCGGTGCTGCCGTGTCCAGAGTGCCTCAGCCCACTCATGCGCCTCCGCCAGCAACACCACAATAATGCCGATCATACCAAGCATCAGCAGTATGCCGACAACCACACTGGTGAAGGTGAGATATTGATGAGTGTAGTCGTAGATGATCCACACGGCTGCGGTCGTGGTTGCATAGGTTATCAGAGCCAGAAAGCCGCGGCCGCGAGCACCCAGCTGCCTGCTGTCGATAAGCGTCAGGGAGAAGGTGATCACGGCGATGATGACGGAGATGCCGGCGAGGATCGGCCAATCCGGTATCTTTATAATGGGTTCGGTGAACTGAAATTTGGGTTTGCGCTCGACGTCATAGACGCCCCAGTAGGCGCCGACCGCGCCTTCGGTTTCACGCTTCCATTTCTGGTCGAAGGCTTCCATCAGATAATAGATATAGTGTTCTTCGGCGGCGCGCGCCAGAAAACGCCGCAGGAAGGTTGCTTCATCGGCCTCCGAGGCGGTCGCAGCCTTGATGCTGCGCCCGTTGCTTGGCCAACCGACTTCGCCAATGACAATGGGTTTTCCCGGGTAGAGCTGCTTCAATTCATTGACGTTGTCGACAACAAAATCGAGAGCATCTTCGAGCGCCACGCCTTCCCAGTAGGGCAGCAGATGTACGGTGATATAGTCGACGTGATCAGCCAGTTCCGGATACCTTTTCCAGATGTATGGGGGTTCAGCGGTGCTGACCGGGATATCGGTCCGGGTGCGCGCCATCTCCAGATATTCGATCAGTTTCTTTACTGGTATGTCACCACGCAACAAGACTTCGTTGCCGACGATGATGCGGACCACATTGTGCGAGTGGACCGAGATGTCGAGCATTTTCCTGATCTCGTTGCGCGTCTTCTCCTCATTGGCATCCACCCAAGCGCCCAAGGCAACATTGATACCGTATTTTGCGGCCAGCCTCGGAATCTCACTCAGTGTTCTCTCGACCGTATAGGTGCGGACGGCATGGGTTTTGCCCGCCAGCAACGCCAGGTCCGACTCGATCTCTTCGCTGCTGGGGTGCTTATTCCAGATAGGTGCCTGCTCTGCCTGATAAGGAGAAAAAGCAAAGCCCTGAATACGCTCAGGCCACGCCGGTTCGCTCTCGGGGCGATTGTATAGCGCCCAAACCATGATCGTGAGCGAAGTAATCGCAATCGCTATGATGAAACTTGACTTTTGCATGCGTGAATAATAACGCAGACGATAGAGAAGCGGTTAGTGACAGATTTGCCGGCGGAGAAATGAACATGGATTTTAACGCTCGCCCTTTGGGATCTGCAACGATTTGTTCCCAACACATTGCCCACAACCTGAAGATTGGACGACATAGCCTCCTCTATCGAACTTCGGCAGTATCGGAAAACCAGTACCGGGTTCGGTTGCAGAAGACACAGACCGACAGCATCACCGGCACCTCAACCAGCACGCCGACAACGGTCGCCAGCGCGGCCCCAGATTCCGGGCCGTACAGCGCAATAGCTGTGGCAACGGCCAGTTCGAAAAAGTTGCTGGCGCCGATCAGCGCGCCTGGAGCGGCCACGTTGAACGGGACTTTGAATAGTTTCATCAGTCCGTAAGCCAGGGAAGAGTTGAAATAGACCTGGATCAGCAGCGGGATGGCGATCAACACGACATGCAGCGATTTGTCGGTGATGTTGTCCGCCTGAAAAGCGAAAATGAAGATCAAAGTCACCAACAGGGCGATGACCGTAATCGGATGAAAGAATTTGACGAAGCGGTTTTCGAACCAGGCCGCGCCTTTCAGTCTGATCAGGATCATTCGGCTGAGAGTGCCCAGCGTCAGCGGAATAACGATGAAGGCGATAACACTGTCGAGCAGCACATCGAACGGCACGGTCAGATTGCTGGCGCCGCTAACCAGAAAGGCGACGATCGGCGCAAACAGCAGCAGCATGATCAGATCGTTGACCGAGACCTGCACCAGCGTATAGGCCGGATCGCCATCGGTCAGATAGGACCAGACGAACACCATTGCGGTGCAGGGTGCCGCCGCGAGAATGATGCAGCCGGCGATGTATTGGTCGGCCGCCTGTTCGCCGATGATCGGCAGCCACAGATGCTTGAAAAAGACCCAGCCGATCAAAGCCATGGAAAACGGTTTCACCAGCCAATTGACGAACAGCGTGATCAAAATGCCGCGCGGCCGCTTGCGGACGCCGAGTACGCCGGCCAGATCGATCTTCAGCATCATCGGGTAGATCATCAGCCAGATCAGCACCGCGATCGGCAGGTTGATGTGACTGTCCTGGCCAAACTCGAGCTTCCGCAACGCATCGGTCGCCTCCGGCAGCTGCTTGCCCAACAGGATGCCGATACCCATACAGAGCGCCACCCAGATCGACAGATAGCGTTCGAAGAAACTCAACCGCTTCTTCGTCGACTTGGCTTTTTCTCTATGACCCGAAGCATCCGGCTCTTTTTTCAACGCTCCTTTGTGTTGCGTTGGATCGGTCGTCGACATACAGTCCTCCTTCGCTTATCAAAATGTTAAGCCACACCCGGAGATCGGTCACGCATCGATCTTGCCGATTTCGTTGAGTTGGTCGACCAGCTTCTGTTCGGAGAGCGACTCCAGCGGCAGTGCCAGAAGACGCTCGACCCGCCGTTTCAGCGCATCATAAGTCGCCTGAAAAGCCGCCTTGACCTCCTGTTCGCTGTCGGTGACCCCGGCCGGATCGGGCAGCCCCCAGTGGGCTTTCAACGCCTTGCCGAGATAGGCCGGACAGGTCTCCCCGGCGGCCCGGTCACAGACTGTGATGACAATATCGATCGGCACGCTTTCGAGCGCCGCCCACGATTTGCTGGAGAATCCGGTTGTCGGAATGCCGTGCTCGTTCAATATCGCCAGCGCGTTTGGGTTGACCCGGCCGGTTGGATGACTGCCGGCGCTGTACGCCTCGATCCGGCCTTTGCCGAGGTGATTCAGCAGCGCCTCGCCGATGATGCTGCGGCAGGAGTTGCCGGTACAGAGAATGAGAATCTTGTACATAAATCTGCCCTCACTTATTTGACTATATGCATAGGCGCATGTCTTAATGAAAATAAAAGCGTCAGATGGCGCAGCGAGTCTCTTTGGGCCTTTTGTTCATCGTTTGCAGCCGTTCATAATCCTGCCGATAGCGTTCTTCCATTTCTGTTGCGACGACGGCCGTATTCAAAATCTCCCGCGCCCATCGAGGCAGTTCGTGGTTGAGCTGATAGTAAACCCACTGCCCTTCCCGCTTGTCCGTTAACAGGCCACTGTTCCGGAGTTGCGCCAGATGCCTGGAAATCTTCGGCTGTGAGAGATCGAGTGCATGCGTCAATTCACACACGCAAAGCTTTCCTTCCCGATGCAACAGCATCATGCAGCGCAGCCGGGTCTCATCGGACAGGGCTTTGAAAACCTGAACAGGGCCCATAATGTCTATCGCAACACTCTCTTACTCCGGGCAAGCCCAGTCGGCCAACAATTTCATAACAATATTCGCATTAGCATATATATCCGCGCGTTCGCCGTCAAGCATTGCTTCGCAATCCATAAAAAAATCGGGATTCCGCACAGAACCGAGCGTCCTGAAATCGAAAATATCCCCGTGAAGTCGGGGCCGACACCATGGGCCCGTGGCAATGCTGTCGCGAATCATGCTGACACGTTGGCGTTCGGACCCTGTCGCTATAGCCGGGCCGCGTGCCGCCTTTAGAATTGTTGGGGAGAGTGGGCATGGCTTGAAGTCTGCACAGGCAAGCAGGTATGATCTGCATTTTGGACGGGGGCTCAACGCGATGAAAAAGGTTCTGCTAACCGGCTTCGGTGCCTATGGCGACACACCGATCAACCCCGCCAAAGCGGTCGCCGAGGCACTGGACGGCCTGTCACTCAACGGCGCGAGCGTGGTCAGCCATATCGCTCCCGCCCTCTTCTTCAAGTCGATCGAGTCGGTGGTGTCGGCAATGACCGGGCTCGAACCGGATGTCGTCCTCATGCTGGGGGAATACGGTGGGCGTGCGATGGTGACCGTCGAGCGGCTTGCGCACAACCTCAACGATGCCACCCGCTACGGATTGACTGACAACGACGGCTACGCGCCGCAGGATGTTGCAACCGCGCTGGATGGACCAGCGGCCTACTATGCCAGCGTTCCAATCCGCGCCATGGTTCGAGCAATGCGTACGGCCGAAATTCCGGCGGACATCTCTGACACCCCCGGCACGCTGATTTGCAATCATCGGATCGTAGGTTCGAATCCTATCGCCAGCTCCAATTAAATCAATGGCTTGTGTTTGTTTCCTGGCTTGTTTGTTTTTCTGAGTCACCAATAAGTCACCAGCCGGCCTGACTTGGTCCAACGTCTGGGCCTTTTGCTGTTGGGTTTTAACTTTGGACGAGTTCGAATTTTTGGGTGGCATCAGGGTTGCCGATCTGCAGAGATCATGTGATTGCGTTCCTACCGAACGTGGTGTACATTGGGTTGCTCGAGAATCGGCCGATCCTGTCAAGTTCTTGGTAACAAGCGTTGGCGGACATTTTAATGGCAGGGATCCTACAGTTCCTGTCGCTGCACTCGAGCGCCGTTGGATTTACGGAGAGAACGTTCTTTACATAGGCAAAGCTGGCGGTGCCGGCAAAACGCGACACTCAGGGATAGGGTGTATTGTTTCGTCCAGTTCGGCCAAGGGCTCCCTTGGCCTCATTGGGGTGGGCGTTACATTTGGCAGCTTTCCGATGCAACGGAGTTGCTGATTTCTTGGTTGCCAACACCCAATAGAGAGCCGCTGGAGGTCGAGACAGAGCTCCTCGAGGAATTTGAGAGCGAACACGGCCGACTACCGTTTGCAAACCTCCGGCGGTAGCGTAGAAGTTGTCAGATCTACTCACGAGCGCATCCTTGCCGGCGATACTTGATAAGAAGGCCCCGCAAAAGCGGGGGGCCTCTGCCCGCAGCCGTTTATCTTGTTGTTACGCATTCAATTCCGCAAACCGCTACCCGAGCCACAGCCCTAGTTACAAAAGCGCGCTTTCGCGGCCCGCTTGGCCATCTCTTGACTCAGAATGCAGATCAAAACGGCCGCCACACTTGGTATCAAGCATCTTTACCACTATCAAAGCTTTGAGAAACCAGAGCGACTTGCTCGCATCTTGACCGACGGGGTGCTCTACTTTTCAATGCCTCGTGACTTCAATGATCCGTGGGATTGCCGGCCCTTTTACAATAAGTCCGCCCTCGACAACCCGCGTAATTACGACCGTACGGTGCGCTGGTTTGTCCAATGCGCAAAGGCTCGAAATCGGGGTGTGACAATCAATGGAACGAAAAATTACTCTAAGCCCCACGGCCCCTCGTCATCAGAATGATTCAGTGGGCGCAGTTCTCCGTTGGCGACCGGCTCGGCGAGGGAAAACGTGTAGCGTCCGAGGACGTTGATATGCCGGTACATCAAAGGTGACAGCCGTGCGACATCGTTGTCGTTGATCGTTGCGGCCCGTGCTTTGAGTTGTTCCAGAGCGGCCTCAATGTAGAGAGTATTCCAGAGCACCACAGCGTTGGTCACAAGGCCGAGTGCGTTCAGCTGATCTTCCTGCCCCTCACGATAGCGTTTCCGAATCTCACCCCGTTGGTCGTGACAGATGAACCGTGAGACAGAGTGCCGCCCCTCACCGCGGTTGAGCTGGACGAGAATGCGTCGCCGATAGGTTTCGTCATCAATGAAATTGAGCAGATAGATCGTCTTGGGAATGCGTCCCAGGTTGATGATCGCCTGTGTCAGGCCGGATGGGCGATCACTTTTCAGAAGTGAGCGCACCAGTTCTGCGGCATTGACCGTTCCGAGCTTTAATGAACCGGCGATGCGCAACATATCATCCCAGTGGCTCTCGATGCGTTCGGTGTTAATCCGCTGGCAAGCCAGTTCATCGAGGGCTCCATAATTGGCAGCGGTATCGATTCGCCAGAACCGAGCACTGCCGATATCGGCCAGTCGAGGGCTGAACTGATATCCCAACAACCAGAACAAACCGAAGACTACGTCGCTGACCCCGGCGGTGTCGGTCATGATCTCCGTGGGTTCCAGGCTTGTCTGCTGCTCGAGCAGTCCCTGCAGGATGAAGATCGAATCCCTTATTGTGCCGGGGACGACGATGCCATGGAAGCCGGTGTATTGATCGGACGTGAAATTGTAGTAAGTAATCCCTCGCTCATAGCCGAAATACTTTGGATTCGGACCGGAATTGATGGTGCGGATAGGGGTGACAAAGCGCAGGCCGTCGGCCGATGCGACATCGCCACTGCCCCAGTGGCGAACCAGAGGTATAGCGTTCTGATATTCGACCAACCTGGCATTCGCACGAGTCAGGGTTTCGGCACGGATGAAGTTCTGTTGTATCCAGCCCAGGCGGTCACGCGTCAGCGCCGGATGGTCCTCCTGGAGCACGGGTTGTAAGCCGATGTTACAGGCCTCCGCCACCAGAGCTGCGCATAGGCTGATGGGTAGGTCCTCGATGCGTACTTTCCCTTCACTGATGTGTGTAAACTCGTCCACAAACCCTGTGCGCGAGTGGATCTCAAGCAATAACTCCGGCAGATCAACGCGGGGCAACAGTCGGTCAACCGAATCACGAAGTGCAATCAAGGACTCCGGCTCTTCCAGTTTGTCGAGTCCCTGAAGCGTCAGATCCACTCGACCATCCACCTGTTCGATGCGGACCGCCGTGTTCTGCGGAAGATTCTTCTCCGTTCGCCGACATGTAGAATCGAGTTGGTCTCCCAACTGCTCGAGTGCATCCCGTGCAGTCACAGAAAGCCCGAGGGAGTTACATACCTGGTGGCGTTTCTTTTTCCACTCGACTCCACGGAGGAGTTTTTTGCGGGTATCTCCCCACCGATCACTGCCGACGACGAAGAGGTCGCGCCGGCGCAGGCCGTCCTGGAGTTGCTCGAGCACGCAGAGTGTATAAGCGGGTAGATCGACTTGACCGTTTTGATCGAGTACCAAACGTTGCCAGACCTTCGAGATAACTGTGCGCGGTGCCTCGTGCATATCCACCTTGCGGCGTCCCTCAATGCCGGTGAGAAATTGCAACGCATCCAGTATCGGTTGGCCGGAGGAGGTCGCCTGGAACTGAACCGTTTTCAGAAGGGTTGGCAAAAACCGCCGTACCTTTTTATAGCGATCCACAAGTTCTTGGTGATAGTTGTCGTTCGGTGGTCGGGCAAGACGCTCGACTGTTTCGATTGCCGCCTGTAACCGCTCTGGACGGATACGGTCAAAGACTCGCTCTCGCAAGCGTTCATCGGCGATTTGCTCGTTAAGGAATATGGTGGCCACCTCACGAAGATCGATGGCCGCTCTGTCCAGATCCCGGAGAGTCCGTAGTCGCTGTTTCTTGCCGAGTTTCCGGGCCTGGGCCACGGTTTGCGTGATCAGCAGGTCCAGCAAGTCCAGCGCATCATCAAGGGCCGTGGTCTCGAAGGTGTATGCAAATGCGACTAGGGTGGCGACCCGCCGTTCGTTGGGTGTCCGAGCAATGATGGGCGCCCAAGCGATCGCGGCATAACGCGCCAGAGTCCGCAAACGCACTGGCGGAATCTTGGCGACATTGAGTTTCCCGACCCCGAGGTCGCGGAATACTTCAAAACGGCGTAATGCTTGGATCAACGCGGGGCTGCTTACCCGCGTAGGACCCCGTCGGAGCCGATCCAAGTTGCTTTGCTGGGAACCTTCCGGGACAGACAGCAAATCCTCCAGGAGGGTGATCTGTTCAGGGGAAGGCAAGGACGCCAGCATCCGCCAGAGCCGATTGGCGGCACGATCACGAACTTGGGCGATCAACCTCGACAGGATTGTGACTCCTGGCAGGAGGATCTTTCGTTTGACGAGCTAGGCCGTGGACAGATCGAACAGGATGCTGGGGCGCTCGCTGGTGAGCCACGCCCGCGTATATAGCCAGCGAGTCAGGCGAAACCGCCAAGGTGGTTCGTTGAAATCCCGGTAGCCATACTGCTCTCGAATTCTGATCGAGTGGGCATGCAGCGTTGCACGTCTTTCCGAATAACGAGAAAGGTCGCTCCAATCATCGATGACCAACTGCCGGGCCATGTACGTGATCACGCCAGCAGGGACATTGGCTGGATCGGTTAGAAAGGTTCCGAGAAAGCGCACCGTTCCCAACTGTAGCGCAAAGCCCAACCGGTTGTATGTACCACGGAGCTGGCGAATGATTCCGCGATCCTGATCGTCCAGATAGAAGTACCGGCTCAGCTGTATTTGTGATGGTTCGCACTGGAACCGGCCATAGCGGCGCTTTTGCTCTTCTGTCAGGAAATCGACCGGCATCAAGCCTCCTCTCGGGATGTAAACAAAAGCCTGGGAGCACCGAATAGTAGTCTATAAAACGGGCGTTTTTCGGACCCTGCCAGGACTGTGCGTCAGTATCTCAAACAAGGGGCAGGATAGTCTATATACTGGTCCACGTATCAAAGTCCACCACGCAGCTATCATTACCAGTATTCGAACTATGCTCATCGGTTACGCACGCGTCTCGACCACCGACCAGTCCCTCGACCCGCAACTCGACACATTGAAAGAGGCCGGTTGTGAAAAGCTGTTTTCGGATATCGCGAGTGGTGCAAAAACAGAACGACTGGGCCTCAATCAGGCCATCGCGTTCTGCCGACAGGGCGATACGCTAGTGGTGTGGAAATTGGATCGGATGGGTCGTTCGATGTCGCACTTGATAGAGGTGGTACGGACCTTGGCTGAGCAACAAATTGGCTTTCGCTCGCTGACGGAGCAAATCGACACCACGACTCTGGGAGGACGGCTGATTTTTCATGTCTTCGGCGCACTGGCCGAGTTTGAGCGGGATTTGATCCGAGAGCGCGTGAACGCTGGACTCAAGTCAGCTAGAGCTAGAGGCCGGAGGGGAGGACGCCCTCCTGTTTCTGAGGAAACCAAGGTGATGGCCAGGGCTCTGCTGGCTAACAAAACTCTATCGATCAAGCAAATTTGTCAGAAATTGGGGATCGCCAAAAGCACTCTGTACAAGTACGCACAACCCGAAGAGCGCTTAGAGTAATTTTTCGTTCCATTGATTGTCACACCCCGAAGAGAGCCTGGATCAACATGCACAGCAGTTTGGGAAGGAGACATTGGCGCTGCTTGGCAGCCTCATCACCGCCGTTCGTTGTGCACGCGAACACCCGCCCGACACGCCGCTGACCGAAACCCATCAAGCAGAGTTAATCGCCTACCGCCAACGCTGTGAGCGCTTGACGACGGCAGCGCACGAAAAAACCA
>Ga0209633_10000909_pt1 | contig 32483 bp, 31 predicted proteins | sample Cruoilmetagenom1_FD_187290 | JGI IMG/M metagenome (GOLD analysis project Ga0209633, IMG submission 187290) | Oil polluted marine microbial communities from Coal Oil Point, Santa Barbara, California, USA - Sample 1 (SPAdes) (version 2) | ecosystem: Environmental > Aquatic > Marine > Oil seeps ... | reverse complement strand
ATCAAAGCCCTTTAGCTCTTCAAATAAATCCCGGTGAAAGAGTGAAGTTGAAGGACCGATCATGCAGACCGGCAGACTCTTCTCAAACACATCTCCACCGTATTTCTGATAGGATTTCGGTGCATTTACACGAACACCGTTTCGTATCCATATCTCCCCGGTGTGTATAAGTGAGATTTCGGGATTTTCCCGGAGAAAAGCCAGCTGTTTTTCCAGTTTATCGGGCAGCCACTCATCGTCAGAGTCCAGCAGCGCAATCCAATCTCCGTGGGAGCGGTGAATCCCTAAGTTTCTGGCGGCGGCCACCCCCTGGTTCGGGGTATGTTCATAATGAATCTCCACATCGGTAGACTCAACTGCACGCTTGAGCACCAGGTTTCCGGTTTCATCAATTCCCCCATCGTCTATTACCCGGATATCAAAATCCCTGAAGCTCTGGGACAGTACTGAATCCACGGCCCGGAGAATGAGGTTGGCCCGGTTGAATGTCGGAATGATAACGCTGACAAGACTCATGAGAAAAACTCCGCAACCATGGTTTCATCAAGATGTTCAACAGGTACAACAACCCGCTCCCGGTCTTTGCCTCTTTCCCTGTGGATTGTATGGAGTTGATGGCTCTTTTTTATTCTGCTATAGAGTTCTTTCTCTATCGAAAATTCTGTATCGGGAAGAAGAGAACGCTCCATTTTCTTTCTGAAATTAGACCACCGGGACAATCTGAAAGCCGTTATCAGCTGTGTGCTGCTCAATGCTCCGGTCCAGGGGTATACCGAGCTTCCCAGGGCGAGCCGGGGTGGGTTATTTAAAAAAACTTCAGTATCGGTAAACCCTTCCAGTCCCGGTACCGGGTAGAAATTGGATATCCCGATCTGTGTGGGCAGCCCGTCCAGGAACCTCAAAGTCTGTACAATATCTTTACTGCTATCCCCGGCCAGTCCGCAAATGAAGTGGGTGGTAAGCGGCAAATCCACTTCCCTGCATCGCTGTATCAGCTTTGCCAGTTTTTCTGTGTTACCTGCTCTGTTTTCATTAGTTCGGGTGTTGTCCGAAAGCACCCCCAGAGAGAGATTCAGATGGGTAAACCCGTTTTTCTTAAGCCGGTTGATATCGTTTTCTTCAAGAAACATGTAATCAAGGCCGTTTTCCGCCGTGAATGTGATATCTGAAAACTGTCTTTTTAAGGAACCCAGAAAATCAAAGAAATCCTTTTTGAGAAAGAGAATATTATCATCCTCGATATTCAGATGTATCTTCCCGTTTCTCCCTGAGATTTGTTCTGCAATCCGAATTACTTCCTCCTCCCAGAGATTCGGTGGAGAGCTGCGGAATATTCGGCCATGGCAGATGTGATTGGAACAGAATCGGCATTTTTTCGGGCATCCCCTTGTGAGGATTATGGATATTGACCTCCTGCCGGCCCTAATTACTGACTCACCGGCTACGGGTTTAATCTCCCGGTTACTTTTTAAATCCCGGAGATCCAGATATCTGATGCCGGATTCATTTATCTTGAGCACCTCTCCCCGGCCTTCAATCTCACCGGAAATCACCCGAGTGAAAAGCGGTTTCTCAGGGAATACCGGATGAGATGCGTTTAGAAAGTATTCCGGCAGGGAACTTGGCCCATGACCGCCTATTACAATGGGCAGTTCCGGCATTCTGCGGGCTGCCGCTTCGGCAAGTCTCCGGGCTTCTTCCGCATAAGCCCAGGCGAAGGATGATATAAACAGGGTATCCGGTTTTTCCCTTGCGATAATTTCTGCTGCATCAGAAAATAACGGACCAAATCGGCGGAAGGCGGTGAACCAGGAAAGGGGACCTGTTTCTCCGGGAATAATGGAGGAATTCAGATACTCAAGCTCATCTGGGAGGGGTACTGTTCGGGGTTTCTCCATCAGAGGAAGATTTAAAAGACTTGTTTTCCAACCGGTTTTCTTCAGTTCCCGATCCAGAACCCCGGCCCCCAGGGCTGTGGCCCTGCGTGGTGTGAAATAAAAATCCCTGACCGGTGGAACCGCAATAACGGCTTTTCTCACATTACTACACTTCAATAATTTTGAGCATGTTTGTGTGGGCACTTTCCAGCAGGGGAATTCCAGCGGTAAACACAATCGTATCCCCTTTCTTTATATATTCCATGCTTTCAGCAAGCTTAGCTGCCATGTCCAGAGTTGTATCGGTATCCTTTACATTGTCGATCAATTCTCCCTGTACTCCCCAGACAATATTTAAATAACGGATGGCATCCATTTTTTCGGTGAAGGCAATTACCGGAACCGATGGGCGGAACCGGGAAAGAAGAAGAGCTGTCCTTCCTTTGTTTGTCAGGCAGATAATTGCAGCGGCGTTGTTCTCCTCTGCCATCAGGCAGGCTGAATGACAGATGGATTCCTCATAACTCATATTCTCCATGTACCTGTAGTGCAGCCCCGAGTTATCTGAATTTCTATGACTTTCTGCTGCTCGTACAATTTCATCCATAATACTGACACATTCCACCGGATAATTGCCCACAGAAGTTTCACCGCTGAGCATCACCGCATCGGTTCCGTCAAAAACCGCATTTGCTACATCCGAAGCCTCGGCTCTGGTAGGCCGGGGATTGGTTATCATGGAATCAAGCATCTGTGTAGCGGTAATCACAGGTTTATTCTGACGGTTGCATTCGGCAATAATCCTCTTCTGTATAAGAGGTACCTGTTCGGTGGGCATTTCCACGCCTAAATCACCCCGGGCCACCATTACCATGTCGGTTTCATTTACGATTCCTTCCAGATCGGCTACGGCCTCAGGCTTTTCAATCTTGGCAATAATAGGTATATGCCGACCTTTGGATTCCAGTAATTTACGGAGTTCCCTGATATCATCTCTGGAACGGACAAAAGACAAAGCGATGTAATCGATGGGTTGGGTAACAAGAAAATCGATATCTTCCCGGTCTTTCTTTGTTAAGCTGGGCAGACTGATTTCAACTCCCGGGAGGTTTATTCCTTTGCGGGATTTAAGAACTCCGTCATTAAGAACCCGGCATTCAATATCCGGCGGGTTAATAGAATCCACAATCAGCTCAACCAGTCCGTCATCTATGAGAATCCTATTTCCTGTTTTCAAGTCTTTGGCCAGTTCCGGGTAACCTGCAGGAATTTTATCAGTTCCCTTATAATTACTATCTGCAGTTAATGTAATGATTTGTCCGGTTTTTACAGGAATATCGTCTGGAATATTTGCCAATCGAATTTTCGGTCCGCCCAGGTCGGCCAGTATTGCTACAGGATTTTCACATGCTGATGATACCATTTGAACCAGTTTAATTGATTGTTCAAGTTCTTCCGTGTTGGAGTGGGAGCAGTTGAGCCTTACAACATCCAGTCCTGCGGAAATCATCTTCGTTAAGATTTCCGAACTGTGTGATGCGGGCCCGAGGGTTCCGATAATTTTTGTTCTGGCAAAATTGATATCACGTTTCATAGTGACTTCAGTATAGTATATCCCAGACCTGAATATGTTTTAACCGGCGGCAAGAACCTTTTTGATATCATCAATAATCGGCTGGATGTCCATTTCCAGGGTAACTTTTCCGGAATCCCGGACCCATGCTTCCAATCCTTCCTTAACGCCTTTGAGCTGTGTGAGCCCTCCGACAATAGACTTTCCACTAAGCTGGGCACCGGCTTTTTTGTAGATGTCTGGCCGAAGCCGGATTGTAGCCAGCTGTTTCCCTGTAATTGTTATCTTTGAAATCATTGGTACTCCCCTTAGGATAAATATACCGCAGTTGCATAATTTATCTGCCAACGTGTCTGTATCGAAGGTTAAACGTGTTTCTACAGAGATAAATTAAAGAAGCCTTTAATCTTGACAATAATGTGTAATACACAGTATTGTGTTACAAGGGGACTTATTTGACTGATGAAAAACTTATAGGGAATCTGATACAGGAGCTTAAGAGGGGCACAATTACACTCTCGGTACTTCTGATGTCGGAAAAACCGGCATACGGCTATTCTCTGGTTACCGAAATGCAGGCTGCCGGAATTGTTGTAGAGCAGAACACCCTGTATCCGCTGCTCAGACGTCTTGAAAGCCAGGGTTTACTGAGAAGCTCCTGGGATACCGGGGAGTCCAGACCCCGAAAATATTACTCAGTTACTGATGAGGGTAGATCTACCGCTGAGCGTCTCGGAAAAGAGTGGCGGAGAATCAATACAGCCATGAGCCGGCTTATGGAGGATAAATGAAAATTGTTGAACAGTATTTGAGAGCCGTAGGTTATAAATTACCATGGAAATCCAGAAAAGATATTACAGAGGAACTGCGATCACTTCTGATGGATCAGATTGAAGCGGATTTTGGCACAGATATTGGTGAAAAAGAGGCAAAAAAGATAATTACCAATTTCGGGTCTCCTTCAAAGGTTGCCGCCCGGTACAAAAAATCAAAGCAGGTGATTTCTCCGGGACTTACCGATTTGTATCTGATGATTATTGTAATCATGGCTGGAGGAATGTTTATTGCTTTTACAACGGTGTTTGTTGTTGAGGCACTGCAGGATCTTCCCGAAGGCCGTGAGCTGGCAAAACAGATTTTTCAGGTTTTTTCAAACACCCTTGGAACCTGGATAGGAGGTGTAGGTGGTTTAACTCTGATTTTTATTGTTTTAACTCGTTTTTTTTCCGGTTCCATTGATACGGATGAAAAATGGACAGTGGAAGATCTTAAAGATATAAGGTTGGATGAGAAGTTGGAATCTACAGCTGAATCTATTTTTTCGATTGTTTTTCTCTTTATTCTGATTATCCTGATGAATCTGTACCCGTCAATTATTACCCTGGGGGAGAATCTTTTTTCCCGAACCGGATTTGCATTGGGACACAGAGTTATTATTGAAGTGTTCCGCAGTTATATCGGGTTGCTTACGCTGCTCTGGACATTGGGAATTGTTTTTCGGGTGATAGTTCTTTATAAAGGTGAGAAATTTAATTGGTTGAAGTTTTTTGAGTTCGGACTTTCCGCAGCAGTGGCCCTACTGGCGGGAAGTATGCTTTTTAACCACCGATTGTATTATTATGAACAGGGATGGATAGGATTTAAGGTGATTCTGGTTATTGTTCTGGTGGTAAATCTGGTGGAAATCGGCAGCGGACTTTTTCGAATGGTACGTAATAAAGTCGTTGAATAGTGAAAAACAGATAATTCATAGGTTCTTTTCCAGGAAAAACGGATATTTATTGTATTGTACTTGCTTTTTTTTCAGACATGTTCATTGTTAAATTATAATGACTGCCGTACCGAGCGGAACGGTAACCTTCCTCTTCACCGATATCCAGGGGTCTACACGCCTTTGGCAGGATAACCCTTCAGCCATGGAAGTGGCCCTTAAACGGCACGATGAGATACTGAAAAAAACAGTTAACCAGAATAACGGACATGTCTTCAAGACTGTAGGAGATGCTTTCTGCTGTGCTTTTACCCATGCTCTGGATGCGGTACAGGCAGCATTAACAGCTCAGCTGATAATAAAAGAAGAAGAATGGAAAACTTCCCGTCCCATTCGGGTTCGCATGTCTCTGCACACCGGTGCCGCCCGGGAGCGGGATAATGATTATTTCGGGCCTCCGGTTAACCGGACGGCACGTATCGAGTCCTTAGCTCACGGTGGACAGGTGGTGATGAGCCGGGCTACAGCCGAGCTGGTGCGGGATATTCTTCCCGAGGGTGTTTGGATAGAGGATAAGGGATCTCACCGACTCAAGGATCTGGCTCGCCCGGAGGAGATTTTCCAGGTGAACCATCCGGAACTGCCATCAGAGTTTCCGCCGCTCAAATCAATGGATATCCTGCCAAACAACCTTCCGGCACAAACTACACCGATGATAGGCCGGGAAAAGGAGCTGGAAACAGTTCGTAAGCTGTTTGAGAAGGAAAATTGCAGACTTGTTTCCCTGGTGGGGCCTGGTGGAATGGGGAAAACCCGGCTGGCCCTGCAGGTGGCTGCTGATATGGTGGATAAAACCCGGGATGGTACCTGGTTTGTCGATTTAACATCCATAACACAATTCCGTGATGTTGCCCAGGAAACGGCTCGAGTTCTCGGTATTTCTCAGAAATCTGAAGTCGATCCAGTGGAGTCTGTTGCAGAGATAATAAGCGATAAAGAGATACTGATAGTTCTGGATAATTTTGAGCAGGTAATGAGTGCTTATGAAGTTGTTGTAGCCTGGCTGAAAAGCAGTCCGGCTGTCCGTTTCCTTGTAACCAGCCGGGAACCTTTGAATATTCGTGGCGAGCATGTTTTTCACGTTCCCCCATTAAGCCTCCCCGGTGTCGGCCTCAGCAGTATACTCAGCCAGTTTGAAGCGACAAGGCTTTTTATCGACAGGGCTTGCGCCAGTAAACCGGATTTTACAGTTAACAACGAAAATGCCCCGATAGTTGCTGAAATCTGTTCCCGGCTCGATGGTATCCCCCTGGCTATTGAGCTGGCTGCCGTCAGAATCAGGCTGATGAATCCCAAAGCCATACTCAAGCGCCTGGATACCCGGCTTAAACTTCTTACCGGCGGACCAAATGATATGCCTGAACGCCATAAAACTCTTCGGGCCTGTATCGATTGGAGTTACGATCTGCTGACAAAAGACGAGAGAATCATATACCGTTATCTGTCTGTATTTCATGGTGGTATTTCCCTACTGGCGGCAAGGGCCGTTCTTCAGCCTGTATTTGAGGATGAACTGGAAGTTCTCGGCGGTATTGAATCACTGGTGGATAAAAGTCTGGTTTTCCGTAAACCCCCTATAGATGATGAACCTTTTTTCGGGATTCTGGAGACAATCGGTGAATACGGATATGAGCGCCTGAAAGAATCAGAAGAGGATGAAAGTGCGCTTCATAGGTATACAGATTTTTTTCTCAATCTGGTTCAAAAAGCTGATGAATCTCTGGACGGTCCTGAACAGAAGGGCTGGATAGATAAAATTTCCGCCAATCAGGAAAATATTAATTTTTCCGTGGTTTATTTTGCTGATGCCGGGAATTCTGCGGCTGTCATTTTGATGACCCGGTCTCTCGTGCCTTTCTGGATTATGTGGAACGATTTCTCTATTTGCCGTGAGTGGATTTTAAAAGCTCTGAAGTTCACTCCGGAGAGTGAAGGGCCGGATGCCGCCTGGTTAACCCTGCAGATAGGGTGGCTGTTCTTATCTGTCGGTACTTACAGTGAAGCTGAAGATTCTTTGAAGATAGCTCTTGAGATATTTCAAAATATCGCTGATGAAACCGGGGAAGCCACTTGTATGATGCGATTAGGCGAAGCGCATTATCAATATGGAAGTTTCTCCACAGCAATGAAATATTACAAAGAATCTCTGGTTATTTCTGACCGTATTCATGATATGAATCTGAATGCCCTGACTCACCAGCTATTAGGTAATATCTACATACGGGAAGAAAAAGTTCAAAAGGCTCAAAGAGAATATCAAATTGCTCTGGATTCCTATCTGGGATGCGGGAATGAACGAAAAACGGCTGAGATATACAATAATATCGGAGCGGTATTCTATCTGGAGAAAAGATTTCAAGATGCCAGGGTTCAATATCAGAAAGCCATTCCAATATTAGAGAAATACGGTAACAAACATTATCTCAGATACGCATGGAGTAATATGGGAGAGCTCTCTCTCTCTGAGAAAAAATTCAACGATGCAATAATCATGTTTGAAAAGGTTAAAAATATATCAGTATTCAGTTTCGATCATAAATACACAAGTTGTGCGTTTATAGGAATTGGTGAAGCGTATCTTGGCCTGGGTGATTTGGAGTTGGCGGAGCACTGTGTCCTGGAAGCCCTGGATTTAGTGGAACAGTTTGATAATTCGGTTGAGAGGGGCATGGCTTTCCGGGTTTTGGCCGATATTCAGTGCAAATTGAACAATAATTCAGAGGCGAAATCTCATTATACCACTGCTATAGAAATCCTGGAGGGAGTGAGTGAGCTGGATGAAATAAAAAAAGCCCGGGAGGGCTTGAAAAAATTAATTCTCAAGGAGTCTTAGATGAAAAAGTTATTGCTGATGTTCTTCGTGTTCTCCGTATTCCCGGCTTTATTTTATGGTAGCGGACCGGCAGAAGAGGATTCTGAAGATGAAAAGTCGAGCACTATTATCAACATTACAAAAGAGGGATTTTTATCAAGACCCGTTCTGGGGTTTGATATTGCCATCGATAGCTATTCGAATTTGGTGGAGAATAATAACGATGAAATTATAAGGAATTCTGTTCAGGATGTATTAGGCAATGAGGAATATAAGGGTTTTAACAAAGGATATACACGTTTTCAAAAAATAACGATTAATCCTTCAGATGAGATTGAAGCAGTAGAAGCCGTCGTACTCTTCAACCTGGATATCTACAGCTATTATGAAACAGAGAAAGATCCTGTTACCAATCTTGATAAAAGACTTGATTACAGTGAAAAAACTTTTTTATCCTTCCCACTTATTCTGCATATCAATCTTAATGATATGAAATCTGTACTGAGTGAGAAATTAGAAAGAGAAGCTAAGGGTATGGTGTATTATTTTGAACCTGACAGCCCGGGCTCTCAATCAGGTAAGTGGTATCCGTTTTCTCATCTCAAAGAGCTGGGGGATATCGATTATAAGATTGATAACGGTATTATGACTGTTACTATCTATAAATGGCCCAAGGACGACAGGATTCATATCGGTTCATAAGCAGAATTAACCGTGCTATCGCCAGAGGTCAATTAAAAAAATCCTCAGTTGCCCTCCAACATCCGAGTCATTACAATGGGCACAGGACGGGAGCTGATTCCGGTTCAGACCTGATATGGGGGGCTTATGGCCGAAACTGAAACATCTCTGCAGATAGTGACATTTCGATTAGGTGCAGAGAAGTACGGTATTGATATAATGGAAGTGAAGGAAATCGTGGATTATGAAGAGATCCGCAGTATCCCCAATGCTCCGGTCTATGTTGAGGGAATCTACAACCTGCGTGGGGACATCATTCCCATTATTTCTCTTCATAAACGTTTTCACCTGCAGAGGCCTGAAAAAATTGAAGAGGATTCCCTGCTGATTCTTACAATCGGAGGTATGGAGCTTGGTATCATTATTGATAAGGTGCTCCGGGTGATTGCCATTGATACGGATGAGATTCAACCTCCCCCTCAGATGCTTTCCGGCATAGGAGCCGAGTATATACGGGGTGTGGTAAATAAAGAGGAAGGTTATCTGATTATTCTGGATTCCCTGCGGCTGTTCGACCCTGAAGAACTCAGGCAGATCAGCCAGTACGCCTGATAATGTCCATACCGGTCTTTAAACCCTCAATTAAGCGTCGGGATATGCATTCGGTACTATCCTGTCTTGTAACGGATGTAATCGGTCCGGCTGTCCTTGCGGACGATCTGGTTGCCACAGTAGCGGGGGAACTCGGGTTTGAAGGAGGCGGGGCAGTCCGGGAGTATACAAGAGCCATCGGTCTTACTATTCAGGCCCTTGGTCTTGCAAAGGGTGATAAGGCCATCCTTTCTCCTCTGGCACCTTCGGTATACCACAGAGCTTTTCAGGAGCGGGGTATCCTTCCTGTTTTTGCCGATGTGAATGAAGCTGATGGCTGCCTGAACCCCGATGAGGTAGAGCAAAGGATAAATGCTGATATCAAAGCCTTGTTTGTACACGCTCCTTTGGGAAGGATCCCAGATATGAAGGCTTTTAACGGTTTCGATATACCTATTGTTGGAGATATCGGTGAAGCCCTGGGTGCCAGGGACATGCAGGGTGAAACTCTGGGTTCAACGTGCAGCTATGCCCTTTTACCGATGGAGCCGAATGGAATTGCGACTGCCGGTGGCGGTACTCTTATTCTGGCCCATGATAAAATAGCACTTTCGGCGTTGACTGAGGCGGCAGGACCTCTTACCGCCGATGCTTTCCTGCCGGACTTGAATGCTTCCCTGGGACTGGTGCAATGGCGGGAGTATCCCCACGCCCTTGAAGCTCGGGATATTATTGCCGAAGTGTACAGAGTGGCCCTTCTCCAGGGCCGGCACAGAACCCTCAGTGAACCGGAAGGTGAGGGCCGTGCCGTTCCTTTTTCATTCCCTGTAGTTCTTTCTTCCGGCATGAACGAGGTTAGAAAATATGCCCGAAAAAAGGGCGTTGAAACACAACCGGCATTTTATACAGGAGTTATGGAAGGGTATTCTGAGGCAGGTGAGCAATGTCCTGCAGCTAAATCTCTGATGATGAGTACTTTGCTGTTTCCCCTGTATCCTACACTGGGGAAGAAAAATGTTCAGCTCATAGCTAAAGTCCTTTCCACTTTACCGTAGTTAAGTAAGCAGACGGGGGCAATGGTGAATAAAAAAGGCAATACGGTAATAGTGTATAATCCTTTGAATGAACTGGCTGTTTCTCTCCATGGTCAGATTTATCATTGGCTGGAGGAGCGGGGGTATGATGTTTCTTCCTGTGACTCTCATGAATGTAAAGCCGGGGTGGTATCTCCGAAGGCCGATTTTGCAGTCTCTCTCGGTGGGGATGGTACCTTTCTCTCCTGTGCCAGGCTGCTGGCTGAAAACCCCGTACCCATTCTTCCGGTTCATCTGGGAACCTTCGGATTTATTACAGAAGTAACTCACGGAGAATGGTCTGAAGCCCTTGAATCATGGATTAACGGAAAGCTTGAAGTTGAGGACCGGATGATTCTGGAGGTAAGGATTCTCCGGAACGATGCTGAGATAGGCCGGTTCAGGGGCGTGAATGATGCGGTTGTCGGGGTGAGCGGTATCAGTAAGCTTGTAAGACTGTCACTTCAGCTGGGCGGCTATGAGGCCGGACATTTCCGTGGAGACGGGCTTATTCTTTCTACGGCAACCGGTTCTACAGCGTATTCAATGGCGTCCGGCGGCCCGATTCTTGTGCCGCCGATGAGAGCGGTTGTTCTTACTCCCATCAGCCCGTTTTCACTAAGCTGGCGGCCTATGGTAATCCCCGACCGGGATGAAATTGTTATCTGTGTGGAGGAGAATCAGAGGGCAGATGTTCTGCTGACTGTTGACGGTCAGGAATCTTTTCCCCTGGAAGAGGGTGATGCTGTGAGTATTACAGGCAGAGCCGGAGGTGTACAGGTGATTAAATCCGATCGACGGGTTTTTTATGAAGTTGTTCGAACCAAGCTGGGCTGGTCGGGAGGCCCTCATGCTTGAGGAACTCAATATACGGAACTATGCCCTCATCGATGAGGTTTCTGTTCATTTCAAACCTGGTTTCAACGTTCTTTCCGGTGAAACGGGTACCGGCAAATCAATCCTGATCGATGCACTTTCACTGGCTCTGGGTGCCAAAGGCCGTGGGGAGAGCATACGGGAAGGTGCTCTCGAAGCGGAAGTAACGGCTACCATACGGGTTTCATCCAGCCCTGAATTATCTGATTGGATTGATAAATACGGTATTGAGCCGGAAGATGGAGCTCTGCTGATACGCCGGACACTAAAGCGGAACGGCCGTGGTTCGGCCAGTGTCCAGGCAGTTCCAGTAACCCGGGGTGCCCTGGCTGAGCTGTCGGATGCCCTGGTGGATATTCATGGACAGCACGAACATCAGTCTCTTTTCAAAGTTGCCGTTCACAGGAAACTACTGGATCGTTTCGCCGGTATTGAAGGACGTGTACAGAACTTCACTGCACTTTTTTCAAGACTTTCGGAAATGGGAAAACAGCTTGAGGAGCTCGACCGGGAGGATGCCCAAATGGCCCGGGAAGCTGAATTCCTGCGTTTTGCAGTGGATGAAATCGATTCTGCCAAGTTGACTGATGGAGAAGAAGAAGCACTGGAAGAGCGGCAGAAGATTCTCTCAGGGTATGAAGAGCTGGCAGGTAATCTTGAAAAAATACTTGATGTATCAGCTGAAGCACGCAACGGTGCATTAAGCGGATTACGGAATGCCAGAGAGATACTGAATAAAACCCTCGGTATCGATTCCTCACTTACGGAGATTCTTCAGCGTTTGGACAGTGCCTTTTTTGAAATTGAAGATATTATTGATGAAGTGAGAAAAAGACGGGACAGCGCAGAATACGACCCAGCGGAACTTGAGGGGATTGATGAGCGGCTGGCCCGGATTAGTATGCTGGAAAAAAAATACGGTGCTCTGAGTGTGTCAGAAGTGATGGCGTATGCCTCACAGGCCCGGATACGTCTGGAAGGATTTGATACCCGGGATGAACAACGCCGTGAATTATCCGCAGAACGGGATGCCGTGCAGGCTGAAGTAGTAACTGAAGCAGCTGCTATCAGCCGGATTCGCCGGGAATCTTCGGGTCTTCTTCAGGAAAAAACTGAAAATCATCTGCATGTACTGGGGATGGCGGATGCCAGATTCAAGGTGGAGTTGGAAGGGAAACGAAGCAGTGAAGGACGGTCTGTGATAGGTCCCTACGGATGTGATGTGGTTGAGTTTCTTTTATCGGCGAACAGGGGCGAATCACCTCAATCTTTGAAATCAGTTGCTTCCGGTGGTGAATTATCCCGGGTGATGCTGGCAATAAAAACATCTTTAAGCGAGTCAGATACAATACAGACAATGATTTTTGATGAAGTGGATACGGGTATCGGCGGAGAGGTGGCCCGTTCGGTGGGTGAACATCTTCATGGATTGTCGTTATCCAAGCAAGTCTTTTGTATCACACATCTTGCGTCCATCGCTGTCTTCGCCGATAATCACTTGCAGGTAAACAAAAATTCTCTGGATGGAAGAACTGTTACCAGAGTTCAGAATGTTGACGGTGATTTGCGGGTTCGTGAGATAGCCCGGATGCTGGCAGGAGACGGTGATAATGCCGAATCCCTGATTTATGCAGCCCGGTTACTTGAAGAAAGGGAGCACTTGATTGGCGAAGGTTAAAGAAGAAGCAAAAAAGAAATACTTCGAACGCATTGCTCCATATCGAAAAAGCATAACAGAATTGAAGGATAAAGAACACCGGATAGAAGCTGTTCTCAAAGGGCATAACGCCGGAGATCCTTATAAACGTCTTTCTTTGACTGAAGATAACCTTACCGCGGCATCCTACCATCTTGTTATGAATTCTTTATCAGTTTCCCTCTTGGGAGTAAAAAACGAAAGTGCTTTGAATGATGCTAAAAAATCCTGCTCCCTCGCCATTATTCAGTTGGAGAACGTGTTTACCGCCCTGATAAATGTTCCTTTCAGTGATTATGAAGATTATCTTAAAGCAACCCTTTCATTTAATGAGATGAAGCGTTACGACCTTGTACGTAAGACTGGTTTGGCTCTTTCCATGGTTAAAATCGGTTATGGAGAGAACTCAAAATGGAAGTGGCCTATGGTGGAACTGGATGCCCGTCTAGCTGCGATTGCAAAAAACTGTCTGGATTTAAAAACTCTGGTACAGGGCATGGACCCCCGGAATGAGGGCTACCGTGAGCGTATTGAGTTCTTTAACCTCACACGCAAAATGCTTCAAAGTGCTGCAGACGATTACAGGTTGAAGTACGAGGTGGCAACAAAGCGTGCTGATGATTTCAGGAAGGCTATCAGCTATCTGGGAGCCCTTAAGCGTCTCTCAATGATGCTGGGACGTCAGAATGAAGCGATAAATTTAAAAAGAAAAATAGAAATATGGAAGAAGAAAATGGATTCTGACCATAAAAACCGTGAAGATGCTTCCCGAATCAGCCGTGTCGACGGTATGAATAAAAACTAAGATTTTTTTTCTGCCATGTCCATCAGGGAATTTGCAGGATATAGTTCTCCCACCGATGAAGTTATAAAGCCACCGTTTCCATTATCGTAATATACCGGAGTATCTGCCGGGCAGAATTCGGATATAACCTGTCGGCAAGCACCGCAGGGGGGAAGGGGTTCCCACGCATCCGGACCTGCTATAGCGATGCCTTTGATATCTTTTTTCCCCTGATTTACAGCGGTGAAAATGGCGGTTCGCTCCGCACAGTTGGAAAGGCCGAAAGACCTGTTTTCGACATTAACTCCGGTAATTACAGTTCCGTCTGCCATCTGCAGTGCAGCCCCCACTCTGAATTTTGAATATGGTGCATAGGCATTCTCTGCAGCTTTAGTGGCTTCTTTCATCAATTCTTCAGCATTCATACCATCTATCTCCTTAATATTTGACCTCGTTGCCGGCTATCGTATAGGATGGATTATCCACGGGAGAAGGGAGGTGTCCATCCACGTATGAATCAACGGGGTGTCTTCCTCATCGGCTTAATACTGATAACTGTTTATTACTTTCTTTTCCCCCGGGGTTCGGGTAAGGAAATCATTGTCTCACCTGAATCACTGACAATCCTGGAGCAAATCGACTCTACGGTATCACCTTCTTCCATTCCGGTTTCAGTGGTTCACAGTGGAAGTACTACCGGATACCTTAATTCCAAGCATGAATTATTTACCCTTTTTCGGGCTGAGAGAATGGCTGCAGATCGGCACTGGATAGCCGTTTCTGTGGATGATGGTTTATCTCTTATGGAACCAGACGGCCGGCTTATCAGCCGAATCCAGGATTCAGGATATCCGATTTCCCGAAATGGTCAATTGTTTCTTTATCGAAATGATTTCGGAATCCTTTCAAAAATCAACCCTCAAAATGGAAGATATCTATGGAGTACGGAGTATATTTCTGCGATTACAGTTCTTGACGCTATTCCGGGTAAAACTCTGGTTGGATTGCTGGATGGACGGATTGAACTGATTGATGATTCGGGGAATGTTCTTTTAACGTATCGCCCGGGAGGCAGCCGTGTAGAAGCTGTTTACGGCGTAGCCTTATCCGATGACGGATCGAAAATAGCCTTGATAAGCGGTTTGGATCCCCAGAGGTTTGTATTGCTGGAAGAAAGAAAGAACGGTTACAGACCTGTTGCACATCATGATACAGAGACTGATTTCCGCCGTCTGGTTTCAATAGATTTTATCCGGCACGATGGACAGGTTCTGTATGAAAATAATGGATTTATAAACTCTGTAAATCTGAATGGATATGGGATTCATCCTTTGAAACTTTCCGGGCGACTGATAAATGTTATCGATAATCCTGTAAATAATACACTGCTTCTTTTTAGCAAAGATGACGGGAAAGATTCGATGAAAATACTCACTCGGCAGGATAGAACACTATTTGAAAGCCCCTTACCATCGGATACAGCTGAAATTGTCAGAGACAGGGATTATTCTCTGATCGTTACCGGAAACAGTATCGCGGTTCTGGAGTTCTCAGTTCGATGAATAAAGTTCTTCATTATTTTCTTATTTTTTCTACACTGTCTGTTATCGCATTTACTGTAGATGCCAGGGAATGGCCGGATAATTCTTCATTTGTTAGGGAGCCTTTCGGGGCTGCAGAAGACGGGTATTTCAGCCATGGTTTGTCCTTTATATCAGAAGGGCAGAGAATAACCTCCTGGAGCGGGGGAGAAGTTATCTGGACATCTGATTCCGGTGATGGTCTTCTTGTAGTGGAGCATGAGGACGGGTTCAGATCTTCTTACAGCGGTATAGAAAAGAGGCCTGATCTGAACCGAATCGTTACCCGGGGGGAGTGGTTGGGTTATGCCGGGGGGGACTCTTGGCTATTTGAGATAATTGATATCGAACAATCCCGTATTGTAGATCCAATAGCACTTCTTCCTTCCAGAAATAATTTAAGTTCAGTTCCTGTGGGTAGTGTTGAGATGGTAAACGGGAGCAGACATCTTGAACTTATTGGTGAGGCAGAGCTGCCTCCAGGGCGCTGGACTGTTGTTGTTTCTGATTTTCTTTCTTCCGGGGAAGATGCCATACCTGTTGAAGTCTCTCTGTTCTGGGTTGGAGAAAGGATCGGGAGCCTTCGTTTTGATGCTTTAGAGGAGAGTGACAACGGTATTGTTCTGGAAACTCCGGAACCCTTTCTCTTTGGTCATGTCTACAATCCGGATGGACAGCTATGGTTTCCCGATGTTCTTTTAAATGCTGGGAAGGGCACTTTGGAGCTGCGGATACGTGATGAAATCGGTAGGGTGGTGTCCCGTTCATGGAAGTTGACAATTCGATGAGAACATATTCGAAGATTCCAGGGGACAGTGAAAAATCACGTCTGATAAATTGTCCCGTTTGCGGAGGTGTACAGTTTCGACGTAAGTGGGAGATTGAAGGTGCCTCTTATGTGTCCTGTTCTGACTGCCGGCTGATTCTGCAGAACCCACAACCGTTGCCTGGGGATTTAAAAGCCCGTTACGACTCGGAATACTTTGATTATGAAATAAAGAATGAAGAATCGTTCTTCAAACTGATGATGCTGGGGCTGAAAGATGCCGACTTTTTTGAAAAAATAGTTCCCACTCTGCCGGCTCAGCGCAAAATCCTTGATATCGGTTGTGCCACCGGACGCCTTCTGAAACACTTTAAACTGGCCGGTTGGGAAACAGCCGGAGTGGAACTCTGTGCTGAGTCTGTTGATTTTGGGAATCGTGAGTATGGGGTGAATATCCGGGCAATAACCTTGGAAAATGCCGATTTTTCTGATTCTGAGTTTTCTTTTGTACATGCATCCCATTTAATTGAGCATGTAAGCGATCCATCGGCCTTTGTTGCAAAAGTGGTAAAGGTGCTGCAGCCCGGCGGGGTATTTGTCTGTGTTACCCCTTCCTTCGACGGCTTTCAGGCCCGGTTGTACGGTTCATCCTGGCGTTCTGCCATCCCGGATCATGTAACATTATTCAGTAAATCCACTTTAAAGCGGCTGCTTAATAACTTCGGACTGGAAGTGGAGCTGGTACGGACATGGGGTGGACTTGCAGTAGGTTCGGTTCCGGGATGGATAAAAAAAATTGCTGATGTGCTGGCGAAGAAATGGAATCTTGGTGATGTTGTGCTGATGGTTGCCCGTAAACCACTTTAGAACAAAACTCATAAACCAAATCTTTCAGGGTTGATATTCACCAGCTTGGCAAGGTCAATCAGGTCGTCATTGCTGGGGCATTCATTTACCATTAAGCTGTTCTTCTCTTCACAATTACCGCGCTCTTCCAGAAGTGTGTATACCGCATTCTGTACAAAGGGTTTTAAAGGCTGCAGTCCATATCGATGAAGAATCTCCAGAAATATCACCAGTTGTTCCAGAGCCTTCCTGTTGCTTTTCTCTTGAAGAATACCCGCAGCCCGGGATACAAGTTTCCCGGAAAGTTTTTCAACAGATCCATTATCAGCGTCCATACCGATGGTATCACGATGGGAGAGTATCTTTTCAAGGGATACAAGAAGTTTCTCCCATTTCTCTACGGGTGTTTTCTCCAGCTGGTCGAGTATAAGGAGAGGGCCGTAATGAAGTGACAGTTCCAGACTTTGCCATCCTGAGGCTCCGAAAGGGACATTTAACGCCTGAACTATCAGCAGATCCCGCAACCTCTGGTTTGCTTTGGTTCCCAGAAAGTCCTTTAAGCTGTCTTCAGATTCGTTGAGCATTGTTTTCTGTATCTCCATTCTCAATGCTGTCGGCATGGCTTTGATGGGAATAGTTAACCATTGTGAACCGATAGCTATGTCGACTTCTTTACAGAAAAAATGTTTATCGATAAAGGTTCTGAAATTGTAGTTGTATGATTCGGATGTAGAGACATTTATGAATGAGATGGAACCGGCTAATTCCTGACCGCCGCCACTGACAGGTGTATTTTTTTTCAGGACTTCCCTCCCTCTCCATACACCGTAGGTGGTTCTCTCTCTCTCTGGCAGATTGTACAGATTTCTCCAGAAAAAAATCGCTGCTGATTTAGCTTCCGGTAGAATTTTCGGAATAACTGAATCTTCAAGTATTCGGGATCCGCTGCCCTTTACTGTGATATTGCTTTGTGCTTTGGAGAGACTTGATTGAAGACTCTGAATCAGCCCAACCGATCCATCTGAGTCCATTAAATCTGCAGCTCTATAGGCATAACGCATATTCTGTACCGGTTCCAGCCCCGATAAATCAGAAAAAAACCAACCACAGGATGTGTACATGTACTGGAGGAATTTAACTCCTTCCAGCAACTTTAAAAGATTCTGTTGTTTCCTCAGAGTTTTGCCGGTTGTTTCAGGTATTAATTTTTCAGCAAAATCCAGGGGGGATATTGCCCCGGAGAGTACTTCACCGTAAGAATCCAGAATTTCTCTGGCTCCGGTACCTGTGAGTGATTCAATTTCTTTTGTCCATATAGGTTCTGCCTGTATCCTTAATTTATCGAAGGCATCTCTCAAAGGGGTTCTCCAGGCCTGGTTCCAGCCTTCTTCTCCTCCTGTTGTACAGCCGCAGTCCCGAAACCATCGGGCTACACCGTGTTCACAGCTCCACGAAGTCCCTCTTTTATCATCCCCGGGGCAGAGTTTTACCTCCTGTATTGGAGGGTGGGAGTCAAGGTATGCGGCATAATTTGTGAAGATAAGTTCCGGGTTTTCTCCCAGATTATCCACAAGAGCGGAGAAACACATATCTCCGAATGGTTCATGATGCCCGTAGATTTCTCCATCGGTAGCAACAGTTACCAGTGGGTTTGTCGATTTGTCGAGGACTTCTCTCAAGGCTTTTTCGAGGCCTTCTCTTGAGCGAAGAAGATGCCCGAATGATATACCGGAAGCCAGTTCGGGATTGTAGAAAAAAACCGCTATTCGTCCCCGGGGTCTGCTTATGTAAAACGGTCTGTCAGCGGGAGCCGGGTTATTGTGGAGCGGCTCCCATTCTCCGTTTTCTTTTTTAAGAGAGTGAGCCTGCCATGGAGAAAGTATTAGGAATTTCATTCCCTCATCGATAAGAATATCAATAACCATTTCATTAACGGCACATTCTGGAAGCCATATCCCCTCGGCAGGTCGATTAAATCTATGTGTGAAATCTGAAATTCCCCAGCGGATTTGAGTAAGTGCATCCTCGGGAGTATCCAGAGGGAGAATTGTATGATTGTAACTCTGAGCTAAGGCATTTCCATGTCCCAGGCGTTCTATGCTTTGTCGGTCTGCATCAAGGATGCGGTGATATGTCTGGGGAGCTTCGGTTTCCATCCATGAGAGAAGGGTAGGTCCGAAATTGAATGACATATAACTGTAGTTATTCTTAATGGAAAGAATAGCACCCTCACTGTCCAGGATTCGACTGAAGGCGCCGGCAGCGTAGCATTCAGCTGTAATTCGGCGATTCCAGTCGGAATAGGGAGCTGCAGACTCTTGAATTTCAATCAATCCTGTCCACGGATCTTCTCTTGGAGGCTGATAAAAATGACCGTGCAGAATTATATATTTTTCCATTTATTTTACTTTTCCTCTTGATGTATTCGGGATTTCTCCTCTTGACACTCTATCTGTAAGTTTCCTAGGATGCCTCCAGCCCGTCAATCCTGACAGTGCAAGTCGTCTTACGGAGTATCAATGACAAAAGACAGGCTTAGATCCCTGAGTTACAATGAACTATCCCATATCGCTGACAAGGGCAATATCAATGTTCTTCAGGATATGGAAAAAGAGGCCCTTATCTCCCTGATTTTTGAAGCATTGGAGGAAGAGCGTCTTGATCGTGAAGGGAACAACAATCTCACAATTCAGATTGAAGCAAAGAAGTACTCAGTCAGTCAGGATCAGGAGCTTTTTGTTGATTTCGGAGATGAAGTTGAGCTCCCTGGGAGATACCTGGAAACACGGCTTGTACTGATGCTCAGAGATCCTTCCTGGGTTTACTGCTATTGGGATATTGAAGATAGAATCTTGAATGAGTTGAATGAAAACAACGATTACTCCGGGTTAGTTCTGAGGGTAACTGAACTGGCAGCACCGGACTGGGGTAAAGACTCCTATGTTGACTGGTTTGATATCCCCATCCAATTCGGTGATTTACGGCGTTACATCAATTTACCCAGTGAAGATGCCTTCTACGGTGCGGAAATATATGCGCAACTGGGCGAAAAAGAATCACTTATTGTTCGATCCAATATCGTTGAAAGTTCAAGGGACTATGTTGCACCGATATTGGGGAAAGTTGATATCACACAGAATAAGCTGATAGAGCTTTCCGGTTTCTCGACAGATGTCGGAAAATTCCCCGGTAATAGATATTCTGATAAAGACAACCCTCAGCGAATTATGACAATTTCCGGTGAAGTGGAGATTCAAGAAGTATGACGAATAATCTGGAAAGCAGCCGGGGGCTTATTGCCCTGGTGCTTAATGCCCACCTGCCTTATGTCCGTCATCCTGAATACAGTCGGTTTCTTGAGGAAAACTGGCTGTTTGAAGCTCTTTCTGAAACATATATGCCCCTGCTCAGAGTTTTTCGGGGTCTTGAAATAGATAAGGTTCCTTTCAGGCTTACCATATCCCTCTCCCCAACGTTAACCTCCATGCTGGAGGATAAGCTCCTATGTGAACGTTATGTTAATCATCTGGACCGGTTGCTGGAACTCTCTGATAAAGAAATTGTACGCCTGAATGGGGATATTCCCGGTTTAAAAGTTTCCAGGATGTATCGGGAACTGTTCATGAATAACCGGGATGATTTCCTGAACTTGTATAACGGTGATATTCTTGATGGTTTCAAACATTTTCATGATTTGGGAAATCTTGAACTGATTACCTCCACAGCTACTCACGCCTTTTTACCTATGTATCGAGAATCTCCGGATATGATCAGGAATCAAATTCTCATTGCTCTGGAAAACCATGATCGTCTGTTCAAATCCATGCCTGAGGGGATATGGCTTCCGGAATGCGGTTACTTCCCCGGTCTGGAAGATTACCTGAAACCCTACGGCATCAAATATTTCTTTTCATCAGCCCATGGTGTTCTTCATGCGGACGATCCTCCGAACTACGGGGTGTACGCTCCTTTAAGAACGCCCAATGGGACAGCTGTATTTGGAAGAGACCGGGCAGCATCAAATGCTATCTGGTCGGCAGTAGATGGTTTCCCGGGTAATCCCGATTATCGTGAATTTTACAGGGATATCGGTTTTGATCTTACTGAAGAGTACATCGCTCCCTATGCCTTGGAAGAGGGAAATCGTGTGAATACGGGTTTTAAGTATCACGCTATTACCGGTGATACAGATCAGAAAGAACTCTATGAACCTGAAAAAGGTGCGGCTCAGGCACGGATGGATGCCGAAACCTTTCTCCAGAATCGTATCCGGCAATGTGAAACAATCTCCGGGATGATGGATAGGCCACCTTTGATTGTGGCACCTTTTGATGCGGAACTGTTCGGTCATTGGTGGTTTGAAGGGCCGCAATTTCTTGATTCATTATTTCGGGAGTTCCAATCCACAGAACATCAGCTGGCTCTGGTAACTCCAAGTGAATATCTGCATGTCTGGCCCCATTCCCAGGTTACACGTCCGGCTTTTTCCAGTTGGGGAGACAAGGGTTACGGCCAGGTATGGCTCGATGGCTCAAATGACTGGATTTACCGTCATACACATAAAATGGTTGAGCGCATGGCTGAGCTTGTCGACCGGTTCCCCGATGAGAAAGGGTTGAAGCTTCGAACCTTGAATCAGGCCGCCAGGGAGCTGCTTTTATCTCAAGCCTCGGATTGGCCATTTATTATCAAGACAGGAACAACAGTGCTTTATGCAGAGCGGCGGGTAAAAAACCATATCAGTAATTTTAACAGGATTTACGAGAGTCTATGCCGTAATACTGTAAAGACTGAATGGCTCACCAAATTGGAAAAACGTAATAATATATTTAAAGATATTGATTACCGTGTTTTTCGGAGACGGGAACCTGGAATATCTGCATAATACGGCTAATCCTTTCGGGAATATTAACCAGTTCAACTTCCGTCTCAGCATGAAGAAAGCGGTTCCGTAAAGTCAGTAAATCGGTTAACGAATCAAAGTCGATTGCTGTTACTCCTGAGAAATCGATTCTCAGAGATTCAATACCTGAATCCCATTTTTCTTCCAGTAAAGTTCTCATTTTCATTCTCTGTTCTTCAGAATTCAATTCTCCGGCTAACGTTATTTTCTCCTGATGTTCCACTCTATTCTCCAGCATGAGGTATTGTTCTTATCATCGGACTGTTTTTAAACGATCGATCACCTTTCATGGCATAAATATCTAAAAAACGAGTAATGGTAATCGTATGTGTAGTGGTTTTTCGTCAACTTGATAACTCAATGACAGTTTTCTGTCCCCTCTTGATTGACGATAGAATTCCCCGGGGATAACATGGGGTAAGTGGGAAAAAGTGGGGAGATGTAGGAAAACGTGGGAATAGTTGGAATCTGGGGACAATTTAACATCACAATTGATGACAAAGGAAGAATGTCTCTGCCTTCAAAAATCCGCGGGAAGATTCAGGGTAACAGCCTCATTCTTACGAAAGGGGCGGAAAAATGTCTCTGGCTCTATCTCCCTGAAGAATGGGAAAGAGTCTCCAGGCAGCTTGTTGACGGTGCTTCTGTTTTCTCACTGAATACCCAGGATGTCCTGCGCAGATTTATTGCCCCGGCGGAAGAGGTTTCAGTGGACAAGGCCGGGAGAATTAAACTCTCCCCATCGTTAATGAAGTCCATGGGACTGAACCGGGACTGTTATCTGCTGGGAATGGGTGAGCGTCTTGAAATATGGGATGAGATTGTCTACGACAGTTTTGAAGAAGACCGTTCCGCCGAGGTGAAACAGACCTGGGAGGGTCTCGGCGGATCGGGGACGGTTTCGTGATTCCCGTTCATATTCCGGTTATGCCTGATGAGGTGATGGAATACCTTGTTCCGTCCCGGCCGGATGCCTTGATTATTGACGGTACTCTGGGTGAAGGCGGACACTCACTCCGTTTCCTGGAAACCTACCCGGATTGCCGGGTTGTTGGTATCGATGCTGATGCTGTTATGGGCAAGCGGGCCGGAATAAGGCTTTTTGAGTGGCAGGAACGGTTCGAGCTGAAAACCGGCTGGACCGATGAAGTTCTTGATAACTGGAACGGCATTTCCCCAGACCTTATCCTGATGGATCTGGGTATCTCCACATACCATTATGACGGCAGCGGTCGGGGGTTTTCCTTTAAATCGGATGAACCTCTGGATATGCGGCTTGATGGTGATAGTAACAGTGATAAGGATGCAGCGTATCTGGTGAATACTTTGAGAGAAGAAGATCTTGCCGACCTGATTTTTACCTTTGGGGAAGAACGGTTCAGTCGGCGAATTGCCCGGAGGATTGTTGCGGAGCGGAAGAATGCCCCAATTAATAATGCTTCAATTCTGGCAGGAATTGTAGCCGGTGCCGTCCCTCCTCAAGCCCGGCATGGACGTATCCATGCTGCAACCAGAACTTTTCAGGCTTTGAGAATAGCTGTTAACGGTGAATTGGACCGTCTCAGTCGTTTGCTGGCAATTGCTCCGGACTTATTGGCCCCGGGTGGTCGCCTGGGAATTATCAGTTTCCATTCTCTGGAAGATCGGATTGTGAAAAGAGCTTTCAGGGCTCTTGATATCAGATTCGGCGGAACCTTCAACGTGCTCACTCGAAAGCCCCTGGTTCCATCGGAAACAGAGTGCCGGTTGAATTCTCCTTCCCGCAGTGCAAAGTTTCGGGTAATAAAAAAACCGGCAGAGGGATATGTGAAATGAGGCGGGTACTTGTTTCTCTGGCTCTGATTAGTATTCCTCTTCTGATGATGCTTCAGGTTCTCCAGGGCTATCGTTTTGCCGTAGCAGTTGAAGAAACTCAGGTTTCAGAAGAGAAGCAGCTGGATAAACTGGAAGAAAACAAACGTCTACTTGCCGGTATAGCTGTTTATGACGCTCCCGAACGTATTTATCAGATTGCTGAAAAATCTCTCGGGCTTGTGGAAGCTGATCCTGAAAGTGTTCTTCTTGTGAGGTTTCCTGAAGAAAATGAGGTAGTAAGATGAATGCAGCCAGGATTGCAACTCTTACCGGCGGCCGCCTGACGGGTAATCCGGATGCTGAAATTCTCAGGGGCAGAGCCGACTCACGCTTATGCAGACCAGGAGATTTATACATAGCCCTCCAGGGGGAACGTACTGATGGTAATCTTTTTGTACTTCCGGCATGGGAATCCGGTGCAGATGTTGCTTTGGCCGATGAAGGAAAAAAAATACCTAGCCCACCTGCGGGGAAGGCTCTGGTATCGGTTTCTAAACCCCTTGAAGCTCTTCAGGAACTGGCCAGACAACGACGTCTTGAATTTCCAGAACTTCAGGTTATCGGGATTACCGGGAGTAATGGGAAAACCACTACCAAGGAAATACTTGCAGCCATACTGGTGGATTGGAAAAAAGATTCGGTGCTTGTTACCGAAGGGAATTACAACTCGGATATCGGCCTGGCGCTTACCCTGCTCAACCTTCGTCCCGGACATGATATTGCCGTTCTGGAAATGGGCATGAACCGGATTGATGAAATGGCACTACTTGCTGATCTGGCAAAGCCGCAAATTGCAATAATTACCAATATCGGCAGTGCTCATATAGGAATGCTCGGCTCCCGAGAAGCCTTAGCTGCAGAAAAACGTAAAATATTTATTGGATCGGGGGAAGACTCTGTGGCTGTTATTGAAAAAGGCAGTAAGTGGAGCAGTTTTTTACTGGATGGTTACCCTGGTAAGGTTCGTTATTTTGGGGAATGGGGAAAAAACGGCTGGGATTCGTATAAAAACCTGGGTGCCGATGGTTTTTTACTGGTTCGTAATGGACTTGAAGTAACATTCAGAATTCCCGGTGAACATAATCTGCTAAATGCCATGGCTGCCGTGGAAGCCGCTTCGGTATTAGGAGTTCCTGAGAGTTCAATTGTAAAAGGTTTGGAGACTATAAAGCCTCTATCGGGTCGTTCAGAAGTTATTAACGGCGCCGTTAAGGTGATTCAGGATAGCTACAATGCCAATCCTGAATCTCTGAATGCGGCTTTAAAGCTGTTTTCGTCTGTAAAAACAAATGGCCGTAGAGTACTGATTCTTGGTGAGCTGTTGGAGCTGGGTAACGAAACCAACAACTTATTGCGTCTGGCCGGGAGGGCAGCGGCTGAAGAGAATCCGGATTCAATCTTTCTGTTTGGTAAGTCCCTGGGCAGTCTCAAAAAAGCAGCTGCCGATGCCGGATATAAAGGTTTATTGAAACAATATGTGGATATAAAAGAGCTGCAGAATGCTCTTTCTGAATATCTTAGAGCAGGTGATCTTGTTTTGCTGAAAGGATCACGGGGAAGTGCTCTTGAAAGATTAAATAAAACTATCGGGGAGGTCAGTTCCGGGTAAGCGCTGAGAACTGGGAGGGGTAATGATAAAAGCTATTCTCTATCCTTTGGTGGATTACGCCAAAGCGTTTAATATTTTTCAATATATCAGCTTCCGATCCGCTTATGCGGCGGTTACAGCTCTACTGATGTCTTTCCTGCTGGGCCCCTGGGTAATACGGAAACTCACTGAACTTAAACTCGGACAGGAAATCCGCATTGACGGTCCCCAATCACACCTCTCCAAAGCCGGAACCCCGACTATGGGTGGAACGCTGATTATCATTGCTTTTCTTGTCTCTGTTTTGCTATGGCAGGAAATATCGTCCAACTATACATGGATTGTGCTTATCACAGCCATCGGTCTGGGCTCTCTGGGTTTTATGGATGACTTTTTGAAAATCACCAGGAAAAACTCAGATGGACTGCGGGCCAGTGTCAAGTTTTCGGGCCAGCTGTTGGTATCATTTGCCGTAATGCTGTTTATTTACCTTACCCGGAACGACCATACAACTCTGCTTTATATTCCTTTTCTGAAAAGTGCCGTACTTAACCTGGGACTTTTTTATATTCCCTTCGGTATGCTGATGATTGTGGGTATGTCCAATGCCGTAAATCTGACAGATGGGCTGGACGGCTTGGCCTCAGGGCTTGTTATTATCAGCCTGATAGCTTTCACCCTGCTTGCATATCTTACCGGGCATGTGGAATTTGCCAATTATCTGTTTATTCCATACCTCCCCGGGGCAGGAGAGCTGACAGTCAGCGTCACAGCCTTACTGGGGGCCAGTGTAGGTTTTTTGTGGTTCAACGCTCATCCGGCAGAAGTGATGATGGGGGATACGGGCAGCCTCTCTCTCGGCGGCCTTCTCGCCGTCTTTTCGCTTCTACTGAAAAAAGAAATCCTTCTGCTGATTATTGGCGGGGTTTTTGTTATGGAAACTTTATCTGTCATCATTCAGGTTCTTTATTTCAAGCGAACCGGACGCCGTGTGTTCAAAATGGCGCCTCTTCATCATCATTTTGAGCTATCGGGCTGGGCGGAAAGTAAAGTCGTTACACGGTTCTGGATATTGGGCGGAATGTTTGCGATTCTGGGTTTAAGTACCCTGAAAATACAGTAGGAGATGATTGTGGGTATCGGAGTTTTCAGATCGGAGCGCCTTGGCGGGAATGAACCGATGAAGGGCATGATAGCCGTTCAGTTTCTTCTTGCCGGAATTGGTGCCGTTGCTCTGTTCTCCGCATCCTGGTATTTCGCCCGGACTGTATTCGGCGATCCTTTTCGAATATGGAGACGTCAGATCTTCTGGATGATCCTCGGAGCAGTCGGCGCTCTGGTTGTCGCCAGAGTTTCGGGTAAAATGATACGCAAATCTGTCCCTTATCTTGTCTGGACAGCCCTGATTCTTAATCTTTTAACCTACATCCCGGGGGTGGGATATTCCTCCGGCGGTGCCAGGCGCTGGATTGAAATATTCGGTATGACTTTCCAGCCATCAGAATTAACCCGGGTAGCTCTGGTTCTTTATCTGGCCCGAATGCTGGAAAAGAATGAAAGCCGGCTGGAGAATTTCCGTGATGGACTTCTTCCCTCTTTACTGGTTGTTTCTGCATTAATTCTGACAGTTTATTTTCAAAATGACTTCTCAACAGCCGCGTATCTGCTGTTTATTACTTTTGGGATGTTTTTTGCCGCCGGAGTTTCTCGGGCTGCTGTCAGTATTGTCGGAGTAACTGCTGTACTGTCTGCAGCAGCGACGCTGCTGCTCAAACCATATCGCTTGGAACGACTGAAATCCTGGTTTCATCCGGCTGCCGACCCTTCAGGAGCCGGGTATCAACTGCTCAAAGCCCGTTCAGCGCTGGAAAATGGTGGTATATGGGGCTTGGGACTCGGACGTGGTGAAGTGAAAATGGGCGGTTTACCTGCGGCTCACTCTGATTTCGTTGTTGCTGTTGTAGGGGAGGAATCAGGTTTTATCGGAGTATTCTTTATCCTGTTACTTTTCACTGTATTTGCCGTCAAAGGATGGCAGGCTGCTCAAAAAGCCTCGGATCCTTTTACCCGCTGGGGTCTTTTCGGGCTGATATCTGCCGTTTACTGGCAGGCTTTAATTAATTTTTCTGTAGTTTCTGGGCTACTTCCGGCAACAGGAATACCACTGCCTCTGTTTTCTGCCGGCGGCTCTGCCGCATTTATCACTTTGATAATTTTCGGTTTAATATACAATCTTTCGGAGGCCGGGAAATGACCGTTATACGCCGTTCAAGCCGTCTCCGAGTTTTCCTTTTATCTGTAGTAGTTGTTTTGCTATTGTTGTTTCTTGCAGAGTTGGTTTGGGAAATGTTTTTATCCCCCAGGCTTGTTATTCGGAAAATCAAGCTGGAAAGTGATTTGAGTCTGAGTGACGGACAACTACTGGAGATGCTGAATCTGGATGGAGACACGTGGGCTTCACTTGATGAATTAAATGTACAGAAACATCTTGAATCCTACCCGGTTGTGCGTAAAGCCCGGGTGGTAAAGGTCTTTCCTGACACCCTTAAGCTTTATATCTATCGGCGACGTCCCCTGGCTGCTGCATTATTCAACACAGACGGGAAACCTGTTCCTGCTGTTTTTGATGAAGAAGGGTATGCCGTACAGATCGGGACGGGTTCAGAACCTGTGAATCTTCCCATTATTTCCGGTCCGAGTTTCACCGAGCCGTCCCTGGGCTCCCGTCTTCCAGATTCTATTTGTGCCATATTAAGAGATCTTTCAAAAATGCGCTCGGAGGATTTGCATCTGTTCGCACTGATTTCTGAGATAGAAATTATTCCTCAGGGAAATGAAAATTACGATTTGAAACTTTATATGAACCATATTCCCATTCCCATTTTGGTTGATCATAACCTGACGGTTGAATCAGTCCGGCAAGCTGTACTGGTACTGGATGTGCTGGCCTCGGGGAATAATGGAGCTATAGAAGAAGCAGATATGCGCGGCGGTCATGTTGTATACCGTCCTGTGGAGGGAAGCTGATGGCCGACAGTGAAGTAATCGCCGGTCTGGATATCGGTACAGACCGTATTCGAGTCCTTGTGGCTGAATACGATATCCGGGGCAAGCTGGTAGTTTCCGGCTGGGGCGAGAGCCGCTCCGAAGGCATGCGTAAAGGTATCGTTGTGAACATTGAGGCAGCCCGGGAAGCTGTCCTTAAGGCTGTTGAGGCTGCAGAGCATGAAGCCGGGAGAACAGTGACAGAGCTGTGGACCGCATTAGGTGGTGCTTCAGTGGACAGTTTGAACTCCCGGGGAGTGGTGGCTGTGTCCGGGAAGAATAGGGAAATCGGCGAGGCGGATGTTGAACGGGTTCTCGATGCTGCCCGGGCTGTTGTTATTCCTATGGACAGGGACATCCTTCATGTTCTTCCTCAGGAATACATCATCGACGATCAGGGTGGTGTTCGGAATCCAATGGATATGATCGGTGTGAGACTTGAGGCAGAAGTACACATTGTAACAGCTTCTGTTTCCGCCATTAAGAATATTGAGAAAGCCATCGAACGGGCGGATTACAAGCTTGGAGATGTAGCCCTGGGAAGTCTCGCATCTGCCCGGGCACTTTTGAATGATGATGAAAAAGAAATGGGTGTTCTTGTGATTGATATCGGTGCCTCTTCCACGGACTTTATTCTGGTACACGGAGGTGCTCCCAGGGTTACCGGATCGGTTCCCGTTGGTGGTGCTCAGGCCAGCAGTGATTTGTCCATTGTACTGAACACTTCTCTGGATTCTGCAGAACGGATTAAATGTGAGTCAGGATGCTGCTGGGATGCTCTTGCTGATGCAGAAGAGCCGGTTATTATTCCTGGTGTCGGCGGAAGGCCGCCGGTACCGGTACCTGTAACTGAATTGTGCAGAATCTTACAGCCTAGGATGGAAGAAATATTCCGTATTGTCCGAAAGAAAATAGAGAAAACTTCTGGAAATGCCGGAATCAGCGCGGGTGTTGTTCTTACCGGTGGAGGAGCCCTGCTTCCTGGTGTCGCAGATGTTGCCTCCGGTGTTTTCAATCAGTCGGTGAGAATCGGGAATCCGCGATCTTCTGTGGAATGGCCCGAAGCATGCCGTGATTCCAGGTGGTCTACAGCAGCTGGATTGATATTACTGGGAGATGCGGTGAAAAGTGGTGGAAATAACGGAGAAAATACTGCTTTTACAGAGGAATCTGTCAATCCTCTCAAGGGATTGATGAAATGGCTCGGTGAATTCTTTTAGAAAAGTAAATTTGAACCCGGGGAGGGGTAGATAATATGGATTTGGAAATTATGGATGAACGTGTTGCCGGTAAAACCGTCATTAAAGTAATCGGTTGCGGCGGGGGCGGGAGTAATGCTGTAGCCAGAATGATTCAGGTAGGGGTTCAGGGTGTGGACTTTATTGCCGCAAATACCGATTTGCAGGCACTTGAGTCGTCTCTTGCATCAACAAAAATTCCTCTTGGCCGTCAGGTTACCGGAGGCCTTGGTGCCGGAGGAAAACCGGAAATTGGAGAACAGGCTGCTGAAGAAGACAGAGAAACTATTCAGAACGTCCTTAAAGGTGCGGATATGGTGTTTGTAACCGCCGGTATGGGCGGTGGAACAGGAACCGGATCAGCTCCTGTTATTGCCCGGATCGCCAAAGAAATGGGATGCCTTACTGTTGCCGTTGTTACCCGGCCTTTCAGTTTTGAACGTCAGAAAAAAATGGATCTTGCAGAAGCCGGAATTGATAAGCTTCGGGAACATGTTGATACCGTGATAACGATTCCCAATGAGAATCTTCTCAAGCTTGTAGACCGGAAAACTCCGATCCGTGAAGCTTTTCTGATGGCCGACGATGTATTGAGAATGGGTGTACAGGGAATCTCCGATCTTATTACAAAACGGGGTGAGATTAATATTGACTTTGCCGACGTCCGTACCGTGATGGAAGGCCAGGGAGATGCTCTGATGGGCATCGGAGAAGGTCAGGGTGATAATCGGGCTGTAGATGCAGCTACCATGGCCATAGAGAATCCACTTCTGGATGATGTGAATATTGAGGGCGCCAGAGGGCTTCTGGTGAATGTTACCGGCGGACCAGATTTCTCACTGTTTGAATACAATGAGGTTATGGACATCATTTCTTCTCGGGTTGATAAACAGGCCAATGTTATTTCAGGGCAGGATACCGATGATTCTATGGGTGATGAGGTAAGAGTAACCGTTATCGCCACAGGGTTCGGAGGGGCTATGGACCGCTCCTTAACGCAGGAGAAGTCAGCAGAAAAGGAAAAAAGTGAAGAAGTACTTCCCTACGATGTCTGGTTGGGTTTGAGCGGCGGACGAGGCCTGGCGGCTTCAACTCCACCTGCACTTACAGTTCCTGCAGCAGAGTCTATTGCCGCAATGGATGATACCGATCTGTTGATACCCACCGTGATGCGGGAAAAAAGATTCGGAGTCGGGAGATAAGGTGGGCGGGAAAAAGCTGGCCGCAGAATACGAAGGCTATCTCAGGAACGAACTCAGAGTAGCCGATTCCACCGCCGGTACATATGCCGCTGAAGCGCGAAGGTTCGGCCATTGGCTGGATGAGTCGGAACTGGATGCCTTAACTGTGAAAGGGGTAGAACTTGAAACATACGTAGCAGGTCGAAGCGGTTCCGAACCTTTAAGTGCCAGAACCATATCCCGTATTTTCAGCACACTCAGGTCTTTTTTCGGATTCATGCGTAAAGCGGGATACCGGAAAGACGATCCCTCTATGGATGTGGAGCGTCCCAGGATCGGCAGGCACCTCCCCGAAGTTCTTGAGCTCAGTGAAGTGGAGCGTTTCCTGGATTCTATCGATCTGGGCTCTGCCTACGGACTGCGGGACAGAACTCTCTTCGAACTGATTTATTCCTGTGGCCTGCGTGTCAGTGAGGCCGCCCATCTTGAGTTGTCTCAGATATTCCTTAAAGAAGGTTTAATCAGAGTCAGGGGTAAGGGGGATAAGGAACGTCTGGTACCTCTGGGAGATGAAGCTGAGCGGTGGCTTAGAACTTATCTTCATGAAGGCCGGCCTATACTTCTCAAAGGGCCGTCTCATAACGATCGGGTTTTTCTGAACAACCGTGGAGAAGGTTTAAGCCGTAAGGGTATGTGGAAAAGATTCAAAGGAATTGCTTCCCGGGCTGATGTGAATGGTAAGATTCATACACTCAGGCATTCTTTTGCCACCCATCTTCTCAGAGGCGGAGCAGATCTCCGCAGCGTTCAGGAATTACTGGGGCATGCGGATATCAGTACAACACAGATTTACACACATCTGAATCAGGATGATCTCGAACGGGCTCATAGGGCCTATCATCCCAGGGGATAGAAAAGTATGAATAGTTTTGTCGGGAGAAATATAAAATTAACCTCTGGCGCAGTTACAGTGGCTGCTGCTTTCTCCCGTTCACTACTGATAGCCGTCCTTGCGATACTCCCTCTTCTCAGCTCCTGCGGAGAGGCCCGAAACCGTGAATCTCTGGCGGAGCGAATGGCTGAGGATGATGAAAGGATTTCTGAACTCAAAGCGAAAATACGGGGGGTAGACAAACAGGTTGAGAATACAATTGAAGCGGTAAAAGACAAAGGTACGTACTGGCGTCTTCTGGGTTTGAAATACATGGACTATAAAATGTGGGGAGAAGCTCTGGCAGCCTTCGATGAGGCAACGGAAATTTATCCCGAAAATGCCCCTCTCTTATACAACAAGGCCCTTACAGCTGCTCAAATGGCTTTATCTTCTGATATCCCGGAGTTAAAAGCCTCATATTTCGCCCGGGCTGAAACAGGTTATCGTAGAGCCATATTGGTGGACCCTCGGTATACACCCTCTATGTATGCTCTCTCGGTTCTTCTGGTGTTTGAACTGGACCGGCCTCTTGAAGCTGCACCCCTGCTTCAGGACTATCTCAAAATCGAACGAAGTAATATCAATGGACGATTTCTCCTGGCCCGGGTGTATCTGGAAGCCGGGATGAAAAACGAAGCCCTCAATCTTTATGAAGAGATAATGAATTTGGCAAAAGATAAAACTGACTCTATGAAAGCCGAAGAACTCTACAATCGGGTTGCCGGAGGTGGAAATGACTCATAATCCACTACTCTTAAGCGCTTTGAATCGTTTGCCCGGTCATAACGGATGGCTTAAGCACTCAATTCTTTCA
>Ga0209633_10000908_pt1 | contig 32527 bp, 37 predicted proteins | sample Cruoilmetagenom1_FD_187290 | JGI IMG/M metagenome (GOLD analysis project Ga0209633, IMG submission 187290) | Oil polluted marine microbial communities from Coal Oil Point, Santa Barbara, California, USA - Sample 1 (SPAdes) (version 2) | ecosystem: Environmental > Aquatic > Marine > Oil seeps ... | reverse complement strand
TGTAAAAGTGGTGGTTTCATCTCTACCATTATGGCCACCGGCTTCAAAACCTTCGGCTACAACTGCATCAACACCTGCCTCTTGCGCTTTTAATGCAAATTTTACACTGCTCACCACATGTACAACAGTAATGCCTTTTTCTTTTAAAAAAGAAGTATATGTTTTAGGGTTTCCTGCAGAAGTAAAGACTATCTTAACACCTTCATCTATAATTATTTTTAGTATTTCATCCAGGTTAGGGTATAGCATAGGTACATTTACTCCAAAAGGTTTATCTGTAGCTTTTTTACACTTTTGTAAATGCTCTACTAATATCTCAGGATACATAGAACCTGCGCCGATTAACCCTAAGCCTCCGGTATTACTTACTGCAGATGCCAGACGCCATCCGCTTGCCCAGACCATACCGGCTTGAATAATTGGATATTCTATATTAAAAAGTTGAGTGATTTTGTTCATCTATCTTTTAATCATTTTAAAAGATCTCGATTTTTATATGTGATCTAATTTTAAATTGTAATTAATATTTATTCCAAAAAAATGTTCCTTTAATTTTCATATCAATAAATAGAGTATTAACACAACCTGTTTTTTTAATATCTAATAAATTAATATCCAATACCATAATTTGTTTCCCTCTAATAGACTTAAGCAAATTTTTCAATGAGCTACTTTTTCCTTTTGCATTTATCACTTTAATATTATTAGAGCAAAAATACTGTTTGATATCCTCAAAATTTAAATTTCCTGAAGCATAATCTTCAATCATTTTTTTTGCCTGCTTTCTTGATAATTCAATTTTTTCTACTTCGGTAGAAGAAACAGTAACCTCCGGTTCGTCAGGTATTTGGTTTAATAAAACATCCTCAACTCGATCATTTGACCTTCTTCTATTTCTTCTTATATTTTCCTTTTTTGGTAATACAAATATCGTTTTAATAAATGCATGCTTGAGATCATCATTCACGATTAGTGATATTTTATGCTCTCCTTCTTCTTCAAACACATACTTAGTTTCTGAAGAAATAGCATCTACTTTATCAGATTCACCAAAACGCCATTCCCATTTATTCGCAAAGTTAGAGGTACAGCTAAATTCTATGATATCACCAACTCTAAGTTCATCAGGAAAACTAACCTTAGGAATAAGTTCAGGATTAATATTTTCAACAATTACTTTTTCTTTAATAAATATCTGTCTATTTATTTTACAACTACTATTTACCTTTAAAGTAATATTATATAATCCCGAAGCGTCATATTTATGTAAAACATTGGAAACATATTTTTTATTTGTTCCATCACCAAAATCCCATTCCCATTTATAACCATCATCCCCAATACTTTTAAATTCAATTAAATCTTCAGTAGTATATGAATTCGATAAAATTTCAAAATCAACTGAATCACAGTTCTCACTTTCTGAATACTTGGCAATAACAATTCCAATCCCAACCAAAAAAATCAATAAAAAAGAAAGAAATACTTTGATATCGAAATGAATTTTTATAAATTTATTTTTCATAATAGGTGATTCCAAATATTAAATACAAAGAAATAAATTTTTATGACAAAAATTAATACTTATTTGATTATTGTCCTTTTTATACTAGTTGGGTGTTCAAAAAAAACATATACCGTTCTACCAGATGACACATTAAATGATAAAAATAATAATACTAAAACTAACGAAAGCGCATTGTTGTCAGAAATTGAACGTAACAAAATAGCATCTATTGTTGGAGTAAAGCCAAAAAAAATAATAAATGATAAATTATATGCTTTTATAAACGAATGGCTCAATGTACCATATATTTATGGAGGTGAAGATAAAAATGGTATTGATTGTTCGGCAATAACTCAAGGAATTTTTAAAGATGTATATGCTATTAACCTGCCCAGAACTTCGGAAGAAATATTTTGGTCTGATAGTGTTAGTAGATTTAAAAAAAAACGATATTTAAAAGAAGGAGATTTAGTTTTTTTTAGAATTGACAAAGAGAAAACTATTTCTCATGTTGGAATTTATCTTCAAAACAATAAATTCTTTTCTTCAAACGTTAGTGCAGGAGTAGAAATAGCAGATTTAAATAGTCCCTACTGGATGGCAAGATATGTTGCTTCTGGTAGAATAATAACTAAAAAGACCGCTGCCGAATGAGTTTATATTGAAAAATAGTAATTGTATTATTATTTTAAATCATAAATAAATTCAAAACTTTAGTTAATAGGTTTATGACCCTTAGGCTTTATTAACAAGGATTAGTCATAATTCGTAATAATCTAATACGAACAATAAATAATTAACCTATTGAAAAAGAAATTAATAGATAGTAATTTAAAAGAGGTTTTGAATAATATTGATTTCGATATTAAAGCAGAAACTTTTTTCTCGAATTTTTTAGATGACTATAAAATTCATTTTTATTTTCAAGACTTTTTTGAACGGGGTTTTAGTAATGATATAAAAGAGATTAAAACTGATAAAGAAACCGCTTCAAAAACTCATTATGCTTATTTATCCAGATTAAGCTTTTACGATATTTTCCCTGAAATAATTTTTCATAACAATGCTACCAATTCTTTTAATGTAAAAGAAATGATTGGCAGTTATAAAGAAAGGAAAAAAGAAGAATTATTTGCTAAAAAATTCTTTCAGCCTTTAGAAAATGAATTATTTAATTGTTTTCTAGATGTAGAAGAACAGGAAAATGAAATAATTAGTGCTTTAGGAGAACGCGAATTTCTGGTTTTACTTAATAAAATATGGGATATTGACCAGAGCTTGCCTTTTGAAATCATGTCGAAAGTTTTTAAATTTATTCCTTTCATCCATAAAATTTCGGGCGATATTAAATCTATTACTTATATCTTAGAATATATTTTTAATATTAAAATTACAGTAGTTGAAAAACCCGTTTTGATTGAAGATAAAAATACGCAAGAAAAAAAGGAACTTTTTCTTGGTAATAATTTTGCCTTAAAAGCATCGAATACCACCTATTTAAAAAAATACATATTTACCTTTAATAATATTAAAAACTTGAAACATATTAATGAGTATTTTAGTGATGGTAAAATATATAAAATTGCATGTTTATTCCTTAAGTATACGATACCGTTAGAAAATGAATTCGAAATTGATTTTACTATACCTTTGTCAAAACGAGAATTTATTTTAAATGACAATCCGTACACAGGCCGAATGAATATATCGACAACCCTAGCATAGAGAATAAAATATGAGAAGATATCTTAAATACATTTTTTCTGCAGAAGCATTAGCTCCGATGTTAATAGCACTAATAATCTGTTTAATAGTAATTGCATTTTTCTCTGCAAAAGTCAAAGGATTTAAAGAAGTTAGAAAGAAGTTTTTATACTATGTGTTTATAGATCTCATAATCACAGCAATATTTTTTCTTATCGTTTACAATTTAAAACAAACAACTGTAATGTTCAGATTTATTGCATTACAATGCTTTTTTCTTGTTATTGGTAGTGTTCATGTTTATCTGTATAGATACCTTTTCAAATCACTTAAAACCGATAAAATTCATATCGAAATTATATTTGCAATTATAACGGCATTGTTCTTATCAATAGCGCTCACTTTATTAATTGCTTATAATAATGATTTCATTTACTTATATGATTTCTTTGCCTCCTTAATCACTTTTATTTTCCCAACCTTGATCTATTTACTTTATAATGCTTCTGTATCTATTCCGGTGGCATTATATGATAAATGGTATTATCCTTTGACAAAGAAATATCGAACAGCAAGTATCAATGAATTTAAAAATATGATCGTTTTAAATTTATATTTTTATAAAGACGATAAAGAAACTCATATAACAAAGTTTAAAGTAAAGGCCCCAATGAATATGAATTATGGAAGATTATTCTACTTTTTTTTAATAGAGTATAATGAGAAGAACCATGATAAAAATGTAAAAATATTCAATGAAAATAAAGACCCTTATGGCTGGTGTTTTTATACAAAACCAAAATGGTATGCTTTTACAAAGCGTGTTGACACTGAGCTAACAGTTGAGAATAACAATTTAAAAGATAACGACAGTATTATATGTCAAAGAATGGAGATAAATAAATAATTATGATAGAAGATATCAAACATTTTAGGGTAAATTGGGTTGACGGAATGAAAATTTCTAAAGATCATTTTAATGATTTACAAAACTACACACAAGACATTGTAAAAGATGCAACAAGCATTTTATTAAAAAAAGATCATTATGGACTAATTCCTTCTCACCTATCTCAAAGTTATGAGTATAGTGTTATTATAGATGTTCATAAAAATATTAATATCTCAATACAAAAACTAAGGGCCTTGGCCCCAAATGGAGCTAGAATTGAAATTAGTTCTAAGGTACCTAATATTGAACGAAATATATCAATTGAAGATATTGCTAAAGAGAAAATTAAAGAAGGGTTTGTAGTGCTTACCCTTAACTCTATTGAAAATGCACCTTTCGGTGATCAGAATTTAGAAGAAGTACCACCACGACAACCCTATTTGAATAATGCTTATTTATTCTCTTTTGTAGATAAAAAAAATATTGAAAATTCAGGGATGTCGCCAAATCAAATACCAATTGCTAAAATTAGCAAAGTTGATGATCTCTGGGAAGTTGATGAAAATTATATAGCACCTTGTTTAATAGTTTCTGCTGATGCAAGATTAGGAGACTTTTATACGTACACCGATACTTTTTTAAAAAAAATAGAACGTTATACTGTAAAAATAATTCAAAAAATTCTTATGGAAGAACATAGCAATCCTATTGCCGTTATTATCCATAATTTAGGTACTCAAATGCTTAACTTTTTAGGAACTGCTATAACAGATTTGAAATCCGAAAAATATAATAATTCACCCAAAGATGTTGTCAATACAATTGTTTCAATGGCACGTATTATGAAAAATCATATAGACACATCTTCTCCTGAAAATAAAGAATTACTATTTATGTATTTTGGTGAATGGACAGATCTTAATGCGGGTGACTATGAAAATTTGTTTACCAATACCATTAATTTAGAATATCAACATTTTGATATGAGCCCATCAATACAAGTAGTGAATGAATTTATGTCTACTATAGATAAATTATTCTCTATTTTAACTGAAGTAGATTATATTGGCAAGAAGAAAGATGCTGGTATTTTTGTAAATGAAAATATTATTAAAGATAAAGATGGTTCCGCTTCATTTTTGACCGATTAAAAAAATTATTATGGATATATTAAACAAAAAAGAAAGAACAAAATCCTTTCTTTTATTCTTATTAATGTTAATTATAGCTTTTGGTGCTTTGTTAACCGGTTTATTTTTTAACTATAAAATGCCTTGGAAAGAAAACACCATTTTGAGGAAGGAAAATAAACAAATACGATATGAAATAAATTATCAAAAACGTTTTATCGATGAGTTGAAAATAATAAATACGGCGATAGATTCATTAGATAATGTAAAAGAAGGTTACTTTTTTGTCGAAAAATCTATTAACTCAGATTTGATTGATTTGAGGAAGAGAATACCTAAAGATTCTCTAAATAATTATGAATTATATAACAATATGATCTTAAATTATAAAAAACTTTTAGATGCAAAAAGTAATGTAAAGAAAGTTGAGAATACCAAAAACCAGATTGACAAACTCAATGAAAGCGTAAAAGACTATGAAAAGGATATAGAAGACCTTGAAAGAGCCCTGGAACTATGTCAACGATTAAGTAGAAATTAAAACCATCTGTAATAATGCCGAATGAAATAGATAAAGTTTTGCACATTGCTAAACAGATAGCAAAAGAACATCATCATGCTAATTTCTCACCTACACATCTTATTAAAGCGCTCTTACATAAAGATTTTGGTTTATTAAGGTATCTCCATAATTTAGATGTTGACGTTTACTATATAGAAGAATGGGCTGGAGTACATATAGAAAATTATCCGAAATCATCAAAAGCTACAAGCGATGTCGAAGCTGATAATGATGTAACAGAAATACTGGAAGAATCTGAAAATATCATAACAAGATTAGAAGGAGAATATACAGAATTATTATCCGTTTTTATAGCTGCAATTACACCAGGTGTTGGCCTTTCATATGACAAATTAAAAACCTTACCTATTTCTCATACTACACTTTTAGAACAGACGAAAAGTTCAACTGATACCATTACAAAAAACAGTGAAGGCGTACCAGATCTTTCTAAAAAGAATAGTGACCCTTTAGCTAAGTATTGTATCAATAAGATAGAGCAGGTCAAAGAGGGTTTATACGAAAAACTATTTAATAGAGACAAAGAACTAAAAATAATGGCAGAGATTTTAAGTAGAAAATCGAAGCCTCATGTTATTGTAAGAGGAGAATCAGGTGTCGGAAAAACAGCTTTAATAAATAAGTTCATTCATTTAGTTTACCACAAAAAAATACTAACGCAACTTGATGTTGTTACTTTTTATGAATTAAATATCTCTGCGCTTTTTGCAGGAGCTTCTTATAAAGGTGAATTAGAAGATCGTTTGCAAGCTATTTTTTCCAGTTTAAAAACCTTGGAAAGACCTATCCTTTTTATTGATGATATTCATATTCTCTTTGATAGCGATGCTGCGGGTGCTAATGTTGCAAACTTGATTAAGGATGAACTTTCTAAAGGCGAAATTACTTTTATCGGAATTACCAATAATGATGAATACAGAAAGAAAATTGCTTCAGACAGCACTGTAGAAAGAAGGTTTCAGTCTTTAACTTTAGAAGAACCAGGTTTTGATCTATGCTATCGAATAATAAACAGCATTGCAAACGACTATGAAACTCATCATAAGTTAACGGCAGATGAAGATGCCATAAAAGAATCAATACGTTTGGCAAAACGATATTTAAAAGAGAAAAGTTTGCCCGACGCTGCAATTGACCTTATAGATAGAACTATGGCAGCGGTAACTATTTCTAATCAATCATTAAAAGACGATGTAGCGTTATTTGAAAATAGGTTAGCTGATATAGAGAAGATCTCAAAAAATGAAGATAATCTTATAAAAGAATTAGACTGGTTATTTATTGATTTAAAGGGCACTTTAAGCCCTCTTATTATTGAACAAATAGACCAAAGTGATATTACATCGGCTAGTGATGGTGCCACAAAAAAGAAAAGTATTGCTAAACTATTAAGTGATCTAAAAAAGGTCAGTAAAAAAAATAAACAAAAACTCTTGCAAGAAGATCTGGCCGCGATGGTATCTGTAATAACTGGAATCCCGGCAGGAAAAGTAAAAGTAGAAGAAAGGGATAGATTATTACAAATAGAAGAAACATTAAAAAAACGAGTTATAGGTCAGGATTATGCAGTTAAGACTGTTGCTGATGCTATTGTAGAGTCAAGATCAGGTTTGTCTAAAGACGGTCAACCAATTGGATCTTTTTTCTATTCGGGTCCAACAGGTACTGGTAAAACAGAATTGGCGAAAGCATTGGCCGAATTTTTATTTGGAGACGAAACAGCCATCATACGTTTTGACATGTCAGAATTTAAAGAAGAACATTCTGCGGCATTGTTGTACGGAGCACCTCCGGGATATGTTGGTTATGAAGAAGGTGGCGTTCTAGTAAATAAAATACGTCAAAAACCTTATGCCATTGTATTGTTTGATGAAATCGAAAAAGCACATCAATCGGTTTTTGATGTTTTTCTTCAAATAATGGACGAAGGTAAATTACATGATAGGTTAGGGAAAGAAGGCGATTTTTCTAATGCAGTTATTCTGTTTACTTCGAATATTGGATCTGAACATATCATTTTGGCAGCCGAAAAGAATACCCTTCCTTCTACCAATGAATTATTAGAGATTATGTCTAGTTTTTTTAGACCGGAATTTTTGGGAAGATTGACAGAAATAGTTCCTTTTTCTCCAATTACAGAAAAATTTGTTACCCCAATATTTGAATTGCATTTACGAAAAGAGCTCTTAAATCTAACAAATAAATTAGGTTTTAATTTAGTTTTAACTGATGAAGTAAAAAAACATTTGGCACAAAAGGGTTTTTCTCCTCAATATGGAGTACGACCATTAAAATCAATCATTCGTACCGAGCTCAAAAAGCCATTAGCTAAAATGATAGTATCTAATAAAGTACCTGTATCAAAAGAAATTAAAGTTTCATTAAAAGACGATAAATTGATATTTCAATAAATGTAAAACATCTATTTAGAAGCGAAATAAAAGTAGTATAATGAATAAAAACTATTATAAAATACCATTTAGTTTTAAAAGTTTTTTTGAGCAAAAAGATTTGAAAAAGATCACTTTAGAAGAATCAATATCTCAATATATAAGCATTATTATAACCACTGCTTTTAAAGAATACAAACACGATCATAATTTTGGTAGTGAAATATGGGAAAATGATTTTGATCTGCTTACAAATATTAATAAATTAAAAGAAAAAATAAAACTTTCACTTACCGAAAAAATTAAAACTTTTGAAACACGATTAAATAACATTCATGTAAATGTTACTATTGGAGAAAGTTTACTTTCAGATAAAACTGAAAAAACCAGGTTAAAAAAACAATTGAAAATAGACATAAAGGGTATTGTAAAAAAAACTAACGAACCTTATTTCTTTACCGGAATGTATTATATCGCTCCCTTATCTTCATATAAATATTAAAGAACAAAAATTGTTCTCGGTGTCAAATTATTTTTTAACAAAATGTATTCTATGCTAACCCTTCATAGATTTTGAGTGATTACACAATAACCTTATGTTAATTCGAGTGGTTTTTGACAGAAAATTGTATCGAGAAGAGTTTTAATGAATAAAATGTATAATCCGTTATGAACTTTCTTTTTAGTTAATATCTTTTATAAAACGGCTTATCAATTCCTATATTTCCGTCACATTTTTACAAAAATTATTTTCTAACAAAAATTTCTGTTTTTAGACTAAACATGCCCTTAGATAGCATATAACCTCACATTTTTTTTAAATATAATTTCAAAAAAAATTTGAACTCTTTAAAATTATTTATATATTAGTGGCTTATATATTTTTATATAGTTATTTTTTATTAACATTTAAATTTTTATTATTATGTCATTTAAAGCTAAATTAAAAGTGGCTGGACAAGAAGTGAACGTACTTCACTGCAGCTATGATCTACATCAAGAGGTAGATCCAACAGGAAGACCATCATCTGTAACAAGAGGTGGCAGAATTAACCTTACAGTTGAATCAAACGGAGAGACTGGTTTCTTCGAATGGATGACCAACAATTTTGAACGTAAAGATGGAAGTATTGTCTTTGTAAAAAGAGATACGAATGCTACGTTGAAAGAGGTTAAATTTAAAGAAGGATACTTAGTAAAGTATAAAGAAAGTTTTGACTCTTCAGGAGACAACCCACTTAAAGAATCGTTTACAATTTCTGCTAAAGAAATTGGAGCAGGTAGTGGTGAACACGTAAACGAGTGGGTGTAATATAATTTTATTATTTTTATTCCGTTTTAAAAATGAGGTATTTACTAATGCCTCATTTTTTTTCAATTATTTTTTGTTAATTTAATTAGTATTACTACATTTAGTAAATAAAAAAATTATTATGAATTCAAATTTAGGCATAGGGGGTAACGAAGTCAAAGGGGATGCTAATGAAGCATTGAACGAAATACCAAAAAACAGAACATTACTTACAGGTAAGTTAACGCCAAACGCTCCGGTTAAACCCGAAGTAGTAGAAGGATTACAAACTGTTGAAGATGTTTTTGAACATTTTAATCCCGAAGTAAAAATCGGTTTTGAAAACAATGATGGCGGCGTGGTTCATGAAGATATGAAGTTTACTAATTTAGGAGATTTTGGTAAAAAAGGACTCACTGAAAACAGTGCCTTTTTGAAAAATTTGGAAATTGAAAGTGAGCATTATAAAAAAATGATGAAACAACTAAAAACCAATAAAATTCTTAAGACTGCTCTGCAAGACCCGGAAGCAAAACAATCAGTTTTAGAAACAGTTAATGCTCTTATCAAAGAGATTAAAAATTCTTAAAATTACTAATCTTAAAAAAAATTATTATGGCCGGATCTTCAGCGAAAAAAGCAAGTACAGGTTTACAAGATATAAAACAAAAATCAGAGGCATTTGCAAAATTTGGAGGTTTTGATTTATTGGAAGCTTCTATAGATGGGGTTCAAAATCTAAACCCAGATCGTAAAGCAAGACGAAATATATTCTTAACTGATAAGAGTAAAAAAGAGGAACGTCAAGAACTATCAAAAGTTTTATCACTTTGGGCAGATCTATTAGAAAATAATGGTGACGTAATCGACTTGGTCAATATTGCCAATGACAAAGCCGCTGATGCTGAAAAAGCACTTAAGAAAAACCTAAAAGTTGCCCTTGATGAAACTAAAGAGTTAGAGACTTCATACAGAACCATCGCCTTATTCTTTAAAAATACTGATCTACCGTCTGTTAAAAATGTATCAATTGTAAATGCAGAACTAGAGCAACTTTCTGACCTCGATAATACACGGTTTTTTGATCATATTAGAGACGAAGTACTGGCAAAATATGACAGACTAGATCTTAGAGAAAACTACTCAATAATGGTAGTACCGGGTTATTTAGGCTCTAAAGCAGTTGTTGACAAATGGGCAAAATTGGCACATGACAATAAAATAATATTGGTGACAGATTTCTTACATCTTGATGAACCTGATGATGTTATGGAAATGTTTGAATCTGCAAACCTAAGCAGTGGTGACATGTACCTTTCTAATACAATTATGACTTGTAATTGGTTAGTAGGTAGAGGGAAATATGATGAACTAGACGAAGAAGACAATCTTTATATACCACCATCTACCGCTCTCGCTGGTAGAATTTATGACAAACTTATGTCGCAAGTTACTGCCGGTAAAAAACATGGAGGCTTAAATGAAATAAGTGGCGTTAAATTTGACTTAAAGAAAAGTGAAATTGCCAACTTAGAAAATTTAGGTTTAGTACCTATGGTAAATGAGTATGGAAAAGTAATGGCTTTTTCTGCTAAAACACTGTTTAATGGTGATAATTTAGGTTTACAGACCTATTCTGTTGTTCGTGTATTTGATTATGTTACAAAAGTATTGATGGACTTTTTAAACCGTCGTGCATTTGAAAACTTTAATGCAAAAACACGTAAAGAAATACAGCAACAAATTGTACGCTTTCTTGATGGTATTACAGGCCCCGATAAATTGATTGAAAACTTTGAGATCAGACGATTTGAACAAGATCATGTTCAGAAAGATCGTATCTATCTTGACGTAAATTTAAAACCTTATTTCCCTGCCAAAAACTTTTTAATTAAAATGGATGGTCAAAAAGGAGATGATGGTAATGAGTGGGAATCTGAATACGAACAACAAAAATAAAATACTATGTCATTTTTAGCAAAATTTATAATAGACGGTAAAGACTACAATGTACTTGAAAGCGCTTATGCATTACACCAACCTACTGATCGTACAGGTAAACCTATTGGCAAACCTACAGGAGGTAAAATAACACTTACTATAGAATCTAATGGCAATACAGATCTATTCTATTGGATGAAAGAACCTTCTCACACTAAAGACGGAACTATTATCTTTTATAAAAGAGATGCTATGGCACAACAAATGGTGTTAGAATTCGAAAATGGTTTTTGTGTAGATTTTATGGAACGTTTTATTGCAGATACCAAAGACCCAATGAAAACTACTATTGTGATCTCAGCACAATCAATAAAAGTTGGTAGTGTAGATTATAAAAATCTTTGGGGCGTAGAAGCTTAGTCAATATAAAATTAATTTTCACTGTATAAAATATGGGAAGTTTTTCAGATGACTTTTATGTTGGAATAGGTATTTCTTACGGATCGGAAGGATTTAAAACCAATTTTAACGTTTCGGTTGATAAAGATATGGGGGATGCTTATACCGGATCTTACGGACTGGGCGTTACTTACCATGAAAATTTTTATACTACAGGAAAAAGCGGATTCGAATTCAGAAATTCGTTTCTAGTCAGTCATGATGATGGTACCTCAGATATAAGTATTGGTACCAATTTTTGGAATGGCCTGGGTGTAATGGAAGAATTTGAACAACGTACAGGATTGTTAAAAATTAAAAGGGATGATTTTGCATTTTCTTATGAAAATGATGGCGGCACTCCTTTTAACGTTACAGGTCTTGGTGATGGCCGTGATAGCTATAGATCCGCTGCGGCAAGTCTGAGCTATAAAGACACTTCACTTAATTTAAATTTATTCACAGGATTAAGAGATCATCAAAGTTTTAAGATCGAAGAAAATAGCCCCGGCGGTAAGGAAGGTATCTCTGAAGGTATCGGGCAATTCGGCGAATATTATAAACACGGTTTTGTTCATGAAAAAGGGCCAAAATACAGATATGGTGGTTTGACCTTAAACCAAAACGGAATGAGTACAGGTACCAATTCTGAATGGATCAGGCATACTTTTCAAAATGAGTTGGTTCATGGCTTTATGAACCCACAACGGCAATTTCCGATGTTAAGTGATGATTGGAAACCAATATCACAACCTTTTAACGCCTCAAAATTTACTATCTGGGGAGAGTAATATGTGTATTAATTTTTGGCAGGAAGACACCAAACCTGCTTAACACAATTCGTCATCACGAGTGTAGCGTGTTGATCTTCATCGCTTTAAATTGACTTTTATTAAAAGGCAACTTGTGAATTGGTACATTTTATTGTAAGATTTCTCAATCGTTTAACTTGCGTTAAACTCATTTTGAAATCGGACGGAACGTTAAGAAAAGATGCAGTGCACCTTTTTAGTGAACGTGTCAGCCGGCGCATTGGCGATAGAGTTCTCAACGTCATTTCGACAGAGCGAATTAATGAGCGACGAGAAATTTATGTGCGTAAGAAACGTGAGTTTAGTAAAGCTAAATCTATCCGAAACTTGCTAGTCACCACCTGCTCCCAATAACTATCGGGACTAAAGGCTAAATTATTTACTATAGAAACGTAGTGATAATTATAGGGAAACCGTAAAATATTCAAACAATGACTTTTGTCACAAACAGTTTATTTTTCATTATTTGCATTTGATTTTTACTGAATTATTACAATGTATTTTTCAAACAAAAAAAAAGGGGAAATCCCCTTTTCGTATGTGCCTTTTCTCGTGTAACTTTATGGAGTAAAACAATAAAAGATAAAAACATATATAATGGGAATAAAGTTAACAGTAACTTTATCACACTTTTATGTTCAATTAAAAAAATTAAAAATGACTTTAGGATCGACTTTAATACAAAAGGCAGAATTTAATCCGAAAATCAAGACGTACATATTATTGGTGGTTGCCTTTTTCCTGACGATCTCGGTGGCAGGAATTCCGTTACTCGTTTTTTGGTTTCTCGGACTTGGCCAATATATCAGTAATCGCTTTTATAAAAATCTAAAATGCCAATTAACAGATCGGCACCTGGAGTTTAAAAAGGGCATACTCTTTAAAGTTGAGAAAACGATACCCCTAGAGAACATTCAAGATCTGACGTTTATTGAAAATCCTTTGTTAAAATATCTAGACCTACGGATTCTCAAAATTGAAACTGCCGGACAGAGTAATCCTCAAGGGAGTGATATGAAATTGATCGGCATTATTAGCGCTTCAGGTTTTAAGGAGAATGTATTACATCAAAGAGAATTGCTGGTAACTGTAAATAGAAAGGATAGTAGACAGTCAGACACAAATAATGAACAAATAGTAGCAGTACTAAAGGAAATCAAAGATATTCTAAATGATATAAAAAATAAATGATAAAGCCCATAACAAAACCTAAACTTCATTAAAACACAGTTTAACTAAACCGTAGCACATTAGAAGAAACATTGACAGATTACGAAAACATATTAAACAATATTAAGCGTTACGTCTCTTTAAATAAAGATGACGAAAAACAATTTATTTCTATAATAAAAACAACAAAAATAAAACGCAAACAATTTATAGTGCAGCCAGGTTTTGTTTGCACACATCAAACTTATGTTGTTAAAGGAACTTTAAGAGTTTACTTTATCAATAAACAAGGAAATGAACATACCATACAATTTGCCGTTGATGACTGGTTTGCTAGCGATCATTATAGCTACATTAATCAAGTTCCTGCCACAATATACATTGAAGCTTTAGAAGATTCTCACATTCAACAAATTGAATTTAATGATGTAGAACATTTATGTTTAAAAAATCAAAAAATTGAACGATTTTTTAGAATGGTAGCACAAAAATCATTTGCTTATGCGCAACGCAGAATCTTATCAAATTTAGATAAAACCGCAGAAGAAAGATATTTAGAGTTCTTATCAATGTATCCGAACATTGTTCAGAGAGTACCACAATATGCTTTAGCTTCCTATCTTGGAATGTCGCCAGAGTTTTTAAGTAAAATACGAAAACGTCTCGCTACAAAATCTTGAACTAGTTCAAGAGTATTTCTTAATACACTTCATTTTTAATGATGGTACATTGCCACAACTTTGTAAAGTCAATTTTGACTTCATCTAAAACAAAGTAAAATGAATACAAAAACAGATTCTTATCAAGACGGTTTAAAAGAGTTACGTACAAATTTAAGTACTATGTTGCCAAAAGAAGCCTTGATTATTTTCGACAATGATGCAGAAAACCTACAATCAAATCACAAGTCAATTCTAAAACTAAAAATTGGCGAAAAAGCCCCTGACTTTTCGCTTTCAAATGCAACGAATAAAACTGTTAAACTTTCCGGCTTACTAAAAAAAGGAAAGGTTATACTTACTTTTTATAGAGGATCTTGGTGTCCGTATTGTAATCTTCAATTAGTGCATTATCAAAGTGCACTAAACGAGTTTCACGATTTAGGTGCAGAATTGGTTGCCATTTCACCACAAACACCAGATGAATCTTTAAACATAAAAGAAAAAAAAGAACTCAATTTTGAGGTCTTGAGTGACAACGGAAATATTGTTGCCCGTAAATACACAACCGTATTTAAAAATGCTGATACACCAATAAACACAATGACAGAACTCGGATTTGATTTTGATTCACATTATTCGGATGATTCTAGAGAGCTACCAGTTCCAGCTGTTTTCATCATAGAAAAAGACGGAACAATTTCTTTTGCAAAATCCATAGGTGGCGATTATAGAAATCGCGTAGAAGTTTCAGAGATTATTAACGCTTTAAAAAAATAAGATAATGAAAAATAGAACTTGGCTAATAACAGGAATATCAAGCGGATTGGGAAAAGCACTTGCCGAATCGGTTATGTCATCTGGTGATTTCGTTATCGGAACATTCAGACAACAATCACAAGTTGATGAATTCAACTATAAATACGTAAAAAACGGATACGCAATCTTGTTGGACATAACGAATGAAGAATCCATTGAAGAAAGTGTTAAAAACGCAATGTCAAAATTTAACCGAATAGACGTTTTGGTAAACAATGCTGGGATAGGATTTGTAGGCGCAGTCGAGGAAACTTCAATGGAAGAAGTTCGTAAAGTTTTTGAAGCTAATTTTTTTGGAACGCTTAAACTAACGCAGACCGTTTTACCTTTTATGCGTAAAGAAAAAAGTGGACATATCGTTCAAATTTCATCACACGGAGGCATCAAAGCATTTGCTGGATTCGGAATTTACAATGCCAGTAAATTCGCTTTAGAGGGTTTTAGTGAAGCATTGGCACAAGAAGTTTCATCACTTCATATCAAAGTATCGATAGTTGAACCAGGACCATTCAGAACAAAGTTTGCAGGAAGCAGTCTTGGTCTTGCCAAAAACGTAATTGATGACTATTTAGGAACAGCGGGAGCTTTTAGAACTAAATTAAAAGGTGTTGACGGAAAGCAAGAAGGAGACCCAGTGAAAGCATCTAAAGCGATTATCAATTTGGTTAATTCTGACAACCCAACACTTCGTCTGCCTCTTGGAAAAGTTGCACTTATTACAATTGGAATGAAATTGGACAGCGTAAAATCGGATTTGGAAACAAATAGAAAAACTGCCGAAAATGTAGTGTACAAATAAAAAACATGCCACAACAACGTATATAAAAAATAGCAGGATTAGCGCAAGCCATTTGGCTTGTGCTTTTTTATTATCTTTCGTCTATCGGAAAAGTATCACTACTTAAAACTGTTACTTTTCATATACAAGACCGTTAGCAGTAATATAAAAATCCCAAAAATATGATTAAAAAATTTTTAAAAGCAAAACATTGGCAAATATTTCTAATAATGTATGGAATACCAATTTTGTTTCAAATAATATTGCTTGGATTAACTTTTACATCTGACAATCCAATTTATATCTTTTCTACATTTCCAATTTTTATGATTGTATCAGTGGGAACTTTATTTGGTTGGTTTTGGTCAATTGGAGTAGGACTTCATAATAGATTGCCTCAAAACTCGAATCTGAATTTGAAAAAATTTAAAATTTTCTTCTTTATACCTTTAATCTATATTCTCTTTATAACCTTTTCTTTAATGACAGTTGGAATATTTAGCGACTCTCCTCCTCCTAATGGAATGGTAGGTATCGGAATTGGAATTTTGATTCCCTTACATTTGTTATCAATGTTCTGTTTGTTTTATTTACTGTACTTCTGTTCAAAAACAATTAAATCGATTGAATTGAATAGAGACGCTCTTTTTGGAGACTATGCTGCTGAATTTTTTCTTCTGTGGTTTTTTATAATTGGAATTTGGATAATACAGCCTAAAATAAATATAATTGCTAATGAAAGTACAACCTCCAATATCGTTAATATTTAATTGCGTCAGGCTCTATAGTTATAGCTATTTTAACCAAAAATTAGTACCTTTAAACAATCACTTTATCAATTATAAATAACTCATAAAATGAGAGAAAAACGCCTTTCCATCTTCCTTTTTTTTGTAGGCTGTACACTGGCAACTGCACAAACTACAACCCTTGAAAACTTCTTATTTGAACTGCCGGACCTCATCTTTGAAAAGGTAGCAACCACCACAGCGGATGAAACTGTCTATCATTTAAAAATAAAACAACCTGTAGATCATTCAGACCCATCAAAAGGTTTCTTTTATCAAAAAGTATATCTAACGCATCGAGGTTTTGACAGGCCAACAGTCATCATTACCGAAGGCTATAACAGAGATAAAAACAGGGTCTATGAACTCACAGAGTTATTAAATGCCAACCAACTGGATGTTGAGCATCGCTTTTTTGGTGAAAGCATACCTGAACCGATAGATTATCAATACCTCAATTTAAAACAGGCCACGGCAGACCTGCATCATATCCGGCAACTGTTTAGCAAAATCTATACAAAAAAATGGATAAGTAGTGGCATCAGTAAAGGAGGTTCCACAACCATTTTCTATCGCTATTTTTACCCTGATGACGTTGCTGTAAGCGTACCCTATGTGGCACCCATCAACAATGCCTTTGAAGACCAACGCATCTATAAATTTTTAGACACGATAGGTACAGATGCTTGCCATAAAAAGGTCAGAGCCTTTCAGGAAAGCCTACTGAATAACCGTGAAAAGGTGTTGCCACTGCTAAAATTCTACAGTATCGGTGCACGCACAGATTTTAACTATCTAACCTTAGCGCAAGCCTTTGAATATACGGTGTTGGAGTATCCGTTTTCTTTCTGGCAATATGGCCATAATTGTGACGCTATACCAACTACTACGGCATCTGTTGAAGAATTAACAACCTACCTGCTGACTGTTTCTGACATCTCTTTTTTTAGTGATCAGATGATGCAGGCCTATGGCTCTCATTATTACCAATCTGCCACAGAAATGGGTTATTATGGCTACGAGACCAAAGATTTTAAAGGGCTGTTAACCGAGTTGCCTACCAAGACCAATCCGCATGCCACTTTCTTACCAGATAAAATGAAGGCTGACTTTAACGGAAAACTATTGAAAGATGTGAATAAATGGCTAAAAACAGAAGGGCATAAGTTCATTTATATCAATGGCGCCATTGATACCTGGTCGGCCACTGCTGTTAGACCCAACACCAACGTAGATGCCGAATGGTTTTTTATGGAAGGTAAACATCATGCAACCGCACGTATTGCAAACATGAACGATTCAGAAAAGGCAAGATTGATACAGACCTTAGAGAAATGGTTAGCAATTGACATAGAAAACAAGGTGCCGGTCAAGCGTTAAATAGTATTGCCGGCAGTCGAATAATAAAGAACATTACGGTACCCGATGCCAGTCAATAATTCCAGATCATAACATTGATTTATATCATTGCATACTGATTTTTAGGTTGTTAACTTTAGGTTTTTAACAAGCCCTATAAACATGGAATTACTACTAGAATATTTGCCTCAATGGATTGGATCGAACGTCATTGCTATTTTGATCTTGGTGGCTGCCATAAAGAAACCCAAGCTGGCACGGGTACTATTTGTGTTGCTCTTCGCCTGGGCCTGCTGGATAAACTATACCACGGTCCACAATAGTCCGGAAGTGTATTTGGAATATGCACTATTTACCCCATTTGAATTTATGCGGACATTTATTAACGGATGGTTTACAGCGCATGTTACCTGGATGGTTACGCTTATTTCTATTGGTCAGGGGTTGATCGCTATTGGTATGTTGCTTAAAGGCTGGTTTGTCCGTATCGCCGGCATAGGTGCTATTATTTTTCTGCTGGCCATTACACCCTTAGGCATCGGTTCCGGTTTTCCGTGTTCTATCATTGCAGCCGTTGCTGTCTATATCATTTTAAAGAAAGACAACCTCGACTACCTGTGGAATTTTAAAACCAATAGAGCAACTTTTTAGCGCATTATAAAATAGTTGAATCAGACCCTAGCTCCAACCAACAAAGGCTATTATAAATTAGGCCGGTACCGCACTTAATTTGTAATGCCCAATTTGTTTTAGTATCGGTTCGATGCTTGATTTGTCCATATAATCAAACCCTTCTAGCTCTTCTTTGCTGGCTTGGGGATCCTTATTTGCCATACCGGCAATTTTAAGCATCATTCTGTCATACCAGCTGAGTTCTTCCGGTATTTGTCTTCCGCGTAAAGCTACATGATCCATTTTTAAAATAAAGTCTTCGGGCAGGCTGTCGGCAATCCAGCCATCAAGTTTAGGCCCGGCACCGGAACCGGAAACCGAAAAGAAGATGACTGGCTTACTTTCTATTTGTTGTAAATGCCTTTTCACCCATTTGTGAATTGACAATTTATAATAGATTATTGGGCTACCTAAGATCAAAAAATCATAGGTTGACAGATCGGTATCGGCATCTTTTATGTTAAACACCGGTAAACCGGTCGCTTCGCCAATCCAATTGGCATATTGCGCCGTGCTGCCATACTTTGATGAGAAAAAAATTGCACCTTTCATTTATAATTATTTTTAGTTATTTGAATTGAAAATCTCCTGATAAAATTTATCATATAGTTCTGATTAAGCAAATAAGGTACGTATACCTACTAAAAATTGCAATGATTTTGGTCAGTAAACAAAATGATTTTGCCAGCCTATTGTTATATAGTGATCTGTAGTGATCGGTCCAACTACGGCACTTTACTAAATAGGAGCCCCATTCCTACTAACTCTATAAAGAAAGTCAACTAAAAAACAGCATAACTTTGCTAGAAACGTCTAAAATTAGTAATGGAAACCTGCAGTTAAACTAAGGAAAATCGCAAAATTTCAAACAATGATATTTATCATTAATCTAATCTGTTTAATTAATTACATTTAATTTTTATTGATCTATAAAAGACTATTTTTTTAACCAAAAAATTGAAACAATGAAAAACAACAAAATACTCTTTAGTATATTCTTAGTAATCGGACTCGTATTTACAAGCTGTTCAAATGACAATACTGTGGTTGACACAACTGCTCCAAAGGTATTTATTCAAAGTCCTATCTTACTTTTAGCGTACTCAACTGACTTAGGTAACAGCAACGTACCCTATAGAGTAACATTAAAGGCTTATGGAGCCGACGAAACGAAAATATCAACTTTAAAATTAATTGTAACGAATAGCGATGGGACTATAGTTTTTGAAAAAACTCGGGGAAGCGATGTTGGTAGTATACAGATACTCGATATTACTGAGGGATTTGAAACTACAAATGCCGGAACTTATAAAGCAGTATTTATTGCCACAGATACAGGTGGAAATATGACAACAGAATCAGTAAATTTTACGTACGAAGATTAACCATAAAAATTTGAGAAAATTTAGTTGAAATTGAGTAAGTAAAATTATGAATAGGTCTAATGACATTAAAACGCAACAATTTATAGACAATATTAAGGTTGTTGATAGTGGCAAATATCAAATGCTTACTAAACTACGTGACATAGTATTTGATAATTATCCAACTGTCAAAGAAAAGATCATGTATGGCGGCATCCTATTTTCTCTTACTGAAGATTTTAGCGGCTTATTTGTTTACCGAAATCATATTTCAATTGAGTTTAGTAACGGATTCAAATTTAATGACCCAACAAATTTATTAGAAGGAAAAGGCAAATATAGACGTCATTTAAAGATCAGATCATTAGAGGATATTGAAACAAAAAAGGTAGACTTTTTTGTAAAACAGTCTAAAAAACCCTGATAAAAATCATAGATTTAAAATGAATGGCGCTTTACATTTGTCCTTATAAAAAAAAGATCAATGCAATTGAAGGGGATTTTCCAAGTGAATAAGGGAAAGTCCCCTTTTGTATGGCCATTAAATGTAACAGTATGCAAACCATCAAAATATTGGGTACCGGTTGTCCGAATTGTAAACGCACAGAAGCCGTTGTAAGAAGCGTTGTAGAAGAATTAAAAAGAGATGTTGATATAATCAAAGTAGAAGACATCCAGGAAATTATGGAATACGATGTCATGAGCACGCCTGCCATCGTTATTGATGAAAAGGTTGTTTTAAAAGGACATGTGCCAAGTGTTGAGGAGATGAGGAAATTGTTAAATTAAAACGTCATCATGAGCGCATCACTCGGATTCGGGTGAGTGTGGTATGTGTTGTTAATTTTAAGAAATTTTACATCAGTTCGAGCGATCCCGATTTTTTTTCGGGATTGTATCGAAAACCTGCCTGACGGCAAGGCAGGCAAGTAAAATTTAGACTGTTTCGATACTGTTTTTCAAATAATAACCTCTCGACTGCGCTCGAGGAGACAATTGAGGGTAAACTAACACTGTCTGGTCGAGTATTACCGAAAATCAAAGTGTACTTTGTTTTGAAGGTAGCAAGTGCAACTTGTCGAGACCCTAATAATTTAAATAGCATAGTAAATAATGTTCGACTGGATACAACAAATTGCCGATTGGCTGATATTTGAGACCTTCAAAATGACCCCGGGAAGTCACCTGGCCGAAGCATTGCACTTCTTTGTATATGACAGTATTAAAATACTGTTATTATTGGTGGTGGTCATTTTTTTAATGGGTATAGTCAATAGCTATTTTCCTGTAGATAAAGTCAAGAATTACCTGTCGAGAAAAAAACTATACGGCTTTGAATATTTAATGGCCTCCTCTTTTGGTGTAGTCACTCCCTTTTGTTCTTGCTCATCTGTACCCCTATTTATTGGTTTTGTAAAAGGTGGTATTCCGTTAGGTGTTACCTTTTCATTTTTAGTGACCTCACCGCTGGTAAATGAAGTTGCCATCGGACTTTTTATCGGGCTTTTTGGAGTAAAAACAACAATCATCTATGTAATTAGCGGTATCTTATTAGGCACTTTTTCGGGTATCATCCTGCAAAAGCTTAAACTAGAAAAATACCTAACGCCTTGGGTACAAAATGTATTGGCAAATGCCGAAAGAGAGCAACATGCCTTTATAGTACAAAAAACACCTTTTAAAAAACGCATTCCCTTTATTTGGAGCGAAGTAAAAACCATCCTAAAAGGTATTATACCCTATGTGTTGGTTGGTCTCGCAATAGGCGGATTAATGCATGGTTATATTCCTGAAGGTTTTTTTGAACAATATATGAGTAAGGATAATCTCTTTGCCGTGCCTTTGGCAACAATATTTGCTATACCAATGTATTCAGGAGCGTCCGGGATTTTGCCGGTAGTTCAGGTATTAGTAAGCAAAGGGATTCCAATAGGAACAGCCATTGCATTTATGATGGGTGTTGTAGGCTTATCATTACCCGAAGCCATGTTACTCAAAAAAGTAATGACACTAAAACTTATAGGAATATTTTTTGGTGTAGTAACACTCTGTATCATCATTTCAGGCTATATATTTAATATCATTTTATAGTCTAATTTCTATTGGTATCAATACCTTTTAAATAATAAATCAGTAGTCTTTATTTCCCTTCAAAAAAATCAACTTTACCATTTGCTACATTATACATAGCACCTACCATTTCTATCTCCTTATTTTTTTCCATTTCAGCAAGGATAGGGCTTTCCTCTCTAATTCTATCAATTGATAATTGAACGTTTTTAACAGCTACTTCTTCTATTGCTTCATCATTCATCACTTCTTTTTTTGATCTAATACTATCAACTGCCGGTTTTATTTTATGTAATAATGTAGTAATATTTCCTAGTTCTACATTTTTACAGGCGGCAGTTACGGCACCACATTTGGTATGCCCCATAACAACTACAATTTTTGAACCGGCTACTTTACAAGCATACTCCATAGAGCCTAAAACATCTTCATTGATTATATTTCCGGCAACCCTTGCGCTAAAAACATCTCCAATACCTTGATCAAAAACCAATTCAACAGGTACTCTTGAATCAATACAACTTAATACGACTGCAAACGGAAACTGCCCTTTGCTTGTTTCCAACACCTGATCTTGGAGATTTCTTTGCGCTTTTAGGTTTTGCACAAATCTATTATTGCCCTCAACCAACATTCTCTTAGCATCCTTAGGCGTTAAACTATCTTGAATTTTTTTTGTTAGTGTTTTCATTTTATATTATTATTTAATAGCTTTAAGTTTTCTTTGATCCACGATAGGCAATCCTCAAAATTGTCAAAAATTTGTTCTTCAGGGATTAGATCTGGTATAATATCTATACGTTCCATCATATATCTTGGTTGTTCTATGATATTGACCAATAGTACTCTTTTTCCTTCTTTAACCAGATCAACCAAAACATCTTCCATTGCGTATAAACCTGTTTGATCTATATACTGCATTCATCCCATCCGTATTATGATGGTAGTCGTAGTTTTGGGTATTTGTTCAACTAATTGTTGAAAATAACTTGTTGAACCAAAAAATAATGGACCTCTAATATGTTTGATAAATACCTCATCTTTAAGATCTTCAGGAAAATTAACTTCATCAGGCCAGGCTTTAGATCTGTCAAACGATTTTACAGTAGAACGTTCGGCAGTCAAGTCACCTATCTTTTTCATAAACATTAATGATGCTATTACCAATCCGATACCAACTGCATATACCAAGTTCCATACTGATGATAAAACCAATACTACCAACATAATAATTACTTCAGGGCGTGGCATATTAGGAATCGCTTTTAAGCCTTTATAATCCATTACGCCAATACCTACTGTAATTAGAATTCCTGCCAACACTGCTGCCGGAATTTGAGATGCAATAGGACCTAATGCTAATAAAATAACCAGCAATAAAACACCGGCCATCATACCTGATAACCTGGTTTTTCCACCTGCATTAATATTTACAACTGTTCTAATAGTCGCCCCGGCTCCGGGAATACCTCCAAAAATAGCTCCAATACTATTACCAATTCCCTGGCCGATCAATTCTTTATTAGGCTTATGTTTTGTTTTGGTCATATTATCAGCAACAACCGAAGTCAATAAAGAATCAATCGCACCTAAAAGAGCTAAGGTCAAAGCTGTAAAAACAAAGGGTAAAATACTGCCTAAATTAAATTGCGTAAAGATCTCTAAATTAGGTATAGGTAATCCACTTGGAATTTCTTCAATAGGCCTATAATTTAATTTAAACCCGATGGCTATTCCAGACATGACCAATAATGCAACTAAGGTACTTGGTACTTTTGTCGTTATTCGTTTAAAACCATAGATAATAATAATGGTTCCCAATGCCAGTATAAGTTCCAGCCAATTAATATTGTTTAAAGCTCTCGGTAAAACCTTGATGGATCCTATTACTCCTGAGGCTTCTTTGCTAGCCAGAGTTTGCGACTCTTTGAGAATTTGTGATTCAGTTATTTTTTCAGCTCGCTTTACCGTTTCTTTAAAATCCTCCAATACTAAAATCCCTTCGCCTGCTTCTTCTTTTAAAATATTATCTAAAATAATCTCTTCTGCTTGCGGTTTAAATTGAGTTACGAAGGCCGTATCTTCTTTAGGATAATACCCTACAGAGGGTAATATCTGAGTAACCAATATAATAACCCCAATAGCCGTCATAAATCCGGAAACTACGGGGTAAGGTATATATTTTATATACTTACCTAATCCAATTAATCCTAAACCTACTTGCATCAATCCGGCTAGTAAGAATACCGTTAAGATAGCCGGCAATGCTTTAGAGACATCACCATCAAAAGCTGCAATGATCCCTCCTATCACCACCATACTTACGGCTGTCATAGGTGCAGTAGGACCGGATATTTGGGTATTTGTACCGCCAAAAAGTGCAGCAAAAAAACTTACAAAAATAGCTCCATATAGACCGGCACTTGGCCCCAATCCAGAACTTACACCAAAGGCTAAAGCTAGCGGTAATGCAACAATACCCGCGGTGATTCCACCGAAAATATCTCCTTTAAAATGTTTAAAATCAAATATGTTTTTCATAAGTTATAATTTTTTTTAAAGCAAACTCTAAGATAGTATTAATAATATTTATTTTTACAATAAAAGTTGAAATATTTTCTTAAATTTTTCATTCTTAAAACTGCCCCGTTTTTTCTATTTTATATTAAAGAGAACTTTAAATTCTTACTAATAAATTAATTCTTCTTGTTTCTTAAATCTGTATTAAAAATCAAGGCAAATTGCAAATACCATTTACCAAAGTCATTAACTTGTTGATGCATCATACCTGCCTGTACACTTGTATTTTTGTTTACCTGATAACCCAATGCACCATAAAGTCGGTTCCTATCAAAAAAGGTTTCCTTACTATTGATAAAAATCTCGTCATAGATCCCTAAAAACAAGCTTCCTTTTTCTTTTAAAGGTTTGTATAAAGGTATAAATGCCATTAATCGATAACGAAACCTGTTTCTATAATCATTTTTTACCCAACGTTGTTCTAATCGGTAACGATGTTCAAATTTTACGCTACCTAGGTTATTGGTCAATATAAATTGTTGCCAGATACGATGTTCTTCTGTTTCAGGTGATTTTTGTTCAGACTCAAAAACATACGAAGGTATATAAGCATATCCAGCTGTAACAAGTGCCTTGTCGGAAAAATGATAATTTAATCCTGTTCTTAACAGTAACTGTTCTGTGTTATTAGGAATAATCGTGTGGTTTCGGTATTGTATTTCGGTGTGAATACTAAAATCATCACTAATCTTATTACTTCCAAAGTACATTAGCCAATTGCCTACCTCTTCTTGCTGCGCAAGAAGAGATAAAGGCAATAGTAACATTAGAAAGAATGTTCTGCTTAAATGTGAAACTATCTTCATGATTCAAAAAAAACTACTTCACCATTAGAAATATTATACATTCCACCTATAATCATAATTTCATTGTTCTTTTCCATTTCCGCTAAGATGGGACTATCGTTATGTATATTCTCAATGGTAAGGCGAACATTTTTGGCAGCGACATCATCTACAAATTCAAGATTATTCGAATTTCTTAAGCTTTCGTCTATAGGTTCTTTGACCGCTTCTACCGCAGGTTCAATTTTATTTATCAAGGAGGTAAGATTACCCATTCTGGCATGATCACAGGCACCTTTTACAGCACCGCAACTGGTATGCCCTAATACCAATATTAATTTTGTGCCTGCTAGCTTACTGGCAAACTCCATGCTGCCTAAGATATCTTCATTTACAAAATTTCCTGCAATTCTAATACTAAAAATGTCGCCCAATCCTTGGTCAAAAATCAATTCTGATGAGACTCGAGAGTCAATACAGCTTAGTACGGTTGCAAATGGGAATTGCCCTTTACGAGTATCATTTACCTGTTCAAGTAAATTTCTGTTAGCTTTAAGATTATTTTGAAATCTAATATTTCCTTCTTTTAAATGTTGTAATGACTTTTGAGGTGTCATTGCTGCCTGTGTTTCTTTTGTATGTGCTTTCATAATAGTTGTTTTATTTATTTATTAATATTAAGATTAAGCTGTTTTTGGTCTAAGCCTGAAGAACTCTAAGTAACTATCCGGGTTTTCAACTATTCCTCTTTCTGAAATAAGTTGGATAGTTATATTTCTAATTTTCGCTTTGTATGAGAAATCATCTAAAATTTCGATAATATCATTATCGAGATAGCGTGTTTTTCTAACATCAAGATCTAAATATGAATTCTCAGGTAGTTTATCTAATTCTTTTAAGATGGCTCCTTTGTTGAAAAAAGTAACTTCTTCCGCCAAGGTCATTTTAATTCTTCCATCATCAACGTCTTCACCTTCTTTGTGTAAGAAATGAGAGTTTTGGTAACTCTTTATCAAGATAACAACAATACCTACTAAAAGCCCAAAGCCAATTCCTGTTAACAAATCGGTAAATACAATTCCGAAAACTGTTACTGCAAAAGGGACAAATTGTTTCCAACCTAACTCATACATAGTTTTAAACAAGGCAGGTTTTGCCAATTTATATCCAACTATAAACAATATTGCCGCTAAAACAGATAGCGGAATCATGTTTAACAATCTTGGTATCAAGATAACCGAGATCAATAGTAAAAACCCGTGAATGATTGCTGACATTTTAGTTTTGCCGCCAGATTGAATATTAGCTGAACTACGAACGATTACTTGAGTTATTGGTAATCCACCTATTAACCCGGAAAGAATATTCCCTGATCCTTGAGCCAACAATTCTCTATTAGTTGGGGTTACACGTTTTTCAGGATCTAATTTATCTGTTGCTTCAACACATAACAATGTTTCTAAACTTGCCACAAGTGCTATGGTAAAAGCAGTAATCCAAATTTCAGACTTAGTAATTGCACCAAAATTAGGAAAGCTAAACTGGTCAATAAATGTAGTTATATCTTCCGGCACCGGTACACTTACCAAATTTTCAGAGGATATACCAAAAATTTCATTACCTCGTGTTAGCATATAAAAAATAATTCCGAAAACAACTGCCACTAAAGGGCCTTGTATCAATTGGAATACTTTTCCTTTTTTAGATAACACTTTATCCCAAAGAATTAATATTGTGAGTCCAATTAAGGCAACCAAAGCAGAACCTGGACTTATAAAATTAATTGCATTGAAAATTTCGGAAAAAGTATTTTCGCCATCAACTTGAAAAAAGGCAAAATCTCCTTCAGGATCAGCATCATAACCAAAGAAATGTGGAATCTGTTTTAGGATGATAATAATTCCGATACCTGTTAGCATACCCTTGATTACCGATGACGGGAAATAATACCCAATGATTCCTGCTTTCAGCACACCAAATACTAATTGAATAATCCCTCCTAACACTACAGCTAATAAGAAATTTTCATAACTACCTAAAGCTCCTATGGCCGTTAATACAATTGCTGCCAATCCGGCCGCGGGTCCGCTTACTCCTATCTGCGATCCACTCAAAAACCCTACTACAATTCCACCAACAATTCCTGCAATTACTCCGGAAAATAAAGGAGCTCCACTAGCTAAGGCAATTCCTAAGCATAAGGGCAATGCCACAAAAAACACAACGACACTTGCCGGAAAATCATTTTTAAAACTCTTAAAAAGATTTAAATTATTAATACTCATATTATTTTAGTTATATTATTTTTTAGATATAAATAGTTATAGGCAACTTTTTTACCGCCAAATACTATTTAATTTTTTTATTTGTTAAAATTGATGCTACATCACACTATTTTACGCCTATATTAAAACCCTTTTAATAAGCGTTCATCTGGAAAATTACACTGCTAAAAAAGTATGATAATGATAAGAATTTCTGGGAGGTGGAATAAGGATGTCTGGTTTATAATTCAAAAAATATGCTTGAATATCAAAGTAAGAAAGTGATTGTTTAGGGCTAGTGTTTGAATTAAAAACAATTGAATTGCGAAACTTTTCGGTATCTTCTTCGCCAGTTATATTTTCTTTTTCTTCAATATTTTCTTGAAACAAATTTTCAGATAATTCATATTTTGTCTCTACAAATAGGATAGCTATATTAATGATAGGTTTTGCCACTATAATTAACAGCAAACAAAAAACAACCCAATGTCTTAACGTGTATAATATACCAACAGAATTATATGGAATTTTAGACTTTATCATTTAACAACTTCTAACACCATTTTAGTATAAAATTCTGAAATACTATCTTTTCCTTTTTTCGAATCTGTTAATGCAGGTAAATGTTCGGCAAAATATCTTTGCTGATGAGCGCCTTCTATTACGGTAGAAATTAACATGTGCGGGAATTCAAATGTTGGATTTACCTCTAAAACCATATCGCTAATTCGCTGAACTACAAGTTTATAAGCTTTAAAATATCCTTTTTTATTTTCATTACCAACTTCTTTTGTATGATAGGTTTTAGCTGATTCTGTAATGATAATATCATGCAATAACACTTCATTAATATGGCTGAAAGAGTTGTCAACCTTAATGGGTTGTGTTAATATTTTAATTGATCTTTTAAGTCTCTCAACAGGCGAATCAATATTTGCTGTTGCAAAAACCAACTGGTATTCAGTCCAGCTCCAATACCAAGAGGTAACATAAATTAATAAGATATGCTTATTCTCAAAATACCGGTAAATTGAACTTTCAGGTGATGCTATCTTAATTCCTAATTTCTTAAATGTAAAAGCCTCAAAGCCTAATTCGTCAATCATTTCTATACTATTGGAAACGATTTTACGCCCCAGATCAGATGAATCGGGATTTTTTAAGTACAATTTAGGACTAACTTCTATATGTATTTGAAGATTTTTCATAAATGAAATGCAAATATAATAGTAATACTATTAATTTTGCAAGTTTTATTTGTAATTATTTTAAATTTAACTTTTTGACAGGTACTTTTTACTAAAAATAAATAAAATAATTGACATAATTCTTCAGTTGACTATGACAATAATATGTATGCTCTATTATCCATTTATTCCATATCTTCGAAAGATGAAAACAGCTCATAATATCCTATTATTTAAGAAAGGTAATTGGGTTATTTTAGACATCAAATAAGATGGATATGAAAAAACTAGTCTTGGTATCTTTAGTTTTAGTACTACTTTACGCTTGTAATCAAACAGACTCTTTTAATAAATCGGAAAAAGAAAAAATAATAAGCGATATTGTTAAAATGTTCGATAACTATCACAATGACATTAAAAAAGATGGCTTGACCTCAGAATTCAAATATTTAGATCATTCAGATGATTTCTTTTGGGTACCACCCGGATATAAAAGTGCCTTATCTTATGATTCAGTAAAAAATATTTTAGAGATAAATGCTAGATATCAGAAGTCTATTGAATTTAGTTGGGATACGTTGCAAGTTTTTCCGTTATCGCCTAAAATTGCGAATTATTCCGGCATCGTAAATGGTACCATAGTAGATAATTCAGGCACAAAATCCTCCATAACAATCATTGAATCAGGAACTGTTATTAAACGATTGAATGGTTGGAAAATATTGAACGGCCAATCTGCTATCTTAGAACCTGAACCTAATGAATAATGGAAAAACTGATCATCAATTCAAAACGACTATACATAAGAAATCTAAAGCCTAAAGATCTGCAAGATTTTTATGAGTATCGTTCTAATCCTATAGTTACCAAATACCAAGGATTTGATACGATGAAAAAACAAGAAGCAAAACGATTTATTGATGATCAAACTGATAAGTTTTATGGAGTTCCGGGTGAATGGGTACAGTATGGTATTGAAAATAAGAAAACAGGTAAACTTGTTGGTGATTGTGCCATTAAGTTAGATGATGATAACGATCTTATTGCACAGATAGGTATTACTATAAATCCGATTTTTCAAAATCAAGGTATAGCCAAAGAAGCAATGATCGCTATTATGACTTGGCTGTTTGAAGTAAAAAAAATGCATAGAATTAGCGAGATAGTCGATGTAGAAAATAACAATTCCATAAAATTATTAGAAGCATTAGGTTTTAAAAGAGAAGGTCATTTTGTTGAAAACGTGTTTTTTAATAATAAATGGGGCAGTGAATTTCAATATGCCCTATTAGCGAGAGAATGGAAAGAAAGTAATCAGTAAGCACAATGAAAATACTAATACCCTTACCGAATAATGATTTTGACCTAACAGAAGTTGCGGTACCTTGGAAATTATTTAAAGACAAAGGTTACGAGGTTGTTTTTGCGACTGAAAATGGTCAAAAAGGCATTGTTGACCCTTTATTGGTAACGGGTGTTATTTTCGGTCAATTAAAAGCAAAACCCGAAGCCATTAAAATTTTTAATATACTGGAAAAAGCATCAGAATTTATAAACCCCATTCTATATTCTGAAATTGAGACCGCTGCATATGACCTACTTCATTTACCCGGTGGGCATGCTAAGGGTGTCCGCCAATATTTAGAAAGTGAAGTTTTACAACAAAAAGTCTTGGAATTTTATCAGGCAAATAAAATAATAGGCAGCATCTGTCATGGTACTATTATTATGGCAAGAACAATTGATCCAAAAACGGGAAAAAGTATCATACACAAAAAAAGGATTACGGGCTTGATAAAAAGATTAGAGAAAGTAGCATATTATATTACTTCATGGAAATTGGGCGATTATTATAGAACCTATCCAGCATATACTGAAGATGAAATTATCAATAACCTCAGTAATAAAAGTCAATTTAAAAAAGGGAGTTTGAATCCGTTTAAACCCTTTGTATGTATTGATGAGAATATTGTCTCGGCTAGATGGCCCGAAGATGCCTATTTATATGCTGAAACCTTGATTAAAAAATTAGAAGAAACAAAGCTTAAATAAATGGGCGAAAAGCAATTAACAAGAATCAATAAATACTTAAGTGAAGTGGGTTATTGCTCGCGTAGAGCAGCCGACAAACTTATTGATCAGGGCAGAGTTACCATCAATGGTGTAGTTCCTGAAATGGGAACAAAAATAGCGCCTCAAGACGAAGTACGTGTTGACGGTGCTCTAATATCTGAACCAAAAGAAAAACCGGTATATCTTGCTTTTAATAAACCTGTAGGCATCGTTTGTACTACCGATACTCGTGTTGAAAAAGATAATATCATTGATTTTATCAATTTTCCCAAGCGGATTTTTCCAATTGGCCGTTTAGATAAACCCAGTGAAGGTTTGATTTTCTTAACGAATGATGGTGATATCGTTAACAAAATATTACGTGCAAGAAACAATCACGAAAAGGAATATCTGGTTACCGTTAACCATCCTATAACAAAGAAATTTATTCAACAAATGTCTAATGGTGTACCTATATTAGATACAGTTACGCGTAAATGTTATGTTGAACAAATAAGTAAGAACCAATTTAAAATAATTCTAACACAAGGTTTAAACAGGCAGATTCGTAGAATGTGTGAGTACCTTGACTATAGAGTTTTAAAATTAAAACGTATTAGAATAATGAATGTTTCTTTAGATACACCCGTCGGAAAATGGCGACATCTTACTGACCAGGAACTTACTGAGATAAATAGATTGGTTTCAGAATCAACTAAAACACATGATAGTTCAAAATAATAAATCCCACTTTGGGCGGGATTTTTTATAATTTTTATTTCCTATGTTGAAAAGGAATTAATTTCCTTTTTTGAAATCTGCCAAAAATTTAGCCAGTCCAATATCGGTTAACGGATGATTTAGTAAACCATCTATTGCTTTTAGCGGCCCAGTCATTACATCGGCGCCAATTTTAGCACAATCCATAATATGCATAGTATGACGAATTGAAGCCGCCAATATTTGTGTATTAAAACCATAATTATCATAGATCAAACGTATTTCTTGTATCAAGCCTAAACCATCAGTAGAAACATCATCTAAGCGTCCAATAAAAGGAGACATATAAGTAGCACCTGCCTTGGCTGCCAATAAGGCTTGGCCCGCAGAAAACACCAACGTTACATTTGTTTTTATACCTTTATCTGAAAAATACTTACAAGCCTTAACTCCATCCTTGATCATTGGTAATTTCACCACAATTTGCGGATTCAAAGCAGCCAATTCTTCTCCTTCTTTTATCATGCCGTCATAATCGGTTGCAATAACTTCGGCACTCACGTCACCATCAA
>Ga0209633_10000907_pt1 | contig 32539 bp, 34 predicted proteins | sample Cruoilmetagenom1_FD_187290 | JGI IMG/M metagenome (GOLD analysis project Ga0209633, IMG submission 187290) | Oil polluted marine microbial communities from Coal Oil Point, Santa Barbara, California, USA - Sample 1 (SPAdes) (version 2) | ecosystem: Environmental > Aquatic > Marine > Oil seeps ... | reverse complement strand
CATGCTTGCTTACACCAACAGGTTTTTAGCTTATGCAGCTGTAATTAGAAATTTGCATGACAAATACCTTGAAAAAATGGATGAGTCATTAATTCAGCAAATTAAAAACCTTAAACTTCGGCTTTACTTAACTCGTTGGATGCAGATATTTGGCATCACGAGCCTTCTTTTGTGTGTAATTACTATGTTTCTTATATATATAGATCAGCACATCGTTGCCGTATGGATTTTTGGTGTTGCACTGGTATTATTAATTATTTCTTTAGCCCTTTTAATAAAAGAAATTCACATTTCAGCGCTAGCACTTAAGCTTCATTTGAGCGATATAGAGAACCATTTTGAGAAAAAATAAATTAGTCATTATGAAATTATTTCGGAAAATTAGGCAAGCCATGATCAAAGATGGAAACCTAAAAAAATACCTCCTCTATGCCATTGGTGAGATTTTATTGGTAATGATAGGTATTAGTTTGGCATTTCAAGTCAATAATTGGAATGATGACAGGATACAACGTAATGCCGAAATTAGGTATTATGAAAATATTAGGGATCAAATTATAGACGATAAAGATTTAATTCAGGGACAAGTGAGATACAATAATCGGCATATGGCTCAGTTCACATACGCTAACGAAATTATTGAGACTAATGATCGAAGTAAAATGGATACACTTGGGGTTATAGTTCGGAATTTTACTAATTATTCAGACTTCGATCGAGAAGGCAATATTTACGAAACAATGGTAAATAGCGGGGAAATAAAACTGCTTCGCAACCTTAAAATTGTTAATGGTATTAGGAATTTGGAAGAAAGTTATACGTATATGAACAGAATGGAAAGCATACATTATGACGCTATGATGAACTACGTAGTCATAACAACAAATCGTGTTCTAAAGTTTTCTGATAATCAAATTAAAAAACCTGACCTCGTCTACACTTATGAATTTCAAAATATGATCCTAATGCTAATGCAAATTATGGAGGAAAAAAACAATATCTATACTTCGACATTAGATAGAATAGAAAGTACCATCTTAAACATAGATAAAGAGCTTTTAGATAAATGATCTTTTTTGAAATTAATGATCTGCCCATACGTTTTAACCACATTAATTGATTTGCTACCTTTGCGGAAGTGAAAAGATCTACGACAAAAATACATCTCGAACATCCACACGACTTTAAAATTCAATTGTTATCATGGGCGCAGCAATTTAAACAAGTAGTTTGGTTAGATAGCAATGCCTATCCACGTGAATACTCTAATTTCGACACGGTCTTAGCTGTAGATGCGTATAGTTCTCTAGAAAGCAATTATTCGAATGCTTTCGCGGAATTAAAGCAATATAAAAACAACACTCAAGATTATATTTTTGGTTATTTAAGTTATGATCTAAAGAATGATACTGAAAACTTAGATTCAAATAATATAGACGGATTACAATTTCCAGATCTCTACTTTTTTCAGCCTAAAAAGCTTTTTTTTATAAAGGGAGATATAGTTGAAGTTCAGTATTTATCGGATTTTGAAAGTGAAATTGAAAGTGATCTTGAGAATATACTTAAACAAGTTAAGGTGCCTGAACGACCTTTCGACTGCGCTCAAGGTGACATTATTCAGCACGTCAAGATGCATAAACGTATTACTAAAAAACAGTATTTAAAAAAATTAAATTTAATTCTTGAACACATTCACAGAGGTGATATTTATGAGGTTAATTTCTGTCAGGAGTTTTATGCTGAACAGGCTGAAATTGATCCATTGGAAGTTTATAATCATCTCAATGAAATTTCAAGGCCACCATTGGCCGGGTTTTTAAAAATTGATGACAAATACATTTTATCAGCTTCTCCTGAACGTTTTGTTAAAAAAGAGAATAACAAGATTATCTCACAGCCTATAAAAGGAACTGCTAAACGATTGGCCAATAAAAAAGCAGATACAAAATTGGCCTTAGCGCTGTCATTAGATGAAAAAGAGCGATCAGAGAATATTATGATAGTCGACTTAGTCCGCAATGATCTTTCTAAAACTGCTATTAAAGGTTCTGTAAAAGTTGAAGAATTGTGTAAAGTATATTCCTTTGAACAGGTTCATCAATTAATTTCAACCGTAACTTCTTTAATTGATAATGATACTGATAGTATTGATGTAATTAAAAGTCTTTTCCCTATGGGAAGTATGACAGGTGCGCCAAAACTTTCAGCTATGAAAATTATTGAAAAACTTGAAGCCACTAAAAGAGGTATCTATTCGGGAGCCATTGGTTATTTTACACCCAATGATGATTTTGATTTTAACGTAGTTATCAGAAGTATTTTATACAATCAAACTAAGCAGTACCTATCCTATTCTGTTGGAGGGGCGATCACTGCAAAATCTGACCCTGAAAAAGAATACCAGGAATGTTTGGTAAAGGCTATAGCAATGAAACGAGCATTAAAAAATTCGAGTTAATTATTCTCTGACGGCCACTGCAATTTTAGAATCAGCAGTTCCATAATATAAAAACCATTTATCTTTAAAATAAACCAATCCTTCTACAAAACAAACTTCATTTACTTCTCCTACTTTCTCATAATCTTTATCAGGATAAATAAAATAACCTTCAGTCCTGTCTAAAAGTTTATATGGTCTTTCTTTATCAAATAAAGCTTGACCAGCGGCATAGGTGAACCTGGGCAATTCAGTATCATTATAATTAGCTGCATTACTTCCGTTGTATATTAATAAAATGCCCTCATCTTTCACTAAGGCATAAGGTCCTGACTCAACTAAACGGCTATCAAATTTACCCATTCTTGGATGCATAACTGAGATCATTTTTTTGCTTTCTTCATTTTCAGCAACTTCCCAGTTTATCAGATCATCTGAATATGCCATAAACAAGTTTGTATCACCAAAATACATCCAGTATTTACTGTCTATTCTGGTAGCTACAATTTTATTACCAACCAATTTAGAAACAATGGCCCCAGCTTTAGACCAGGTATCCTTATATTTCCCTTCCCCTAAGACCGGGCCGTGTTTGGTCCAGTTTATCAAATCTTTCGAACTTGCTAAGGCCAATCGGGCAGTTTTACCGTCATAGGCAGTATAGGTTAAAATATAAGTACCATCTTCGCTTTCTACAATACGAGGATCTTCTACCCCATCAAAATAACAGAAATAGCAATCTTCTGAATTCTCTGTTTCAGTTCCTTTTTTATAATTCCATTCATATACTTTCATAACATCATTGTCTGGATAAAAAACAGGAGTTGGGCTTTTTTCAAAATGTAATCCGTCTGAACTTACCGCCATACCTATTCTTGAAGTACCATTTTTATCTTGTGCTCTGTAGAATAGATATACCTTATCGCCTTTAACAATTGCCGAAGGATTTAATACATTTCGTTCTTCCCATAATACTTCTTTCTTATTCAAAGGACAATCAAAACTCAAAGTAGGTGTAGGTTTTAAAATTGGATTGATGCTATCAGCTTTTACAAAATTAAGGAGTGCCCAAGAATCCGTGCTTTCATTCTCAGGTTTGGGTTGGGGTGAAGCATCTCTGCATGACATAAAAGCTATCAGCATGAAAGTACCAATGATAAATTTTTCCATGTTTTAAAATTACGTTTTTATTCTTTTATTAATATAGAATGTTGATACTATTTGTAAAGAGTTTATGATGAAGTAGCACTGATGAATTAAAATTTCTTTACAACAATACCCACAATTTTACTTTCATCAATTAAACCAACAAATCTGGAATCCATAGAATTATCTCTATTATCACCTAGTACGAAAAATTTATTCTTCGGTATTATTAATGGTCCAAAATTATCCTTGTTCCAATTCTCATTAAATATTTCTTTTACATATTTACTTTCATCATCTTTATTTTCAATTATTCGATCTGAAAATAAATTAAACTTTTTTGCGATATCATCTTCTAAAGATATTAAATATAATTCATCACTTATTTTACCCGATGTTAAGCTTTCATTTATTAACCCCTTCTCTCTTAAATTTTTAAAAACGCTAGTACTTACTTCATAGTTGTGGATTAAATTCAAATCTTTATCAAAATTTAAATTATTCAAATAGACGATTCCATTTTTAATTTCAATTGTATCATTTTCTGATGCACATAGTCGATTAACTTTTATAAAGACACCTAAATCTAATTCTTCATCTTTAAATTTAAAACACACAAAATCTCCTGTTTTTGGTTTAACTAAATTAGAAACAAGCATTTTGGAATCTAGTTCTAAATTTGGCTCATTTGCAGTTGTAGGATTACTGTACAATTTTAGAACACCAAATTGTGCTAGAAATAGATAGGTGAAGATTGGTATTCCTATTACAAATAAAATAATTCTAGTTGGCTTATTCATTATAACAAATACTTTCTTGAAAGATAAAAAAATTATAAAGTATATAACATCAATTCTTCATCATCATTCGGAATTTTTATATACTCTTTGAATGTCATTCCAATTTTAGTTAATAGCTTTTGTGATCCAAAATTCTCTTTGATTGTTATTGCACTTAATTTGGTTATTTTAAACTCATGAATTGCAACCTCTAGCAATTTATTGACACTTTCAAAAGCATAGCCTTTATTTTCAAACTGAGGTAAAAAAGCAAAACCGATGTCAATCCCTTCTAAGCCATCTCTATCATAAAGTCCACAAGTTCCTATTTTCTCTTCATCTAACTTTCTGATTACCGTATAATTACTGTATCCTAATCTTTCTAATTGAGGCAGCATTTTTTTTTGAATATAGACCTTTGCATCATCAATAGAATGAATATTTCTATCTCCGATATATTGAATCCACTTTGGTGTGTTCATTAGCTCATAAATTAAAGATGCATCTATTTCAGTAGTAGGCGTAATTCGTAATCTTTCAGTTTCGAATGATTTGTATTCTTTATTCATTTAGTATTGTCGATTTGCAGAAGTTTAAATTTAATTGCAAGATAAAAAATATTGCAACTAATAGTTTATAAAACCTAACCTAAAATGAAAATGAGATAGTATATACTAGTTATCAGAAACACTTATTTTATTCTAAAAAATTCTATCATTCTTACTGAGTTAGGAATCAATTAAAACTTGTTCTGGATTCCTGCCTACGCAGGAATGACAAAACAATACTATAAAGCCTTATCCATCTTCTCTTTAATTTCCTTCAAACACAAATTCCCGATACTTCCCAAATGTTGGTGATTCACTCTTTTTTGGGCTACAAATTCACCTTTTTCTACTTTAGCTCCAACAATTCTATAAGCATCTCTAAAAGCGACACCTTCTTGTACTAATTTATTCACTTCTTCTACTGTAAACAGATAATCGTATTTTTTATCTTCTAAAATAGTAATATTCACCCGAACATTCTCAATAGAAAAAATCAACATTTCTAAACAAGATTTCAAGGTTTGGATAGCCGGTAATAAACTTTCTTTAAGCAATTGTAAATCACGCTGATAACCACTTGGTAAATTATTGGTAATTAAAGTCAATTCATATGGTAAGGCTTGTAAGGCATTACATTTACCTCGTATCAATTCAAAAACATCCGGATTCTTTTTATGCGGCATTATACTAGAACCGGTAGTTAGTTCATCAGGAAAAGAGATAAAATTAAAATTCTGACTCATATAGAGGCAAATATCCATTGTAAATTTTGACAATGTTCCTGCAACAGTACTAAGTCCGAATGCCAACGCCTTTTCTGTTTTGCCTCTGCTCATTTGCGCTGCCACTACATTGTATTTCAAAGTTTCAAAACCTAAAAGTTCCGTTGTATATGCTCTATCAATATCAAAAGAACTACCATAACCTGCTGCTGAACCTAAAGGATTCTGATCAGCAATTTTGTATGCTGCATTTAAAAAATAAATATCATCAATCAAACTTTCTGCATAACTAGAAAACCATAAGCCAAAAGAAGATGGCATGGCCACCTGCATATGCGTATAACCGGGTAATAATACTTCTTTATGAACATCGGCTTTATCAATTAGCAAATTGAACAAGACCTTTATCTGATCTTTTATATCGTTAATTTCATCTTTTAAATACAGATGCATATCAACCAATACTTGATCATTTCTTGAACGCGCGGTATGTATTTTTTTTCCAGTATCGCCTAAAACTTCCGTAAGTATAAACTCAACTTTAGAATGGACATCCTCAAAAGTATCTTCTATAGTAAAATTGCCATTCTCAATATTCTTTAATATATTTTTTAGCGCAGCTTCTATCGTTAATATTTCCTTATTGGTTAAAATATCTATTTTATGTAGCATTTTAGCATGTGCAATAGAGCCTAGCACATCGTACTTGGCAAGAATTAAGTCTAATTCCCTATCGTTGCCAACAGTGAAAATATCTATTTTTTTATCAGTGCTATAGCCTTTATCCCAGAGTTTCATTTGTTCGTTTTTAATTTATAATTAGGTCTCGACTGCGCTCGACCAGACAAGCTTAGTTTATAAAAATTCTTTTAATATTTTTATGTATAAATCAATTCCTTCTTCAATTTCATTTATATAAATAAATTCATCAGCGGTATGTGATCGTAATGAGTCTCCCGGACCCAATTTTAAAGATGGGCAACTTAATACCGATTGATCTGATAATGTTGGTGAACCATAAGTACTTCTTCCTAAAGTAATACCCGCTTTCACTAGGGCGTGGGTTACCGGAATTGATGAGGAGTTTAAGCGCAATGAGCGTTCTTTTACTTCCACATTTACATTTTCTTTTACAATATCTAATACTTCCTGATTACTGTAAGCATCGGTTACACGAATATCTACTACAAAATGACATTCCGCTGGAATAACATTATGCTGAGAACCAGCATTTACTTGCGTAACAGTCATTTTCACCTTTCCAAGTGTATCTGAAACGTTGGGAAACTGATAGTTTTTAAACCAATTCATAGCATCCATTGCTTTATAAATGGCATTATCACCTAAACCATGTGCCGCATGACCTGCCTTACCATGTGCGTAACAATCTAATACCAATAATCCTTTTTCGGCAATTGCCAACTGCATCAAGGTTGGTTCTCCAACAATTGCGACATCAATAGTTGGGATAATAGAAAGCATACTATTCAGTCCGTTTTGACCAGAACTTTCTTCCTCTGCAGATGCCACAATCACTAAATTATATTTTAACTCTTTGTGACTATAAAAATGAGCAAATGTTGCCAATAGTGACACCAAACATCCGCCCGCATCATTGCTTCCCAAACCATATAATTTCCCATCTATAATTTCTGCAAGAAACGGATCTCTTGTATAGCCTTTATTTGGTTTAACCGTATCGTGATGTGAATTCAGTAAAATAGTAGGTTTTGAAACGTCAAAAAATTTATTCTTTGCCCACACATTATGATTGTCGCTTTCAAACTTGATATCATGTGTAGAAAACCATTGCATGATCAACAAGGCTGTCTCATCTTCTTCAGAAGAAAATGATTGTTTTGCAATCATATGCTGCAATAATACTATAGCCTCTTTTGTGAGTTTTTCTATCATATCGTTAAACTTGTATATTTCTGATCTTTATTTACAATGACACTCGGGTTTCCTATAATAATTTTTTCTACACCCTTATTCAATGCATAAAAGCAATTTTCCAGTTTAGGTAACATACCTTGAGCAATTATACTTTTATGTTTCAATTCCTTATAGCTCTCAGAGTCAATTCTTTCAATAACAGAATCATCGTCATTTACATCTTTCAACACACCATTTTTCTCAAAACAATATATCAGATGTGCATTATATGTATTTGCTAATGCCGTTGCAACTTCAGAAGCAATAGTATCGGCATTTGTATTCAATAATTGACCGTTTTTATCGTGTGTAATGGCACAAAAAACAGGAGTTAGATTATTCTCCAATAAAATTTTTAATACTTTATCATCCACTTCATCTACGTCTCCCGCAAAACCATAATCAACATCCTTAACTATCCGTTTATGCGCTTTTATTATATTGGCATCAGCCCCCGATAACCCAATAGCATTACAATTTTGCTCCTGTAATTTTGCAGTAATATTTTTATTTAATAATCCGGCATACACCATTGTAACAACCTCTAAATTAGCTGCGTCGGTGATCCGTCTTCCGTTAATCATTTTAGGAATGAGACCTATTTTTTCAGCCATTTCTGATGCTTTTTTACCACCGCCGTGGACCAATATTTTTAATCCTTCAATTAAAGCAAAATCCTTCAAAAAAGTGATCAATGATGCTTCATTATTAATAACATTTCCTCCAATTTTTACAATATGCAATGTAGACTTACTCATTCTCTAATATTTTTTTTAGCACAATCTGGGCAGCAAACGTTCTATTATTTGATTGTTCTATGACCAATGAATTTTCGCTATCAATAACAGCATCTTCAACCACTACATTTCTTCTTACCGGTAAACAATGCATAAACTTCGCATTATTGGTTAATTGCATCTTTTTTTTCGTTATCATCCATCCATCATCTGTAGTCAATATTTTACCATAATCTGTAAAGGCGCTCCAGTTTTTTGTATAGATAAAATCAGCGTTTTCAAATGCCTTATCCTGGTTGTATTCAATGATTACACCATCAGTTATTTCAGGGTTCAATTCATACCCTTCAGGGTGTGCAATGACAAATTCGACTTCAGATAATTTCATCACATTCACAAAAGAATTCGCTACTGCTTGTGGCAATGCTTTCGGATGAGGAGCCCAACTTAATACAACTTTAGGTTTTGACTTTTTTTGATGTTCTTTTATAGTTATTGCATCGGTTAAAGCTTGCAATGGATGACCTATAGCACTCTCTAAGCTCACAATAGGAACAGTTGCATATTTCACAAAAGCATGCATTATTTTTTCGTCATAATCTTCGTCTCTATTCATTAATCCGGCGAAGGTTCTAATAGCCAACACATCACAATATTGTGAAATTACTAGTGCTGCTTCTTTAACATGCTCTGAAGAAGTATTATTCATAACTGAGCCATCTTCAAATTCTAATTGCCAACCTTCATTAGAAATATTCATGATCATGACCTGCATTCCTAAATTCATCGCTGCTTTTTGTGTACTCAATCGTGTTCTTAAGCTCGGATTAAAAAATAACATTGCTATGGTTTTATTCTTCCCTAAAGACTGAAAAGCAATTGGATTCTTTTTTAGATTCATGGCATCTTCAATGATACTTGACAAAGAAGTTATATCTGATATAAATGTATATTTTTTCATTATTATTTATTTTCTGGATTCCTGCCTACGCAGGAATGACAAATTCATTCAAAATTTCTTTTAATACTTTAAAAAACATAGCTATATGTTCCTTTTTCACGTTTAAAGGAGGAAGGATTCTCAACAATTTCTTATTATTTGCGCCTCCCGTAAAAATGTGCTTTTGGTTTATTAGTTTTTTTCGTAATTCGGCTACTTCAAAATCAAATTCGAGTCCTAACATCAAACCTCTACCTTTGATATTCTTTATCTGTGTTATTTTTTGAGCTTCTTTTATAAAATATTTAGAAACTTTTTCAACATTTTGCATCAAATTTTCTTTCTCAATAACTTCCAACACCGCAATTCCTGCGGCACAAGCCAAATGATTACCACCAAATGTGGTTCCTAGCATACCATAAGTAGCTTTAAACTTTGGTGAAATAAGGACGCCACCAATTGGGAATCCGTTGCCCATACCTTTTGCAACAGAAATAATATCAGGTTTAATATCGTGGTATTGATGTGCGAAGAATTTTCCACTCCTTCCATAACCAGACTGAACCTCATCTACAATTAAAATAACATTGAATTGCTTGCAAATTTTTTCTAAGTCTTGAAATAAAGAAGTAGTCCCCTCGTCTAATCCACCAACTCCTTGAATACCTTCAATAATAACGGCACACACATCTCCTTTAACTAGTTCTTCTACTACCAAATCAATATTATTTAACGGTAAAAACGTAGTCGGATTGGTACTGTTTATCGGTGCGTTTATAGTAGGATTATCTGTAACTGAAACAGCAACAGATGTTCTTCCATGAAAAGAATTTTCAAATGTTATTACTCTTTTTTTATTGGTATAAAATGAAGCCAATTTTAATGCATTTTCATTTGCTTCAGCTCCTGAATTACACAAAAACAAGCTATAATCCGGATAACCGGAAATTGAACCTAATTTATCTGCTAATTCAATCTGTAATGGATTAATAACAGCATTAGAATAAAAACCGATAGCATCTAATTGCTTTTTTAATTTTGACAAATAATGCGGATGAGAATGACCGATAGAAACCACTCCATGCCCACCATAGAGATCTAAATATTCCACTCCCTTGTCATCAGTTACATAAGCATCTTTTGCTTTTACGGGAGTTACGTCATAAAGTTGGTATACATTGAATAAGTTCATAATACTATTTTTTGTCATTATAAGGAGATAAGATAGGACAAACTTTTAATTAGCAGATTGGCACGTCCTACGTCCTCGCAATGACCTTTACATTTTAGAAATTTCATTAATCTTATTAAAAGAAGTAACAATACCTTTTATCAGTGATGAGCTTAATCCTTGGTGCTCCATTTCATTTAAGCCTTCAATGGTACAACCTCTAGGGGTCGTTACTTTATCTATTTCTTCTTCCGGGTGATTACCCGATTCTACCAATAAACTAGCTGCTCCTAAACAAGTTTGCGTTGCCATTTCTTGGGCTATGTGAGATTCAAAACCAAGTTGAATTGCTCCTTGGGTTGTGGCTCTGATCAATCGCATCCAAAAGGCAATACCACTGGCACAAATAACCGTAGCTGCCTGCATTTGCTCTTCAGGAATTTCAATGGAAGTACCTAACCTGTTGAAAATAGCTGAAGCTACATTGATCATCTTCTTTCCTTTTTCATTGCTACATATACAGGTGATAGATTTACCTACTGAAATGGCCGTATTTGGCATGGAGCGAATAATATAATTATCAGAACCTATTAACGACTCAATTGATTTAATTTTAAAACCGGTAACCGTTGAAACAATAACATGATTTTCGCTAAATAGATCTGCTACTTCAACTAATATTTTTTCAAAATGATTAGGTTGAACTGCAAATATGAGTATGTCAGATTTGGTAACTGCTTCTCGATTATCAGAAGTTATGTTGACATCATCATATTCTGACATACTTTCAATACTATCTATATTTCTTTTTGTTAAATACAAAGTAGTTACTGCATTGTTTATAATGAGTCCCTTTGCTATGGAGAGCCCTAAATTTCCTGCTCCTATAATGGCTATTTTCATGTTTTTTATTCTTTAGAAATAAGTTGCTTTTAATTGTAATCCTTCTTCTTCAGCAAAACCCAACATCAAATTCATGTTATGTATTGCTTGCCCCGAAGCTCCTTTTACCAAATTATCAATAACACTTGTTATCAGTAATTTGTCTTTGTATTTATGGAGATGTATCAAACATTTATTGGTATTAACTACTTGCTTTAAATGCAGGTCATTATCACTTATATGTGTAAAAAGTGCGTGCTTATAAAAATCCTGGTACAGCCTTTTAGCTTCCTCTAAAGTGTCATCAAAATTGGTATATGCGGTTGAGAAAATACCTCTGCTAAAATTACCTCTGTTAGGCATAAAATATATTTCATTAGTAAATGAAACTTGTAACTGTTGTACACTTTGGTTTATTTCACCTAAATGTTGATGTATAAAAGGTTTGTAATACGAAAAATTATTATCTCGCCAAGTAAAATGTGTCGTTGAAGTTAACGAAGTCCCGGCACCTGTGGCACCCGTTACTGCATTTACATGCACATCATTTTTTAATAATTCGTTTTTTGCTAAAGGCAATAAGGCTAATTGTATTGCGGTAGCAAAACATCCCGGATTTGCAATATAATTGGCTCTTTTAATGGCATCTTTATTTAATTCTGGCAAACCGTAAACAAATTTTTTATCTTGAAAAATTACATTTTCATTTAACCTAAAATCATTACTCAAATCAATTATTTTAGTGGCATCAGAAAATTGATGTTTTTCCAAAAAGGCTTTAGAATTGCCATGCCCTAAACATAAAAAGAGCACATCTACCTTGTTATTTATGTCATTGGCAAATTCCATTTCTGTTTCACCAATCAAATCTTGATGCACACTACTTATTTTATTACCGGCATTAGAAGTACTGTACGCAAAATTAATAGTGACTTTTTTATGATGTAATAAAATTCTGATAAGTTCACCAGCAGTATATCCGGCTCCACCAATAATTCCGATCTGTATCATAATTATTTATTTACTTGTTTAAATATTTTATTTTGATTTGATAAGATCTTTATAAATCCTTTTGCATCATCGGCTGTCCAGCCTGTATTCATTTCACCATATTGGGCAAAAGAAGCATTCATCAAATCATTAGGAGATGTAATACCCCCTATTATAAATCGATAGGGATGTAATGTTACAAGTACGTCTCCATTTACATTACTTTGTGAGTCCTCTAAAAATGCTTCAATATTTCTCATAACTTCATCTAAATATTGCCCTTCGTGTAACATTGTACCATACCAATTGGCTAAATATTCTTTATGATGTTGTTGCCATTTGGTCAAAACATGTTTTTCTAAAGTATGATGCGCTTTTATAATTATCAATGGCGCAGCAGCTTCAAATCCTACCCTTCCTTTTATTCCAATAATTGTGTCCCCAACATGAATATCTCTTCCAATAGCATATTTTGAAGCCATTTCATTTAACTTGATAATATTATTTACTGGGGTATCCTTCACATAATTAATGGCAATAATTTCTCCCCATTCAAAGCTTAATTTTATTTTTTCAGGAGCTTCTTTTTCTAATTGACTAGGATATGCCTCTTCAGGTAATGACTTATGAGAGGTTAAAGTTTCTTCACCACCTACACTTGTACCCCATAGTCCTTTATTAATTGAATATTTAGCTTTTTCCCAAGCAAAGTCTATATCATTTTGTTTCAGATAGTCTATTTCGGCTTGACGGGACAGCTTGTTATCTCTAATAGGTGTGATAATTTCAATTTCTGGTGCTAATATTTGAAAAATCATGTCAAATCTAACTTGATCATTGCCAGCTCCGGTACTACCATGTGCAATATATTGTGCATCTATTTTTTTAGCATATTCTATAATTTTAATTGCCTGAATAATTCGTTCAGCACTCACAGAAAGTGGATAAGTATTATTTTTTAACACATTACCAAACACCAAATATTTTATAACTTTATCATAAAACGATTGTATTGCATTAATAGATGTATATGAATGGGCTCCTAACTGAATCGCTTTTTGTTCAATGGTCTTAATTTCTTGCTCGGTAAAACCTCCTGTATTTACGCTGACGGCGTGCACTTCAAAACCTTCATCTTTAGAAAGTTTTAATGCACAATATGAAGTATCTAATCCGCCACTATAAGCTAATACTAATTTTTTATTCATTTTTTTTATTCTTTAAAAACAAGGATTGTTTTATATTTTTTAATCGTTGTAAGACTTTTTTATTATAAGGATGTTCATGAATGGTTTTTTCTTTAGAATTACCTTCTTGTTTAGCGTCATAAAGCATTCCTGTACATAGACACATTTTGCGCTCGGTACGTATCAAAACATCATAATTTTTACAAGTCTGACATCCTTTCCAAAACGCTTCATCATCTGTAAGTTCAGAAAAAGTTACAGGTCTATATCCCAAATCATAATTAATTTTCATAACCGCCAGACCTGTAGTAATTCCAAAAATTTTGGCATCAGGAAATTTTTCTTTAGAATATTCAAAGATGACTTTCTTAATTTTTTTTGCTAAACCTTGATTTCTATAATCAGGATGTACAATTAAACCTGAATTGACTACAAATTTACCATGACTCCAAGCTTCGATATAGCAGAATCCTGCAAACTTATCGTCATCTAAGGCTATGACCGCATTTTTATTTTCAAGTTTGGTAATGATATAATCAGGGGTACGTCTTGCAATTCCGGTTCCGCGTATTTTGGCAGAATCAGTGATAGTATCTGATATGATAGTCGCATATTTACTATGCGATTTGTTGGCAATAACAATATCCATAATATTGTAATTGAATGATTAAAAATTGTTTGAAAAAAGTGTGTTGAAAAGAGAACCGGACTCACCTAAGTTCCAATGAAAAAATATGTACCCTTACGGGCGACGACGCACTGAGTCGTGTCTAAAAGATGTAGAATTTGTATGTAAGAATATTACTTTCACATGACAATAGTAAAACTTTTATCTGAAAAAACATAAAAAAATTACTGGAATATAACAATTATTACGATTTTCTTATTTGAGGCCTCTAAAAATTATTGTATTCAAAATTTAGCACTATAAATACAGAAATATTTAAAAAGAAAACAATTAACTAATTGAGTATTAAAAGAGTACTCTAAAAGTTTTTAGCTTCTATTAACATTTTTGCAATTGAACTCTTCTGTTTTGATATTTTTGATATAAATGCTAATAAATGATTCATCAAGAATTTGATTTTACTCACTATAATACCAAATTTTTCGGTCAATTTTGGCAGGCCAGTTCCACCAAAGCTGTTGTGATCTTAGTACATGGCATGGGTGAGCACTCCACTAGATATACAAGCTCCATTATTCCTGAATTTTTAAAAAATAATATCTCTGTAATGACCTATGACCAATTTGGCCATGGTAAAACTGAAGGAAAAAGAGGTCATAATCCAGGTTTTGAAGCAGTACTAGATTGTGTTGACATTGCATTTAAAAAAGTAAAATCTGTTTTTGGAGATGTTCCTACATTCTTATATGGTCATAGCATGGGGGGAAATGTAATAATTAATTATCTCTTAACCAGAAAAAATCAATTCACAGGTGCTATAGCTACAAGTCCGTTTTTAAAACTTGCTTTTCAACCACCTTCATGGAAAATCTCTATTGGTAAAATCTTGCAAAAAATAGCACCATCAATGACTATGGGAAATGAATTAGATGTAAACGCAATTTCACGAGATAAGGAGGAAGTTCAAAAATATGTTGACGACCCTTTAGTACATGATCGAATAAGCCCAAATTATTCAATTACATTTATGAAAACTGGTATTTGGGCAATTAAAAATGCTTCTAATTTATCATTGCCTTTACTAATTCTTCATGGAACCGGTGACCGATTGACCAGTCATAAAGCCTCTGAAGAATTTGCGTTAAAAAATAATAATGTCACCTTAAAATTATTTAAAGATGGTTATCACGAATTGCACAATGATTTGTGTAAAAAGGAATTTATTCATACTATTGTACATTGGCTTGAGTTTCAAGTCGATAAAAATTGAAAAAGAGAGTTTGCTATGAAAAAAATACTCCCCTTACTTTTTTGGGCTGCATATGCTATGTCCTATGCTCAAGATGGACCATCAGCTTTAATAAGTGACGACTCTAATGGTAATTCTGAAAACATTTCAATAGCTGTTATCGATGAAAAGGATCCACAATTAACTCTAAATTCAGTTAATGTATCTTCAAATTATAAGATCGCTAATGAAGAATTCACTTCAGATCTTTTAAAAGAACGATTAGAGAGTTTAAACCTTACCACCCCTTTTAATGTAGAATATAATGCTACTGTAGAACGCTTTATCAGATTATATTTAAAAACCAGAAAAGATGGTATATCAGATTTGATGGATAAAGCTAAATACTACTTCCCTATTTTTGAAGAACGTCTAGATAAATATAATTTGCCGCTTGAAATAAAATATTTGGCTATTGTAGAATCAGCCTTAGAACCTAATTCGAGATCACATGTAGGTGCAAAAGGTTTATGGCAATTTATGTACAATACCGGTAAGCAATATGGCCTGAATGTTACATCATATGTAGATGAACGTTCAGATCCGATAAAGGCAACAGAAGCAGCTTGTAAATATCTAGAAAGTTTATATGCCACCTTTAATGATTGGGATTTAGCCTTGGCAGCATATAATTCAGGCCCCGGTAATGTTTCAAAAGCCATTAGACGTTCAGGTGGATTGCGAAACTATTGGAACATCAGACAGTATTTACCTGCTGAGACCAGAGGATATTTACCAGCTTTTTATGCAACTTTCTATATTTTTGAATATGGTGCCGAGCATGATATTTATCCTAAGAATTTAAAAATTGACTTTTTTGAAACGGATACAGTTCATGTAAAAAAGAAAATAACTTTTTCTCAGATCAAAAAAGAGGTAGACATTCATATTGATTTATTGCGAGACTTAAATCCACAATATAAATTAGGCATTATTCCTGCAATTAATAATAATCACGTATTAACACTTCCGAAAAACTTAATTGACGATTTTATCTCAAACGAACATAAAATTTACAATTTACCTGAACTTCAAAAACGCGAAGCTTCCAACTATATAACTCCGAATACCATAAATAGTTATGTAGTTCAGCAAGGTGATAATTTACCAAGAATTTCTAAAAAGTTTAATCTGCCAATACATTTATTAAAAAAATGGAATGGTTTACAATCAGATTATATTATTGCCGGACAGAGTTTAGTCATTACTTCTAATAATAAGGTGCTCGATGAAAAAAAGCCTTCAAAAAACAGAATTGTAAACAATAATGAAAAGAAAAGTATTAATTCATCAGGCCAAGTTTTTAAAGCATATGAAGTAAAACAAGGAGATTCTTTGTTTTTAATTTCGAAAAGATTTCCTGATGTTACTATTTCTCAAATTCGAAATTGGAATAATCTATGGGGGAAATCCCATCTAACACCAGGAACTCAACTTAAAATTTTAACAACTGTTAAGTAATTTATATCCAATTTAGACGTTATCATTAGAACTTTTCATTTTTAATTAGTAACACTGCTCAATGAGTAGAGAAATACTATTAAAAGTAGCTTAAAAAATATTTTTATACTTTAGCCATCTCCAAACCTAAATTTTAACCTGATAATAAAAATTAAAAAGTTTAGTTTATGAAACCCCTATTGGCTCTTTTACTACTATTAACTACAGGTTTATTTTCGCAAGAAAATTCATCTCAAATTATTGATAATAAGAATATTGTAAAGAATAAAGACTTGCCATTAAGTACGGAAAAGGTTCAAAAAGATTCTGCACAACTTGTCAATCATAAAGAAGCTACCTTAATAGATAGTTTATGGTTGAAAACCATCTATAACTCACCATTATATGACGATTTTCAGTTTGTTGATGCAAATGAGAAAATTTCTGATACCGTATATAATGAATTAACTACAGCCATTCTTAAAGAACGATTGACTCATTTAAATAGTCAAACACCGTTTAATGTTGAATATAATCCTTCATTAGAACGATTAATAAAACATTATCTGAAAACGCGTAAAAATACTTTAGGAGATTTAATGGGCAAAGCTGCGTATTACTTTCCAATGTTTGAAGAACATCTTGATAAGTATGATTTACCATTAGAAATTAAATATTTAGCTATTGTAGAATCTGCTTTACGGCCTAGAGCAAGGTCACGCGTTGGGGCAACAGGTTTATGGCAATTTATGTATTATACCGGTAAGCAATTTGATCTAAATGTAAGTTCTTATGTTGATGAAAGACATGATCCTATTCGAGCTACCGAAGCGGCGTGCAAATATTTATCAAGTTTATACTCAATCTTTGGCGATTGGGATTTAGCACTAGCAGCATACAATTCTGGTCCGGGTAATGTTTCTAAAGCCATTAGACGCTCAGGAGGAAATAGAAATTACTGGAATATCAGAAATTATTTACCAAGAGAAACGGCCGGTTATTTACCTGCATTCTATGCAACCTATTATATTTTGGAATATGCTGATGAGCATGACTTAAAACTTAATAAAACATATACCAATCGTTTTGAAACAGATACGATAGTAGTTAAACGTCAAATTACATTTGAGCAAATCAATAAGGTATTGAATACGGATGATAAAATGCTCGAGTTTTTAAATCCGCAATACAAACTCAATATCATTCCGTTTGTAAAAGGTAAGAATTATACTTTGCGTTTACCTAAAAATTTAATAGGTAAATTTGTTTCTAATGAAGAGCAGATCTATGCTTTCGCTAAAGCGGATGATGCCAAACGAGAAAAACAATTACCAAAATATTTTGAGAACCCTCAAAGAATACGATATAGAGTTAGAAATGGAGATTATTTAGGGAAAATAGCCAATAGATACCGTGTATCTGTATCTCAAATAAAAAGATGGAATGGATTACGAAGTAGCCGACTTAAAATTGGTCAGCGTTTAACCATTTATCCTAGAAATTATTCCGGTAGTAAATCGGCAAAAAAGACTACAACAAAGAAAACAACCATTGCTAAAAATAATAGAGTAAAGACATTACCTAAAGGTAAGTACACTACTTATGTAGTAAAAAAAGGAGATTCATTATGGTTGATATCAAGAAAATTTCCAGAAGTTTCCGTTCAGGAAATTAAAAATTGGAACAATATTTGGAGTGTTAAAAATTTAAAACCAGGTACTAAACTCAAAATTTATAAAAGTTAGAGACTATGCGAATACTCCTTGTAATTTCAGTCGTTTTGTTATCATTGCTTTCATGTAATAATAAAGATAATACTATTATATTATCAAAATCTACCACTAGTATAAATCATTTAACTATTGTTATTGATAATGATTTATGGAAAGGAACGGTTGGAGATTCATTAAGAGAAATTATTGCAGCACCTGTATTAGGATTACCTCAAGAAGAAAATCAATTTTCGGTTACTCAAATACCACCCAAAACTTTTGGTAGAATTTTTAAAACAAGCAGAAACTTACTTTTTATAGGCGTTGAAAATAATGAAGGATATGTTGTAAAAAAAAACATCTATGCCTCTCCTCAAATTGCTATGACAATTATTGGTAAAGATAAAACATCGCTTATTGAGGAAATAAATACTCATAAAAAAGAAATTATTTCTGTTTTTAAAGATGGTGATCTAAAATTATCTCAACGTAGATTTAGAAGAGATCGTTGGAATATTGACAGCATAAAAACGCTTAATAAATTAGGAGTAAAGTTAACTATACCAGATAAATATGCATTGGTTGATGATACAGGTGATTTTTTATGGTTCAGACAAAATATTTCTAAAGGAAGTATGAATATCATTGCTTACCAGATGCCATTGACTGAAATTGATAGTGTTGTCAATAATATTGTTGCCGTAAGAGACACCATCGGTAAAAAATATATCCCCGGAAGTAGTGAAGGTATGTATATGATTACAGAAGCTGCTTATACACCTTTTACAAAAGAAACACAATTAAGTGGTAAGCCATCCTTTGAAACAAGAGGAAAATGGGAAGTAAAAAATGACTTTATGGCTGGCCCTTTTCTAAATTATACAATAGTAGATAAAGCCAATAATAGATTATTAGTTGTTGAAGGGTTTACCTATGCTCCTTCTATCAATAAACGCGACTATATGTTTGAGTTAGAAGCTATCCTAAAAACATTAAAAATTTGACGTACTATAGGATTCTAGCGTACCGTTTACGTCTGAATAAATAAGAAATCCTTTTAATTCTGGATGTTTTGCTAAAAAAGAGATAGCATCTTCAAATGACATCGCCATTAAAGCAGTAGCATATCCATCAACATCAGCACAATCTAATTTTGCGATAACTGTAGCACTTAATAAACTATTTTGCACAGGATACCCGGTTTTAGCATTTAAAATATGAGCATATTTTTTACCTGTAACAGTGTCTAGTTTGAACTTCCTGTAACTTCCAGATGTTGCGGTTGACGCATTATTTAGATTGACGATCTTATTAATAGAACGACTACCGTCAAAATTAGGGTTTTCAATACCCATCTCCCAAGGGGCATTTTTACGCTTGTTAATTCCCCTTGATCTAATCTCACCTCCAATTTCAACCAAATAATCTGTAATATTTTTAGACTCTAAATACCTACTCGCTATATCAACAGCATATCCTTTGGCAATAGCATTAAAATCAAAGAAAATACTATCATGCTTTTTTATTATTCTTCCGTCCTTTAACTCTATTTTATCAAATCCGACAAGGTTTAGGAGTTCATTTACTTTAGCAGCGTTGGGTAATGTATCTATTTTTTTTGGACCAAAACCCCAGGCATTTACCAATATCCCTATGGTCGGATCAAAAATTCCGTTGGTTTCATTATAAATTCTTAATGATTTTTTATACACTTCTTCAAAATATGAATCTACCGTAATTGAGCTATCACCTTGATTAATTTTAGAAATATCAGAGGTTGTTATATAGGTAGATAATGACTTATTTAATAAGTGAAATAAACTATCCATTTCTTTAGAAAACTCTTGATCTTCTTCGCTGAAATAAGTTATCTTAAAGGTGGTGCCAAAGGCAAAGCCATTTAGTTTAATTGGATGTTGATCTATGTCTTTTTTACAAGAAATAAAATTTAGTACTAATAAAAATAAAATAGCATTTCGAAAAATCTTCATAATTACTTTAGAATCTTAACTTAACATTGCCAAAGATAATATTTTACACACTGTTAAAATCGTATTAAAAAATATTTAAGCTCCATAAATTTTTAATACCTTAGTACATTATTTAAAAACTCTAATTATGAAGAAATTATTATTACTAACTGTAACCACCACAATATTGCTTTCATCTTGTGTATCACAAAAGAAATTTGCTGAATTGCAAAGCGATTATGATGCTGCTAAAATAAGTTTAACTGAAGCTAACGCAAAGGTACTCGATTGCCAAGTTGAAAAAGATAAATTAGCCAATAAGCTTAGTGCCGTAGAATCGCAAAATAAATTTTTAAACGATAATTTTGAAAGTTCTAAAAAACAAATTGAAAACTTAACTATGTTATCGCAATCTGCCAGTGGTAATATTAAAGATGTAATTGCTCAATTGAGTGAAAAAGACAAATACATTAATGGTATTAGAGGAGCGATGTCTAGAAAGGATTCTATCAACTTAACCTTAGCTGTACATTTAAAAAGTGCCTTATCTAAAGGGATTCAAGATGAAGACATTATTGTTAATGTTGAAAAAACAGTGGTTTATGTTGAAATAAACGACAAATTATTATTTAAAAGTGGAAGTTCTGTAATTTCAACAAAAGCAAATGGTATTTTAGGAAAAGTAGCTGCAGTTATTGCCAGCAGACCTGAAATGGAAGTGATGGTAGAAGGCTATACTGACGACAGACCTATAAATACAGCCAGAACAAAAGATAATTGGGATTTAAGTACTCAACGTGCAACTTCTGTAATTAGAGTTTTACAAAATGACTTTAGTATAGACCCAAAAAGACTGATTGCTGCCGGTAGAAGTGAATATTTACCGTTGGCATCTAATGACACGACCGAAGGGCGTTCAAGAAATAGAAGAACAAGAATTGTTATCTTACCTAAATTAGATCAATTCTTTGATATTTTAGAACAAAAGCCTGATGCTGCCACTAACTAATTAACCTTAAATAAATCATAAAAAACCTCTCAAATTGAGAGGTTTTTTTATTTCTACGAATTTACTCACAAATTGACTATAATTATTTGCTAAAATATAGTATAAAGCTTATATTTGTGAAGAATCATTATAATCAAAACAAAAATTTTAAAATTATGGAAGGATATTGCGTAAAATGTAAAGCAAAAAGAGAAATTAAAGATGGTGTAGAAGTTACTATGAAAAATGGTAGAAAAGCTATGAAAGGAAAATGCCCAGTTTGTGGAACTGGTATGTTTAGAATTCTAGGTAAAGCTTAGTTAGACCGCCACATTTTAAATGACTACGGTCTTTTAAAGTTTGAACTTTCAAAACAAAGCTGATTTTCCGGCAATACCCACAGGTAGATGCTTGGAAAATTAGCTATATTTGTGTGCCTAATTCCCTGTTAAATTCGCGGTTTAATATAAGCTTTCGAAGAATTAGATACAATATTTACGCTTGGATTCGCCATGGCGGATTTAACCTATTCTCCCCACCATAGAATAAGATTAGTTGGTTTCCATCAACATCTTTCAATCTTGCTTCTCTCCATAACCAACTCTTATCGCTAGGAAGTTCGTCAAATACTATCCCTTTATCAATTAAAGAACTGACATAATTGTCAAGATCATTACATTCAAAATACACATAGATCCCGTCACCTGAAGGTAACTTTTCACTTTGATGAATTGAAAAAGTAGCATCTCCATCGGGACATTCAAACCTAGCATAATTAGGTAAAGATCTAACTATTAATTTTAAGCCTAGTTTTTCATAAAACGGGATAGATTTTACCAGGTCTAAAGATGGAACCGTTATTTGATTTAGATTCATATTTCAATTTTTAGTATGACAAACCTATTTAAAATTTACAGTTTTGACTACAATTATTTTTTTGAATTTCTGCTAAATAATTTCGACAACTAACTGTCGTTGCAGCTAAATATACCTGTTGTTACTTGCAGAGCCTTTCTTCGAATTCAGGACAATCCAATCTTATTTCAGCATTCAATAATTCTTTATCCAATAAGTTACAATAGTCATTATTTTCGGTTTGACTGTAAAATTTACAACCATAACAAGTACGTTGTACCGTTAGAATTTCGGTTTGGTTCAATTGGTAAATGAGTTTGCTCAAAATTCCAAATAGATTTTCTAAATCAACTGGTTGAATACCTTTAAATTGATCCTTAATGGGGTTGGCAAAATTCTCTGTATCTGCTACAATATTTTTTCCCAAATCTGATAATCTAATAAAGTAACTACGACTGTCAAACGAAGAAAAATCTTTTATGACCATTCCTTTATCGTGTAAAATTCGAACAGCATCACTTACTGTTGGTTTAGTGATATTAAATTCCTTCGCCAATTGACTGATGTTGCAAAATTCGATTTTGTGATAAGAAATAAAAATTAAGATCTGAATTTGAATAGGACTTAACCCCAATAATTTGGCTTTTTCCCAAAGTAGCGCTTTAAAGGCTTGTGATATTCGTTCAAGGCCTGCAACAATTTTGCTTGATATATTGTTTTCTTGACTGCTTGGATTAAAAATACTTTTGCTCATAATAAAAATGCCTGCCGAAATCTGTTCAACAGGCAAAGTTAACAATCATAATTATATTAATTGCAATGCTCCATTTCAATAATGAAAAAACCATTTTTAAGAATTTGAATTTTTATTGCACTCGAAGCCTCCTCAATATGGCAAAATTTACATTCTTTTGAAGTCAAATTTCCTGTTTGAAAGGGTTTGTTTTTTAAAAATTCTTTACCGTATCCATAAATGGTATATTCATTTTTCAAGTTACTTGGCACTAAAATATCAAAGTGCATTATCTTTCCATCTTTACGCTCTACATATGTATCCCAAACCGAAACTTTCATAATAAGATTTTTAAAATTAGGATTCCTAACTATTTAGTTTAAAACTAAGCTTTTACATCAGCCATTGAAGCTCCAAAATTTAGATGAAGTACGTTACCATTTGGTGTAAGTAATGCCGGTACAGATCTTACTCCTGCATTTTCAGCTTCATTAATTCTTGACCTATCTTCTCCAATATTCACTATTTCAACGTTTTCAGCTCCAGCTAATTCTACGATGTCGTGTTCAGCACTTATGCAAACCGGACAACCTGCGTGATAAAAAATTGATTTACTCATTCTAATAAAATTTAAGTTATTGCACTATTGCAATACAAATATAGTAAGGATTCCTAACTATACAAGTTTTTATTAAGTTTTTTATAAATTTAATCTGATCTCTAAATAGTATTGCTGTTTATTTGTTTGTAACGGTTTGGCTAAGGTATCGTTTCGGGATCATCCTCGAGGACTATTCCGCCATTACCAAACCTTTATTGCAAGGTAGGAATTTTCTTTGGAAAATTAAGCCACAATTAACCTGCCTGCCAGCAGGCAGGTTATAGCCGGTGTTGCCAATAGTTATTTTTCTTTTTTTAATCAAAAAGGAATTACATCAGGTTTTATGAATTCAGTTTTGGCTTTTTGTGAGTTGAAAATATTAATACTATAATGACCGTTGATTAGTGATTTAAAATCTGTTTTCAGTTGTGGAAATTCGGCTATAAAATCTATAAAATTGTTTGGCTTAAATTGATGTATAAAATGGTTAACTATTTTTACTGAAACAATTGTTAATGTTTTATTGTATTTGTCCGTTGCTCCGACAAAATTCACAAAGTTTTTTAATTGTACTTGAATATTTTCTTCGGCTTGTTCAAGTCCATATTTCAAAATGTGAATCCATGCCAATCTTAAATGTGCTTCGTGACTGAAAATTGTTGGATCGAGTTTACATGTCTCAAATAACTTTTCAAATTCTGTATCAGATAAATTAAAATGTGCTTCCATTACTTCAAATTTTCAAAGTAGGTATTTATTGCCTCTGCCCAATCTTGAAGATTGTTTTTATACATGCGTTCAAGACTTTCTTGATTTATCTTATTTCCTTTATCATTCAAACCTGTAAATGAATAAGTAACCGTAGTTTTTGTTTTGGAATTATTTTTTATAGCATTGCATTCTACTGTTATAGTCCAAAATCTGTTTTCTGTTGAAACCAAATATTGAATGAGATAATTCTTTGGTTCGTACTTCGTTACTATCCATAAATATTCGCTTTCAGAACCATGTCTGTGTCCGCTAACGTCAAGTTTGAAAGTAGTTCCTTCTTCAATAATTTCTTTGTCAGGATAAATTAATATTGGTTTCCAAGTAGGTATCCATTTTCGTTCTTCGAATGCACCATATAAAGGGAATACCTTATCAATCGTTTCATTTATAATAAATGATGTAGATTTTGTTATTCTTTTTGAAGTGAAATTTTCCTTTGATGTGTGCTGTTCGTTACATCCTGTAACCAACACTGTTGTTAAAATGAGTATGCCTAAATTTTTCATACTACAAAATAACAGCGAACTTTTTTCTTTTTCATCGACATTTGTCGATAAATTGTTTTCTGGCACGACTTAATTGAGTTGGCGAAATTCCAAGATAATTGGCAATATAATAATGTGGAATTCTATTTATTAAACTCGGATATTCTTTTAAAAAAAGTTCATACTTTTCTACTGAATTCAAGTTGAGCAAAGCAACTAATCGCGCTTGTAATTGATGATTAAGTTTCTGAAATTCTTTGGTGATGATTTCTGTAATTTCCCGGTCTTTGTTTACGCTAGCCATTACTTCAGAATAATCAGCAACTGAAATCTCACAATCTTCTAATGTTTTCACAGTCATTGCGACATTGGTTTTGGGAATATAACTGCCAATGATCATATCTCCCTCTTGGTAGAAATGTGTGGTGATTTCGTTTCCGTCATTGTCATACACAAAGCCTCGCATAACACCTTTTTTCAGCATTCCTATTTCAATGCAAGGTTTTCCAATTTGAAAGAACAAATCATTGCTTTTTAAGTGTTTGATTATATGTAATGATTCACTTGTTGTTTTTGGACACATTTTGTTCTAATTACTAGCAACGGTTAGGCTATGATTCCGTTGCGAGTAAAATTCCTCTGCCACGCATTAGCGAGGTAGGAATTTTCCGATGTAGGAAGCAAGCCGAGTAAATTTACACAAACTTTTGAATTAAAGACCAAACCAAGCAATAGATTATAGCCTGTGTTGGCGGTAGTTTTCTTTCTTTATTAATTGCTTTATACTTTATCTAAATAATAGAAATAAAGCAATCCCCAAAACAAGCATAATCGAAAATAATAAATGTGTGATAAATGCAAATTTCGGATAATTAAATTTTCTATTTTCATTATTTTGTCTGTTAACATAGACTAATTCGACAATCCAACCAAAAGTATATATTACATTCAAAAATAATCCAATAACTAAATAGATAAGGGGAATTGTCACAAAACAAATGTAGAAACTTAACAGTCCTATAAAGTACATTATTAAATTATATGGAATTCTTCTAACTTCCCACCATAATATAATTTCCCACCATTTTCTATCAATTCTTTTTATCTTGAGAAGATTCATTTGTTTCTATTCCGTTGTTTACATTCCGACTGTTTCATAAATATAACATATTCCGTTTTCAGGATTTATAAAATATCTCGAACGTTCAAATTCATTGTTTTGGTCTTTGGTATAAATCAAATAATTTTTGTCGGTTTTAAACCATTCAGGTAATTCCGTCCACATTGTCCAGTCATTTTTTACAATATCAATTTCAAGTTCGTTATATTCAACAAATTCATTGAACCAATTTTTGTCCGATTTAAATTTAAGAAACAGTTCATATTCGAGTGAAAAGTGTGGTGATTGATAGTATTCTCCTTTAATTAATTCGATTTCTTTCGGTGGTTCACTTCCAGACCAATATTCGTATGTTTTTTCGGCATTTTTTGTTTCAATCGGGAAGCAACTAACTAAAAGAGTCAGCAAACTAAATATTAATATTTTATTCATAAATTTCTTTCCGCAATATTATTCTCAAAATTACCGCCAACGTATGTGTATGTGTCATATGACATATATATCCATTATAAGCGCAAGTTACTATTTTTCTTAAAGAAAATATTCTTAAAAATGGTAGCTGTCCTTACTTTTTATGTACTGAAAAGAGTTCAAATATGTAAAACTACGCTTAAGAATTTAGCATTTGCCAGAGCTGGTCTTTTAACTCAGTTAAGCCAGTTTGTGCAATAGAAGAAATAAATAGATGTGGAATGCCTTTTGGTAATTCTTTTTCGAGTTCTTCTTTTAACTCATCATCCAACATATCTGATTTTGAAATAGCCAATAACCTATCTTTATCTAATAATTCTGGGTTGTGCTTTTTCAATTCATTTAACAAAATATCATATTCCTTTTGTGCATCATTACTATCTGCAGGAATTAAAAACAACAGGATAGAATTGCGTTCAATATGACGTAAAAACCGATGTCCCAATCCTTTACCTTCGGCTGCTCCTTCAATAATTCCCGGAATATCTGCCATCACAAAACTTTTAAAATCGCGATATTCTACAATACCCAAATTTGGTTTTAATGTAGTAAAGGCATAATCAGCAATTTTAGGTTTTGCCGAAGTAAGTACAGAAAGTAAGGTTGATTTACCCGCATTAGGGAAGCCCACCAAACCTACATCTGCTAATAATTTTAATTCTAATTGATACCAACCTTCTTGCCCCAAGACTCCAGGTTGTGCATATCGCGGGGTTTGATTGGTAGATGATTTGAAATGCCAATTGCCTCGACCACCCATACCACCTTCAACCAATATTTTTTCTTCACCATTTTCGGTGATTTCAAATAGAGCCTCTTGCGTTTCACCATCTCTAACAATAGTACCCAACGGAACATCAATATATACATCCTGGCCATCTTTGCCGGTACTTCTACTTTTACTGCCATCTCCGCCGTGTTCTGCTCTAAAATGTTTTTTGAATTTAAGGTGGATCAGTGTCCACATATTATTATTACCTCTAACAATAATATGGCCACCACGGCCGCCATCTCCACCGTCAGGACCCCCTTTTTGAATAAACTTTTCGCGATGCAAATGCACAGAACCTCTACCCCCTTTACCGGATGTAGCATGTACTTTTATATAGTCAACAAAGTTACCTTCAGTCATTATTGTCGTTTATTTGCAGATCTGTTTATTTGTTGAATCGACTTAACAATTACACAAATAAACCAAAAAAATATAATTAGAGTTTGTCAAAAACAGCACTCAATCGTTCTGTAATCTCTTCAATAGAACCAACACCATTTACACCATAATACTTGTTCTGATCTTCGTAATAGTGTTTTAAAATCGCCGTTTTAGTTTCGTATTCATTAAAACGATTCCTAATTTTACTTTCATCTTGATCATCTGGTCTGCCACTGGTTTCACCTCTTTTTAATAATCTAGTAACCAATAAATCTTCAGGAACTTCTAAAGCTACCATCCCATTAATGGCTTCTCCTTTTTCTTGTAAAAATTCATCTAAGGCTTTAGCTTGGGACTCCGTTCGTGGAAATCCGTCAAAGATAAATCCATTAGCGTCTGCATTTTTATCCACTTCCGCTTTAAGCATATCAATGGTAACAGCATCAGGCACTAAATCGCCTTTATCCATAAATGATTTTGCCAAAGTCCCTAATTTGGTTTCATTTTTAATGTTATATCTAAAAACATCACCGGTAGAAATATGTATCAGATTGTACTTTTCTTTTAAAACATCTGCTTGAGTACCTTTTCCCGCTCCCGGAGGTCCGAATAATACAATATTTGTCATTTTTTGTGTTGTTAATTGGTATATATCTGCAAGGTTCCTTCCTAAGCCATTATAGTCTAATCCGTATCCTACAATAAATTTGTCAGGTATTGAAATACCAATATAATCTATCGGTAATCCTTTACGGAAAACATCCGGTTTAAAAAATAAGCTTGCAATTTTTAATTGTTTCACTTTTTGGTTTCTGAAAATCTCAAAAATTTCTTCCAGGGTATTACCTGTATCAATTATATCTTCTAATATAACAACGATTCTTCCTTCTAAACTTTGAGAAAGACCAACAAGTTCTTTCACTTTTCCGGTAGAACCTGTTCCTTCATAAGAAGCCAATTTTACAAAAGAGACCTCACAATCAGCGTTATAAGCTCTGGCAAAGTCTGCAGCAAACATAAAAGACCCATTAAGAATGCCTATAAATACGGGTATTTCACCTTTACAATCTTTTTTAACCAAGGCTGCTATTTTATGCACCGCTTGATCGATCTTGGCGGCTGAAATAAATGTTTTAAAATATTTATCGTGAAGTTTAATCGTACTCATTTCTAACTTTTTGCAAATGTAATAATCAATTATAGCTTATACCTTTAAATTGGTAGATTTTTTTGATAGATTTCAAAATTACAAGGAATTTTAAGTAATGAAGCCTGTTTAGGGTATAATTTCCCATAGCTTGATTTACTTGTCAATTTATAGCCCATTTTTGTGTACCACCTTTTTAAGAATTCTTTATCAGGATGCTTGTAATTTATCGGCTTTAATAATTCTAATTGCATTATTTTATATTCATTGTTTATAGCCCAATCTTCAATACTTTCCATTAAGGTTACACCAATACCACATCCTCTTTTTTTGGGTGCTGCAACTAGCATTCCAAATCCGCAAATGTCTTCTTTTACAGGATAAACATGAACTGCACCCACAATTTCTTCTGCAATTTGTGCAATGATCAGTTCCTTATTTTTAATAAACCGAGTAATTTCAGATGCATTTGTTCTTTCGTAAGAACCATTGTGAGGCCAAAAATCGCTTTCAGTGATGAGATAAACCTTATTTATCAGCTCAGCAACTGATTCTATTTGCTGTAGTGACAGTTCATCTTTTAGAACTAAACTTGTTGTTATTTTTGGAAGATTCGGCATAAAAAAGCAAAACCGTTTTGAAAACATTTCCAAAACGGTTTTTATCATATTGTAATTTTTAATTTACTTTTTTTTAGTCAATTTAGTAGTGGTATCATACATAATTGGAGAAGCAATAAACAATGATGAATAAGTACCTACAACAACACCAATAATCATGGCAAACATAAATCCTTTTATAGAATCTCCACCAAATAAGAAAATTGCTAGTAACACTATTAATGTAGTTAATGATGTATTAACCGTTCTACCTAAGGTACTACTTAAACCACCATTTACTATTCTATCATATGACCAAGTACTATGCGTATACGCAAATTCTCTAATTCTATCGAAAATAACCACCGTATCATTCAATGAGTACCCAACAACGGTTAATAGTGCCGCAATAAATGACTGCCCTATTTCCATATCAAATGGTAAGATCTTATAAAACAAAGAGAAAATTGCCAATACAATTAGTACATCGTGGAAAACAGCCGCAACTGCACCAAGGCTATATTGCCATTTTCTAAATCGAAATAAAATATATAAGAATACAATAATTAATGAGCCTAAAACTGCCCAAATAGCTGCTTGTTTAATATCATCAGCAATGGTTGGACCTACTTCAAAATATTTCATTATCCCTATTTTTTCATCAGTATCGTCAGAGCTAACTTTAAAGTTTTCTAAAGTAGTTCCATCAGGAAGATACGACTGTAATCCTGTAAATAATAACTCTTGTACTTCATCACTAACATTCAAGCCACTATCTTCAATTTTATATTTTGTAGTTATTTTTAACTGATTCGGTGCTCCGTACGTTTTTACTTCAGGAGTATCTCCAAACACATCTTTTAAAGAACTACCTACCTCAGCAGCACTTATATTCTGATCAAATCTGACTGTGTAAGTTCTACCTCCGGTAAAATCAACGCCATAATTTAAACTATTGGTTACTAGTGACCCAATACCAACAGCTATAATAATTGCGGAAATAACATAAGCCATCTTACGTTTCTTCAAGAAGTCAATACTAATATTTTGAAACCATCCCTTGGTTATATTGGTATTGAAAGTCATTTTACGATCTTTTTCAGCATACCAGTCAACCATTAACCTTGTGATAAATACAGCAGTAACTAATGATGTTACAATACCGATCATTAAGGTGGTAGCAAAACCTCTAATAGGACCTGATCCAAAAATGTATAAAATAATACCTGTTAAAAATGTGGTAATATTTGCATCAATAATAGCTGATAAGGCCCCTTTAAAACTAAAACCTTCTTTTATAGCTTCTTTTAATATTTTTCCTTTCCCTAAGGCTTCTTTAATACGTTCATAAATAATTACATTGGCATCTACAGACATACCTATAGTAATGATAATACCGGCAACACCCGGTAAAGTAAGTACTGCTCCAAAAGATACAAGCACTCCGAAAATAAATACAATATTTAGTACCAATGCGATATCAGTAAAAATTCCTGCTTTGCCATAATAAAAAATCATCCAAACTAATACTAATAGTAAAGCAATTAAAAATGATTTTATACTACTATCTATAGCTTCTTTACCTAATGAGGCTCCAACTACAGAAGATTCAATAATACGAGCAGAAGCCGGTAATTTACCAGATTTTAATGCATTCGCTAAATCTTGTGCTTCTTCAATTGTAAAGCCTCCTGAAATAGAAGTTCTTCCATTTGGAATTTTTCCGTTAACTATTGGCGCTGAATACACTAAATTATCAAGTACTACAGCTACAAATTTTCCTGTATTTTCTTCGGTCATTTTTGACCATTGTTTCGTCCCTTTACTATTCATAGACATACTAACTTCAGGATTTGCACCTAATTGGTCAAACACCTGACTAGCATCAGAAACCACATCACCTTCTATAGGTGCCACATCTTGTCTGTTAGATTTTATGGCATATAAGCTAATTACTTCAGTATTTGTTACTGGTTTAGCATCCCATAAAAATTTAACATATCGCATTTCAGCAGGTAATAAATCTCTTACCTCTTTTCTTGCCAAATAATTATTTACAGTTGCTGTATCTTTTATACTTGCCGAACCTACTACAGAACTCTTTTGGTTTTGAGTTTGAGGAATACTAGGATACATTACAGTAAATAACGGATTTACCGCCTTAGTATCTATAGAATCTTTTTCTTCACCCAATAAGGCTGAAATTTCATCTTCTTTAGCTGTAGCTGAATCAACTTCTTGTTCAGTAGTATCTTCTTCAGTCTTTAAAATTTGAGCCAATGTTGTATTTGCTTGTATAAAGAAGTTTGCTGTTTCAGAATTGTCGTATACTTCCCAAAACTGTAATTTAGCTGTACCTGTCAATAATTTTTTTACACGATCTACATCTTTAGCGCCAGGTAATTCAATCAATACCCTACCAGACTCACCAATACGTTGTATATTAGGAGAAGTTACCCCAAAACGGTCAATCCTATTTCGTAATACTTCAAAAGCAGTACTTATAGAACCTTTTATTTCATCTTTAAGAATTGGCTGTACATCTTCATCAGATAAAGTGAAATTGATTTTATCTTTTAATGATTTATTTCCAAAAATTGAAGGATCACTCAGTTTAACAGAACCTTTACTGGCATTTTCAAAAGCATCAAAAAATAGATCTACATAATCTTTATCACTATTTTTTTGAGCCGCAGTGGCATCAACCAACGCTTTATTAAATATCGGATTTTTTGAATTGTTTGATAAACCGGCTAAAATATCTCTAACCGAAACCTCTAATGTAGCATTAATACCTCCTTTAAGATCTAAACCAAGATTGATTGCTCTGTCTTGAACCTCTTTGTATGTGTACTCTGCAATTAAATAATCGACAACGGGCACATTGGCAACCGAATCTAAATATGCTTCTTTTGCTATTGTATTACCATCAGCATAAATTTCTGCATTCTTCTCTACCTTATTATTAACCACTGTAAATGATAAATAATATACGCAGATTAATCCAAAAATTATGGCAAATGTTCTTATAAGTCCTTTGTTTTGCATGCTCCTTTCTATTTAAAATATCTTCAATTTGTATTTAACGCGCAAATATAGGA